>LFCJ01002538.1_pt1 | contig 13195 bp, 16 predicted proteins | sample 643141 | NCBI WGS metagenome assembly LFCJ01 (sample SAMN03766243, study PRJNA286221) | soda lake metagenome | biome: soda lake; feature: Kulunda steppe; material: water; isolation source: sample B1-Br-g2 brine of Lake Bitter-1 | place: Russia: Kulunda steppe | collected 2010-07 | reverse complement strand
ATGATCGAAAAGCTCCGTGAGAGCGGTGTCGAACAGATCGTGATGCTGACCGGCGACAACCGGCGTGTGGCCGAACATATCGCCGAGCAGGTCGGCATCGATGAGGTGTACGCGGGACTGCTTCCCGAAGAGAAAGTCGACCATATCGAAACGCTCACCGACCGCCACGAGGCGGTTGCGATGGTCGGCGATGGCGTCAACGACGCGCCCGCGCTGGCGACAGCCGATATCAGCATCGGGATGGGTGGGGCCGGAACCGGTGTCGCGCTCGAAACGGCGGATATCGTGCTCATGTCCGACGCGCTCGACAAGCTCCCGTATGCCTTCTCGCTCAGCAGGGAGACGAAGAAAACACTGTACATCAACTTCTCGATTGCGTTCGGGGCGATTGCGATCATGGTCGTTGCGATACTCACAGCCGGGATTCCACTCCCGCTTGCCGTTATCGGTCACGAGGGGTCGACGGTGCTGGTGTCGCTGATCGGGCTCCGGCTGATCGGTTTCAGTGGCTGATCGGCTGGTCGAGGCGGCGTCCAGTTAGGGAGGCTGCTATCGGTGGTCAGTGGCCCGGAGAGGACGAGTGTCTGGTCGACCGTCGACCGTGTCGTCGCAGCAGTCGACCACGCAACGGCGCGAGCTTCGGTTGCGCATTCTTAGCCGCTGGGAGTAGGGGATATGATATTTATATTCATGGCCCGAAGAGTGAGCTATGAGTTCGGACGGTCTCGGCAACGACACCGCCACCCCCCAACCGCTCACAGAAACCCGTGATCTGCGGGTGGTCCTCGAAATCGAGCGCGGTGGGGACTGTTATATTGACGCGCTCGACGGCGACGTTATCGATGTCGACGTCCGGGTCGAAGACGGCATCTGCCAGTCGGAAGTGACTGTCTGTGAAGCCTGTGAGACCGACTCCCCGAGCAAAGAAACCTGTCTCCCGGAGGTCGTCGAAACCGGCGAGCGCGTGATTACGAAGTACCACACCGACGAAGTCTGTGATCACTGTCCGAGCGCCGTCTTTTCGAGCTACGGCTGTATTCCGCACTTCCTGCGCGAAGGCGAGGGCTCGTTTTTTATCAAGACGTTTCTGCCCTCTTCGGCAATCGTCTCTGATCTCGTGAGTGATCTCACTGAGATTGGCTCGACCGTTAGGCTTGTTAGCATGACTCATACGGGCAGCGGCGAGGAGCTACGTGAGGAGATTTACGAGGTCGACGTCTCGGTGCTGACGCCGAAACAGCGTGAGGCACTCCAGTTGGCCATCGACGAAGGCTACTACGAACCTGGTGAAGAACCCTCAATGTCGACGCTGGCCGAGCAGTTCGACATCTCGACCTCGGCGTTCTCTCAGCGGCTTTCGCGGGCTGAAAAGAATGTGATGGGGCAGTTTTCCGACGAGTGAACTGCTTCGGGATCAAGCCCCGAGCCACTCGTCGTGCGTATCTGTAGATTCGTCGAGTATCGTCACGGTTCGGCTCACCACCGTCTCAAGGGCCTGAGCCGCCCATATGTGGAACGCCACAGCCGTTGTCTCCTCAATGCGCTCACGGAGTCTCGGGATCCAATCGAGGTGTGTGTTGGCGAACGCGATGTATGCTGCATCCTCGTGGTGTTCAACCAGCAGGCTTGCATACTCCAATTCAAGGGCGATATGGTCGTCCGGATATGCGTCGGGCGTTTCGATGTCGACCGCCTCATACCGCCGTGCCATGTCGTGGGCTGGCGGCCCCGAGAGGATGCCGCGGTCGGTTCCGTCCCACCACGGCTTATATACTGACTCCGCAGGCGGTGCGTGAGCACCACCGTCAAACCCTGCAAACGTCCGAAGGTATGCTTCATACGGATTGGGTGGGAGCGTAGGTCGGTTGAGCTTAATGCCCAGCGTCGAGGCCTCTGCTTCGATGTGGTCGACAATCCTCCCTGAGTGGATCGCATCCACAGTGGCGTCGTCTGGTGGCGAGAAACACCGGGCGAACAGTGTGTGCAGCCTGAGGAGTGACTCACGTGGCACACAGTCATCGGTCGGTTCAGCGTCCGCGACAGTACCGGCCGAATCCACATCGTCGGACTGACCCGCATCATCTGTCTCGGCCGACTCAGTGTCGACGGTGGTCATACGACAACCACCACCGGATGCTGCTCGGCCGCCAGCAAAAACAGGATGCGCATGAGGAGCCCACTTACCGTGAGAAGCCCGAACGAGCCGATCAGCATCGGCCCGCCAGCGCGCTCGACTGAGGCTGGCAGTCGACCCAGGAGTGCAGCGAGCCCAACGGCGAGACCGACGACCAGTGCCAAGACCAATCCGAGTGTAACAACCCAGACACCAACCCACAGCAGCCCATCAGTCAACGCGCTGTAAGAGGCATCCAGCGCGGGCACGCCACTGCCTGCGAGCAGTGTCCAGCCGTAGGCAGCGATCAGCAGGCTACTCCCCGACAGAACGGCAACAACAACAGCATAGCCGCCACACAGCGGTCCGATTTCACGCTCAAAGACCATGGTAATCGCGATGGTGAGTCCAATGCCTGCGGCGAGGCCACTCGTCAGAAACAGTGCCGGAACGATCACCATCTCGTTCCACAGCGGCACTGTTTCGACAATCGCCAACTCGAAACCGGTGTAGATCGTCGCCAAAGCGAACAGGCTCCCGATGAGATACAGGGCTGTCATGCCTGCGGCTGGCGGCCGAAACCGGTCGACAAGCCGGTCGACGGTCGGAAGGATTCCCAGTGTGTCGACAATGGCTCGCGGCCAGAGGCTTGCGCCGTCGTCGGCTGCCGCCGACGAACCGAACAACTGCAGCACCAGCGAGACGGTTGCGATGACCGACAGCGTCACCAGAATCCATGTGCCGATGGTGATCCATGAGCTGAAGTTGGTGAGATAGATCGGAAACAGCAGTGCACGGTAGATCACAGCCAAGTGCGAAACCACCGCAAGGCCGGCACCAGCAGCACTCACCACAGAGACAAAGAATCCCCAGCGGGCAATCTCTGTGGCTACACTATCGGTGTGGGATCGACGCGAGTCGACCATGCTTGCAGACGCTCCAGCGAGGTACGCGCCTCCGGCGAGGGCGGCCAGATACAGATAGATCGGAATCGAGAGATCCCAGTAGTCGGCCGGAAGCCATCGGAAGCCAACAAACGTCTCCAAGACGGGAAGTGAGTGTATCATTAGAATCACCTGCTGAGCCAGTCTGTGTGGGCTTGGGTTTCGCCGCCGTCGGTCGCGGCGGCGTCTGTGAGCTGTTCGCTTTCGGCAGCCTCAACGGGTTCGACGATTACACGCGAGTTGTAGGCACCCTCGTTGAATCGCTGGGCTGCGGATTCGGATGCCTCCTCCATCACCTCGCTGACTGGTCCTGCCTTGATTGCCTCGCCGACACAGTTGTCGACACACGAGGGTTCGATACCGCCGTCTTCCGGTTTCTGTTTCGGCGGCTTGCCGTGGCCGCTACCGGGGCCTTCGCCGAGACACATATTACATTTCGACATGAGGCCGTCGTCACCGTAGGTTGGCGCGCCGTACGGACAGGCCCATGCACAGTAGTGACAGCCGATACAGCGGTCTCGGTCGACGGTGACGATACCGTCTTCGTCGCGTTTGATGATCGCATCCGGCGGACAGACTTTTTCACACGGTGCGTCGTGGCAGTGCATACACGACATCGACACCGGAACCTCCTCGAAGTCGGGGTACTCACCGCTGCTGAGATGCGTCACCGTTCGCCAGTCATCAGCGTCTGCATCGCGGTCGTGTCGCTGATTACACGAAATCGTACAGGCGTGACAGCCGATACAGCGGTTCGGATCGAAATAAAACATCCACTGTTCGCTCATCGGCTCTCACCTCCGGTGGCTCGAACCTCCACCGGGAGGTGTCTATCTGGTTGTGATGAAAGCGGGTCGACTTGGTCTGTGTGAAGTAACATCGTGTTGAATCCCTCCTCGTGTGAGGCTCCCTCACCAAATCCAAACTCTGTCGTGATGAATCCGGGTGGGGTGCGCTCGCTGACGTAGGCCATCAGCTCGCCGCCTCCGTCTTTCGATTCGACGGTGATCATATCGCCCGTCTCGATATTCCGCTCTCGGGCATCCTCGGGGTTTATGACGAGGTAGTTCCCGCGGTAGTCTTCGGCGGCAAGTCCGTGTTTGGACGCATACTGTTCTCGGAGCTGATCGTGTGGCTGGTCAGCACCGAATGCGAAAAACACTGAGCGAGTGTCATAGAAGTGGAGTGGGTACTCCTCGTTCGGCTCTTCGCCCAAGGCTCCTGGTGGAACCCACTGCGGGCCGTTTTCGAGATCGAACGCCTCGATTTCGTCGACCGATTGGGCGTATCCGTCCATCACATCCAGATCGAACTGAAACCGGTCGGTCGGTGTGTCGAAGCCACCGTCGCGCCACTGCTCGTAGCCGAACTCATCGAGCAGCACGTAGTTTTGCTCGGCGATCTCCTCGAAGGAGTACTCGATGTTTGCGAGCATATCCTCGTTGAACTCGGCTTCAGTCTCCCAGGGGATGTACTCCTCCCAGCCCATCTCATCGGCTAAGGCTTTGAGAATCTCGAAGCCGGGTTTTGACTCACCGAGTGGCTCGACGGCAGCCATCGATCCGCTGATCCACTGCCGGTCGTGGTACGCACTCCATGCTGGTGCGTAATCGATGAGCGTGTCCTTTTCGAGTTGGATTGCCTCTGGGAAGACGACATCCGCACTGCGAGTGAGTTCGTTCCAGTAGGCGTCGACAGTGATGACGAGATCCATCGCCTCCAGTGCCTCCATCCACGCCTCGCTGTTGCCGTCGTTGATCGGATTGTCGTAATGACAGTAGATCCCCTGGATGTGGCCGTTGTCAACCATCTCGGGGACGAGGTTGTGTCCGATCCCGGTTGTGTGTCTGTACGGCTGGTCCAAATACTCATCGTAGCGTCGCAGTGCGGGTGGCGTGCCAGCTGCATTGTTCGGCAGGTCGATTTTTCTGACCTCGAAGGGGTCCGAAAACGGCGGACCACGCCACAGACGGAGTCCACCCGGTCGGTCGATGTTGCCGACCAGCCCGTTGAGTGCGAAGATGTTCTGAGAAGCTTTCTGGGATTCAGCGTACTGGCCGACACCAGTCCACAGCGCGATGCCTGCGGTCGGTGCTGCGTTGGCGAACTCGACGGCGATGTTGCGGATCGTCTCGGCGTCGATACCAGTTATGTCTGCCGCCCACTCTGGGGTTGTATCAGCAACCGACTCGCGGTACGTCTCGAAGCCGTATGTCCAGTCTTCGACAAACGACTCATCGTAGAGATCGTTTTCGATAATAACGTGGCCCATCGCCAGCGCGAGCGCGCCATCGGTTCGTGGCTTGATCGGAAGCCAATGGTCGGCCTTCTGGGCTGTCGGCGTGTGTTGTGGATCGATCACGACAAGCGTCGCGCCCTGTTCAAGTGCTTCAAGCACACCTTTTGGCTCCCACTGGCCGGCGAACGACTCGAAGAGGTTCCGACCCCAGGCAATGATGTAGTCGGAGTTCTGGTAGTCGACGAACCGCATGTCCGCGCCGACTCCCATCAGGTTGCCGCTCAGATGTGCGCCGCCGAAACAGACGTGACGACCACGACCGATGCGTTCCGGAGTGCCGTAGAGATCACGCCAAAACACCTCATGCAGGTCGGTTGTCGCCCAGCTTGCTGCGTTGAGGAGTTTCTCTGGGCCGTGTTCGGCATCGAACTCACGGAGTCGGTCGGCTGTGTAGGCGATTGCTTCATCCCAGTCGGCTTCGCGGAGTTCGCCGTCTTTTCGGATGTAGGGCTTGGTGATGCGGTCTGGGTCGTGTGCCTTTTCCATCTCGGCGAGGCCTTTCGGACACAGCGTGCCTTTGGTTCCAGCACCGGCACTCCCGCGTGGGTGGCCGTCGACACCAGAGATGTCGACGATTGTTCCATCAGAGACTTTGAGTTCTTGCCCACAGGCGTGATGACACATCCAGCAGTTACCGTAGGCCGTCTCGGCATCACTGAGCCGGTCGAGATCGCGGCTTGCGTCGCCTTCGATCATCTCGACACAGCCGCTCAAGCCAGCAAGACCCGCCGCAACACCTGTCGATTTTAACAGCGACCGGCGCGAAAGACACAGATCGCTGTCGTCAGCGTTACTCATCGTCAGCCTCCCTCGCAGGGATGTAGTCGTCACCGAACTCGTCGACGAGTTCGGCTTCGTATTTTTCGTGGAATTCTTTTTCGTCCAGTTCGCCGTTGGCGACGCGCATGGCGTCGATTCCCATCCGTCGACCAAGCTCCTGGTCGTACGGACAGTCATCGGGGCCGTCTTCGAGATCGTCGACGATATCCAGCGGATCGGCGTCCGCGGGTGCTTGACTCACCGTCGACGGTGGTAGATCCGGGTTGCTCATAACTATACAAGCGAACCCTTCCGCCGTAGGTATCACTCTCAACCGGTGAAGCCTTTATATACGAACGGGGGTGGTGGCACCAACCTGGCAGGCCAATCCAGTGGCGTCGACGGTCAATCGAAGCCCTCACAGAAACGGTTCCGCACCAGAATGTTGACGAACCGTACTGCACCGAGTAGCCAACGGCACGTGGTGCCAGCTGTCAGTCGCTACGCGAGCTGCTCAGTTCGTGTCAAGACCCAGCAGTCCATATATAAACCCGACCGGGACCGCCGCACCGATGCCGGCGACGATAGCGAGGACGGTCGGTCCGACAATCGCTGTTGTCAGTGCCATCGCCGTTATTCCGGCACCGGCCGACACTGCAGCCACTCGGTAGCTGGCGTCCATACTCGTCGTTTCCAATCGCGGTATATAAATATCCGAGTTCGTCGTGCAGCGATTTCAGCTCAGCTCGACGTTCGATGGGGGTACGCAGCAGGACCGCCGTTAGGCCGATGACTCCTCGACGGCTTCGGGGACAATCGTCACTGGCACACCAGCCTCTTCGGCAACCACAAAGCCGGTGTGACCGTCGCGCAGCGTTTCCAGCTGGGATTTCGAGCGATGGCCGATAACGATGTGGTCGATCTCGACGCCCTCGGCGATGTCGACGAGTTGGTTGCCGATGGCAGTCCCCGAACGCAGGCCGCTTCGGTTGAGATGTTCCAGCGAGACGTCGGCAGTGACGTCGACGTCCGAAAGAGACGCCCGGATTGCATCACGGAAGCTCCGGTCTTCAGCCGACGCCGTCTCGTTTTCAGTGACGTGCGCCACGGTTAGTGGCTGGTCCAGCCCGTTGGCCAGCTGGACTGCGACGTCAAGCACGGTTTCGAACCGGTCGTCATCACCGATTGCTACGAGAATAGCCATAGTAGAGGGTTGTGTTGACACTGAATAACAGTTACTCCGAACGCTTTGCACGCCATCATCTGGGCGGTAGAGGGCTGCCCAGCAGCTTAGTTCGATTTGACTGAACAGGTGTCGACGCCGAGAATCGAGTACAGCCCGCAGGTTCCTGCTGCCGCCGTCGACAGCATCATGAGCGCGATGATTCCCAACACCGGCGAGGCCACGTCAGGAAGTCCGAGAACACCCGCGAGCGTGCCCAGCGAAGCAAGACCGGCCACTGCACCAACTGCTGTTCGAAGTTTACGATCCGTCGAACCGACGTTTTGAGCCATATAGAATATACGTCCCCGAAGGTCGTAATAGTTCGCATTTGACCCACAACCAAAACAGACTACCGGGCGTGGTAGTCGAACAGAGACGCGTGTGGTGTCCTACCGGTCCGGCAGACTCTCCTGCATATAAAAGAATCCTGGCGTCCGGACAGTGGTGTCGTACGACTGGTCGAACACGTGGGTTGTCGCGGAGCTCATCGGCGGCACCAACCAACTTCGATCACCGGTAACGGATCGGCCATCTCTCTGTTCGTTTTGTTCGAACTGTGCGAACTGGTCGGTGGCGGTGTGATGGTCGACGATCTTCACGCCCGCTTTGTTATAGGAGTGCAACACGGCTTGGTTGAGGACGACGAGTGCCTCGTCCTTCCACAGCGAGCGGTTCTTCGAGGTGTCATACCCGAGCCGTTCGCCGACTGCCGAAAGCATATCGTACCGATCCTCGTCGGCGAAGTTTCGGGCCCCGATCTCAGTGCCCATATACCAGCCGTTGAACGGCGCGGCAGTGTAGTTGAGCCCGCCGATTTCGAGCCGCATGTTCGAGATGATTGGGACGTCGTACCAGCGCAACTCGAGGTCGGCAACCCACTCGTAGTCCGGATGTGAGATCGGCACCTCGACGAACAGCTCCTCGGGCAGCTCGAACAGCTCCGGCTCGCTGTCGCCGACTTGGATGACGTGCGGGAGCGGATCGAACCGCCCGCCGTCGCCCTCCCAGCCTATCGATTGGCAGTACGCTGTGAACTCGCATTGGCCCGGATCGCCGACGATGCCGTCGTCTGTTTCGTACCCTGCGTACCGCAGCAGCTGGTCGTTCCAGATACGAACTCGTTCCGTGGTGGGTGTATCCGGCTGAAAAATCGTAATCGTCGGGCGGATGTCGCCGTCGTTTCTCGCATACTCGATGTGTCGACAGCACGCCTCGTGGACCGATTCTGCACTCTCGCAGTCGCGTTCGTCGAGCACGTCCAGCGACTGCCAGAACAGTCGCCCAATGCACCGGTTGCTGTTGCGCCAGGCCATTCGCGCGCCGTGGGTGAGCTCCTCGGTCGTCTGTGTATACGTCCCCGTCTCCGAGATCTCACGCTCGATCGCTGCGAGTCGGTCGTCGACGGCCTCGCGTTTACCGAGCTCATCGTAACACTGCTCAATAAACGTCGACGCACGCTCGCGCAACTCCGTTGGACTGTACTCGGCGGCTGGTTGGGTGAGTGCAGCTTCGTGTTGCGCCAGCGAATCAAACATGCATCAGGTTCGCCGCCTGCGGACTAAAACGGACTGTTTACCGCCGAATACTGGTATAAACCTCTAGTACTGGTTGAACTGGCGAGCCTGAAGCGAGTCGGGCGACCAAGGAACCGTATTTAAAGCCTTCTACAGTTGAGCCGTAGACCAATGGGAGATGCAGCCGAGGGAGTATATATGAGCCAGTCCTGTCGGCCGCGGACACCTGGAAGAACAGTCGACGCCCGGTGTGCCGTCACACCAGGCAATGGATCGTCGGACGGTGAAAGCCCATGACGCCGTCGACGCCCTACAGCTACGAGATCGAGTTCGACGTGATCGGGGCCTGTCGCAACGAGTACGACTGCTGGATGGCCGAAAACAGTATCCGGTGGGTTAGCCACCAAGCCGTAACGACCTTCGACGTCTGGCACAATGACAAAGGGATGTCTCCAGAGGTTCGGTTCGTCTTCGGCTTTCAGTCGCTCAAACAGTGGGCGGCGTTCGTCAACAGCGATGTGCACGCGAGCGCGAAAGACGCGCTCAAGCAGGTCACGACGGGGCTCAACGCACGGCTGTGGGAACGCTCCAGTGTCCAGCTCAGCCAGGACGCCTGTGGCGAACGAACCGCGCTCTCTCCCTGTGACGATCTCCCGGCGGTTTCGGAGGAGTTGCTGTGAGCAGCGCGATCCGCGACCAGCTGTCGACGGTTGAGACACCCGACCCACTGGTCGACGACAGCGAGGAGACGGATATCGTCTCGCAGGGCCTCGTCGGCGAGATCACGGTCGACGGCGACACCGCAGCCGTCCCGCTGGCACTGGGCGCGCCGTACTCGCCGGCCGAGACCGAACTGGCGGTAGCCGTCCGCGAGGCCGTCGAGGCCGCGGGCTACGAGCCGTCACTGTCGGTCGCAATCGACGACGAGACACCTGCTTCCGAGGGGCCAATCGTCATTGCGGTTTCGTCCGGCAAAGGCGGTGTCGGCAAAAGCACGATTGCGGTCAATCTCGCGGCCGGAATCGCCGACCGCGGCGCGACCGTTGGACTGTTCGACACTGATGTGTACGGCCCGAACATCCCCCGAATGCTCGGCGTCCAAGGCGAGCCGGTGCGGGCCGACCAAAACCAGCGAATCGTCCCGGTCGAGGCCCACGGACTGAAGCTCATGAGCGTCGGCTTTCTGGTCGACAAGGAGATGCCAGTCGTCTGGCGCGGCTCGATGGTCGACCAGACGCTCACCGAACTGTGGCACGAGGTTAACTGGGGGCAGCTCGACTATCTCGTGGTCGACCTGCCGCCGGGCACCGGCGACGCGCAGCTGACGATGCTCCAGCAGATGCCCGTCATGGGCTCCGTGGTGGTCACAACGCCGCAGGATGTCGCCCTCGACAACGCCCGCAAAGGGGTGCGGCTGTTCGACGACCACGCGGCCGACGTGTTCGGCATTGTCGAGAACATGAGCGCGTTCGTCTGTTCGAACTGTGGCGAGAACCACGAAGTGTTCCGGGCCGGCGGCGGCGCGAAGCTCGCCGCAGAGTTCGATCTGCCCGTACTGAGTCGGATCCCGCTCGATCCAGCCATCGGCGAGGCTGGCGAAACCGGCGAGCCAATCGTTTTGGGTGAGTCGGATATCAGCGAGCTGTTTGGGGATCTGGCTTGTGACGTGTTGGATCACGTCGGCCGGCGTCGACGGCACTCGCATACGGCTCGAACAGACTCCAGCGAGACGTCCCAGTAGTCGGAAACCACCCGTCCGGACGCAGGTCCCAACGAGAATGAAAGCGCACGGCGGAAAGACATTCGTCGACCATACCACAACCGCTTATGAAGCGGTAGTATGATTGCAGGAACATGGGCACAGCAACCAATACTACTACCGCGTCGACAGTCACGAAACCCGACAATGCCGTCGGATACATCGCCATTCTGATGGCACTCATTACCGGCGTATTACATCTCGTTGCGGCGACGAACGCGATCCAGTTCAGTCAGCTGCTCGGGATACTTTTTGTACTCAATGGGCTGGGATTCCTCGGTGGTGCAGGACTGTATCTCACCAATTACTGGCGAAACGAACTGTTCATCGTGGCGGCAGTGTACTCGATTGTGACGATTCTCGCACTGTTCGTGTTCCAAGGGTGGACCGTTGAAGCGTTCTACATGCAAGGCAACATCAACCCGCTGGCAGTGATCACGAAGGCTGCAGAGGCGGTACTCGCCGTTTGTGCGATCTACCTGTACGCTGCCGAGTAGCGACCACGCGGTTTCGAGCCATGGACCAGACGGTTCACGGTCGACTGGCGGTTTGCTGCAACTAATGAGCACCCCGATCCAGTACGACCCAATTGGTGTGATTCGAACACCGTTCGACGACCCCGAGAGAATGCCGATCCAGCCGGCCGGCGAGTCAGCCGCCACGGGGACCGTCGACCTCAACGACGAGTACGAAGCCGGGCTCGCCGACCTGGAGGGCTTTTCGCACTGTATCCTCCTGTACCATCTGCATGCGGGCGACGGCGGCTACAGCCTCACCCCAACATCGTTTCTCGACGAGACGCCACAGGGGCTGTTTGCGACGCCCACGCCGAGTCGACCCAACCCACTCGGGCTGGCAGTGGTCGCCATCGAGTCGGTTGAGGCCTCCGAACTCACCGTCAGTGGGATCGATATCGTCGACTGGACGCCCGTGTTGGATATCAAACCGTTCGTCGGTGCCTTTGATATCCCCGACGACCCAGTCGACGGCTGGGTTGAGGGCGCGCAGGCCGACGTGGAGACAGCCGCTGCCGACGACCGGTTCGTCGAGTCGTCATCCGAGTAGACACCGCCGTCGAGAGCCACCGACGAGCAGTACGGTTTTCTGCCACCGCCACCCTCTGTCAGCTATGAACACGCTCCGTCCGTCGACGCTCGACGACCGACTCCAGTCGGGCGAGACACCATTCGTGCTCGATATCCGACCGGAAAGCCACTACCAGCAAAACGCAATTGACGGCAGCTACAACCTCCCGGTGTACAGCGATCTCCAGCGCGGCAACGACGAGTCGCTGCTCGGTCGACTCGACGAGATTCCGACCGACCGTGAGGTCGTCGTGGTCTGCAAGATGGGCATCGTCGCCAAGCAGGCGACGAAACTACTCGACGACGAAGGATATTCGGCCGCGACACTGCTGGGTGGCATCAACGGCTGGGCGGGCTATCAGAACGACACGATCATGTACAAGCTCCGGTCGATGCTGTGGAACCTTCGGTGACCGATGCCAACCGGGCTGATCGTCGCCGGCGGTCGCTCGACCCGCTTCGGCGAGACTGATAAGGCAGTCGCCGAGTTGGCCGGTCGACCGCTCGTCGCCCACGTCGCACGAGGACTCGAATCGAGCGTCGACCGGCTCTTAGTGAGCTGTCGAGACGAACAGCGCGACGCTATCGCGGCCGCACTCTCGGAGGTCGGTGTCCCGGTATCGTTCGTGGTCGACGACCGCGAAGTCGGTCCCCTGGGTGGGATCTGTGACGGGCTGGCAGCCAGCGACGCCGAGTGGACGCTCGTCGTCGGCTGTGATTTCCCGTTCGTCGACGATTCGGTCTTTCGGCTGCTCGCCCCGTCGACAAGCCACGACGCGGTCGTCTTTCGGTATCCCGACGGTGGGGTCCAGCCGCTGTGCGGGCGGTACCGAACCGAGCCAGCCCGTCAGGAAAGCCAGCAGTTGCTTGGGGCGGGCGACCGCCGGGCACGCCGAGTGGTAGAGCAACTGTCGACGCGGTACGTCGACGTGGCGGCTCACAGCGACCTCGAGGGCCGGCTCGAAAACATCAATACGCCGGCAGCGTTGGCCGACGCCGAGCGCCGACTATCGGCCTCTAAGTGGGGGCAACACAACGATTTTAGGCTGACAGTGGGAAATACGAGTATGACAGATTCAGTTGACGACACCGACGAACTTCCGTCGACAGCCGGCGAACTCGCCGAACAGTATCCCGGGGTTTGGGAGCAGTATTCCGGGCTCGGTAAAGCCTGCTCGGAGGCCGGCCCCGTCGACGACGAGACGAAGCGACTGGTCAAACTCGCACTGGCGGCGGGTTCCGAGTCAGAGGGTGCGGTCCACTCACACGTTCGCCGCGCGCTCGATGAGGGCGTCGACCCCGAGACGCTCCGTCATGTGGCAATTCTCTCGATTCCGACGCTCGGCTTCCCGAAGGCGATGGCGACGCTGACGTGGATCGACGACATCGTCGACGAGAACGCATAGCCGACTGCAACGACAGTTTTTGTTAGTTGCGTCGAGCGTGAGAGGCTCGACGGCGTCGACCGACGGCGTCCATCACATCGCCAGCCAGCGT
>LFCJ01002537.1_pt1 | contig 13195 bp, 19 predicted proteins | sample 643141 | NCBI WGS metagenome assembly LFCJ01 (sample SAMN03766243, study PRJNA286221) | soda lake metagenome | biome: soda lake; feature: Kulunda steppe; material: water; isolation source: sample B1-Br-g2 brine of Lake Bitter-1 | place: Russia: Kulunda steppe | collected 2010-07 | reverse complement strand
TAACCACCAGCAACAATCATCCCTCCAGGATGAGGCAAACAAGACGAACTCAAGAGATATGGACACTGGTTTTTCAGGATCAAACAACAAAAGGCCACTGTATAACCATCAGACATGCAGCCAGAATTCAAATGATACAAGATAAATCACAAGGATGAGGACAAGTAGAAACCAATAGTAACAACCGAATACACATCCTGAACATGTGCAACTGTCTGAACAACCGTTGATGAAGAATCCACCTTCACATACTCAAACTGTGACACAAACCCATAACTTGAGCCTGTGGTCAGCTGAACCTATGAGTGGCTCAGAGAAGCAGCTAGTTAAAAAGAATACAAAGCCTAGATTAAAGAAGCATACCCCGACTTCCCAAAAGGAACTAGCAAGGCTTGACAGCTCAGACCTAGCATCCTCCCTCTGGAACTATAAAAAAATACAGCAGCACAATTTAACGACCACCCTTTTCAAATATATCCAAAGGAAAAGCATAACAAACCTACCTAGATGCTGCTTCGAGGATGCCAGCTGTGAAATATGCTGTGATCCTCGGACTAAAAAGAGCAGCTTGACCCAACGACGGACATGTATCAGAGTCATACTTGTCACAGGACATACCATTGGCAATGCCTCTTGGACCTAGGATGCTATACTGATGCCGTCGGAAAGTTGTGCTTCGTTTGAATCAAGCTTGAATTCAATTGAATACTAGTTGAATCAGATGGGATTCAAGCGGGCAGTTGAATCAGGTCAAACTTGTATTGAATGCCCCCTGAATCAGATGGCGTTCAAATGGCATAATTGATTCAAGAGGATTGACAGTTGAATGGACCTTGAATCAATTGTATTTCACATGTACTTCAAATGGTTTGGCTTATATTGCTGGCCAGCTCAGCAAAAGGCCGTGTGATGTGCTTCTAGACTTTTTATAAGATAAGTGTAAATATATTTGGCGCTGAGAGGCCATATGCCTTCCTCACTTGAAGAGTGTCACACCACAACGGTTGTGAAAAAATTCCCTTATGATGATGGAAGACATATTCCGTGCTTAAATCCAGGATTGAAAGGCTCGGCAGGATATCCCCCTTTTTTGGCAGAGGTTGTGGTGCCTGACTGAAGGTCAAATTTAGACCTTTAAACTTGTATCTTCACAGTACTTAGCCTCAATGAAGTGTACTGTGTATTTCAGTGCATGTGGGATTTTAGTGCGGCTGGCTTGGAGATTCGGAAGGAAAGTCAATCTTGTGCTGTGTTGGGGAGCTTGCTGAAATGCCAGATCCTTGCTGATCATCCTCGATCAACAGAAGAAAAGAAAAACCATGCAAGCAGCTAGCTAGCTGAAATCAGAGAAGGGATTGCCACTAGGGCCTGCAGTGTGGATGGCTGTCTCAGCTAGGAGGCTATTTCTGTGGCAGGCTTGGTATTTTGCAAGAGCAATCCAGGCATGAGGACGCAGGTGACCTTATAAGGTCTCTTGAGGCCCTGGTGCTGGTCAACATCTGGTTTTCAACTGCTGTGCACAACCTGGGACGTAGGAGAGGTGAGCTTATACAGTTACATCCTTGACCTCCTAACAGTGCCTCATATGATTGAGGATACATCTGCTGATGCGCACAATAAGCTCAAAAAAATCATGCAGCAAGCAGAGGAACATAAGTGCTACATGTATCAACCAAAGAACTAACAGAACAGCAGTGACAGTTGTGCGCAGTTGCACACACAGAACTCCGGGTTTTCATTACAAGCCCATAAAAATGGGACAGATGGGAGCATGGAAGGTGGTTGGTTCGAGCATAAGGTAACAGCGCACACTTAAGCAGTGCCGGCCAGGACCTCTGGGGTGTGGGTCACAAAGTAGGTGATGTTCTTGCCAAAGGGGTCGGAGATGTGCTTGCTGAGGCCTTCCAGGGGCTGAGTACGGGTCACCAGGGCTTGCATGGCAAAGCCAACAAATGCAACCTGGGGGCAAGCACAGCACAGGCAAAACAAGGGTGGTTTGATCTTACAAGATGCTTTGTGCGCCTGCCTTTGCAAGCAAGGACAGTGGCTTTCAGTGCACTTATTTGGCACCTGTCCAGGAGATGGTTCGTGGCAAGCCAGCCATGTGGTGAAGTCCTGACAGAACAAAAAGCAATGACTGCAGGTTCATCGCATCCAGACTTCGCGCTACACATGGCAAGCTGATGGCATAACATCCAGTGACCCAAGTACTTACCATAGCAAGGCGGCCGTTCTTGACCTCATTGATGGCATGCTTGGGGGAGTTCAGACCCACAGGGTCGAAGGGGTAGGAGTTAATGAACCCACTCTGCAGCAAAGAAGGCAGCCAGGGTGTGGATGGAAACCTAGGCAGCAAGACATGTCTGAAAGCAGTGAATAGTACAATGCTGATGATGCCAGTGCAGCTGTGTCCACAACCAATTCTGGCCACAGCTACATTGCTGTGTTGGCATTGTCAGCAACACACAGTACACTGAACTTAGAAGGATTTGTCTGGGGAACGCGCTGGACACCAACATCGTGCAGCGCGCACGCATAAGTATAAATGTCTTCTTCCAACTCAGTGAGTCAGTGTCTGCGACATATTCAAACTTGTTTGTTCATGCAATAGCCCTATGCAGGAATTTCAAGCACACGCAGGCAGAGTCCAGGACATTCTGAGCACTCAGAGGTTCCGTGTCAGACCTAGGCACTGACCCAGGCATGCATGCAATAACTGAGACTTGTGCACAGTACAGGATTTCAAAACAGACTTTTTCAAGTTGAAATGGGACACAAGCCATTTCGAGGAGATAACTGGGTATTAATTCACTAGCACTACCATTTACTTATGGAGCAACATCACCCTGGCTGAATTCCTCCTCTCATGCGGCCTGAAAACGTATCATGAAACACAACAGCAAGCCCTCTAGTGCAACATCCTTGGTAGCATCAAGAATGGCACAACGTGATATACCTCCTTGTCAACTCCAAGGCGCTTGAGGTATTAAGCCATTCTTGACGCAACCTAGAATGGTGCATCAAGCCTTTCCTGTACCCCTCCAAATCAGGAGACAGGCACTTACCGTGCCAGTCTCCTTGAAGCCCTGGAAGCGCTTGGTCTCCAAAAACCCCATGACCAGGAAGAGGATGGGCACTTGGGCAATGACGGGGAAGTCATAGTCAGCGGCACCAGCCTCATACCACTTCACAGGCACGCCCAGCAGCTCTTGGCCCAGGATGCCAGTCACAGCCATCATGGCCCACCTGTGGTGATGTCGAGTGGGTACTTGCAATTGTTGCTCTTTGGCAGTCATGCTGTTTGTGTCGAGAAAGTGTTTGCATCTGTAGCTCCGCCCCAAATCCAAGCTTGCCCTCTTGCTGGCCCTGGCACTGCCTGTGCCAAACAGTGCACAGTGCTTGTACAGCAGACGCAGATAACGCAGATCTGTGCACACATGCGTCCAGCTGGGTGCATGCATCTCTCTCAAAATGTAGCGGTAAATGGAGTGAGTGCGTGCGTGAGCTTGCACAACTCACCTGCCATTGGTCTTCTCAGCCTCCACGTACCTGCGTGAGCAAGCAAGAGCTGGGGGTTTGAATTACGTGTGCCCCTTGCAACACACTCGGGCAGGGGCAGGGGTTGGGGCAGTTACACTCTTGCTGGTTACACTGTGGGAGATGCATCAACAGCTGGTGTAGATCCAAGCTACGACACCACCGAACGCGGGTGTCCGAGGTAGGGCTAGCTCACGCACCACTTCAGGCGCTCCTCGTTCATGCCCAGGCCGAGGGGGTCAAAGCCTGCAGTGCGGAGAGTGAGGGAAAGAGGGGGGGTGTCTGAGAGGGGGGCAGCTCTCGCGTTGTGCACGGTGTGCAACGAGGATGAGCAACCCAATTACGCTTACAATTGTGAAGTGTAAGGCGCAGCGCTTTTCTGCATGCATCCGCTGCACTCCTTGCACGCCCCTTGGGCTTGCTTTTCCTGATGAATCCAGCATCGTTCCTCCACCCTCAAACAGGTTTGCAGTCTAGCTGAGCCCGCACAGGCCAGGCTTCTGGCGCAACGAGCCCCGAATGCAAGGCTGCCACTGAGCTGCGTGAGGACGACTCGCCCGAGAAGGAGAGCGAAGGACGAGCGCGCGACATCTAGCGTCGCTGCGTACCTGAGTCGCCGGGCAGGGTCCCGTTAAGGTGTGGGGGCGCCTTCGTGTCAGGGAGCCACAGAGGCCTGTTGCTAGACTTCATGACTACGGCCCTAGCGCGGGAGGCCTTAGCGGGCTTGGCAACCAGCGCCTTGTTGATGTTGCGAGTGAGCGCAGCCATTTTGCAATCTAAGGTCAAGGTAGTGCACTTATAAATTCAGTCGAAGTAGTAAACGTAAGGGCCGATGTCTAAAAAGATCCGGTAAACGTGTGACCACCGGACGACGGGACTTGCTGGGTATTGATTTTCTATGCAACTGTTTAATTTTTTGAACGTGCGTATTCAGTTTGCTGAACCCCAGAGAGCAAGCCTTCAAAACTCGCCAGTAAGAGATTCTTGTCATATGGTTTGATTTTATAGTACCATATAGGATGGCCTCTGAACCTAAGGTACCCACGTTGGATTTGCAGGAAGTAAGGGACGAGAGGAACAACATCATTGCAGGCTACCTTACACAATCCGCTGATCAGCTACTTGATACACTCATCCAATCTTCCAAGAGAGAGAGTGAACGAGACAGAGGCCTGGAACGAGGCTTCCGCACGCACATCACCCCCAAAAAAGAGGCGCCGAATACTGCACGAGATCGTGAGCATTTTCCTGTTTGCTTTGTTTGGCATTCTTAAGGTCTATTGATCAATTTTTGCCTGCACCATCATGTATGTTCATGTACACATTACAGAGGTAGTTGTTTTGTACTATGGCTGGCCTGTTTAAGCCACTTATCAGAGGCAATTCGTACGTGCAATTCGGCTGTTTCCGGGCAAAGTTGTAGCCTACAGGCGTGCATTTTCTCTCTGTAATGGGACACGCATGGAGAGGGAGCTCAAGGAATTTGTGAGGGAAGCTTATCAGTTCAGGATCCGGACCTAGAATATTCTAGCTTCGAAGCCCATGCTTTTGCAGATAGAGGAGTGTGAGCGCAAAGCATGCTCGCTTCCATAACACTTCCTAGTTGCATGTTCAAAGACAGACACAAGACTGGCAATTTTCTTCAACATCCCTGATCGCTGTTATAGAAAGCGACAAAGCAAAGACTATGGTTTGACTTGTGCCCTGTGTGCACGCATTGGAGTTGCAGATAAGGCAGCGTCCAGAGCAGCACACGGTCCTCATATACCTGCCAGTTCTCCAGGGGACTTCTCTGACCGGGACAGTGACTGTGATCCAGATGATGACACACTGAAGGTAAGCGCCTGTGCCACAGGCACTGGCTACGAGCTCAAGCTAGCTCGCTCACTCAGGGCTCTAACTAGGTAGCAAGTCTCCATGATCTCCAGCAGCTGTACAGACAGACATGTTGGCTAGGTTACGAGATCCAAACATCACTATCAAATAAATTGAAATTTTACAATGTTCTCTTGATTGATCTCTGCCTGAAGATCAGCTGATGCACTGAATAAAATTGACAACAGTTTGTATCGGGCATGAAAGGATGCGCAGCTCCAATTGGCCCCACATGCATAAGCTGCTCATGGATGCATTGTAATGGAATTATATATGCAAGTGATAGTTGCAAGGCATGACGTGGCTTTGCAGGGACTACCTGAAGACACGCCCATCGTCACTGACATTCGTGATCTATGGAAGCTGAGCCTCCTAGAGCATACACGGAAGTAATGGATGTGTAGAGAGATATCCTCTTGTGAACCAAAGCTTAGCTCCTACCGATAAGAACCCCTCACGCAGCCCGCGGGCAACCGCAGAATCTATAGCTATCAGGAGCTAGCAGAGCTCAAGTTTGCATGTATGAGTATATGTACGCCCATGAGTGAGCTGGCCAGGGTGCGCTGGACTAGGAAGCATCAAGTACACATGCTTATTCTAAAATTACTCTCTTTCAAGGCATGAGATGAGTGACCATCACAACGCCCAATTGGAATTTGCAAGGATCTTCTTGGATCGGCAGCCATGGCTCCAGAAGAGGCCAGAAGATCGTGACTAGCCGCCACAATGAAAACTCAGCCAGAAATACAGCCCAGATGCTGCCCTTCTGGCCTAAGAGACCCTTAGTGCCTGTGAGGTCAAACAACACATGTGATAGAATAAGGGAAGAGGAGACAGGGAGAATTTAGACAGGATGAAAAAGTAAATACTAAGATAAAATATTCATTCCTGCAGCGGCTAATTTTGAATTCCGAGGGTCGTGCAAACGCCAAGATATCTATTTAAACTTGGAAGATGCTACTTAGTAGCGTTAGCATGCCCATTAGGGGCTGCCAACCATTTTGTGCAAGCCAACCATCTCCGGCACCTCTGGCTCATGTAAGAAGGCCTACCGTCGTTGCCCACTCCAAGGCGCCATCTGCAGGAAATGGATCTTCTACTGCAAAAGCTGAGCCCAAGGCTCCCGCGGATCCAGCGCCCAAAAAACCTGTTTCGGAACCTGTGTCCAATCCTTACACCGTGAGGTCTTTTACGGCGGGACGCTTGTCAATGAGTGATGATGAGGATGTTGGTGAGTGCGCGGCGTGCAGGTGGGGAGGAGGTAACCCTGACCGTTGAGTTTTGAGTTGGGGCATGCTCATGTCATGAGAGTGCTTCCATTTTCAAACACTCCTCCTCTGACGATCCAAATGAAACTCTTGTGGGGTTGTGCTGCGCTTCTGAGCATCCTTTTGCCACTGTCCCTGCTGCCTGCGCGCGCCGGCAGACGTCCTGCCCCTCAAGGACCTCCGTGATCGATTGAAGCCCTTGGACAGCCCATTCGTTGCTGACAACAACCGTGGAGGCGGCTTTGGTAAGTGATGTATGCACTAACACTAACAAGCGTTTCTTTTCTCCATGGGGGAAGAGAGAGGACAGTGTGAAGAAGACGCGGGAAGAAGTGTGCAATGTTTGCACTCACTGATACCCAAACATGCGTGCGAGTAGGAGCGCTCCTGTTCCTTGCGCTCGCAGTTGGTGACAGGGATAGAGTGCGCCTTCATACAGTGGAGTATGAGTCTGAAGAATCTGCAGGTGCGTTTTCTCAAAGATGAGCGGGCTGATAAGGGGAAGTTGAAGGGCTTTGCTCATCTGTTTCAAGGATTTGTTGCTTTGCGCACACCAAGCACGTCCCTCTGGGCGGGGGCATACCAGGCTAGAGAATGTATGAACTTCCTGAATCTGTGGGTGTACTGAGAGCCTGCTTTCAGACAAGCAGGTGTGTGAGAGGAAAGGATGTGGCAGCGTGATGCCTAGCACCCTCTAAGCCCTTTTTGCTCTCAGCACTGTGGAACTCAAGACTTAGCAGGGATGCAAGCCAGACGCCTGCATTCTACCTTAAGCCCCTACTAGTAGTCTCTGTCCCTGAATGTCGCAAGGGCGCTCCCTTTGCCTGGTGATGGCACTCAAATTGCAGGGGCTTTCTGCGCCAATGGCATCGCAACATTCGGAGAGGAAGATGTGTGCCTAGTGCTTCCAGAATGGGCCATCAGATGCGGGCCTCGAAAAAAGATATACATGGATCCCAAGCAGGTGTGTTGAGCGTTGCGGTCCTGTATCGATGAACTCCTCAACGCGGGCAACTTAACAAGATCCTGTGTTCAGCTTCTTACACTCCAAACATAAAAGTTTACAGCCATGCCTGGTCCAGGGTGTTGGCTACATGTCAATCCCCATGGCCTAGGTGGGCATAGTGCCATTCACTTTCAAGAAGTCGACACCCGAATCCCGCACGAGCCACTGCTACCAAAAGTGTGAGCTGGACAGAGTTGGCAGGGCAACAGAGGCAAGGCCAACATTTGCACTCAGCCCAATGCGCCTGTGCTCATGCCTGACACCCGCACGCGCGCTTGCAGTCAACATTTGCACTCAGCCCATTGCGCCTGTGCTCATGCCTGACGCCCGCGCGCGCGCTTGCAGTCAGCCCTCACGCCTGCACCCATGCCCCCACTCTCTCATGCCTGCGCACACCCCCACCTACTCTCACCCTGGCGCCCCACTTTGCTGCATTCTGGCTTCCTGCAGGTTTCCGCGGCGGTGGTCACGTGCGGCGGCTTATGCCCTGGGCTGAACGATGTCATTCAGAACATTGTGCACACGCTGGTTGACTACGGGGTCCCCCAGGACAACATTCTTGGGATCAAGTGAGCTACGCGGTTGCTGGCGCAGGGCATGCAGTGACCCGTTGCCTGATGTCAGCGGGCCCTGACCCTGATGTTAGCGGGGCCCTGGCCTGCGGAGTGAGCAAGGCCTTGTGGCTGCAAGCATGCTCCTCCATGCATGCCACCACTCTTTTGGGCCGGGGAGCCTTCCTGGACGTGGGGTGCAGTGAGCTGCATGGCTTCAGCACAGAGACCTCATCACGCCAGCAGCCCTGCAGCGTCTTGGTCACAGCTGCGGGGCCAGGCTGCCGCCTTGGGGAATGTTCAACAGCATGCAGCCACCAGCTTCCTTCTCACAACTGTGCCGCCCCATGCTTGCTTCCCACACCAAGCCCAAAGGCAACTTCCCACAGGGCCTGAGGTTGATGTCGGCCAGGCTTGTGCTGCGTGGGGCCCTGCCTAATGACTGGATCGTGTTGTCTTGCTGGGAGGGCAAGGTGGAAGCAAAGGCTGCTTCGTGGCCCTTGCAGCAGCATGTGGGCGGGCCTGAGCCTCAGCTGCTCACTCTGACGCACCCCAGCTGGCCTGCGCTTCTGGTGCGCACTGACATGCGCACCCTGTTGTTCTCCTTGGTTGAAGGTATGGTCTGAGAGGCTTCTACGAGCGGGACGACAAGCCCATCACACTCACCCCTGAGCTCGTGGACGGGGTGCACCTGAAGGGAGGCACCATGCTGGTGGGTGGCTTGCACGCACCCGGGCTTGCACGCACCCTGGCTCCCACACATGCCATTGCACCATGCATAGGGATGGGTAAATAGGGTCCGATCAAAATGCCAAAGAGGCTCTATAGAGGCTCAAATAGGCTCTAAAGAGGCTCTACAGAGGCTCGACGAGGGTTTGCCAAACCCTGTTTACCCATCCCTAACCATGCACACATACACATGGCAGTTCGTGCATGTGCGTGCGTGTGTGCGCGTTTGCGCGCGGGTTTATGCTTGTTCTCTGGTCAGCGCACATGCTGGCTAGGGCTGCCCGTAGCTTCTCTAAAGATGAGGCTGGCTGCAAGTGCTTGCGAGGCGCAGTGGAGTGCCTGTCTTGCCTCTGTGTCATGGCAGCCAAGGAGGAAGCACGGGCGTGTTGCCCTCCTTGCTCCTCTCCTGTTGCTGACGTGCATGCCCTGGCTGTGCAGGTTGCCGTGCACTGCCCGGCTTGTTCGGAGACACCCTTTGCTTGTGTGCTTCCAATGTGAGCGCGGCATGCATTGTGGAAGGCACTGCACACTGGGGAGGATGGACAACAATAAGGCATCCAGCCTCCTCATCAACTGCCGCAACACGTGCATCAGCCCCGATCAATGCGCATGTTGCAGCAGTTGGTGAGGAAAAGCACTGCAAGACCTGCCTGCATTGCACTGCGCTGCACTGCGCTCTGCGTGACCTGTATGCTGCGTGGCCGTGACGCTCTGCGCGTGACCTGCACTCTGTGTGACCTGTGTACGTTGTGTGGCCGTGACGCTCTGCGCAGGGTACCTCTCGAGGCGGTGCCAACATCAAAGAGATTGTGCGGCGCATCGACTTGTGGGGCCTGAACATGGTGTTTGTCATTGGCGGCAATGGAGGCAATGCCGGTGGGTGTGCTTGGAAGGAGAGTGCTTGCTGCTATCACGCATGGATGGTGCCCGAAAGCCGAGGCCTGATGAGTGCCCGGTGCAGTCAGCAACATGCTCAAAGTGGACTTGGTGGCGGGCGCGTGGCGGCAATGCGTGAGCTTTAGGTGGCAAGCGTGGTCTCGGACGGTGTGTGAGCCTGGAAGCCTGTTCAATCAAGCTTTGTGAGCTTTGCAGCTCCCTTTTCCCTGAGGCACTGCGGAGGGCGGTGCAACCGGCCACCCGCCCAACCAACAAGGCCAGGGTCCTATCCCACAGGGCATTGGTCCGATACCCGAATTGCTTGCGGACGGTGGTTGATGTGTTGATCACGGGCTCTGGGACAAGGCGCATCCCTGCTTTTGCCTGGCCTCGGTTGTTCTTGACCCTGCCCCTTCTTGGGGTGGCAGACCTTTGCGAGGCTGCACGCCTTGCTGCGTGTCCTGTGCCCCATCTTGTAAGCTTGTTTACCGCTCCAGTTCAATGACTTGCACCGGCCTGGCACGCCATCCTCGTGCGCTTATCCCACCCTGCCGCTTTGGCCCATCCAGCGCTGGGCTCATGCTCTGCACCAGAGCCTGCAGGCAAGGCGCTGCTGCAGGACAATGGTGCAGCGCCTCTCCCAAGGTGCAGGCCCCTTTGGCACAGATGCAGGCTCCAAGCAGCCCCACCACATAGCCCTGTGCCGCGCGCGTGAAGCAAGTGAAAGGGAGTGCCTGCGAGGGAGTGCCTGCGCACTCGCGCGCCACGCAGACAGAAAATGCCCCTCGTGGCGTCCTGCGTGCGGCTGCGCATAGTCAGTCAGGCATGCATGGTGGCTTTTGGGAGACGCTTAGTGCTCCGTGTGTGGTGACCAGTCGCTCTCCAACACCTCCTGCGCTCCCTCCTGCGTGCAGCTGCGCATGCGATCGCCGAGGAGTGCGAGGCGTCAGGGGTGGTGTGCAGTGTCATTGGTGTGCCCAAGTCCATCGACAACGACATCCTGCTGGTGAGCACGCGTAGCGTCACACCCAGGGCAGGGCGCCTCTGCTCAGCCTGTGCCCTGCTCTGGAAGCCTGCCCGTCCCCTCTGCTTGCAGACGACGCGCGTGTGCATCATGTGCTGTGTGTGTGCGCATGCATGCGTAGATGTGTTGTGTGCGTGCATGCGTGTGCACACGCGCGCCTCTTCAATGATGCCCTGAGCAGCACAGGATGACCCAAAAGCAGCTGGGCACTGGGGATGTCCCTGCCTCGCTTCAGCAAGCACTCCAGCAAGCACTCCAGCAAGCACTTCCGCGAGCATTCCAGCAAGCCCTTCAGTAAGCCCTTCAGTAAGCCCTTCAGCAAGCACGCGTGTTTTGGTGCGTGGAGCTTTTGTTTGGCCCTTGGGGGAGAGGTGTGGAGACACGCCGCCACGCGAGCATTGCTGAGGTGTTGTGGAGAGGTGGCAAGCCAAGGCTGAATGCCGCACGTGCATTGCAGCATGGGGCTTGGCAAGCCCTGAGCCCCAAATGCTGCCGACCGGCGCGCGGCACAGCAGGCGGCGCACCTCGATTGTAGGCAATGCTTCACGACAAGCGGTTTCCTTAAGGCCTTTGCCCCTGGTGCAGCTGGCGTGCGCGCGCGCGCATCAAAGCCCCTGCGCGCCTGTCACACGGCTGCAAGCCTGCACCCCCTCTGAGGGGAGGGGCTCGGCCGTCTTCCCACACAAGCAGCTGTTGCAAGTCACATTTTGAGAGGCCCCCCTGGGCGGCTGTTGCAAGCTGTGTTCATGAAGCTACGGCGCTGCGCCGGGCGTCCTCCCGCGGGGTTGCGCTGCAGGTGGACAGGTGCTTTGGGTTCGAGACGGCCGTGGAGGAAGCGCAGCGCGCGCTGCTGGCGGCAAAGGTGGAGGCCTCCTCGGCACACAACGGCCTGGGCCTGGTCAAGCTGATGGGCCGGCAGAGCGGCTTCATTGCCATGCAGGCATCCATGGCGTCTGGTGAGTGTGGCCGTGCAATGACGTCTGGTGAGTGTGGCCGCGCAATGGCGCCCCCATGCAATGGCACCCATGAGTAAGCGTTAGCGACAGGTAAGGTAAGGTTGCATAGCTGTTACATTAGCGGCAGAGCAGCTTCATTGCAGTGCAGGGCATCAATGGCCACAGGTGGGTGGCTGTGCATGGGGGCCTTCTGTCGGCTGGTGGGAGGGCCGCTGGCCAGTCTGCTCGCCAAGGCCCAGATTGCGGCAGGGGCCCCCCGGTGAGCTGTAGGCGCCAATGCACGGATGCAGTGACCGGAAAGCACTGTGTGGTGGCCGGGAAGCAATGTGCGGTGGCCGGAAAGCAATGTGCGGTAGCTGGAAAGCACTGTGCGGTGGCGGGGAAGCACTGTGCGGTGGCCAGGAAGCACTGTGCAGTGGCCCATGCGGGTGCCTCTGTTGGAAGACTACCATGCCTGGTAGGTTCTCTGGCACATTGGTTGGTTCTTGGGTGCGCGCTTGTACAAAACTACTTCCCTGTGCCCTGGGCAGACATCCTATGCCTCTTGTACAAAAATACTTCCCTGTGCCCTGTGCAGACATCCTATGCCTCTTGTACAAAAATGCTTCCCTGCGCCCTGTGCAGACATCCTATGCCTCTTGTACAAAAATACTTCCTTGTGCCCTGTGCGGACATCCTATGCCCTGAGCTGTCCCCAGAGCTGTTCGTGCCTTGGCCTGCCATGCAGCTGCCCAGTGGCCCCACACAGTTTTACAGGGAGCATCCCTCGATGCCTGTGAAAGCTGACACACACATTCACACAGAGCGCTCACTCTGAATTTGGGGCCCTCACCCATCTTGTTCTTGGTGCTTGCCTGCCTGCAAGGCAGCTGCATACGTGCACGCGTATCACAGGGAACACAAGAAGACAGCCCTCACTGTGCCCCCAACATGCACACACAGCCGCATGCATGTGCACGTGCATGCTCACATGCCAAAATGCGTGCACACGCACCGTGGTGCACGCAGGGGTCGTGGATGTGTGCTTGATCCCACACAGTGGATGTGTGCTTGATCCCACGCAGGCGTCGTGGATGTGTGCTTGATCCCGGAGGTGCCGTTCCAGCTAGACAAGCTGTGCCAGCACGTGTCCAGTGTCCTGGCGCGCAAAGGGCACTGCGTGGTGTGCATGGCGGAGGGCGCAGGCCAGGTGGGCGGCTGCTCAAATGGTGTGGCTAGGAGCCTCTTGTGCGCGCTTGTGGTGTGCATGCCCTGCAAGGCAAACGTGCAAGGGCGCATGCGCTGCAGAGCTGGTGTGGCGTGCATGCCCTGGAAGAGCTCCCAGGAGGCCCTTGATCGGCATGCGCCTACATGCTGAGGTCCATCGGGGGGGG
>LFCJ01002536.1_pt1 | contig 13197 bp, 9 predicted proteins | sample 643141 | NCBI WGS metagenome assembly LFCJ01 (sample SAMN03766243, study PRJNA286221) | soda lake metagenome | biome: soda lake; feature: Kulunda steppe; material: water; isolation source: sample B1-Br-g2 brine of Lake Bitter-1 | place: Russia: Kulunda steppe | collected 2010-07 | reverse complement strand
CGAGGCAGTCCTGCAGCCTGTCCTGGCTGAGATGAGGGCCATCGATGCTCAGAACAAGGCAGCAGCAGGAGCAGCAGCAGCGCAGCGCCAGCTCTACAGGAGTACAGCAGCAAATGCGAGCAGAACTGGAGTAACTTTTCCTTCGTACACAGCGACAGCCGCAGCGGCTTGACCACATCGCGCGCATGCAAGCTGGTGTGGGCTTACAGCAACCTGCGCTTGGCTGAGCGCACCCAGTCCCTGGAGCTGGGGCCTCAGGCATAAGCATGGGAAGTCTTCAGCGACGATGAGGAGCGCCAGGGCAGTGATGTAGAAGACGGAAGCAGCGATGAGGAGTAAATAAGAAATTTACTGCTTAAAACTTCCTCATTTTCCTTAATTTGCTTACGCTAAGTAAGGTCACCGAGAGAGGAAATGAGCAGGAACGAAGGAAGGGCCGGCGGGGTGGGTCCGCATTTGAACCCGCATTTGAAACCGGGTTTTTCCAATTCGCGAATTTTAGCCTTATTTTTCAATGCGTAAAACGCGATAAAATACGCATGACCCAACCCTGGATAACAACAAGTGGAAACTTAGGGTCATCATTGGTCTTTCTAATCTGCACAGGTCTGCTTGCAGCCTCAAAGTATGGCATACAGCCAGCCATACAATGCGCTACACGGTGAAGCTGCTCGAGGCTGTGGACATGCAGCAAGTAGGGGAAAGGTGAACATGCATGAGCATGAGTAACAACTCAACAACACTTTTAGGATGCGGCATGTATACGCTACCCAGCAACTCATCTATGCACTCACACATGCGCAGGTTCGCATGCAGACCCACTCCCATCTATCTCAGATAGTAGCTGTCTGGTAATTTGTCTCTTAAAAGTCAGTTTCTTTGGCTAGAGTTCCCTTTGTGTGCCTTTGTTGCTGGGCATAATACCTTCACCTGCGGTCACACACAATTTCTCATTAAACTTTTTTCACTCCACCTGCACCTGCTCCCCCCGTGACCACCATTTCCTTCCAGCATTACGAATGGAGACCACACACTCATGTTTCCTAGCTTCCCAAGACCAGCAAAAGGATCCAAAGAGCTTTTTGCGACAGGTCCTCATGCCACAATAAGGCAGCAAAACGACACAGACTACACTTTTCATAAGGAGCCTGCAATGCTGCAGACGCCCTCGTTTAAGCACTCGGTTTATGGCTTGCAAGGTCTTGCATGGCAATCAATCAACCCTGAGCCATTAGGGGGAAGTGTCAGTACAGGATGATGAAAAGTTTATAGAGTGTGGTTGGCGCACCGAAAAAAGAAACTCCTTTTTTCTCCTATGCATGTGGCCATGGTGCATCAGTTACCTTCATTTGAGAGTATGTCCTCACGCATGTAAAGAAAGCCTTTTTTGCGCACAAGTGCTCCTCAAATTTGACAGCCCTAAGGCCCAGGAAATGTCAGCGATGACTATCCATTTCATTTTCTATTTGCCTGACATTCTTTACCACATTTGGCACCCCACAAGTGTAAGCCTGGCAAACACAAACATGAGATATCATCTCGTTGCAATGTCGGCCTGGAGAATCATCACCAGCCGGTGCTGCAGCCGCATAAATAACGTGTGTAGACCATGTATGTAAACCTTGTCCCCTCAGACATTCTCCCAGGGTACATTCTTTCCAACATACAGAACCCCAAACAAGGGGTTTTTAGGGGTCTTGCACGATTGGGGCCTTGCTGGGGGCCTCTCGAGACCACCCCCCATTTTCGCCCGAAGTGAAAAGTGAAAAGGGCACTTTGGGAATTTGAATGAAAAAGCGAATTAGAAATTGAAAAATGTTTTGGGAAAGGAAAATCTTTTGCGTGTGACCGCGATTTTTTCCACTTTTTTGGAGTCGAGTGAAAATAAAAGTGATTTAAAGGGAAGGAATGTGTGTGACCGCAACCTTAGTTATTCATTTTCTGCGCAAATGTTTTGCAAATCTCATCGTACACCTGTGCACTGCTCCGACCCATTCCCATGTCCATAGCTTATTGCTGCTTCAAAATAGGGGGCTGCCCTGTGCCGTGGCCTGCTTGGCTTAGCTATCTCTTTAGCACACTTCAGCATAAAAAACGCAGACTGGGTTGGGCCCCTGTGCAGGCTGGGAAGCCTGGCCGCTGGCTTGCACACGCTCTTGGCACCTTCGCATGGGCTGCAGCCAGCTGGGGCATCTTGGCCTGGCCCATTCTGTCCTTTTCAGTGAGGTTCTCCTGTCTATGCCACACCATTTTGAGTTGTTGTAAATGCATGAAGATATGCTGGTTTTAAGCAGAAAAACCTGTGTCAGGGGCATCTTATTCAAGGGGAAGTCGTTAGGTGAAGTTCCCATGGCAATCCTTGAACTTTATTGAATACCCAGAAAAAAAGGGCCCAATCATGCACCCCGATCCTCAATTCATAATTCAGAAAATTTTTGGAAATTCCATAATTCCAAATTTTTGGACGTGACTGCAAATTTTTGGCCAATTTCCCAAGTATTTGGCCTAAATTATGAAACATGTTGTGCGTGACCGCGGCAAGGTTGCATGCTACGGTTTTTCTAGGGCTACGCTTGTGGGGTGTGCAAAACTGCTTCTTCACTTCTGCAATCGAGAAAGCTTCACACTATTGAACTGCTACTTATTCAATATGAAAAATGAGCATCAGTGCCAAGCCGCAGGTGCATCATAGACAGGTTTCCGAAGTATGCTGCAGGCCTGCACCTAGGTGCATGCGTGCGCAAGCAGCATGCAAGCGATCCAAGGATGCCATTCCCGGAAATGGAGACATTCATTGATAGGATTTCATGGGAGCACTGAGTGCCACTGATCAGCAGATGATGTGCAATTTCGGGAGAATGGGTCAATGTTCTCTCAGGAAAGAATGAAAGCCTTATGTGTTCATTTTGAGTTCATGTCAGCGCAACAGAGATTTAAAGGTGAATATTCAACCTGTCGGATGTTTCGCGATTGCACTCTTGTGCATTCCGGGTCCATGAATTAAGAATATTACTGTTAAAGGATCATTTAATACGCGTTCCAAGCTAACGGCCCATTGAAGGTTCACCACTGAATTCATGAACGTACTTTGCGTTTGACATGGACATTGAATTATTTATTTAGCCTTCCAATCTTCCCTGAGGTAGCATTAGCCATTTCTCCCACAACTGCATCATCTGCTGGCCAGTGGCATTCATGGTTCAGCGGCAAGGACAGTGTGCCACTTAAACCCTATCAACGAACATCTCCATATCCGGGAATTGGATCCCTAGATTGCTTGCATGCTGCTTGCGCACGCATGCACCTAGCAAGGTGCAGGCCTGAAGCTGCTTTGGAAACCTGTGTTGAGGCCCACGGGCACACGGGCCTGCGGTTTGGCACTGACGCTCGTTTTCAATGATGTTTGCTTATTGCAAGAACACCAAGACACCAAAAATCATGCAATTTGGTGCAATGGGTGATCTGGTATGGACATTTGGCTGTGGAAAGTAGGGGTCACACCATGGAAGATTAGGCATAGTCTACGTGACGGGCAGTTTTCAACCTCAGGTGCTGTGGAAAGTTTGCAAGCACGGCTACCATATAACACTACAGTTGAATGAAAACTGCCCGTCACAGAGACCTCGGAGGATGCCAAAACCATACCCATGCTGGGCCTCAGTCGCCCCCCTCTGGTAAAGTTTGAAATACGCCAAATGATTCGAATGTTTGCCTGTGAGCTTTGAGAGCAGGAGTAGGCGGAGGAGGGGGAGGCATTGACTGACGCCGACTGACCCTTCCCCCATCCCCCCCTGATTCCACAATATACATTAAAAAGCAATTCTTAAGACTAAACAGTTAATGTGGGGCCACTTTCAGGAGCAAAACCGAGCGAAACTGGTGCATCGCAAGGCCCATGTTGAGGAGGGTCTTTAACCACAAATTGTTGTTTTACAGTTTGGTAAATGAATCATTAAATTTCAAATTTGTGAACAATTCTGAATGCACGAATGCTCCATCCAACCTACACAAAATGAAAAGGCAGCTTTCTCGTTTGTTCAAGTGTTAGATTGCAAACTCATTAAGGCCTTCATAGCCTCATGCTAAAATTCCATTTGCTCAACACTCAGGTCACAGCTCAAACACTGAACACATCTGAAACAGTCAAGAGGTCAGCTGGTCATCCCAACGTAATGCCCCCCCACATTGACTTTTTGAATTATTCCACCTATTTCCAGTGTTGTGGTTTTTCATGTTTGTCACATCCACAGTGCCAGAACATTGTTTATAAAAGAGGCTGCTGCATTTAAAGCAAGCCTGCTGAAAGTGAGTACAGCTTACCCTGCTTGACACTTTAGGTACTCAGTCTACCATTTATCTGCCACTGCTGCATCTTGAAGCTAGATGAGCACACATACATAGTTGGCAAGTCAACGCATTCTTAAACATGAGGAAAGCAGGCCAATTGGTGGCCTTTAGCAAATACGGCGCAGCTTTTTTTCAATCAGCCCTCAGGCTTGATCTAGCCCCTCCCTGGCTTCAACAGATACAAACGAAGTTGGGCATATCATGTCATGAGGCAGAAATACACCAAAGGAAAATCAGGAGCTCAAAACACCATGAGACATGGACAGCGGACAAGCCTGTGGGCGCTCCAGCCTTTTGCTGAGCTGAGCAGTTTGCAAGACTCCTTTTGTTCCCTATGTTCCTACTAAATCAGGAAGCAGGAAGTTTCAAAAAGTGCATCATCCTTTAATTATGGCAGGGTATCAAATAGATAAAAGAGAAGATATGAAAGCTTCCAGGGTAGCTCTGATGTACACTGCTTCTGACAAGGCCATCAACAGGAGCGATAAATGAATTTTATGTCCTTACATAAAACAGTTTGGGGCATTGTGCAGCAGGCAAAAGGCATCGGACTGAGTAATATTTGATGTTCAGCAGGTCAAGGGAACAATCTGAATTGCAGGCTGTCAAGTTTGGCACTTTACAGTCAGCCTCATTCAATGGTGAACTTGTAGGAAAGGTGATATGACTAAGGTTGGGCACGGTTCTTGCCGAGACTCGCGGACGCCGAGACTTACCACAGGTCTACCCCTTACACCTAGAGCCTTTAACGCTATTGTCACCTTTGTTGATAGATTGAGCAAAAGGGCCATCTTTGTGCCTGCTACTTCGAGCATTGATGCCAAAGGCTACGCAGACCTTTTCTACAAAGAAAATTTCTAGCATTTTGGCCTGCCTAAAGCACTTGTTTCAGACAGAGACCCCAGGTTTACTTCCCATTCAGGAAATCAGAGAATTAAAGACTGGGAACCAGTTTGAAATTGTCAACTGCACATCATCCTCAGACAGATGGCTTAACTGAACTAGCCGCACCATTGAGGACATGCTTCGTGCACATGTCTCTCCTTTCAAAAACGACTGGGACGAATACCTGCCTTCTTTGGGGGTTGTGGGGCCCTCGTCACCGACGAATGTCACCTTTTTGACCAGTAAACGCCGGAAGTGCAAAATTTGCCAGAAACCCCTCAAATTCTCCCAAACCACTACTATTCTAAGATAAATCTAAAATGAGAGACGAGGTGGTGTGGGACGATGAGGAGCGTGATGATGTGATGAGCTTGGACATGACTGACAGGGTAATGGGCTACCAGCCCTTCCAGAGAGCAAGCACCCCTGCCAATGTGTCTTCAAATGTGTGAAAGAATGGAAGGAGAAAGGGAAGGAAAGCACTTGGCAGCAGCAGGTACTTGACTCCACCATTCAGTGCGTCAACTTCTTGCGCCTGTGGGCTTCCAAGCATGACTTCCCCACCCTTGCCACAGCGCAGCTGCTATGCACGCTCCCACTGCTTGTGTCTGCAAGCGCAACTGGTCAGTTTGGGGCCAGATGTGCACCAAGCACTGCTCAAGGCTTGCTTTGGCGCGCGCGCGGAAGCTGATTTACATCTGCTGCAACACGAGGACTTATCTGTGGGCAACCTGAAGTCCAGCCTGCAGCTCATTGCCGAACAAGATGAATGCTAAGGATTGAGCATCTAGGTTGATATGGGTGGAATTGGGGGGGGTGGGACAGGGGGGAGAGGTCGGAACAGCCTGTGACTCATCCTGGCCTCTGGAATGCCTGAACCTGTTAAGATGATTTATACTTAAGTTAAGAATCTAAACTATATTGAAGCTTCATGCAAATTCTCTGTACCAAAGCACCCGCCTGCGAAAAGCAGTTGTTCTAACAATAATCTCCCATCTAGGCCTACCCATCTACAACTAGTCTGGCTGAGTCTCGGCGAGTCTCTTTGGCAGACTGGACCACCCTATTTACCCATCCTTAACTATGATACAAGTATTGGTAAGTGAGCAATTTGCCTTTGAATCATTCTTAGGCGCAGCTCTGCCTTGGATGCATTCTGAAGCGCATGGATCAGAAATTATAGGTAAACAACACTAATCTGCTAGGCCATTGCTGGACTAAACCCACCAAGCTGCTTAGAATATAAGTAGCAATGCTGGAGAGCAAAATGAGGCTTTGAAAGAGGGGGGGGTGGCATTTGAATGGATGACCTGGTGCATGCTACCTTTTGCGCATACATGCAACTATGTTTTTTTTCCAAATTCTTCAATGCATTTCATTTACACATTAAAATGGTTATACAATAAACAACATTTGCGTAGTCAAGCTGACTATCTTACCGTCTGTTTTGACTCAATTACTTTGTTGCACCGTTTTCCATGCCGCCTCTGCACAAACACAAAAAATAAATTAAGCATTATTAATCCAAGCATTGTGGGCAAAACAAGAAACTTTAGTTTTGGGAGCCAGGCGGACCTGTAGGCATAATAGGTAGGCGCCATAGTTTTCTATAGTTTATAATTCTTACCATGTATAGCGTCCACTACAAGTAAAATTATAGCTCTCTAGGCATAACTACAGTACAGCAATATTTCATTGTGAGGCTATCCTTCCTTCAACTTTTTTTGCCATCCCCCCAGTCCCTGCTGATGAGTGCTTGCTTCTCTCCTCCAAGTGACAAAACTGAAGTATTAAAGAAAGCATAGAGCAGAGGTAGTGCTCGCACTCACTGCTGACCGACACCTCCCAGCTGCCCATCATGCGCAGTCCACACATTGTTTGACCTCAGCAACATCTCTCTAGCATGACATATTTTTTCCTCCTTGTAGTCCCTTTGCTTGCAGGCCCAGCTCGTTACACAGAAGTATGTATCTCTGTGTACCATACTTTCACAATCCGTTTGCTAGATCTGTTCCAAGTTTGTTTTTCACTTATAATGGCTCATCTTCTTCAGAAAAAGTGTCCTTTAGGGACCCTCCCTGGTAGCCCAACTTTCAGGCATAAATGTTGAATTGGATTTTGGTTTGCACCCTGAAAAGAGTGATTACACTTTTTATCTGGTTGCAATAAATAATATTGTGAGGTCCAAATATAGCACTTCATTTGGTACACCAGTGCTACAAGTTAGGGGCAGGTGCCCCATGCCCACCGCCCTAAGTGCACCCCTGCAACTTGATTTTGATAGGTATCAACCTGGATGGTTTACCCACACTTACTGCTTGACAAGAAAATACATGCTATAGCAAGAGTTTGTGCCTCTGGTACTGCCACACTATCGTTTATGAGCAAAAGTGTCTCTGTGCATGTGCGCAGGCGGGCCTATGTAGTTTGCATGTTTGTGTTGGTCTTGGGAAATGGGTGCGTTGATAACATGCGGGGATAGATTGCTTCGGGGAGGTAGAGAGAAAGCACCAGCAAAGCGGTGCCACTTGTGATGTCACGCTCAAATTGCACTGCTTGCTGCACCGATTCCTAGACCTTGAGCTCCAGCTGCAGCTGGCCAAGGCACTGTGTGCTGCTTGCCCAGCCTGTTTACCACAGCTGCAGGCACTCGGCACAGATTAAAAGCACCTAAGACATCTTGCCCTGGCCAGACGGACAAGGTCTAGTCCTGTCTGGGGGGGACCATCGTCGGTGACAAGTGTCACTTTTTAGGCATGGAAACTGCTGGCTATCTGCAAGAATGAGCCAACATTCCCCCCAATTCCCCTTGAACATAAGAAATGAATCAAGATGCCTATAAAGTGAGGGACAAGGTATTGCTGAAGGCAATATTGAATGCAAAAGGCAATATTGGACTCGGACATGATAAAAAGGTTGATGAGCAAACTGGTCAGTTTGGCAGCTGTACAAGCACTGCCGCTGTTTTACAAGCACCGCAGCTCTGGAGCATACATGGCAGCTCGTTTACTCCTGAGCTTATCCACTGAAGTATCCAGGACTTCTTGGGGATAAAGTGGAGCCTGCAGCTGCTAGCCAAGCAGATCTAGGCCGCCTAGTAACAAGCAGCTGGAGAAGCAGATGGAAGGAGGAGGAGGTACAAGGGGAAAGAGGACAGGACACGACATATCCTGACCACTGGGAGGCCCAGTCTAAATAAATCGATCTTTTTCTTTACAAGTGAACTGAAAATTCTCAGGTGAAACGAGGCGTCTATGAAAGTAAATCTCTAACAATAGTCTTTTATCAAGGCAGTACCCATCTACAATGAGTTTTGCCAAGTCTCAGCGAGTCCATTTGGCAGACAAACCACCCTGTTTACCCATCCTTACAAACAGTACTAGAAATACAGAGGACAAATACAGGCACACAGACCTGAAGTTCACAAATATTGACTTTAACAACCAGGGGTCCTGCGACCCCTTATTACTCATAATTCAGTCACTGGAAGGTGAAAGGACAAGGGGAGGAGAACAGCACGTGACTCATCCAAGCCTCCAGATGACCCATTCTAATATAAACACTCAAATCCATGAATGATATGGAGATTTCCAGGTTGAAAAGAGGCACTTTTGAAAAGCAATTAATTAATAATCTCCCAAGTAGCCTCTACCTATCTACAATGAGTTTTGCTGAGATTCGGAGAGTTTCTTTGGCGGACTGGATCACCCTGTTTACCCATCTTTATGTATGAGTGACAGAGTATTGATTCTGGCCATATCATCACGCTATGGAGCACTGAAATCCATCGTCGAGACCTGAGCAATTTTTAAGCCTTCAAAGTTAGCATACATAGCAATTTATATATAGCAATTTATATAGCATTAGGAGAATCAATCCATTCTCATTGTAGAGGCATGACAAATTGGCGCATCATGTGCAATGATCTCACCTTCTTGGCTGGCTTTGGATGCATAAGGGAAGGCGATGGCATTGCCCACTTGCAGCATAACCTGCCTTGATCTGCAAAGGTATTGATTGAAAACGAGAGATTCATGATCCAAGCAGCCTACACATGCTCAAGGCGCACTTATTCACATATTTCTTTTAATAATAAGACTTTTGGAGTGAAAAGATGTACCAAAGGTTGTCAAGTAAGGGAGGCATTGCAAGCAATGCTGAGAAGTAGACAAAGCCTGTGACGAGAGCAGGGCTCATTGCTTTACTGTTGACAATGATTGCATTTCTTGAATGTATATATGGCGAACTGTCCACCCAGTCACGAGCAGGAATGGTCCCGCTGGTGCACAGCAAAGAAGCCACCTAAACTACCACCCTGCCCGCATCCCCAAGTAAAACACTCAGGGAGACATGCTAGGTGAGCCTGCACCATCAGGCAGTCGTCCGGGGACCTGGGGTGGCTGACAAATTTGAAATCATGCAAAACAATTGGCAGTTCTGACTCCATGCTGCACCTATGTAAGTTAGCATCTTCGGTCAAAACGCTTGCCAGGAGCGCATGCCGATCTTCAGGCCAAGCCGTGGGCTGTGGCTGGCTCCGGCCAAGAATTGCTTGCCCCTGTTCCCAACACTCATTGGGCAGATTTTCAGGTGCGCCATCCACGCCAACTCCTGCCACCCGAACACTGCAGGCCTTCCTAACAAGTTTGTCTATGAAGCTGACCAAAGTTTAGGCCCCGTTTTCAAGCCTTTGAGATGCAGCATTTTTGCAGGAGCGCGGCGTTTTTTACCTTGGGCGCAAGTTCAATGCGTGTGAATATCTATGAATTTCTGAATGGAAAAATCCCATTCTCCTGGGGATAGGGATGTGGAAGGCGGTCACACTGGATGTCAAGTTCACATCCCTCAGTCCAGTTAAGAAATTTCGTTTTTGTGCTCTGTGTCAAGAGGATCTGTTTGTTATTGATATTTGAGCAGTAGCAGCAAGAGATCAATTAGCTTGTGAACATGAGTGCTGCATGGCCCCTCCCCGAGTTGCACATCATATTTGGCTTCACCAGCTTCCTGTCATCTTTGGAGGACCACCAAGCTTGACAGCTCGTAGATGAAATTATTCAGATTGGTGCGAAATCAAGCACGGATGATGTGCGCATGTTGTGCATGCGCACGTGCAGTGGACGCACACCTGCGCAGGCATGGAGCGCCTGGGTGCATCATTGCCTAGCTAGAGCATCGTGTGCGCACAAGCACCCAGCAGCATGTGTGGCGAGCTGCATTGCGCAGTCCATGTGAAACAACTGAGCTGATGAGGTGCTAGTATGTCTGAGCAGGGCTGCATCAAGCACAAAAGGGGAGTATCCCAGGGGCCTGACCTGACTCTCCTCTACCTTCCACAGGACCCCACTTCTCCTTTGACCTCTCCCCTTGACCCTGCTTGTGATGCTGCCATCTTCTGGTGGTTGACTTGAGAGGTATGTCCAAGTCCGCTACCTGGCCCCACAGAAAAAATCCCAGGGCAAATACGTACGATGCACACCATCAGCGGAGGTCTTAGGGCTCTCCTGGCAAATTTTGGAATCCTCAGGGAATAGGGATTGGGGGGGAGGGGCGTTCCAAATCCTTGTATATATATTTCTCTATTTTTGCAGGATGTGAGAGCGGTCACACCTGCCGCATCCCTCTCGGACAAAAAATGCAGAGATGTGGGCAGAGATGCCATCAGGTGTGACTGCCCCCTTAGGGCGGGGGTTGGCCTGGGTGTGCCTCGGTGAGCCACCTCTTGACAATTTTGTTGAATTTGAACCGCCAGTGTGAGCACCAGGATGAGTCAGGCCAAACCAACAAGATGTTGCCATCCCGCCTCCATTCCTTGCATCCATCCAAATGCCTGCCTTCGAATTTACTTGATATTTTGACCTGTGCATTCCTTTAAAGAGGGTGCAAGTCTACCTTTCTTTGGCCAGCTGCCGGACCTAGAAAGCCCTAGAATGGAATTTTGTAGCTACCTTAGCAGTGCTGTCCTGACCGGACAGGCCTGGAGGGCTTGTATATATTTGAATATGAATTTGGGTATTATGGTAATATACTTTGGGTGTTATGGCAATGTCATACTCTGCCCAATGGCTTTTGTGTAAAAACTTAAAATTAAGAGTTTGTGATTGCCGTACTGCTCCTTTGTTATCGCGTGTCCCGAGGTCTCCAAATAATTTCATTGATTTCCCCGCAAGTATTTGATTCCTGCGAGCCCCCCCCCAAAAACACCACGTATTCTGCGAGGTCTTGCAATTTGGCTCTCTGCCTGAATCGTAGAAGCTGCTTTTCCATGTTTGTGCCCTCAGATGTGACCTTTGACTCTGAGGGCACCTCCATGGGTTCAGCTCCCCTTCCTCTACCCCTCCCCAAGCTCCCCCTCCCTTGTCCTGCCCCTGCCCTTGCCTCCATTTTTGGCTCAGCAGCATTCTCCCGAGCCTGAGCCTCTGCCCCTGCCCCTGCTTTGGCTGCTGCTTGCTGCCTCTCATGCTCCACCACCCAACGTGCAGCATTGGGATCCAGGCGGATGTGACGTTCCCTAGGTTGCTCATCCCTCAAGCGCTTCTTTTTTGTGCATCTTATATCAAATGTACATTTGATTCATGTGCCCTTGACCCTAAAGAGCATGTATCCCCATGGTTGGCCCCTGGGGGAGAGGTCGGGAGGCCGGGATTGCCTGGAAATGACTCTCTTCCATCTTCACTGTGATATCAATTACTTAGAATGTTCTAATAAACAATGCGGTGATGAACAGGAGGCTTTCTCCTCTCCCCTTTGGCCCCTGGCCCCCTGCCCACCAATGTTTAAACGAACTTTAGTTAGAAACCATACCAATTCACAATAGGTGCTTCTGGATTTATCCAGTTGTACTCCCCTACCAAGGTTCCGTCCCAGACACCCCCCCCGACGGACACGGGATGAACCGGCCCGTGGGGACATTGATACCTCCAACCGCCTGATCAAGATCCTCAGAATGGATGAATCTACCTAATCAATTGAAGTAGATCATTGCTTCTTTGTACAACATTGCCACACATCCTTATTTTCAAAGCATATATAGTCATGTTTATTTGCACTTGCCTGCATGTGGCTGACAGCTCTCATCAGCACGAAACGGAGGAGTTGGACGAACTGGAGACCAACTATAAAGACCGACCACACCTCGCTTGCCAAAGAGAAAAGACTTGCTGGAAGACTTGGCAGTGAATTGAAGAGGGGGATGTGGAAATGGATGCTTGCTCCCTGGATGATAAAAGGCAAAGAGGGTGATCTCTTCAAAAAGGGGTAAGTAACAATGTGACTGTTGAGAAATGACCCATACGGGTGCACAGCGAATTTAGAGTCAAAAATGCAAAGTACTCGAGCCAGACCTTCTGATATTCCTTACCATAGGCACACATGCAATTAGCTACATCACATAACATGAATGGAATGGAGCTGCAGGTAGTTGTGTGCATGGAGAACCTACTCCTTACTGATGTACCATGATAAAATTTAGTGCTCCTTATAAGCTGCGGCACATGATCATGAACGCGATCAGATGGAATTCATCATGTCACACTTAGCCAAGGGGTGCATAAGCATGTATCATCCATCTAAATCTCGTCATACATTGTTGCACCTTCCCCTTCTGTACACTGATCTCACCTTTCCACAAAGTTGGCGCCCTCAAGGCACTTCCAAACAGAAAAATACCATTTCGAGGTACATACACTAGCGGTAGAGTCTGCATGTCTTGAACAGTGCTGACATTCAAACACCCTTGGCCGTTGGTTTCAAGCACGCAGGTCAGGAAGCATATGCATGCCAGGACAACCACTCGTACTCTTGACATCTGGAGACAATTGATATTTGCTTGATGAGAAAATATACACACATACAGCGCATGCGTGCATGCCTGTTTGTGCTGTGCTGTGCTGTGCTGTGCTGTGTGTGTGTGTATGTGTGTACACATGTGTGTGTGTGTGTGTGTGTGTGTGTGTGTGTGTGTGTGTG
>LFCJ01002535.1_pt1 | contig 13197 bp, 13 predicted proteins | sample 643141 | NCBI WGS metagenome assembly LFCJ01 (sample SAMN03766243, study PRJNA286221) | soda lake metagenome | biome: soda lake; feature: Kulunda steppe; material: water; isolation source: sample B1-Br-g2 brine of Lake Bitter-1 | place: Russia: Kulunda steppe | collected 2010-07 | reverse complement strand
GATATGATGGGCGGCGGTGGCGATATGATGGGGAGCGGTGGCGATATGATGGGCGGCGGTGGCGATATGATGGGCGGCGGTGGCGATATGATGGGCGGCGGAGACATGTCGTTTGACGGCATGGACGATGGCGGCGGCGGGGGCGGGGCCGCAAGCGAGATGGCGACGCGAGTCTCGGATATTGAAAATGAGGTTGGCTCGTTGGCCTCGACGGTCAACACCGTCCAGAGTGAGAACGAAAACATCAGCGAGTCACTCACCGAAATCGAAGACAGCATCCGCCAGCTACTCGAGGTGTATGAGATGGTCACCCAGGGAGTCAACCCCTTCGTCGAAGGTGAGTCACTCAGCGATTCGATGGGTGGTGGCGCGAGTGGCTCAGGTGATTTCGGCGGAGGAAGCCTGTTCGACAGCGGTGAAGACGAAGAGACAGGCGACGGGATGGATGATGACATCGCGAGTGCAAATGCCGAAGCGTTTCTCGATGAGGATATCATCGACGACGAAGACGAGTTCGGCGGTGACTTCGAGGAAGATATGAGTACAGACACAGATTCGGATGGAGACGACGAGGATCTCTCGTTCGACGAACTGAAAGCCGAATTCGACTCCGGCGACGCAGATTGGGGCGATGATGGCAGCGATGACAGTGAGTTCGACGAACCAGCAACCGAAGCCGACTCAGAGCCGGCTCCTGATCCGTTTGCCGAGGAGGAGCCAGTTGCATCCAACCTGGAGCCGGAACCGGCGTTCGACGGTGAACCGGAGCCAGAGCCTGCGCCTGAGTCGGCGTTCGAAGCCGAACCTGAACCCGAACTCACAAGCACTGTCGACGCCGAACTCGAGCCAGAAACAGCCAGTGGGCACGCCGCATGGGATGATGGCGGACGGCCATATCTCGAGGCGATTCCCTCCGAGTACAGTACGGAGTTTGTCGTCATGGAGTGGCTCGATTACCTCGTTGAGGAGGCTGGATTGAACGGGGCTGCTCGCACCATCCGGTTCTATGGCTCGATCCAATGGGTCAGTGAGAGCGTCGAACAGTACCTCCAGACGATGTTGAACGGGTTTGGCGGCGGTCCGGACCTCGAGGATCCGGAGCCAAACTCCTCGCTCGGTGTGAATCACAAACGCAGCCTCTGGCGGATTAGCCAGATTTCGACGCCGGGCAAAAAGCGCCTTCCGTTCGACCAGTGGCTTGAGGACGAGGGAATCGAAACTGGGCAACTGTTTGCCACCCCAGTCGAGGAATCCAATGAGATTATCGAAGCCGGCGGCGATACAGAGGCTCGCGCCGAAGCGTCCATCTCTGCGGATAGTGCAGGTGAGCCAGGGGGTGAACCACTCGAGGCGCGAGAACACAGCGTCTCAACCGATATGTACCGCGAAGAGGGGATCATCATCGGCGGTCCTGAGGCATGGGGCGAAGACGAAAGTGATGGCGAAGCAGCCACAGCGGGGCTCAACACCGATGGCGGCCGGTCTGTAGCGGACGAGGGTGTCGCGTTCGAGATGGCGGAGGTCGCTGAACCAGAGCCAGAGCCTGAAGCTGAACCCGAACCACCCTCATACGATGACAACGGCTTTCGAAACGAGTACGTTGGATCGCTATTCGTCTCGAGTGATGAATACGACGAGAGGTGATTTCGATGAATCCAGCGAATAAGAACATTTTTTCACTCGGGCTCGACGACCGTGATCGGCTCAACAAGGAACTCGGTGGCGGCATTCCAACGGGAAGTATCGTTCTGATGGAGGGCGATTACGGTGCTGGCAAAAGCGCCCTCTCCCAGCGGTTTGCCTACGGCCTCTGTGAGACCGGCAAATCCGTCACCTTCCTCTCGACAGAACTCGAGGTCAAGGGCTTTATCGAGCAGATGCACTCACTGAAGTACAACGTTGAAGAGCATCTGCTGTTTGAGAAGATGTTGTTTCTCCACGGCGACTTAGATAGCGGGAGCGTCCTCTCGGCGAATCCCGAGGAGCAAGAACGCAAGGACCTATTGACGAACCTGATGGATGAGGAGACGCTGTGGTCTGCGGACGTGATCATCATCGACACCTTCGATGCAATCTTGCGAAACGATCCGAAGTTCGAAGCGCTCGTCCGTCAGAACGAAGAGCGCCAAGCAGCCTTGGAGATCATCTCGTTCCTGCGAAATATTATTTCCCAAGGAAAAGTCGTCGTACTCACCGTCGACCCCTCGACGGTCGGCGAGGAAGCGATTGGCCCGTTCCGGTCGATTGCGGACGTGTTCATCGAACTCGAGATGATCGAGGTAGGCAACGATATCCGTCGGCAGCTGTTTGTCAAGCGGTTTGCCGGGATGGGCGAACAGGTCGGTGACCGTGTGGGTTACTCAGTCCGCTCGGGGACTGGGATCGTCATTGAAAACCGGAGTGTTGCCTGAGGTGATTCGATGACTGAAATGGGGACCCCAAAGCCGTCCGACGAGCTTCGAGAGCTTGCCGCTCGCCGTCCACACCTGCGAGAGCATCTCAAGAAGTTCAGACAGATCACTGGCGAGTTTCCCAAACTGGTTGAGGGACCCGATGCCGCGGAGGAATCGCCGTATCCGAACGTCCTCTATCCCGTTGGCGGTCCGATTTTCAGCCATATTTATGGCGATGTCGGAGCGAAAATGCAGTACTTCGCAGTCGAGCCAACGCTCGCAGAGGACGAACAGGAAGTGTTTGACGCAGTCAAAGACTCGCTGCTACGTCGGAGTACGACCAAGGAGGCCCCCGAAACCGAAGCCGAATACGATGACCGAATCGAAGAACTCCTCGAGGAGACGACCCATATCAAAGGCAAGGAAGTTGAGGGATTGATCGAGCAGCTCAAAATCAAGTACCACCCTGGAATTCAGGAGGTCCAACCCGAAACCTACGAAAATATTCGCTACCGGCTGAACCGGGATATCGTCGGGTTAGGACCGCTCGAGCCGGTGATGCGCGATCCGGCGAACGAGGATATTCACGTGATTGGCCCGAGTGAGTGTTACGTCGACCACGGCACCTACGGGATGGTCGAGACGACCGTCGACTTCGGGAGCCGCGAGGAGTTCGATAGCTGGCTGTCGAATATGGGTGAGCGAATCGGGAATCCGATGACCGATGCCGAGCCGATCGTCGACTCGACGTTGCCCGATGGGTCACGGCTGAACGTCATCTACAGCGACGACGTGAGTGTGAAAGGCCCCAGCCTCACCATCCGACAGGGGACGGAGGTGCCGCTCTCGGTTGCCCAGATTACCAACTGGAAGACGCTCTCACCGGAGCTCGCAGCGTATCTCTGGCTCTGTCTCGAGAACGAACAGACGGTGTTCGTCGTCGGCGAGACGGCCTCAGGGAAGACGACGACGCTCAACAGTATCATGTCGTTTATTCCGCGGGATTCAAAGATTTATACCGCAGAGGATACCGCAGAGGTGTTGCCACCGCACGATACCTGGCAACAGTTGCTGACTCGAGAGAGCAACAGCGAAGACAGCGTCGATGTCGATATGTTCAATCTCGTGGAGGCGGCGTTGCGGTCGCGTCCGGAATACATCGTGGTGGGCGAGGTTCGTGGTGAGGAGGGGCGGATGGCGTTCCAGGCGGCCCAGACGGGCCACCCGGTCATGCTGACGTTCCACGCTTCGGATATCGTTTCGATGATTCAGCGGTTTACCGGCGACCCGATTAACGTCCCCGAGACGTTCATGGATAACGCCGACGTGGCCCTGTTCCAAAACCGGGTGAAACAGGGCGATGACGTGTTGCGTCGGGTGACAAGCGTTCAGGAGATCGAAGGCTATTCCGATCAGATGGACGGCGTCGTCACCCGGCAGGTGTTCTATTGGGACCCCGTTGAAGACGAAATCGTCTTCCAGGGGATGAACAACTCCTACGTGCTCGAAGAGCAGATCGCCACACTGCTTGGCTATGCCGATACGCGGGACATCTACGACGACCTCCAGTTCCGGGCGGACATTATGGAACGGATGATTCAGGAGAACATTCTTGATTATCACGAGGTCAACGAGACGATCGATGCCTTCCAGCGCGACGGGATCGAAGGACTCCCCTTCCACATCACCCGTCCGGACTAATGGCTCGGTGTACTCCCCGCGTGAGACCGTGGCCGACGCCATTATGGTGGCCGCTTTCCTCAACACAGCTACGAACCCACGCGTCGGGTGAGCCACTATGAACGAGGATATCGTCGCCGATTTCACCGCTCGATTTATTCTCAACCACGGCAGCGGCGAGAGCGGCGCACCCGTCGAGGGGCGGATTGTCGCGACAAAAAAACGGCTCGTGCTTGCAACCGCCACCGACAAAGTGACCGTCCCGCTCTCGAGGGTGATCGACGTCAACATCGGTAGCGCCCCACCACAGGTTGCCAAATTTTTCAACGATATGGTCACCGTCGGCTACAAGACCGACGACGGCATCCGAAGTGCAATTATCGAGAGCACCACCGACACGGTCGACACCTTCGTTGCAATCCTCTTTCGCTGCCTGCTCAACGGACGCAAAGTCGCGACCAAACACCCCGCACGGGTCGGTGGCCGTGTCAAAGACACTTCCGTGGAAATGGGCAGTTTGCGAGTCAAAAATCGCCGAGTGGAAGTCCGAACCGAAACCGGTGGCTTCGCCATCGACGTCGCCACCGTGATGAACATCACCCAGGCCAACAAACTCGGCTCGAGCGATGATCGGGTGACGCTCGTGATCAAATACACCGACGATTCGGGACTGACGAAAACGGCGCTCATCGCGCCTGCAAAAGGACAGTACGTCAATCTCTTAGCGCGCTATCTCCGACTCGAGTACGACGAGGTGCGAGCGGAAGTCGAGGAAATCGAGTTGACCAATCCCGAAAAGCAGGTGCTCGTCGGCGTTCACGCGACAGGTGGCGAGATCGATTTCAAAAACGTGCTCGATGGCGACGCGGCGTACGTGACGAACGTGTTAAACTCCGTTCGACGAAAACAGTTGATCGTCGAAAACGGTGATGGTATTTCCCTGACGCCACAGGGCCGTATTGTGGTGAGCCAACGGATCGAAGACGTAAACGCATAAATCAGAACAGTTCGTCGGGATCGACCCGCGTATTCTCAGAGTTTTCAACCAGTAGCTCCTCGAGGGCCGACTCCAGTTCCGCTCGGTGTGGCAAGGCGAGCATCTGGCAGGTGAAGACGCGGTCACTGTTGGTCTCGATACTCGAGTCGAGTAAGAACGCGTGGTCGTTGTGCTGTGAGAGTTGCTCGATGACCGGGCGCATGATCGACGAACCGATATCGGCGACGAACTGTGGCGGATTGTGCTTGATTTCGGCGTTCAACACGTTCGCCCAGCCGTCGACAAAACCACTGGTCATGATGTTGCCTAGCTCCTTGAGCGCCTCCTGTTCCATCTCGCCCCACTGCTCGTCGGTCTCTATCGGCACCAGCGAGTCGACGACCGCTCGACCGGAGGGTTGGTCGAACAAAATAACCAGATAGCCACTCAACTTCCCCCGAAACTCCATCACCGTCCCAACGTAGCGCTTGGTGCCGACTTCCGCCGGAATATCCTCGAGGGGAACCAAACTCAGCCGGCTGATGTTGACGGCCGTCTCGATACCAGTCATGGAGGTGATGTTCATCGCCGCCTTCTGGGCTCCCTCTTTGGTCATATCGTTGAAGACCTCGAGTTTCTCAAAGGAGATGCTCGATTCGGTCTTCGGTTTGAGTACGCGCTCGAGGGAGGCCTGGTCAGGGACGAGGAGGATGCGGAAATCGACGGGATCGTGGCCACCGTGGGAGGCTTCAACCCGGCTGCGGAAGACAAAGAGGTGGCTGTCGCCTTCAGTTGCCGACCGTGGAAGCACCTCCGTCCCGGTGCCTTCGATATAGGTTGGCGGTGAGCTCTTGATTTTCGTGTTGAGGTGGTTCGCCCAGCCGTCGATGAAACCGCTGGTCATAATGTTACCCACCTCTTTGATCGAGCTCTGTTTCATTTCGGGGTCGTCAACAGGCACAAGCACGTTTGTGATCGCGTTCCGGGCCTGTTCGTCGAACGCGAGGACGGTTTCGCCTTCCATCCCGCCGGTAAGGTCGATACTCACGCCGGCAAACTGGCTCCCGATAAACTCATACTGGAGGTCTTCGGGCGAAATCAACGAGACGTCAGTCACTTCGACGCGGGCATCGATGCCGGTCAACTGCGCTAAGGAATTAGCTGCTGATTGTGCACCGTCATGGGCGAGCGTGTTGTAGGTCTCGAGCGCCTGGATATCGATTTCCATACGGGGCTACCCAGCAGTGATGCTTTTGACTTCCTCGAGAACGCTCTCTTTTTGGAACGGTTTGGTGATGTAGCCGTTAGCGCCGGCTTTGATCGAGTCTTTCATCTGTTCGGCCTGCTCGACACTGGTGCACATCACGACGGTGGCGTTCGGGTTGATATCCGTAATCTCGCCGGTTGCCTCAATGCCGTCTTTGATCGGCATCACGATATCCATGAAGACGATATCCGGTTGGTGTTCTCGATAGAGTTCAACGGCTTCGACACCGTTTTCGGCCTCACCAACAATGTTGTGTTCCTCTTCGAGAATTTCTCGAAGCAGATTTCGCATGAATCCAGAATCGTCTGTAATCAGCACGTCCATGGCCAATATCACACACTCAGGTAACTTAATGATGCTGACCAAATGATACGCAGGCGACCGTTTCTCTCTCGCCCACTCACCGTCGACGCCTCACTCCGTCACAGGCGGCAACCGAACGGGATTCTCGATTTCCCTGATCGGTCCATACTCGCCATCGTACTCGAGCAGTGCGAGTATGAGTGCCGGGGCAATTGCCTCAGTCACCGGAATAACCTCCGTGGGCGCGTTCACCTCCTGTGACTCGTTGTATGTCCGTTTACAAATAACGTGGGCGACGCCCGTCGATGAAAGGTCAATCACCCACTCCGTTGGGGCAACGGGGGCGGTCGTCCAGGCGATGAGAACCGGATTCTCCAACTCGTGTCGGGGAGGTTTCGACTCAATCCGGATTGTCTCACGGCTCACCGCGTGGAAGTGTTGTTTCACGGCCTGGACCTCGGAGTTACACAATAGGTGATAGCAGAGTGTACCATCAGCTATCATATAACAACTCTGTTGGACTCAACTGTTGAGTTTCGCGTGCCCCACGCATCACCGAAATGTCTCTCCTCCTCGGAACGTTCAGGAGTGTGCCATCGTGCTATTTCACCCAACAGATTTGGGTATCCACCCACAATTGAGTGTTCAAATGGGCACTTTTTCTTTTCTTACGGTTGCCACATTACTCTCTTTTAGCAGATGTATTGAATTATATCAGTTTCGCCCGGTCAGTTCCACTTTTTTTATTACCTGGTAGTTCCTTCACGAAGATAGTTTGTGATTGCAGCTACGTACTGGTCCGGTGATAGCACAGTGGCCCCACCTGCGCAAGCCGGCGGTGTGTGAGGATGACCGAGCAGAACCCATTTGCCGCCGTGTTTGCAAACCTTTCAGCAGCCGACCCACTTGCCCCACATTCAGAGTCAGGGACAGTATCACTTGGACCCGACGACCGAAGCGAGGCCGTCGAAGCGACCTTCGACGAACTGCTCACACAGGTTGTCGCTGCCCTTCCGACCGACGAGGTCTCGTTTGATGAAGATTTGGTCAAGGCAAACCTCGAGGAGATTCTCCTGTTGTGTATCGCCTTACACGGCGAAACCCACGGCAAACAGTTACTTGCCGATCTCAGTCGGCTATTTAATGCCCAACTCAGCCCGGGTACGGTCTATCCGAGCTTACACGACCTCGAGGAAGCCGGCCTGCTTTCGATGCATACCAAAGTTCGAACGAAGGAGTACTCAATCGATGATCAAGCGGCCGTGCGCCAGACCCTCGAGGAGGCGATGATCCAGCATCTCACCTTTGGCATGGTGCTGTATGCCGTTCTCTCACAGTGAGTTCCGCTGTGAACAGTAACGCGGCCACGCCAAGTTTGGACCCATGGACACGCTACTCGTCGGAACCGGACTCGAGATTCTCTGCAATCGAAGCCAAGCTGTCTGTTGGCGGTTCACGGGCGTCATAGACGGCCGTTTTTCCGGGCGCTCGAAGCCCATAGAGATACTCGGGTTCGATAATATCGAGCAGAATCGAGCCCCCGGCACGTACGCTATGGTCGGCAACCCACGGCCCTAGCCGGTCGACGCCTTCACCGGGCTCTCGTGCAAAGCGTGGGCTGTCGTAGACGGCGGTAATCGTCAGCCCGTCACCGGTTAGCGGTCGGTCAACGCTGACAAACCGCTCTTCGTTATCGAGGACGAGTCGAACGACTTTCTCTGTTGGAAAGCGCTCACGCTCCTCGGCAGGAATATCGATCCGAACACCAGTTGTCGTTTCCGTGAGCGTCGCCCGAACGGTATCAACCGACGGGTGATCACTCGAGACGCGGTCTGCCACGACTCCGTTACTCGTCGCTGTCGCCGTCTTCAGCGTCGGCGAGTAGGTCCCCAATGGAGGTGCTTCCGGCTTCAGCAACCCGTGCGTTAACCTGGCTGACTTCGCCTGAAATCTCTCGCCCGCGGAGCGTGATTCGGCGGCGCTCGCCGTCGCGTCCGGGTTTATAGCCGGTCGTCCGCTCTTTCAGGAGCACCGATTTCAGGTTGCCACCAGCGATATTCGGCGACAGCGGTCGGCCGGCGTTGTCCGAGCCACCGGTGATTTCGAGGGTGTAGCCATCGAGCCCAACGGCACTGCCGTCGACTTCGTCGCCGATAGACTTGCCGATAAATCGGTTTGCGTTCTGTGCTTCGGCCTCGAGCTGATAGGAGGCGCCGGTGTCGGCGTCGCCGACAACCACCGTGAAACTTGCCATGGCCGGCAAAAGACGACGCGCGCCCAAAAACACGTCGATTAGCCGGCAACGTGTCGAACACACGAGTGGGTTAAGTGGCCTCTCGCTGTCCGTTCACATGTGACACTCTCGACCGCTCGACTCGAAGAACAGCTCGGAGAGCACTTTGCAGGCTCGAGTGGTGAATATCGAACGGTCGCCCGAGAGGCTGCCGACCTCGCCGCTTCCGGCCGGTATGAGGCAACGCACGATCACGAACTCAGCGCCGAAGTTATTTGCAGCGAACTCGCCGATTGCCCCTCCGGGTCGGTCGCCGACCGATGGAACTGGTGGATCGGAGCCCTCGAGATTGCTCATGGCGGTTACGCGGCGTTTGGGATTGCACAGTATCGGCGGTGAGCGACGCGACAAAGGGTGGTGCTCTCCCACTCGCATCAATACAGACCACCCACGGTGGCGATTGGCGGCTGTGACAACCCACGAACCGACGAAGGCAAGACCATCGCGTCGCCAGGTGAGGTATGGAGCTTCGGTTTCTGGGTGGTGCTCGAGAGGTAGGGCGGAGTGCCCTCCTGGTCAACGAGACACTGCTGGTCGATTTTGGGATGCTCACAGCCACCCCACCCCAGTTTCCACTCGAGACGCCAACCCCCGAGGCGGTGATCGTCTCTCACGGCCATCTCGACCATGTGGGCGTGATTCCGGCGTTGTTGTCCGGGAAGGCACGGCCGCCGATTCACTGGACGCCGCCAACCTACGAGCTGGCGATGACCCTTGCAAAGGACACGCTGAAACTACACGGTGGGAATTACAACTGCCCGTTTACCGAAACCGACCTCCGACGGGTGACACAGGTCTCCCGCACCCACAGTTATCGCGATTCGTTTTCGGCTGCCGGCCACACGGTCACGTTCTTCAACGCCGGGCATATCCCCGGCAGTGCCCACCTGCTCATTGACGATGGGGAGACACGGCTGCTCTACACCGGTGACTTTCACACCGACGACCAGCGGCTCGTTGCCGGGACGACCGCTCGACCAGAGGCCGACATCGTCATCTGTGAAAGTACGTATGCCGACGTGGAACACGAGCCACGGGCGACCGTCGAAGCACGGTTCGCCGAAAGCGTGCAGACGACACTCTGGGAGGGTGGGACGGTTATCATCCCCGCGTTCGCCATCGGTCGCACACAGGAGCTGATGTGTGTCTGTGCCGCCCACGACATTCCCTGTTACGTCGATGGAATGGGCACGCAGGTCACCGAACTGCTCCGGCGCTATCCAGACTTTCTCCGGGACGCAGAAGCCTTCCAACGAGCGCGGTCACACGCTCGCGTCGTGACCGCCCGTGACGGCCAACGCAAACGAATTACCGACCAACAGGCGGCAATCATCACCACCAGCGGGATGCTAACCGGTGGGCCGGCGATGTCCTACATCCCCGAGATTCGAGCGAACCCGACGAACAAAATCACACTGACCGGCTATCAGGTCGAGGGCACGCCCGGCCGACAGCTTCTGGAGACCGGCAGCGCCGAAATCGATGGCCGAATCATGCCGATCAGCGCCCGTGTCGAACAGTATGACTTTTCCGCTCATGCCGACCGATCCGGCCTCCTCGAGTTTCTCGAGTCCTATCGCGAGACGCCCATCCTCATCAACCATGGCGACCGCTGTGAGGCGTTTGCCGACGAGCTACAGGAGCGGGGATATACCGCGAGTGCACCAAAACTGGGCGTCCGACTCGGGCCGACAGCCTGACCGGCCGAACTGTTTTAGGTCTCAGCGTGGTCGAATAGCTGATGGTCGATTCAGAGTCACACTCAGAGTCACATTCAGAATCACCGGCCGAGTCGCTGAGTGAAAACGAACAGGCCGCCCTCCATGAGTGTCAGGTCGCAATCGAGTACGTCTATCGGGCCTACGGTAACCTGCTTTCCTTCCATCATAACCTCGGGCACGCGATGGACCGTTTCGCAGCGGCCGAGAGAGCGTTACGAGAAGCCGGACACGAACGCCGGGCAAACCAACTGCGCGACAAACACCTCCCCGCCGGCGCACTCGAGGGCAACTGGACGTACGAACTCGTCGAAGCCTTTTCAGGCGGATTCCTAGAGGACATAAGCGAGTTCGAATCCGCCGTCCGTGAGGAACTTGCCGCCGGTCGTGGACACGTAACTGAACGCGAACAACAGCGTGAGTGGCGCGAGCGCTCAGAGGAGTTCTAATCGTCGCGGTCGATTACTTCGGCGATCGGTCGCTGTCGTCTCCGGTCGACGGGCCATCGACTTGTTCATCGAAAGCGGCCGCGTCTGCGTCCGTGTGTGAGTCCGTAGCCGATTCTGTGTCCGTTTCCATACCCGGACTCGAGTCCGTAGCCGTGTCGGAATCGGTCTCGGTGTCCGTCTCCTCGTATTCGCCTACCGAATCAACCGGTGGCTGTTCGGACCCAGCGCCCTCCTCAATGCCAGTCGCCTCCCTTCCCGGCTCGAGTGGCGGCTCATACACGTATAACAGCCCATCGTGGCGAACGAGATATCGCCCGTCACGAGGGTCCTCGGCAATGACCGCCTCGACATCAATCGCCAGCTGTGAGAGGGCCCCAAGCGAGTCGAGATGCGCTTCCGGGCGCTCGAGTGCTGACGCCGGAAGCGCCACCGTCGTCACGAGGTCGCCGAACTCCTCACGATCCTTGCGGTACTCGAGCCACGCGTGTTCAGCCGGGGTGAGTGGCTCGGTTGTCCGTCGAAGCCAGCCAACTGCAACGAGGCCAACGAGTCCGACGAGCAACGCCGCTGGGCCACCGACCTGTTCGCCAAGGCTCGGCGTCCTCTCGACGGTGACCTGTTCTGTGTCCTGGTACTGCTCGTCAAACGATTCCGGCGGCTCGAAGGCGTACGTGCCGCCATCGAGCTCGAGATCGATCTGATGGCTCTCGGTGAGATCCCGCGGCTCCCCATCAATGACACCACTGGTCGTCTGTTCGATAGTGATAGTGGTCTCTTGCTCACCCGGTGACGCGCCAAGTCCGTCTTCGATTTCGTCGATTCGCGCTTCGATCGCCTGGACATCGAAATCGAAGCTCGTCCCGGCGGTTTCACCGGGTTCGACATCTGTCTCTTGGGTCGACGTCAACGACGACGAATCCTCCCAGAACACCGTTTCACTGCCGTCATCATCAGCCACAGCACGTATCGTGTAGCTGACCTCGAGGCTGACGGTCACCTCTTCAGCACTATCGGCGAGATAGGTCGTCTGATACTGGCCACTCGCTGCGGGAGCGATCTCTGTATAATAAACCGGCTGGTCAGAAAGCGTCTCCGAGACTGAAAAGAGCGCGTTTGGCTCCGTCACCGTCGCCTCGTGGTCGAAATCGCCTGTCGCTTCCCACGTGTTCGTCACCTGCTGTTCGGTCTCCTCACCGAGATCAATGAAGGCCCCATAGGTCACCCACGCCCCACCAACGAGGGCGAGAATAGCAACGACCACCAGTAGCCACTGATATTGCTCAAAAATCGCCCGCAACCGTAACTGCCGCTCGTTAGTCATCGATTCCCCCCACACGCTGTTTTGCTGTTCTCATTTGAATAGTCTCCATAGTCGTGACGTCGACTGCGAACGGCGGGCTCGAGCCCGCTTTCGTCTCGCTCGCACATCACCGGAACCGAGTGCGAGGCGGCTCAATCCGTACATGCCCCCACCGAGGACGCCAAGAATCGTGACAGTCGGTATCCACGGATGAATTGAATACAGTGCTCCGATGACCGGCCGTGGCAGAACGTGCAGATAGCGGTACTCTCTGGTGTACATCGGATAATAGCCGGTCTCACTGGGTGCAGTCAACGACAGGGTGAGCTCCTGTTCATCCTGTCCCCCAACGGCCGCCTCTTGTGGCTCGACAGCGACACCATCACTCGCCGGCTCGACGTACGTCACAATCGGCAGATAGCCACCGTTACCGACGATGTACGGCACCGCTTCGGTCGTTCCCGACTCGATGACCAACGGCTGTTCGGATTCGAAGTCAGCACTAATCACGTCAAATGACTGTGTCCCAGCCGGCGCAAGCATCGCCCCTGCAGCCGCGATAACGATAATCGCCGCAAACGCGACACTAAGCAGTCGCGGATCGGGATTCCACTCCTCCTTGCGGCCAAACCGGGACGTTCGAGCGGTCTCCTGGTTCTCTCGTCGCGTTTCATACGCGTACGCGACCAGCGAGAGCGCCAGGAAAATGTAAGCCAGCCCAGTCGTTCCAAGGAGCGAGCGCGTTCCAAAGAAAATCGCGAGCTGTGTCTGTATCGTCTCGAGCCCGCTCGTCAGTCCCATCACCGCCGTCCCGAGAT
>LFCJ01002534.1_pt1 | contig 13200 bp, 13 predicted proteins | sample 643141 | NCBI WGS metagenome assembly LFCJ01 (sample SAMN03766243, study PRJNA286221) | soda lake metagenome | biome: soda lake; feature: Kulunda steppe; material: water; isolation source: sample B1-Br-g2 brine of Lake Bitter-1 | place: Russia: Kulunda steppe | collected 2010-07 | reverse complement strand
TCCATCATGACAAGTGTGGCTGAAACGATGTTGTCACGCCTTTTCCATGTTAATTTGCCCTTTTTTAACCTTGTAATGCGAATGATGTTTTCTCCTTCGCTTTTCCCTCTTTTTTCCGTAATGCGAAAGGTCCAGGAAATCTTTTCCGTATTTCCCCCCTTTTTAAATCTTTTTCCCTCAGGAAAAAACTGTAATGCGAATTCGCCCTTCCTGAGGGAAAAAGATTTTAAAAGGGGAAACACGGAAAAGATTTCCTGGACCATTCGCATTACGGAAAAAAGAGGGAAAAGCGGAGAAGAAAACATCATTCGCATTATAAGGGTAAAAAAGGGCCAATCAACGTGGAAAAAAGCGTGACAACATCATTTCAGCCATACTTTTCATGCTGGAACCATTTTAACCCATTCTTTTCAGGTTCTGCTCGGCCCTGGTCTGTCAGCAAGGAGAGGGTCGACTTGAGAAGATAACGACTTGAGAAGATAATTATACACCCCGTTTTGAACTGATGGATTTGGTGAGAATTGAGCCAACATACCGTCCTGATTGGAGTGGTGGGGTCCATCTATAATCTCATACTGAGCTACCCCTCAGTCCCACAGTGCATCAGTACCAACGGAGCCATCAGTAGCGTCAATTAGGTCAAGTACGTCAATTTAGATTAAATTAATATTTTGAAATTCACTGACGTTCCTCTGCTTATTTTGGCGGGGGGGGGTGCCTGGTGCTTGCAGACTTGAAAGTAGATCCAGCAGAAGGGAGGTACATCTATGTAGTTATAAATTCTTCAAAGATAGTCTTTTGGCAATATGATCTCCCCGAAAGATTAGAAAATGTAAGACAACAGACATAGACATCATGGACAACAAATATATGCAAGACAACATAATTAGGCACGAATTCTTGATGAAATTCGTTTGTCTAGAGAGCAGAGGGGGCTAGCGTAACCGAGTCTGGAGGAGGGGGGGGAAGTCAAGTAAGTAGGTGAGGGGGCTAGTGTTACTGAGTCTGGAGGAGGGGGGGGTGTTAGCAGGAGAAGGATAGAGAGAGGATGCAGGCCTATGTGAACGACCGCGTCATGCGCCTGATGGGCAGTGGTCGTGTGTTCAAGGTGAGCAGGCGCATGGTTGCAACCAGCAGATGCGGGATCAGGTGGCCAAGCTGTTGCGCACATGAAGTATTGCCAAGCATTTGCACATGCTCATGTACCACAATGGTACATAGACGGCTTCACATAAACAAATGTACGCCTGTGCATCCAAAATCTCCTCCTCCAAACATATACAAGTGTAGATAGCGAGGCTAGAAGAAATGTAGTGGCACAAAACACTCTTGCTCATGCACGTGATGAATACCCAGGATAACTCTGCGCGCATAAACTCCATGGACTTCCACCGAACGGAGGATATGCTTGTGACTGGATCAGACGACGACTCCATCCATGTGTACAATACAGGTAACACTCAGGTCCTTGCGATTGAAAGGGCAGTTGAGCAAAGTGGGACACATTCTGGAGAAAACTTGCCAAAGATGAGCGTCTGTTTGGGGATGATGTCAAAAGGAGAGGTGTTGCTTCCTTAGACTCCTGCTGAGCTGTCAATTTTTCCGTGAACTAATCCTTGCGTCCGATTAACCTCTCTAACCCTCCTTTGCTTGAGCATGTTTTTAAGAAAGGTGACACCTGCCTTTGCCTGTGCAGCTTCTGGAATGTTGACGGAGACTGTCTTCAGCAAGAAGTATGGCGTGTCAAACATCTGCTCCACACACTCCCAGTACTGCGTCATGTACGCGACGCGAAAGGTGCCGCAAAAGTTTATGTAGGCCTTCAGGTGCTTAGCTTTTCTCTCCAAATATCTGGATCTTGGGCCCCAAGCTTTGTGCTGATATGCCCCTGTACATCCAAAATCAGCGTTAAATCTTACGCTCAGACCGCTGGTTTGTGCCTTGTTTGTCACCAACCAAGGGTGTTTGACACCAGGCTGGGCATGTCCTTGCTCATCTCAGCCTAAGTTGCCCAGCATTCCTACACCTAGTTTTGAGTGTGCGCCACCTTGCACATGCACCCTAAGTAAACGCACGCCACCTGTTTCTGCGCTGCCACTTTGCAGCCCCCCTTGCATTCCAATGATCTAAGTTGGTATGCGCTCCGGTACCACGACATCCGGCGCAATGAGTATGTGCGGTACTTCAGAGGGCACACCGGACCTCTGAACACGCTGGCAATGTCGCCCAAAAACGACATTTTTATGTCAGCCTCTCAGGTACGTTGAGCATGCTGTGCTTGTTCAAGACCATTGATTCCATAGTGTGATCAGCATTCGCTGATGCTCCTGCAATTGGGCTATCATGTTGGCACCTTTGTGTTTTGTGTTTGGTGCAAACACCCAAAATGTGTTGTTTGCTGCAGGAGGCCACAATCACATTTTAGGTGTTTGGTGCAAACAGCCAAAATGTGATTGTTTGCTGCAGGAGGCCAAAACAGCCGCTGGAAAAGGTGCCTAAGGGTACTCGCATGTTTCCCTTCATACCCTATCCCTAACTTGGCTGCGTGCAGGACAAGACCGTGAGACTCTGGGACATGCGCACTAATTTGTGTCAAGGGCTGATGCAAGCACCCGGCAACCCATGTGCCTCATTCGACCAGCAGGTGCCCTCAATGGTTGCATTCCTTGCCTTGCTTTGGGAGCTTGCTGGATGTTTTACTTTGGTTCGGAGGCTTGCTGCAGCAGCTGAGGGCCCTTAAAGACAAAGAGAGTGCTAAACATTAATCCAGAGGAGTGCTCAAAGAGGCGCTGCGTATTGACGTCATTGCTTTTGCGGGGTCCAATCATCAGAGGGTTTTGCTCAAGTTTACCTACACTGTAGGCTACAGCCTATTCATGAGAAGTTAAGTTGTTGCCCTTAGCCTCTGCTTGGTTGCATCTTACTCATTTGGAACAGGCACTGCTCCTTGGTCACTCGGTATTCAAAGGTTAGTCTAGTTACCATTGGGATTTGACTGTCAGCCATATGAATCTGCCAATCTGAAACAAATCCATGATATCTGCAATAAAAGAAAAATATGCTTTAAGAGACAAGAATGCACATCCTGAGCACTGATATCAGCGAAGTAGGAATCACCCTGTGTATAAGCAGAGACCCTGTGTTGACGCATGCCAGCATATTGATCTTGGTCATCTTAGGACAGTAAGAGAGGGAGGAATGTGAGATGGGGGAAGAGAGAGGATCTACTATCCTTTGAGATCACTTTCTAGGTAGCTATCAAATAAGGCTAATTGATTTGGATTGCCAACCAGAGTGAGCCTGTGTTCCACCCAAAATGCAGGGCCTTGTTTTTGCGGTGGCTGCAACTGCTGGCGTCATCAAGCTGTATGACGTAAGATCCTATGACAAGGGACCATTTGACACCTTCAACGTGAGTCAGCATGCACTAATGGCAGCGAGGCAGTTTGCTTAAGCGGTTGTGGGTATGCGTGTTTCAGACTTGATTGGTCATTCGGGTCTAGGGTATACCATCATAGTGTCCTTACGCAGGGACCGTGCTAGTCTTCTCTGGACAGTTCCAAGTTTAATGTATATATGTCTTGAAGGTGTCAAGTGTATGCTGGTTGCTTCTTGAGCTTCTTTTCCATGTGACGGCTTATGGGAGGTTGGAATAGCCAGGAGACAGGAGTCCATGTCTGCTTTTGAGTAGCACGCCTGCTCATCAATTCTGCTTGGGCATGAAGATGACCAAAGAGTGTGCCCAAGTATCACAACACGAGCTTGTTGCTTCACTCATCTGCTGATAAGCGCTGTGCCTAGACATTTTCGTGTGAAGTCTGTCAATGCCGTGTGCATATGCGTCTGGCAGGCCTGGTTGGTATGCAAGGCCCATAGGATGTGCAGGCTCCTGTCCCCTGACCCCAAAGATCACCATGTTGTAGGTAACTGAGGAGTCTAATACCCCGGTGCCTTTCTCTGGGCTGCGCTTTTCCAATGATGGGAAATGGATGCTTGGTACGATGGAGGGCCGCGTGTACGTGATGGACGCCTTCAATGGCACTGTGGTCAGGCGGTAAGGAGACCATTGTGTTCATTAAATCCTTATTGCGCTTTATTGGTCTACGCAAACGTGGAGTAATGCCACCACGTATCAGTCACTATCATCATCAGCAGCAGCAGCAGCACAGTAACAGTAGCAGAAGCAATGGTATCATTATCATCATCATCATCATCATCATCAGCAGCAGCAGCAGCAGCAGCAGTGGTATCTGCATCTGCATCATACACAGCAGCGGCAGCAGCACAAGCAGCAATGACCGGCAGCAGCAGTGGCAGATCTTGCCCTTGCAATTGAGCATGAAATTCTATATCCCATTCGTTTGCTCCTGTTGTTGGCAGACGGGACACAAAAATTGGGAAATTCAAGGCACTTTCAAGTACCCACTTGCCAGCTCTTTCATGCATTAAAAGCATTGGTACAAGTACAGGGTGCAGTACCCGATGGATGGAGCGTAGCCCAGCCTTTGGTTGGAATTGAGTGCTCGAAAATGTGCGAATTGACTCAAGCTTAAAACTCGCACTCTGCGACTCAGGTTCCAGACCGGCTCGCAAGAGGGGTCTTTGGCGATGGAAGCAGCGTTCAGCCCTGACAGCCAGTATGTGCTCTCAGGTGTGTCGATGACAAGTTTGGCCCAGGCCTTTGGTCCAGATCCCTGGTCTTGATCCTGTGTGCTGCACATTTTCTTTGTGAGGTGTGCTTGCATTGTGTGCCCCAGCAGTTGGAATGGATGGCATGCTGGCTCAGCGTTGAGGCTTCATGGTGCTGGAGCTGCAATTAGTAATGGGCGGGGCGGGGGAGGTGCGGCATTCCCCATAAGGCATGAAGTGGGATCGCCTTGGCCTTTTTGGTGATTTCTTAGCTTTAAATGTAGGCTGCAGGCCTGATAGGCTTCAGATAAGCTGCCCTTGTTTTGCGGGTACAGTTGTGTAATCTTACCTTACCCTGCCATGGCCTGTGACCATTGTGGCTACGGAGCTGCTGTGTACTTGCTGGCTTCCAGACAAGCTTGCTGGCATAATTGCACCGGCGGAAGTCGCGTCAAGCGTGTAGAGTCAGCAGCGTGTTTTAGGTCAGGTGTCCAGAAAGGCAATTGGGACACTTCAGTGTACATTTGTAGTGTAATTCATGGACTCTCTTGAGTTCTGGTTAAGCAGCCTGCATGCCTAGACTTATGCACCCTGGCCACCCTGCTTGCAGGCTGTGACAACAGCTCCATTAAGGTGTGGCATCTCATGAACGGCAACGAGGTGGCAGAATGGACGGGCCACGCTGGGCCGCCCAGCTGTCTAAAGTTTGCGCCGCGCAGGCTGTTAGTAGCAAGCGCCTGCCAAGCGCTTGTCCTGTGGATCCCTCCACCTGGAGTCTTAGACTTGGAAATGCAGCAGTGATGGTCCGAAAAGTTAATGAGTAGGCCATGAAAACACTCCCTACATCAATTTAGGAAGGGGCCACCTACAGGGACAAGGCATCATGTGCCCCCTCCTCCAGATGCCTATTTTTTGTGTTGAACTTCATGGATGTCTCTTCATCATGTTCAGAGTTGGAAGGATGTTCTATGATTTACAGTGCTATCACTTCAAGTTCATTGAAGTTCATTGCAGATGAGTGGGTGTCTTCAACGCAGGTTATCCTCAATGTACTTCTGCTTTAAAAGGTGTACAAGCTTTGGAGCTCACTCAGAATGAGAGATAAGGATTAACGCAATGACGCCTGCAGGAATAACCCTGGTTGTGTACATAAGGTAGGTGGTAAAAGCTATGGACAGACCTCGAACATCTTTAGTGATGGAGGATGTTGTTGCAGACCAAGTGGATTTAGACCCAGTGCCAGGTTTTAACGGCTACTAGCCACCGAATTAAGGAGTACTACTTTTTTATTCTAGTAACTCAGGAATCATTTGGTTAGGTTACTAAGCTGTACCTGCCGAACAAGGGCAGCTTAGCTGAAGCCAACAGGCCTGCAACCAAAACCATGAAAAGGCAAGCAAGGTGGTATTATGAAATCTAGGCACAGGATTCCAGGCACTCATGCACGAACAAGGCCAGGCCTTTGGTGTCTGCTTGGCTAACGAAGTCTCTAAGCCTGCTTGTGCTAAAACTACTTTTCTTATGTGTTCTTTTATATATGCAGCCCTGCAGTCGCACTTTTTACAGATGGCTTATCCTTTAAACCCCCTGTAAAACCCCTTAAGCCTGCTTGGGTCGCTCTAGAAGGTGCAGTAGAGGTGCTGGTGTTCGATGAACAATTCTGAGACGTCACGCCCGGGTGAAGACGGTCTTCACCCGGGCAGTCAAAGTATGTGCTCTTCATCTTGCATACAGTGCCAGTTGCATTTAGTACATCCTCTAAGCTCGTAAGGAACTCTGTGCTGTGTTTGCCGGAGCCGCTCGACATTCTGGTTGTGACCAGAGAGTCTGAGCCTGGAGAGAGCGCGTGAAAGATGGTTAGGGATGTTTTGTCACAGGTAAGAAGGAAGAGTCGTTTTGGATGTGCGTTTCTGATCATCCCAACAGCCGGTCACCAGACGGTCTGACTCCCTAAGGGCACGCCAAAATGGGTGCGATCTGCCCCTGCTAAAAACGTGTGCATCATGTGGATGGATCTGGTGCAGATTCTCCATTCTCGTACAGTTTTAAACAGCTCAGATAATTTTGCGAGCAAGTTGCTCGCGATGCAACGGTTCAAAGTCATGTTGATTTTGGAACTGGAATCCTTAGACGGCTGTTGCCTACCTTTATATCCGTGGTTGGTGACCTACTGCCCACAAGCAGCAACATCATGATTTGTTAGAAAAATCCAAGTTGGCAGAAAAGGACTGACAACTTATCTGTTGAACTTTCAGGTTGAACTCTCATTATAGCATGAGGGGTGGTTGTGTGGACTGGCTGCGGACAGCGGGCAGTGTACACAACGCGCAAGCACGGCGGGCTTGCAGACTGGGCAATCTCGGAACTTGTGGCCCTGCTTGACTCTCTCTCTTTCTCTTTTTAGCGGCTGACTCACTCAGACTCATTCATAATCTCAGTTTCTCAGGAACGTGTTCTACTCACACTGTACTTGGACTACACACTTGGACTGTTGCACTGCCATGCCGTGTTCCCCAAGGACCTGAGTGGACTACTCCATGAGGGTCATTATTACAAGGTTCATTCCAGACTCAACAAGGAATGACTGCAAGTTCGTCCTTCTTTCAGATGCGAAACTAGACGAGACAGGACGGGACGTGCTCTGAATACAGCAATAGCTGTACTGCCAACCGGTAAGTACTCAGCCAACCAACTCCAACCAACTGAACACGCAGTGCAGCACACTTCTGGCTGCAGCACTTATCTGGTGTGACAGAACAGTGTAATGAAAGCATCGTGCATGCAACATTACTCAGTAAGAATGGTCAATGTATGCCAAAGACCCATGTTTCGTAAGCCATGCTGTTCATATTTCATGCAGATTCCAACTTTTCAAAGTGTCTCCGTTACACAAGACAAATGGGATGGCCAAAACCTCAAAATATGTTGATTTAAAATCCCAGGTACCCTCTTTCGAAGCTTTGTGGGGACTGTCTAAACAATAAGGCATAAGAATATGTGAGGAATGGTGTCCGGTTCATGTCCGAAGGGTTTTACTTAAGAAGCCAGGGTAATACTTAAAACTATCTAAGCACACAATGTTGAGTGCTGCAGCACACACAATTTCGTCCTTCAGCATGCTGCACTGGCAGCCTTTCCAATAAGTATGTTCTAGACATTGAGTAGAAAGCATGCACGCAAACCAAACCCTCAAAGTAATTCTGAGACGTAAACAAGGATTTTGTGCGTTCTCTCCAAAACTTGATCTAAATCCATCCCTCTTACGCTTTGGAGAAAGCTTCGCACGACTCTCGTCTCCCATAAGTCCACCTCACACTCAATCCTTCACACCAGTATCAAGTTGGCAATAATACCTTCAATCAGTCAGCAGCACCATCAGGGGCGCTGGTGCTGCACACACGCGCACACTGTATGGCACGCACATGCCGCCTTGGCCGTCACAGCTTGTGCAGCACTTCGAGTGCTTGGCTGAGCTTCATTGCATCATCCGGCGCCAGATCTGCCGCCGCTCCTTGTGCACCCCTGCCCTGGCCATACGCATCCCCAGTACACCTGCAGGGATCATGCATATGCACTCGTCCACTTATGCTCCAGAGCATGCACACCAGCGCTACATCCCTGCATGATTGCCAGTACAAATGCACCAGCGCAACATCCCTGCACGAGTGAGGGCGTGCGCACACACACACATACACACATACACCATCCATGCGCAAACAGAGGGTGCACCAGTACAACGTGCACGGACTTGTGCAGCGCACCAAGGGCCATCAGAATGACCACCAGGCGCACCTGAAACCACACCAGAGCTGTCCTGCCAAGTGAAGCCACCTCTATTGGACTGTTGTTGGTGTGATTTGGCCAATTTTCACTGCCCGGCTCTCAATCGCAGGCATGGCAAATCAATAATGACACATCTTCTTGAGTGAAGGCCTCAGTTCATGCAAACATGATCTACGAACACCTGTGCACTATAGCAGCTCAAGCTTCCAAGGCTGCCGCCGTTCAGCTGAGCGCACACACACATCAATACAAGCAGCAAGGGAACAAGCACACACGCACAAGCAGCAGGGGCACACAAGCAGCAGGGGCACACGCACACACGTACAAGCAGCAGGGGCACACGCAAACACGCACGCTCACCCAAGTGTACATGCATTGACACTCCACTGCTCACACGCACTCATATGCTCGGGTGTGAGCACGCCTTCACTCACTCCCAGTGCAAGCACCTTGCGGCAGCCTCGGCCGCCAGGAGGTCAATGAGTGGCCTGGGCACCAACACCTGGCCCTCGCCGCTGCTCCCTGCCTTGGCACTCAGCAGCCGCTGCTCTTCAGCCTGCGGCCACGCACACATGCAGTGTCACAAAAGCCAAGGTCTGCGCCGAGCAGAGAAGGGGCAGCATGCACTGATTGCTGGCTCACAAGTGCCAGATGACAAACTCATGAGCGCCCCGGTGTGCAGATCAACAGCGCTTGATGGCTCCTCACCAGCACAGCTGCCACTGCACGTTGGTGATAGCAAAAGTGACAGTTTCCAAGCTTGAGGGGTCATGCGCACGCATGCACATGGAATCGCGTGGATGTGCATGCGGGTACATGTGTGCATTCACGTGGTGTGCACACGAGAAAGTTTCCACACACACACACACACACACACACACACACATATCAGCAAATGCCCGCGTGCCCACCCTCACACACACGCCCCTCCGCTAGGATCCAACAGGGCTAGAAGCAATGACTGACTAGCATAAATGACACACAGCCAAGAGAGACCAGCCTATTCATTGCAACACCGCTTCCAGCAGACACCTCCAAAGGGAAGTTCTCTGTACCAATATGTTGCCTTTTCCTTCATTTATGTAGGGGGTGTTCCACTGCCTGCCTAGTTTTCCTTAGAGGAAAAGGAACGCTGTTGGAGGAAACCAACAGGAGGAACTCAAAGGGGACATGCCGAGATAGGACCACAGGACCTCCGGCCTCAAGGGCCCCCCTTCTCTCATAAAATGCACGATGTTACCCTGCTCATTGAATGCACACAGGAAACCTCAGAGCTCAAGTGCCTCCCATGCACACAGAAAAGCCAGCTTGCGACAGCATGCAATGCTGCCAGTGGACCAGCATAAAGCGTGTTGCAGCATGGCTTGGAGCAGAAGAAGCACACAGCGCAGCTTGCAGCACAGCGCGCGGCACGGCAAGCAGCATACAGGGCACTCGGCGCAGCTTGCAGCATATGGGACACCCAGCGCAGCTTGCACCACAGCTTGCAGCACGTCTTGCTGCAAGAGGCGTGTGGTGCATCTCGTGACCCAGCTTGCGGTACAGCATGAAAATCTGCATGCCTGCAGGCTCAGGATCTTGGCCAGGCTGATGCTGAGGGACCACAGGAAGGCATGGCTCAGGAGGGGCACGTGGCCCTTGCACAGCACCTGCGCAGGACCGTGAGACACATGATTATATACGCACGTACGTACACACATACTTGTGTGCATACACACATACTCGCGTACATACTTGCATGCATGCTTGCATCCTTACATCCACACATTCAACACAAATGGCTCAGGCATGCATCGTCCCTGCGTGTGGCACACCAGTGCGCATGGCCACCAGACCCTTCCTGCGCATGCCCTGTTGTGCAGCTAGGCCCATCAGCTCAAAGCCCAGCAGCTCAAAGCCTTGCAGCCCCAGGCCATGCAGGTAGGGCCCCAGGCCACGCAGGCAGGGCCCCAGGCCATGCAGGCAGGGCCCCAGGCCACGCAGGCAGGGCCCCAGGCCACGCACACGCAGGCAGGGCCCCTGGCCACGCAGGCAGAGGGTGGGCCACGCACCGTGTAGTACACTGCCAGCCATTCCCGAGGGGGGGCCACGCACCGTGTAGTACACTGCCAGCCATTCCCGAGGGGGGGCCCACTTCAGCCCCGCAAAGCAGGCCAACAGGCTGGCCAGGGCGGCGCTTGCCTGCGTGGCATGGATGAGGGGTAGCTGCGTTTGCGGGCTGCCCTGCCTCCTTGAAAGCATGTGTAAGCAGCCTTTTGTAATGCTGTGCCACGCGTTTGCACGATGGGGCGCCTAGTCGTCTGCCCTGGATGCACTGGCATTTTTGGCAGGGCCATACCTGCCTTGCTGCAGACAAGTTGTCTGCACAGGAGCGACATAGGTTATCCAGATGTCTCAGCACAGGGAAGACTTAGACCCCAGGCCAACTCTGCGCTTTTCTGCTCTGCTTGGTCCACACCCACTACACTTAAGCAGAAAAGCGCGTGGTCATTCTTGTGTGCTTGTTTGCACACACGCATGGACCAATAGGGCGCCCCCAGCCAAACAACACATACTTAAAGGACAATTCCCCAATTGACCAAACCATAGCAGCAATCCCTTTCCCCCCAACAACGGGGAGACTGACCTCTTGTTCCTTCTGAAAGCAGTCACACGGACACACATGTACGCACCCCCTTCTCCCCTCACCCCAAAGCGCTTGAGCTTACAGGGTGCAGCCTGCGCTAGCCTGCGCTTTTACAACAGCGTCATGCCGCCTGTGTGCACTTTTATAATGGCCTCATGCTGCCTGTGTGCGCTGCTGCGGAAAGCCTGCTGGTGCTTCTGCTATTGCAGCTGCACGTGTTCCCTCTGAAGGGCACAGAGGCAAAGAGAGGAAGGGCAAACGCCACACACGCACACACAAGCGCACACATTCACACACATTGCCCATCCGCACTGCTGCAGCAGGCTTTGTTTCCACTTGGAGGGGTGAAGGAAACGGACGAACACATCCACACACGCACAGCCACACACAAAGCGCTCATACCTGTTGCCCGTACGCGCCGCCGTTGCTGGTCTTGCCGCCACTAGGGGGCACAGAAACTAGAGTGTGGAGCGTTGGCTGCGTGGCTCTAACAAAGCTGTGAAGCCATGTCTCTCCCGGATGAAAATTGAAGCGCACAAGCACCTGCGCACGGAAGGGGAGTGCTAGCTTAGGTGCGCAGGTGGAGTGTGGTCATCAATGCCGAGGCCCAAGGTGGCCCCTCTCTCTTGATTGACGGAGTGTTCACAACCTGTGTGATTTTCTTTTTCCTTTTTACCCTCCACAGGCGCTGTGCTCATACTTTTGAGAGTAGGTCTTGGTAGCGGCTGACGCGCATGGAAACAGGCCATGTGTCACTTCCAAGACAAGTACGTCTTGCCCATGCACGTGGGCCTCATGTTTGGCTTGTGGATGGGAGGTGACTGCTCATAAACATGGCTTGCCCATGCCATATTGGCCTTTGAGGGGAAGGGGATGCCAAGCTTGAGGGCGACAAGCATGCTGATGCCTGTGATATTTTTGATAGGGGCGTTTAGGCGTTAAGGCTGTAAGGGCATTTCAGTTTAGGCCCTTTCAGGGGCATGTCAAAAGGAGGGTGCGCCTTTTGGAGGGTGCGCCATCACAAGGGAATGTCAGCATAAGGATGTGTGTACGCGTGTGCGTGTGTGTGCACGTGTGTCAAGGGGTGTGCAAGAGGAGGAATATGCGCAGGCCCTGGCGAGGGTGCCGCATCCATCCTGATGCACACCAACTCGCAATTAGACATGCATTTTTACACATGAGCATGCACTTTTTTTACTGATGAGCATGCACTTCTACACATGCACACACACGTGCATCCACTTTTACACGCACACGAGCATGCAACTATACGCAAGTGCATGCACTCTATAAGCACGTGTCCATGCACTCATACACACGTGCATGCACTTCTACATGCACATGTGCATGCACTTCTACACGCACATGTGCATGCACTTCTACATGCACATGTGCATGCGCTTCTACACGCACATGTGCATGCACTTTTACACACACATATGTGCGTGCATGCGCGGCAGAGCGTGCACAAATGAGCACAGCGCTCCATCCACGACCCGCACACACCTGCAGCACCGTGGCGGCAGCGGTGGGTGGGGCTCCGGTGGGCAGCAGCTGCGGGGCCGCCGCGCTCGCCAGGGCCTGCAGGCTGCCCTTGCCTGGGTCGTGCTCCGCGCGCATGCTCAACATGCCGAGCATCGCCAGCGCAGGCAGGTCCCAGTGCTGCTCAGGCTCCAGCCTGCGCGCACGTGGCCAGCATCAGTAGAGCCAATCAGCCACTCCTCTCTCAGTGAGGGGCATCCGCAGGGCCAACCCTCTCGGTGAGGGCCCCCTCTCCTTTCAGAGAGTGCCCCCTCTCCACTCATCGAGGGCCTTCGCAGGGCAGATCACTCGCTCCTGCCCTCAACATCTTGGGCACCATGCCCTCAGGCCACCATGCACCCCCCCCCACACTCCCGCTGCACTTCTCACACTGTGCCTGCTTCAAAACCCGCTGCTCGGCACCTCATCACACGTCTCTGTCGGGACCCAGAGTGAGGTGTCTGGCCTCCATTCTTTCTCCCCTCGGAACAGGGCCCATCGCACTCAAAGCTCGGACAGGCCATGGCCATTACAAAGCCGTAGCTATCTCAACTCCGCCAACCTGCCCATCCCCTCGTGACCCTCTGCCCATCTGCCCAACCCCCGCCGACCCTGCTCTATCACCAGGCCTGTGCACACCC
>LFCJ01002533.1_pt1 | contig 13209 bp, 8 predicted proteins | sample 643141 | NCBI WGS metagenome assembly LFCJ01 (sample SAMN03766243, study PRJNA286221) | soda lake metagenome | biome: soda lake; feature: Kulunda steppe; material: water; isolation source: sample B1-Br-g2 brine of Lake Bitter-1 | place: Russia: Kulunda steppe | collected 2010-07 | reverse complement strand
TCGTCGTCGACCTGGGCAGCGAGATCATCAAGAGAGTCGACTCCATCGGTGGTCATGGACACATTGTCGAGAGAAGGCGATTAAAAGATAGGCTACTTGGAGTCCATCGTTCCGGTATAGATGCCATCCTCACGAGATCCTAATCGGGTTGGAGCATAATTCGATTATACGGTGTTAAGACGTTTCTGGTGAAGAATAATCTAATTAGTAAACAATTAGATTTGATTGACGATATTTTTTCAGTATCGATTGACAAGAGAAACATCCCTAAGCTCAACAGTATCTTCCCGGCCACAGGGGTCAAAAATCGATTCATAGACGAGAACGTCAGCCTCTGGAGGATCAAAATAGAGATTCTTGGAAGACTCATGACCGCTGTCAAACGGCTCTAAGACAAAACTTGGGAGTTCAGCTTCAGACTTGCTCCAATAGTTGAGAATGAGTGTTTCAACAGTTGGATGTATCTCACTTGTCTCAGTCAGGTGTTCTGCTTTTTTACGTACGCCATTTTCACTTACATCGTGCTTGGAATCTGCTTTTTCGAATTCAACTGCACATATCGGATCCGCTGTGTCTCTATCGTACCATACTGAATCGTGGATATGTGCTGTTGACTTTCGCGTATCCTGTTGAGTAATTTTCCGGAATTCGCGATCAAAGACGTGCATATCGACTGAGGCAGCATACCCAAGATCGACACCCAGCTGCGTATAGTACGATAGGCCAATCGAATGAATGTCAGACTTCGTCCAGCCTTCCTCAACAAAGGGAAACCGGTCTATGAAATCACGCTTTGTGACGCTGTCCTCAATCTGTTCTGTCAGGTCATTCCAGGAGGGGGTCTCAATTCCAACCATTTGTTATGACCGCCACTCCTGGACCACTTCAGGTGAGACGCCTCCGTGTTCCAAGACTTTCGACCCAATTTTCACCAGCAACGGAGCCCGCACTGCCTCACCAGTAACGAGTGCCTCACCAGTCGAAAGGGCCGGCAACTCATCGATATCCTGTTGTGAGAGCATCTCTGAGGCTTGTCTGATGAACGCTTGATCCTCTGGGTTTTTCAGCCGCATAGTGAGCAACGTGTTGCACTGACTCGTGACATCTGAATCAAGCTTGCTTGGGCGTTGGCTGATGATTCCGAGGCCGATTCCGAACTTCCGTCCTTCTGCTGCAATTTTTCGGATAATTGGCTCAGCAACGGATGTCCCCTGTGAGGGGGCGAAGATGTGTCCCTCTTCTAGCACAGTAAACACTGGGCGAATAGGATTCGACACGCCTGAGATATTTTGGAGGATCTCATTACCTACGATACCAACGACGACTTGCATCGCCTCTCTGGAGACATTCTCCAGATCGATGACTGCAATACGACCGACGTTATCCGGTTGTGAGGTCGAATTTCGTCTCCCCACCATATCCTTAATGTCGATTGGTGGAGCACCACCGTCGTAGAAAATTCCAGTGTCACGCACTAAGTTCCGAAGCCGAAGCGCGAGGATCGAACCACTACGAGAGCTGAGTGCTGATCGTTCTTCCTCAGCGAGTTGTGACCAATTTTTGAGTTTATCAAAGTCAGTACTAAGCACATCAATAAGTGCAGAGATAGTCCGTGGCGCTTCGTACTTTTCTTCCCAATATCGGAGTGCTACAGAGAGCAACCGTTCCTGAGGCTCAGACATCGATGGCATAATATTGGCCAATTCGCTCTTACCGAGTGAGTCAAGACGTAATTTGAGCGGTGTATAGTTGTCAGCCCCATATTTGCGATCTGCAAAGTCGTTTTCAGTAGCGTAGATTTTGATTCCACCACCTTGCTCCTGTAATTCTTGCAGTCGGTCCTGAGTCTCACGTAGCTCACTCTCTAACGGCCCTGAATAGTCGTCAGTTCGGAAGTTCGGCACTCCATCGTCGAGTGCTTTCCCATACTCACCGTGTGGATCGAATACCACAATGCTAGAGTTTGTACGTGTCAGCATCAACTCCATAATTCGTCCAACAGTGTAGCTTTTGCCAGCCCCTGTCATCGCAAGCACGGCCATATGCTCAGTGGCGAGCTTGTTCACGTCGATATAGATGGGGACCGAATCTTCTCCTTCTTCGTATCCAACCAGGTGACCAAGCTGAATACTGTGTTCAGGTGTATACTCGTAAAACAGCTGGAGGAATTCGGCAGTCACTGGGTATAGTTGCGAACCAGGGTCTAGCGGTCGTCGTGGTGTTTTAATCTCGTTTGTACGCTCATCAACGTATCCGATTAGCTCAATATTCGCGAAGACATCTTCCCCAAATTCATCGTTGGTGAGCATCCGAACGTCAGTCACGTCGCCACCAAGATCCTCATCGAAAAAGAGACTATTACGGCGAACATTAACTGCTCGACCGAGGACCCATCGTTGACCAGCATCCTTTGCTTCTTTGTGTGGAATCCGAACGAAACCGCCCCGTTTAATGCTGTAACTATTCTTGAGTGCTGCAGTGACAGTTAGCTGACCAGTATTGCCTACTAACGTACCGAGAGATTCAGCTTCAGGCTCAAGAGTCATATTTCATCATCCATAGTTTCGTTGTTCAACTTCTTATAATATAGGTCTAATAGATCAGTTGGGAACTCTGCGGTTTTTCGTGCATACCACATTGGAACAGGGGCGCTCACACCATCAAGCCAATATAGGCTTGCGTATGTAGCAATGACCTGCTCGATATTCTCCATACTTATGTCAGAGGGCTGGCCCAATAGCTCAAGATGTGTGGGTTCTACATCTCGACCGTATTTCGCGAATAAGCCATGGACCCCCAGACTTTTGAGCTCCTTTGGAAGCCACCGACGATCTAACTGGGTTCCTCGATATGGATACGGTATCGTATGTTCATTATCGTCTAGCAGCACGTCGATCAGCCGGTTAGGACCAACCTGCAAGACTTCGTCCCACCGTTCTGAGAGTTGTTTAGAGAGTCCTGGTGCAACTGAACTCACGAAGTAATCGTCATTGTCGTTGGCATCACGAAGAGCGGTGAAAAATAGATTGGCTCGCATTCGAGAAAGGCCGATGATTACGGGGCCATCAGACTCCCACGGGAATAGTTCTGGGTGAGTCGTTTGCCAAAACTCGTCCAACTGGTCAAGCATCTCCTCCCAAGCTGGTTTAGCGGGCGACTCATCATATGTTAGCATGTCTTGTCGTGTGATTGTGAGCGAGCCATCATATAGAATTAAGTCGGGCGTTGGTTCTTGAGCGACTGCCTCCTCCATAAGCTCAGTCGCTAACATTCGCTCGCTCCATCGCATTCGGCGGCTGCTATCTCCAAAATCACACAATTCGATGGTTGACCGAGAATCTTGAGAAACGTCCACGATATCGTGGCCAACCAACGTCATAGTGACACGCACCGCAACAGCGCCATACAAAAGCCCAGAGTATGCTGGGCGGCTCGCGTGATCCGTTGTGACCGCAGTTACGATTTGCTCACCATCGTGTAACTCCGTAGGCAGAACAATGTCAAAATCGGCAGAAAGATTCGAAAACTCACGAATTAGCTCATTCTGCTTGTTGAGCTGTGACTGTTCGCCCTCAATTGCCATCTGAACCTCAGCTGCAACTTCTTCTGCGATTGAGGTCGTTGAATTCTCATTCATTCGTGATCCTCCGTGCAAAGCTTCGCAAACCTCGTTGATCAATATGTGCCTCTAACTGAGTGGAATTCACACCACTGTCAGTCAATATCCCAGTTTGAGTGGCCTCGCGTTCGAACTGTTCCCATTCGGATTCAGAGAAGTCTGGATCCAGATTTGAAGGGAGAGCTGTTGAAACAAGTTCTACATTCAGCTCAGTTGTTCGATCCGAAGTATGGTAATAATATATAGTCAAAATACCGGCATCAATCAATCCTGAACGAAGAGATGAATTATCATCCACAGAATCCTGTGATTTTGAATCCTCTTCGGTGGGTTTGGATACTAATTCTTCGTGTTTCTTCTCGAGATAATTCACGAGCGTCGTTGTCAGATCTCTACGATGTTGGTCACTACCGGCAATAGCGATCTTGTGTAGGTTGGCTGTGGTACAAATTAGGCCCCCACTGGTGTTTGTAGCCTGGAATTCTACAAGTACTGGACGGCCTGATGAATCGGCTCCCCGCTCACGACCCGCGAATTCGGCGAAGTAGCCTGCCGTTTCAAGATCATAAGTTCGAAGTGTTGCATCATCGATTACCTCTCGACTTAGAGACACCCTCTCGCCTGACTCCAACCGTATGCGAAATGATTCCCCAGACGGAAGTGTTAGTGTATGCTTCTTCCCCTGATCCGGGAAAGGAGGGATCAATAACAAAAACATACCATTCGATAGCTGTTCAAAAATACGACTTCCTTTGTCCTGTGTTGTTGAAAGTGCCTGATACGTCGAAATGATTGGTCCGTCGTTCTTTAACGGATCGAAGTCAGCGATATCAACGAACGAAACCTGCAGTGGTAGGGCCTCCTGAAGAAGACTGGGGCAGTCAGCATCTCCCACAAACACCATATCTGAAGCCATCACTCGAGTGAGATTTCAAACCGCTTCTCGTAATTTATCAACCCTAACTCTTGCAGGTTTTTCAATGACTCCTGGGAAACTTCATTAGATAGATACCTATCTGGGCCACTACTCGCTTTATATGTTGTGAGGAAATCAGACCACAGGTGCTCCCCACGTTTATGATGTTCTTTGAGGATCCGCTTGCCCTCCTCTGATATTTTATTTTGTGTTTCTTCTATCTTGATGACCTTATTTTTGAAATCATTTTCTTTTTCATAGGCGTTTTTATCGATTTTAACATCTTCCTCAAGCTTATCTGCAATATGAGCCAGTGGTGCCCACTCTGTGTCAAGGTCATTAATAAAACCGTCAAGTTCGTTATTCGCGATCTCTTTTACAATTTTTCTGTGCAGGTCTATCGTCTCACATTTCCGAGTGAGTTTCTCAATCTTCGAATGAAGGCTAGTAGGAGCTTCCCCAGAAAGGTTACTAGCAGGATCTGATACAATTGCCTGTAGTGCACTTACCTCTGCAGTTGGAGTGATGTCTGTGCTTGAATCGTCTACGATATCCGTCCAGATTTCATCAATGTCATCTCTATCATGGTCATCGTCCACAATATCTCCGATCGAGATTTGATCCAAGGATTCAGTAGATAACGGAATTTCAGTATCGGTAAGCGCATTCGAATATGCAGTAGACCCTGAAAGATAGGATTTTGTCTCATCCCAGTTATCCTCAACTGAGTCGAAATCGTGAACTAGATCTGTGTAATCACCATACGCATCTTCGAAAGTGCCCCAGAATCCATTTTCATCTTGTAGTTGGTCATTATACCACTCAGCCCGCTCGAACGTCTTTGCGAACTCCTGATTCTCGATGTGTTTTTTGATAGTAGAATCAGTGGCGTCATCATCGTTAATCGATGAAAGAGGATCATTGATAGAGTCCAAATTGACCTGGAGATCTGTTTTAATATCTTCTAAGATCGATTTGACCGTATCGGTCGGGAACTCAACCTCTTCGCCCTCATATTCGAAATAGTTATATTTCTTTTCGACATCTTCGAGACGGTCTTCTACCCGACTAATGAGCGTGGTGCAATTTTCTTTAAGGATTGTATCGAACTGTTCTAACAACTCAATTCGATAGTAAATAGAGTACTCACTATGTTCTGTATCATCCCTTACATTTAAATACAACTCCTCTAACTCGTCATTGGTGGTCGAATCTAGATCAAGTTCTGTATCCTCCGACTGATACCACCGACGAGATTCAGTAACAACTTTTCGGATATCACTCACCTTGTCCAGCCACGAGTCCTGATCACTATCTATTGCTGTGACAATTTTGAATTTGATTTTGTCTACAGTATCACGAGCCTCATCAAGCCCCTCTCTGCGTGAGGAGATCGTATCATCGTCTATACGGAAGTCTACGCGAGTCTTACTCGAAGGGGGATAATAGAAGTCCTCGAAATATTCACCTATATTATCAGGTATCTTAACCTTAGCACTGTCGACTATATCATCCAAAAGATAATCCTCATCAACGAAACGATACCCATCTGGTGTTTCATCCAGTATATCCAGTGCTTCGAATAGCTTTAAAGTACGTTCCATTGACGTCTTTATCTTTGTGTCCATATTCGCGTCGTGTAGAATCCTCCCCGACAATGTTGCTACTTGGAATGGACCATATTCATTAATTATATCTAGCAGTTTCGGCACAAATTTCGGAAGGTCGAATTTATCCTTACTTTGGTCGTTGATATCTGGCATTCGAATAAGGGGGTGGACCTCCTCGGCCGAATTCACATCGTCCCAAGCTTCGGTTGCATCGTCATCAGACCGCCAGTCTCCCGATTGGTGGGTAATCCAAGCGCGAATCCCTTCGGCCAAATCCTCGACATCGACTCGATCTGGAACTAACTGATCTACAATTTCACCTTCGTCATATCGTGCTTGTTTCCACTCTTCATCGGACAGAATAAGTGGACGACGGTGATTTTGCTGTAGATAATTTATATTATTCTGATATATATGAGTGTCTGAGAAACCACCTTGATCAATAGGATCACCGAGGAAAGACATCTGAATATAGAACTTGTCTTCACGTTTTTCAGGGGATATTACAAACGAATTAATAAACGGTGCTAGCTTCGGATAATCAGCCCTGAGCTCAGGTAGTAATTCTTCTTTTTCAGCTTCTGACTCCGTCAACACGTATACGAGGGGATATGCCTGGTCTTGACGCTGGATATCACGAAGATCATCTCGAATATTACTATCAGTATTACTTTTGAGTACGACAGCACGTCCAGAAGATACAACTGCCAGTGGGTCATCGTCGGGGATATCCACAGTCCGGTTCGTGGATTTTAGATCAGTACGTGTCTCCAGATCAACCGGCCCCGTATCGAAGTGGTTGAATCTAGTATGAATCAATCCCTCCAGAATCCGCTCATCCCTATCCTCACTAACATCACGAGCAGCAGAATTCATTCCTTCCCAGACATCATTCTCATCGATCCACTGAACGATACTAGATACCTTACTCCATCTCTTATTCCATACGCGGAGGAAGGAGAGAGACGAACCTATGAACTGCTCGTCTTCAATGCTATGAGTGTCGCGCAGATCAGCAAGCACTTCAGTTAGCTCATTGACCGCGTCCTCTTTGACGCCACCTCTGCCGAATGAGAATTCCGCAAGTTCGGCTAAGTTCGACTGCTGATCATACAACACGACATTACCATCTTGATTAGAGAATACTTCGAGAATATCTTCTAATCGGTTTGCATCAAGGCTTTCACCTGCGATTCTGGTGACTTGCTCTTCAGGATCCTCACTCTCAGATTTATATCCGACGTCGTTCAGCTTCCGTTTTATCTTTGAAGCATCAATATCAAGAACCGACATCGATGCCATTGGCTGATAGTCCTCAAATGGTGTCGTATAGCTAAGAATCTCATTTAGTTGCTCATCGGACACACCAAGGTCTAATTGCGAAACTGGCCGAAGCCGGAAGAGTGCATCAACGACAGAACTACCAACTTCTTCTCCCTCTGCAAGAATATCATCTATGATTTTGGAATTAAATATTCGGGTGAAAACGTCGTAATTATTACGTAGAACCTCAAAATACGGAGGATCAGCATTCTCCTGTTTGTAATAGACGATGTTAGACATCGCAAGCGTGAACCAACCATAGTTATTGAAGGAAGCAAAGAATAACCCTTCAACACAACCATCATCGATTGATACCTCGAGATCCGCGCTATCAACGGCTGTTTTTACGTATTGACGTGCTTCACGTACTGTCGGGTGGCGGAGGTTGATCGGTTCGACCCGGCGTTCGACCCCACCAGATGGGATTGAATTTTCGACTTCGTCTGTACACAAAAGGAAGAAATCCGTTTTAAAATTCGCGGGATATTTATTACCTTCATCATTGTGTGCTTCTTTGAGACCCTCATACAGGGCACTAATCGTTCGAGATTCAACCCCTTCGACATCTGCCGAGTCTGGTGCAGTTTGTTCGATTGCGCTTGCTTCTTCGACTTCATCAACAATTGCGACTACCCGGTCGATATCAGTCTTATTCTCGATGATATCACATACTGTTTCGAGCTTCTCATCAGGTGAAGTTGATGCATTCTCGAACTTGTTGCTTAATTCCAGGAATACTCCTTCCGATTTGAGTTTATCCTGAATAGCCGTTTGGGTAGAGTTATCCCCGTTGATGAGGTTCTCAAGGCCTTGATTTACCAATACTCGAGCAGCGTTTTCGGTAGTAATTCGTGACTCACATTCATTGAGATGGATCCAAAGCGGGAGAATATTATTCGTGTCACCTCCTTCGGGGAGTAGTGATTTCTCTACGAATCCGCTGCCCTCTTCGATTTGCCAACCCGGAGAACTCCCGGTGCAAGCCGCGATAACCTGATGGCCCAAACGGGTTTTGCCCGTTCCCCAATCACCGAAAGCCAACATAACCTGTGTGCTGCTGTCCGGATCGTTCTTTAGGAACCGTTTCAGTCGTTTGAAAGCAGTTTCTTGGCCGACATAAGGAGTGGTAACGGGATAATCAGAGGTCCCAGTTCGCTCGAATGGATTCGTGGCCATGGATATGTTGTCCAATATTTCACATTGACATATATTAACTCTGTTCACTCCAATTCGATCAATACCTTTGGTTTATTTCTGTATCCTGGTGGCCCATCGGGTGAACTCCTAATTCCCATTTTACTATCCTTGATCAAGAGACGCCCATCTTTGATGAGAGAGTCTGCTTTGTCGTCGAATTCTGTTTCTGATATACCACGCTCAGCACAAACATTGTCCTTCAGCTCTTGCCACTTAACCCAGCCCTCAATAGTTGCTGTCGCTTCGATGCCTTGTTTGAGATCCTCAGTAAATGGGGGATGTGTGCCTTCAAGAACACTCGGTAGAAGATCGTCAGTTGCTTCGTCTCCAAGATGAGTCCTAAACCAAGTGACGTCCGGGATTTTATCTGCTGAGGCGTCTTCTGGTGCATCGGTTAGTGCACCCACCTTGTCAAGCAGTCTTTGTGCATGGCGAGTCGTTGCAATGATATTCCCACCAAGAGGCTCTGCACTACCTGACCCACTTCTCAATTCGAACTCAGTGAAGTCTTCTCGATTAATTTCGGTATTAGATTCAATATCTATCCAAATTTCATCGCCCAGAATATCTGTCAAATTGGCCCCTAAGAGAAGATTTGGGACTCTCTCAAATGATAGTTCTGCAGAGGGTATCTCACTAACGGAGCTTAAAAGGTCAGATGCGGATTGTTCTATATCCTGCATCTTTACCCAATCAATCGAGTCTTTGTGTACCTGCTCAAAAAGTCGATGTTTGATGCGCTCTAAGTCAGAAACAATGAATCGATGTGAATCGAAAGCAGACTTAACGATACTGTATTCTAGACCATATAGTTTATCTAACCAGTCAACTGACTGTTGTTTATCTGATTCATCGATGACTGGTTGAAGCTCAGACTTAATACCATAAAATGTTAAATATCCATTATATGTGCCAGATATATTTCTTAACTCTGTCCGATATATAGAATAGGTGATATCTGAATTGACAAGCATTTGATCACCAGTGAATAACTGATTTCCACTATATGAGAGACCCAATCCCCGGCCAATATAAAATAATAATGTTCGAATCCGAACAAACCGTTGGATGACGATTTCAGCTAACACACAGCGCCAATCAGTGTCGTTCGTTTCATCATCCTTGGCAGTATATGCCTCTCGAAGTCTTTTGCCTCGGGGGCTGAGTTGTAACCCACCAGACTGATCCTCTAACAGGCCAATGCCACGAACATATACATCCGTCAGATTATCACCGACTGTGCATTCGATCCCCCGCACGTTCGTAAGTTGGTGACGCTTGCTATCAGTTAGAAATGAGTCTTGTTCTCCATCCTCATTCTTAAATGAAATTGCAGGAATATCATTTTCGTCGGTATACGTTTTGTTTGGGTCTGTTGAGGCAACTAGCTCAGCATAACGCTGTTCTGCATTTCCTTTGTTCCAAAGTTGGTCTGTCGGGAGACGGATTTTAAGTTTGTTATTCATTTTTAAAGCTGGTGAATACTGCGAATCTCACGTTTTGTTTTCTCGAATAGTTCTCTCGTTCTATACTCATCTTTTTTCAGTTGCTTATCAAACTTGCCGGTTATATAAAGCCGAGTGTGATTATTATCAGTAGAAATCAATCCTGCTTCGGTTAGGAAGTCGATGGTCCTTGGGATAGTTTCGACATCTGGTTGGTTTAGGATGTGAATGGAATTGTGTTGAAGATAAGCACTAACGAATTCTATGAGTTCGTATGTATCGTTGTCATGGTTGACGGTCCACTCATCGGAATTGAATCGAACTCTTACTTCGTTGAGATCAGTGATCGCAACTATGGCTCGACAAAGCGGGTTACGAACTAGAAGTAGATCTCGGAACAAAGCCCTTTGATTGGAATATTTTTGATTGCAGAATTCATCACCAAGATCTGTTACGCTATTAAACTCAGGTGGTGCAAGTAGTGGAACCGCTCCTGAATGTCTGAATTGTTTCCGCAAAAAATACTGAGTTGATCGGTCGACCATGAGACCATTCGTTGCAGTGGACATTGACTCTTGGAGATTCATTAAAAACGAATCGTCTTGTAGCAGGCTCGGGTTAGGTGGTACAGCCACATATTGAGCAATGTTACCAGGACACAAACTATCTGCAATTTCAGTTAACTCCACATCAGTTTCAACTCCAGATTGAACTGCCTGTTTCTTATCTGGGTAGAGTATAAATGTCGCATCTTTTGAAGTGACTGGCCCTGTGTAAGTGAGAAGACCCGTATGATATTCGAGGTAATCACTTACATGACTTACCGTATCGAAAGACGCTTCTGATTCAGATAGTAGAGACTCGATCTGACTGAGTATCCGGGTAGGTCTCGAGACGTAGAATTCGGTAGTACCTGTGAGTGAAGCAACATTGGATTCACAAGTTATGGGAACACCGGCGGGGATTAGATATTCTGTAATCAGTTCATAGACGTGTTCTTGATCCACCTCAAGCATATCAGCGAAATCATCGATCTTTAGACTTCCCTCGCTATTTATCGCTGCCCCGAGAATAATGAGTAATACCGCAGGTTCGAGCGGACTCTTAGAGTTATTATAATCTAAATAGTGGTCCCAAATAATTGACCGAGATTGCGTGAACTCTCGACAAAGCTCGTCAAATGAGATATCGGTAGCCACTTCGTCGATAGTTTGTGCCCATCCCTGAAATCGCTGAGGACGAGCACGACGCATTTTACTCCCACGCTCACCTAGTGGAACTACATCGTCGGAATCAATGTCTGATTGGGCCCTGTCTTGAGTTAGTGTCACCCAACGAGCAAAGTGAGGTAACTGAGTCAGTAAGTCAAATAGCATTGTACCTGTGTCATCGGTACGGATATCCTCGTGGATGTTTTGAGCAAGTACTAAACTATTTGACTCATCTACCTCGTCCACCACACGTAGATTGAGGAGGAGGTTAATAAAATGGTCTGAGTAAGTAACTTTGCCAATATTACTCATTAGTGATCGAATATCCCCTCTTGTTAATTCACCTATCCGCGTGAGTTCAGGGTATATCTCCTCAGCTAAAGGAGAAGGATCATCCACATAGTAAATTTCAAGCATTGATCATTGTCGCTTAAGAGCCATGTTCATTTGAAGATTCCTTTGTCTCACCGCTTTCACAGGTTACTAGCTTCTTCAGAAGCATACTGTAGTGTGGTTTTAAACCCGACTGATCATCCAGTTCCAAGTGGCATACATACTCTGTCTATCAATTCAATATATGTCAACACTATTTAAGTTCGTAAAGCCCTGTATCTTCTATATTCTCAACATATCCGTGTTCTTCCAATCGACGAAGACGCTGCGTGATATAACTCCTTGACCAGTCAATGCGTTTGCTGAGAAATGCGGCGGTGACTCGGCCGAGTTCTAATTCTTCGAGGATAGCCTCGTCTGCATTATTCAACGGGATGTCCGCCATACATGACCGTCACTTACCGTTCGTAATCAATCCCAGCACTTAATATCGTTAATTTATAATACTAAGTCACGAAGCAGTATGCAAGGGTCACAATACAAACCTAGTAGAAGTCAGCGCAGAGTCAGTACGCAGTGCGAAACGCATACCATGTTGCAGTACACAGATTGGTGTAATTGAAGAATGGTCGAGAACATAAGACAAACTACGCTTGATTCGCCATCCGGAGAAATCGATTCTCTCGAGGACATCGATTGGACTTTCGAGGGTGCGGACACGACCTATCTAACACACGGACTGCATTCGTATCCTGCCAGAATGATCCCGCAGATTCCGGATGCGCTCTTTAAGTACTACCTGTCTGAAGACGTGATATCTGAGGGAGATGTCGTCTACGACCCGTTCAGTGGCAGTGGGACCACGGCCGTGGAAGGTCGACTCCATGGGTTAAACGCAGAAGCCAACGATATCAATCCGCTGGCTTGCATTCTCAGTCGAACGAAAGCAATAGCACTAGATATCCGCTCGTTGAAGACAGCCCGTGACGAACTTCTCGACGGATTGCCGAATGAGCTTCGAGAAGTCCAACAGGAGTTCCAGAATGGGACTCTTGAAATAGAGGAAGAACCCGAGATTCGCGATGGATGGTTCCCAGAACCACAGTTCTATGAATTGTGGCATATCCGGGGACGACTCGACGACCTCGAAGAAAATCACAGTAAGGAGATTGTTCGCTTCTTCCGAGTTGTGTTGTCTGCTGTCACCCGACAGGTGAGTTTCCAGCGTAACGGCGAGTACAAACGATATCGGATGGCCGAAGAAGACCGGGAAGATCACAACCCGGATGTCTATGACGGTTTTAAAAAACGGTTGAAGAAGAACGTCAATCTCATGCAGCAGTACAGCGAACAGGTCGACCATTCTCTCGACACAGTGGTCCACTATGCTGATTCTCGGACTGCGACTGAAAATGAAAATCCAGTCGGTGAGAATAGTGCAGATATCGTGATTACCTCACCACCGTATGGAGATCACGGAACGACTGTTGCCTATGGGCAATTCTCCCAGGACCCTGCAATCATGGCTGGATCACACACCTATGATGAGATGAAG
>LFCJ01002532.1_pt1 | contig 13211 bp, 16 predicted proteins | sample 643141 | NCBI WGS metagenome assembly LFCJ01 (sample SAMN03766243, study PRJNA286221) | soda lake metagenome | biome: soda lake; feature: Kulunda steppe; material: water; isolation source: sample B1-Br-g2 brine of Lake Bitter-1 | place: Russia: Kulunda steppe | collected 2010-07 | reverse complement strand
TTGCCCATTCCAAACCTAGACTACTAACACGCATGATGTTCCGCTTAATGGTGGCTCTTCAAGTTGTAATAAACAAAGATGATTGCCAATCATAACCTGTGGTCAAGAAATGGCATGAGAAGAGAGGCTGTTGAGATGCCCATCTTCAGCCACTTTCCTGGGAAATACCCACAAAGAAGGGTTCAAACCTCCCCCTCAAAACAGGGTTTCAGCATTCAAGATTGTTCTTACGAATCAATGAATTGCTTGAAGCACATTGTGTCCCAGCACCTGCTTCAGGGTGGGCCATGGTTGCTAATGACCCATTCAGGCCCACAGAGTCATACATTTCACCCACAACTGCATCCTAATTCATAAGAGCTAAGTTGCCCTTTTAAAACACATTACTAAGCAAGCTTAGTGGGCTGAACAGGAAGCCACAAACAAGTTACAATTTGTGCAAACCTCACTTTTACAGAGGAAATGTTGCCGCGCACCAGATAGCTGCACAGAACCTCCTGTTCTTACACGCTGCCAAGACGAAATGAGCTCCTCAGCTGCAGTAGAGAGCAATGCTAGGGTCTAAAAAAGTGGCATGGATCTCGGTTACTGCTTGGGGCCCTTGGCCTGTCGTGCCTCGGCTGATTGTGCCACCAGCTCATTGAGCTCATCCTCGGTCATCTCCTCCACGCGCTTTCGCATGACCGCTTCCTCATAGGCCTCCAATTGCTTCACGTATGTCATTTGCTGCATGGGTTGATAGAGGCAAGGCGCACCACACTTCAGTGCTGCACATGCAAGCACCTTCGAAAGAGGGCTTTGATTCTGAGTTTGACAAGCTGCGAACACTGTATCCACACACTTCAATCTCAACATTCTAAGGGTCTGACGGGGTAGCAGGACCCCAAAGTCAAACTGCGCATCAAGGGTTGGAATGGCAGGACCGTTTGCGTCAAGGACCTGCTAGTCTGTACATGGAAAGCCTCCCTGGCACTGACTTGCAGGTGCACCGCAAAGCAGTCAAGGGTCAGACCTCACAAAACTTGCCTTGGTGGCAACCCGGAAAAGGTAGGTAGAAACCCAGCCGATGCAGATGCCCACGAAGACGGCGAGCTGGACCCAGTTACCGGCCATGCCAGCATCCATGCCAGCAGCTTGCAGGCCATAGTACAATGCATACCCCAGTGCGATGAGACCCGCGCAAATGAGGGTCACATCCTTCCGGGAATAGCCAAACTCAGTGTTGTACTTCACTGGTGTGTCTCCCTGAGGCGCGTCTGACTTGCCCTCCGGAGCAGCTGCTGGGGCGCCTGCTTTGCGGCAGGGGCTGGGGTGAGTGGCCAGAAAGGCTCGCCCTGAAGTGGAAAAAGAAAGATGGAACAGCAGGCTATGTTAAAGGTGGAAAGTTTGCTGAGACCTCGTATTGTCTGGATTTCCTGGTGCCCAAGCTCAGGTTTGGTAACCAAACCCTCAAACATATGGCCGCACCTCTCCTTGGGTAAGGCGCCAAGGCTGACCTATCTTGCTGCACAATTTGATGGGCACCAGAAACGAGGCCTCTTTGCTGAGTGGCCTGATGAGCTCCAGTGAGAGTTGCGGAGTGGAAAGAAGTCAGCATGTTGCGCTCTTTCACAGGCGAGTGTCAGGTATATCTTAATTTGTATTAAGTCTTCTATTTTCTTGAACTACTGGACAAATAAGAGCAAACAAAACTTGAACAGAGCCTCCGCCAAGAGAAGATGCACCACCAAAGTGCTGTGTTCCGGAGCGCAGCACCAAGTGTCCACGGTACATACGGTGAGCGATTTTCTCGTATTTGTGTCGGCCAGGCCAATGGGGCCGAAGAAACACCCTCTTCGACAGCACAGAATTCCATCTGCGTGCCGATGCTTGCTGCACTTCTTCAGTCCGCATCCAGCATACAAAACATGCGGACGCAATCAATCTTAATGGGAGCTGGGCTGGGCAGGGTGGCAACCAGGCCTCCTGTCTGGACTTAGAGGGACCCCTGAGATTCTCCCAGCAGCTCAATGTGAGCACCATCTGCCACACGCATATTTGTGACACAAATGGCCAGCCATTTCAGTGGCTTTAACTCACTGTCTTACCCGTTGCAGTTTTGAAAAGGCAGATGGTAGCCCTCCCAGTGTCCCGGCCCAAAGCATTGCACCACCAGGCTCGTCAGCGCTCAGGGCTTCAGGCCCAGCAGCAGCCTCTGGGCAACGGTATAGCGGGGGCCCCTTCCAGCCCACCTCAAGTCAACAACATCTTCACAGGCTTAGAGCGAGCAATCACTGCCACATTCAACGGCCAGAACCCTGGGCAGCGCAACGACTGGAAGTGAGTAGTTTAGAGCAACATCTCATCAACGATTGCAGGCAGGTGATGGTATTTTCCAAGTACGTGTGTGCATAAGCGGGCTGCGTCCAGTGGATATGCCAGGTGTGGCATGCACTCACCGTGTAGATGTGTAATAGATGAAGGATGCCCGATGTGGGTGACTGTATGTCTGCTGATTCCCTGTGCCTGTCTGAGACTGAGCAATTTGAATGTTGGGTCTGAGTGTGCCAAGCACGTGGGACGAAGCTCTTGCCAATATCAGTACATTTGTGCACACTCCCATTCACTGCTCAGGGAGGTGGAGGGGGCTTGGGTTCTTTACCCACCCAACAATCGTGCACCTGAAGCGGTGGTCCATTTCCTTGGCGGTGCATTTGTGGGCGCTGCACCACAGCTCAGTTACCGCTTGTTCTTGGAAGCCTTGTCCAACCGGAATGTCCTGGTAGGGTGAAGTCAGGCTGGCATATGTGTGTTTCGCCCAACTGCTGCTTATAAAGTGCTTGGGAAGGCGCCTTGCTTGCCCCTCCTTGCATGTTCCACTGTGTGTTCTCTTTGCCAGCATATGCTGGGAATTGCTCATGCAAGGAACCAGGGCCAGCAGGGGCTTGTCCTACACCCGGTGCACCCAGAATGATTTCAAGCCTCATGGCTTACATGGCCAGGGCTTTTCATGCAAACCAGTTTCACGGATGAGAGTTGTAACAACGTCTGAGGAATGTGCGTGTGAGATTTTAAGCAAGGTTTGGGACTCTCCACTGGCCTTGTGTGCCTTGCGCAGGGAAAGCTTTTGCGGCAACATACCACTGACTATGGTGTCATCTGTCACTTGGCACCCTCCACAGGTCATTGCCACCCCCTACAGCACCAACTTTGACCACCTGCGCATCGCTGATGAGGCCCAGTTCAAGTATGATCGTGCGCTACGTGCACTGGGCCCAGATGCCTCCATGCTGCCATCCTACGGCGTGGGCCACTCCCTAGGATGTGCTATCCACATGCTCATTTGCACACGCTATGCCGTGAAGGTGAGGCTGGTCATTGAGGCATGGCCTGTTCATGTGCGCCTCCAGCCAGCTATCTGCCCTTCATGTGCTGCAGTAGCCAATGCCCATATGAAGCAGCTCCTGGTCCATCTCCTGCCGCGTGCAGCGTAGACTGAGCATGCTGCTTCTCCTTCCTCCTGCACTGCAGCGATCTGGCAATGCCTTCCTTTCCTACAATAACCGCAATGCTGCGGACGTAATGCCCCTCATGGCCCCTGTCATCGCACCCTCTGCGCGCCTGCTTGGCCCGCTGCTTAATCAGATCGCAGCATCTCCTGTCCGCTCCACGGTTGAGGTGCGCCAGAGCGTCTTGGGAGTAGGAATTGCAGCTCAAAGGTTACCGCTCACTAGGTGCACTTGTTCTGGTGAACATGTTTCCCTTGCAAGCCATGATGCGAGCTTTGTTTGGTGAGCCTGCTGCTTTGCATGGGATGTAACCAGTTTGTGGCTACTAATATTGTGGCACAGGATGGCAATCTAGCTCGCCCAAGATATGGCATATCAGAAATCACATGCCAATTCCAGGCTGAGGCTGACTTATGTCTAGGTCACGTCGATTACCAGAACTCTTTTGTATGACAAGTACACCATTGCTGTGCAACAGTCCAGGGCCAATGAGCCAGTGCCTGCGCAGCAAGGTAGAGAGGCCAGCATCCTGGAGCTCAGCATTTAAAACATTAGCAATGCAATTTCCTTGTGTTTGGGCTCCTGCTATGTGGGGGCCTGTATCCCGCTTGAAGAGGCCCTGTTTGCCCTCTAATCGAAGCACCATGCTGCATCATATGCTTGCACTTGACCATCTTACATACCCAGGCCCAGGTGCTGAGCAAGGAGCTCATTCTCATGCTCCTGTGTGCTCTAGTCAGTCGCGCAGTGTCCTCACAGTGCCCTATAGGGCCATGAGTTTACAAAGGAGCACAGCCGTGCAGGTGGTTGCGAGTACCTGTCCTCACTTTTCCATCAGAGCACCCACACAGCTGCCTGCTTGCTCCTGCCTTGCTCTGTTGCATTGGGACTGGTAGTCCACGCTGGAGACGCTGCGTGGCATGAGCCCAAGCGTGGTGCGCCAGGTGGCGCCGCTCATCGAGCAGCTGGCCCCCATCTACTTGGACCTGGCCCAGGGCAGGATGGAATTCTCGCCCACGCCCCAAGAAGCACGCCAGCTTATGCAGACCTACTACAGTGAGTAAAGAGTGACTCCTGGACAAGGCCTACACCCTGTAGACCAGCGCTCTACCCTGCAGACCAGCGCAAGAATCGCTGCTGCATTTGGGGCATCCAAGCTGGACAACTAGCTGGACCACCACGCTAGTGTGTGGCGCTGCAGGAGCAGGCGACCACTGTGGGACCAGTCTTGCTTGGCCAGCTTGTTCGCGCCATGACAGCGGTTGGATAATCCCAGCAGGTAGAGGAAAGAACGTCCTGTGTTCCTCGCAGCCCAATCGTCATGTGTTTATGATGAGTCTGGACAATACTGCTCGTGCTGTTGTGATGACTGTGCGCGTGCACAAACGGATTTCATGCAGGTGTCCCTCGCAACCTGCTGCTCCGTTTCAAGGATGACTCCATTGATGAGTCAAACAGCTTAGCAACAATTTTGCAGGTATGTTATAGCTGCACAACGTCTGCCAGGAGAACTCAACAGGCAGTCCCATTGGATGTGAAGGGCGAGTTAAAAAGATGCACATGATGAGGACGCTGAAAGTTGCGCAGCCTGTTTAATCGCTGACTTGACATTGCATGGTTTTGGTCAGGCATCAAATGAGTGCACCTCAACCTGGGCATGCGTGTTGTGCCTTGAACCCAATGGCCAAGTGACTCACACTCTAAAAACATAACATGTGTGGCAGAATGCACCCGACGTGCGTGAGGTGCTGGACCTGTCTGTGCGCACTCTTCCCGGTGACCACCTGAGGCCCATGCAGCAGGCATTCATCGACTTGCCCCCTGAGATTGCGCGGCTGGCAAACCAAGCTGTCTACACAGGTGGCGACGTGGTTGGTAAGTGAAGTCCTCTTACCTGGACAAGGGCTGCCTTTATGTCTGGTGCGCACAAGGGTTCAGGCCTGCCCTCCAATTGGTGCCAAATCCGGGCATGCTCTCACTGGCATGTCAGTTTTGGGACACTCACGCATCGAGCGACATGTGAAGTTCAAAAAGTCAAGAAGGCAAGTGCAGCACAAGAGCTGATTGAGGGCAACGAGCAAGCCTCATCATGGAACCTAGTGTAACTTGCACAGCGCAGGGGCTAAGGTTAACGAGTGCAAATATGACGGGTAGGGTTTGCAGGAGGTACGAGTTTGCCACTGTGTCTGTCGGTCATCTGCACAGGCCGGCTGGCAAACCTGGCAACCCAGCTTGGTGTGTCCCAGGCAACACCCCCCCTATACGACCTGTCTCGTGGTATAACTGGCATGTCGAGTTCCCTCGGTGGCGAGGTACGGATGTAAGGGCAACCCATGCATGATTTCCTGCATTACAGTCATTGCACATGAGCTCACCGAGTTGTGTCTAGTTCAAGCCAGCTCCATTGCCCACAGCACCAAGAGCATGCGCGCTGAGTGAAGCACTGTAGTTGGCCTTCATATCACAGCCCTTTGTCGGTGCAGTATGAACCTTGCCTGCATGGATGAATCTAAATATGCCAACCTTTTCCGCTGCTTGGCGCGGCTTCTCGGGAGCGACCAACTTGTGTGATAACCATGGGGGCCTGTGCTTATTCTTGCAGGTGGGCGGCCCAGTTGCAGACAGCATGCAGAACCTGGCCGACGAGGTGGCTGCATGGATTGGAACTGGCGCAGCAGTCATCAGTGGCACGCGTGCGCTGCCAGTGACGTCTGTTTACTCAGATCGACCGCAGGTGGGCTTGTAGTATTGCGTGATTGAACGTTTGAGCCGCTGCGATGTTTGCTATAGAAGCCCAAGACTCCCATGGTCCTGCCAATTGTCCTGCCTTCCTGATTCAAATGCGCGATTGCTGAAACCTGAAGTTCATGTTCATCATGCATGTACTCGCACACCATCTGATCCTGAATGGCAACACAAAGCTAGAGGCCTCTGACTTGGGCTTGGTTTCTGGGCTCTTTTGTGAAGCAAGAATATTAGGTTTGCAGAGCGCCCTAAGGAAAATTGTCACGGGTCAAGGCCGCAGTCACACATTTTTTTCACTTTTTTTACTCGACCAGTGACCACCTGACTCGACCCAAAAAAAGTGAAAAAATCGTGATCACATTACCTCAGAATATGTTCCACTTTTTAATTCAAAAACCCCCAAAGTGCACTTTTCACTTTTTTCCACTTTGGGCAAAAATGGGGGGTGCTCTCAGGAGGCCCCCAGGGAGGGCCCCAATCACGCAAGACCCCTAGAAACCCCTTGTTTGGGGTTTTGTATGTAGGAAAGAACATTTACCGGGAAGATGTCTGAGAAGACAAGGTTTCCTTACATGATTAACACACGTGATTTATGCAGCTGCAGCACTAGCTGGTGATGATTCCCCAGGCCTACAGTGCACCGAGATGATGGCTTATGTATGTGTTTGCCAGGCTTGCACTTGCGGGGTGCCAAATGTGGTGAAAGACAGGCAAATAGAAAATGATATGGATTGTCATCACTGACATTTCCTGGGCCTTTGGACTGCCAATTTGAGGAGCACTTGCGCACAAAAAAGGCTTTCTTTGTATGCGTGAGGGCTAACTCTCACACAAAGGCAAGGACTGATGCACCATGGCCACATGCACAGGGGAAAAGTTTCCAGTGTGACTGCAAAAAAGTTTCTCACTCCAAAACTTAAATTTTTTTTCACAGGAGTGGGAAAAATTGTGTGTGACCGCAGCCTAAATGGTTTGATGAGGAAGCCGGTCCAGTTTTTAAGTACTGCTTTCCAAGAGGGAAGCAACTAAGCAAATTCTAGCATGTTCTTTTTTCATGCAGCGCCTGTAAATTAAATGATATTAGGCTCTTGGTGACATTCAAGTCAATTTAGCTTATGACCCTGCTGGTCTGGGCTGGTGCCCTGCCTGTGTTTTTGGCATGACCGGGCTGCATTTGAGCCATATCAGCCCAACTAGAGCCAGTTCTTCTTCCAAATCAACACCAGCACACTCTCTATTTGATGCAAGATGAGCCTGGATGCTGAAATTTAGGTTGGAAGCGGTACACTTTTCCTCCCTTTTAGCACCTGAGAAGATGTCTCCAAGGGTGAATGGAAAAATGCACTCCTCACTATCCACAGTGTCTTCTCACTCCATTTCTGTTGCAATGGTGTTTGTTTTGTTTAAAACCCTGTTGCACTAAATGTCACATATAAGGTTGGGCAGTGGTCTTGCCAAGACTCGCTGACGACATGACTCGCCGAGACTCAACCAGTCTCTTTGGAAAGTGAATTTGGCAAGAAGTGTCCTAGCATACAGGCAGGATGGCTGGAAGCTAGAGGAAGCTGTATAACTTGCGTGCAAGCAAGGCTCAGGGAGCCCCACAGGTGGTCATTCTGCACCAAAATTGCATTGTTTGGACTCCTAAACAAATTCAGGTATGGGGGAGCCCGGTTTTGGGCCCCTGTGCCTGCTCTTGCTTTACATAGAATTATGCCAGGGCAAATCCCACGGCTGCTGCACAGTTTCACCTCATTGATTTGACAATGTGTTAATGTTTATCGCAAAGCACCAACATAGAGAAGGTGACACAAGTAGATGCTAAGTGTAAACCAGTGCCAAATATCTTAGATCCCTGTCAAATTTCAACCTCACACTGCCTTTGGAATTGAGTCCCAGGATGCAATCGATGGGAATGTGAGGCTTTTTAACAATGTGCACAGCGTCCTGGTACTTACGGGCAAAGTTTTGCAAATGTGCGCCTGAAGTTCCGAAGCTTGTGATACCCCCTCTGCTTCTTCATAGCTTGGTCTATCTTGCACTTAATGGATCTATTACAATTTGATTTGATTCAAGTTTTACAAGTCAAGTAAACAGCCTGAGGTGCACTTATTGCCTTACCATCACCAAAAGTTGCTTGTATCATTTGGTTCCCATAATCACAGTAAACCTGCTTATACGCTTGTGCAGTTTGGTGCGGCACGCCCCAATCTGGACTCCCCGACCACATTTTAAATCCACTCTCCAGCTTTTTTAGACCAGGACATGATTTTCCTCCCCAAGGTGCACCCTGATTAAGATTTGTGAAGAGGGTTTTTTCCTTTAAGGGGCAGTTTCAGGAGGCAACAGGCTAGACAGGTAGGGATGATTTGAGAAGGATTGATCCACAGCAATACATCCCTCATCCACTACTGTGCTGTTTCCCGTCAAGGGTGTTCTTCTGTGTGTGCATGTGTTTGTGTAAGATTGACCGAAGCCCATAAAGAGGCCCGCTTGGTTGACTCTGTATGTCGCTCACTTGGGTGTTATTTGAAATGCTGTCTGCTTGAAATTTCTTTGTCACTCCTTGCTACCAAATTCATTGCTGAGCTTGTGCGGCGTTGTCCTGGTCATAAAGCATTTATCAACATGCACTATTGCTAAACATTCATCTATGCACCAAGGATGCTTGCCCTAACACCTTGATGAGCACGTGGTTCACATTCATGCAAATGAGGCATGCAATGTGAAGTTGTTGACGGAATTCCACATCTCCTACAACTTTTGGTTTTGCTCTGGTTGCGCTGTTTTGCCAACTATTGTAGCTGCACGGGTTGCGGCAAATCTTTACAAGACCTGGCTGGAAATTGTGGCTGCTATTCAGTATCCTGGTTAGACTGTTGCCTCTTTGCCTAATGTGGGCATGGCACTCAGGAGCCCTTTCAAAAACCTGGAGTTCAAGCCCCTGTCAGACACTGACCAACCTGGCTATGCAATGCAGAACTCGTAAGCTGGACTCAGACATGCTGGCACATTTTGAAACGATACGCATCGCAAGAATCGTAACCACTCTCAGCTTGGAAAAGCAATGGAGCAGCACGCTGGGCTCCGCTTTATGTTTTCCACATGATGTTGGAGACCTTGAGCCAGAAAAAGAAACATGGCGCCTTCAGAGCCTATCCAGATCTATCTTGGACAAAACATGCAAAAAGTCAAGTCTGTGTCAGAACGGCATAGTATACTGAATTAGTGCAGCTGGTCTTTGACTTGTTCTTCTTTTTTTCTTTTTACAGAGCTGAAGTGCAGGGCGGGTGCCGTCCTGGAATATTCCTGACCCACACAGAAGTTCTGAACCCTTTCTTCAGATGTGGACTCAGTCCACTTTCTGGTGCATGCATCAGACATCTGCAGTGCTTCTTCCACCAGGGCTATTATTGAGGGGATTAGGATTACAAGGAAGGGAAAGGTCAGGTTGGGTTAGGTAACATAGCTGTATCCGCCGAACGAGGGCAGCTTACCTGAAACCTAAAAGGCATGCAACATGAACTAGAACTAGAAAGGCGCTCATAGCCTAGTAGCAGAAGAAAAGTAATGTCTGGAAGCCAGAATTTCTTTGGTAAAAAGCAAAACTCAAGAGACAAACCCAAAGACGCTTGAAGGGCTTTCACGAGCACGAAAGGGCAAGATTGGGGCAAAGGATGACCCCTGAAGATTTCACTTATAGCAAGGCTTGCTGGCTAGCTACTTACCGGCAAGAGAAAGGCTTTTTGTCAAAAAAGTGCAGCTGCAAGTCTTGCAAGTCGGCAGGAGAGCGTAAGTCTATTGTGTTTGCTTGCTCAACAATGTCTGGTCTTGCCGGCACATGTAGCCAACAGGACTTCACCCCAATGGCTTCTACCAAAATTTCCAGCAGTTGAACTTCAATCCTGCTTTAGACCAGATGCTCTTTGCAGATGTTATTCGATTAGATGCTCATTATTCATTATAATTATCTCCATCGATCCTGCTTTAAAATTTTCAGCAGTTGAACATCGATCCTGCTTTAGATTAGATGCTATTTGCATACTGCCAGCTTATTTGCATACTGCCAGCGGGTACGAAAAATGACCATCAAAGAGACATACTGGCTATACACCCTTCGCGCTGGGATGTGCACTTCATCGAAGTCAAATTTTGTGATGACACGACCAGAGCAACAACTAGCAAGAGCAACCGATCAGCATCATGCTAATATGGCATATAAGACTCTTCAATTGAAGTTCAATCGGATAAAACACACCCTTGCACAGCAATGCCACAAAGTGAGCCTACACACCATTCTGATTGGAGTGATGGGGACCATATAAAATCCATAAATATGATGTCATACTGAACTACCCCTCAATAAGTTTGGCCTAGACCAGTGTAGACTAAAAAACGAAAGGACACATGGCTCTTTTCAGAACTTCCTTTTCCTTGGTGGAGGAGACTCACGGCTCTTTGGGCCAATGTGTCTCCTTTTCCTTAATTAATTGGGGAGTGGTTTCACTGCCTACGCAGCTTTCTTTTCCTTTTCAGAACCCTCCAGACCCCACCAACGACCTTCTTCATAGTTTGATGGTGGAGGTTTGCCTGGTGCTCACACCAGATGTAAACCCCTTCCCCAATTCACGCAAACAGGGGTTACCCTGTTGGCACAGTCTTCTCTTTTTCTTTTTACAGGGTACAATTGATATAGTTGTTTTGATTCAAATAGCAGGTACATCAAACAATCCTGTCTAAGAGAGCAGGGGAGCATATTTCCTGCGGAGAGATACCACCTTGAGTGTGCAATTCTAGATGGCATGTTGCTCATCCTGGATATCATCATTTGCCTCACTATCGTATTTGGGGAAGACCTGTGATTCCAAGTGGCTGGCTCATGGCAATAAGTCTGAACATGAATTCAGATGGTCTCTGGAGGGACATTGCTGACATGAACCCTCTGGAAAGCAACAACAAATTGGTGACTTATCATTCTTGGTTTGCCTGCCCCCTCTTAGATTTTTAAGCTGATTCACGCACACGGGTGCGGAATGGGGGTGCCCCCCTGATACCTCCTCGCTATCTGCACCTTGATCTCCCTAAGCGTGTTATGATGAATGTGAGCAGGTTTCGCTTGCGAGCACATACTCTTGCGGTGGAATCCTCCATCTGGCGCGGTGGAATGGCCACTGTGGCAAATGTTCCTGTGCTGCTGTGCAAAATGAGGTGCATGTTCTTTTTCTCTGTCAAGACTTGTCTGTGTGCTCTCTCAGAAGAAAGTACTCTTTCCTTTTCTTCCCTTTCTGCCAATCCTTCTATGGAGGCCCCTTGTATTCCACATGCCTTGCCGAGTCAGACTGTCTTTGATTTTCCTTTGTCAACGGCAAAATAGACTCTGCCATTTCATTTCAGACATTATGGATTATTTTTTGGCTGGCGAAGACCAGCAACAAACCAATCAGCCTAACGACCTGGCAGGCGGTTAACCCCTTAACTTGTAACTTAGATGGTCTCCCCCACTGTCCCCCAGGTCGAGGAATGTGTAATTGGGAAGGGTGTATGGAGAACGCATCTGCCAAGACCCTGTTTGTAGAAGGAAAGGACTGCTGACTGAAGGTCAATTATTTGCTTTTGTACTTTAGTGTGTGCTAAAAACGGCACAATAGACTCTGCCATTTCATTTCGGACATTATGGACTATTCTTTGGCTGGCGAAGACCAGCAACAAACCAATCAGCCTAACGACCTGGCTGTTAACTACCTGGCGGTTAACTCATAACTTGCAACTTGTGTGCTGGATAAAGGCTCCCAATAGTTTAGATATTTGGTCCTGAAATGCACCACATAAAAAAGACCCAGGGCATTCTCTTTCTTTTCAAGTCTCGTTGATCGTCTGCTGTAGTGCTAGGTGTGCCCTTTTTGCAGCATGTCCACAAGCACATTTATTCCTGATGGCAGTGATGCCCACAAAAGTTCACGTCTCGCAAGGCAGCCAAACTTTAATGCTGGTTATCACCTTCTAAGGTAAGAGTTGGATAGCTGTGCCTGCTGAAAGAGGGCAGCTAAGCTGCAACCTATCTGGAGCCTTGAGTCTATATCTTGGCAGGCACTAGAATATGAGGCAAAATTGTGCCTGAGAAACATGAGGAATTCACCAAAGTTGCAGCTCCAAAAGACAGTGTTTTGGTGCGACTAACCTCAGCTCTGGACGATGTTAATGAATCGCCAAATCAAGCAGGTAAGAGGCTTCTGAGATGCAGGACTCAGGTACGAAGGAAAGAAAAAGAAGAAAAACTCGTACGAAGTTACTGCAGCTTCTGAGATGCAGGAGACGGGGCTTTCAGGCCCCGGTCACACCTGATGGCATCCCTACCTGAGAAATTAGTCTCCGGGTATTTTTCCAAGAGTCCATTTTCTAGCCTTTGGGATGCAGCATTTTTGCAGGAGTGCGACGTTTTTTTCCGTGGGCGCAAATTTGAAGTGTGTGAATATCTAAGAATTTCCGACTGGAAAACCCCCAATTTCCTAGGGACAGGGATGTGGAAGGCGGTCACACTGGATGTCAAGTTCACATCCCTCAGTCAGGCTCAGAAATTTCATTTGCGTGCTGTGTGTCAAAAGAATCTGTTTGCTATTGATATTTGAGCATAGATCAATTAACCTGTGAACATAAAGCGCTGCGAGGGCCCTCCCCCGGGTTGTGCATCATCTTTAGATTCACCAGCTTCCCGTCATCTTTGGAGGACCACCAAGCTAGACAGCTCGTTGACGGTATTATCCAGATTGGTACAAAAGCAAGCATGGATGATGTGTGGATGTTGTGCGTGCACGCATGCAGCGGACGCACACCTGCGCAGGCTTAAGCCTCAAGCTTGGAGCGCCTGGGCACACCACTGCCTAAAGCATGCTGTGCGCACACACATCTAGCAGCACATGGGGCGAGCTGTATTGCGCAGTCCATGTGAAACAACTGAGGTGCTCGTACGTCTGAGCAGGG
>LFCJ01002529.1_pt1 | contig 13214 bp, 10 predicted proteins | sample 643141 | NCBI WGS metagenome assembly LFCJ01 (sample SAMN03766243, study PRJNA286221) | soda lake metagenome | biome: soda lake; feature: Kulunda steppe; material: water; isolation source: sample B1-Br-g2 brine of Lake Bitter-1 | place: Russia: Kulunda steppe | collected 2010-07 | reverse complement strand
GAGACCAAACAGCTGCCGCGGGCGCTCTTTGGCAACGAAATCTACGGGACGGCGACGGGCCAACTCGAGCAGACGCCGTTTGGTCGGCTCACACACTATCTCGCTTTTCTCCGGCGGGCGCGCCACTACACAGATGTTTACGCGGACTATCGGCAGACGCTCGAGGCCGAGGGGGCGGTTGATTTCGACCAGCTTGTCCGGACGGCAACAGGGCTGCTGGCCGACGAGGCCGTCGCCGACGAGATTACTGACCGCTGGCAGCAGGTTTACTGTGATGAGTTTCAGGATACCGACCGGACACAGTTCGAACTGATCGGCCAGCTCACCGACGGGCCGGACCGCCCAGACCTGCTGGCAATCGGCGACACCGATCAGGCGATCTACGGTTGGCGTGGGACCGACCGGAAGGGACTCGACCGACTCGCAACTGAAAGCGACGACCACGTTGCCCACGAACTCGAGCTCAACTTTCGGTCGAAACAGGAGATTCTCGAGTTGACAAACCGGTGTGCCTACGGCGGTCACGGCTCGAAAACGCTGCGGGAAGACGGCCGGACGCTCGAGGCCTATGACGAGCCGAATCCGCCGGTTCGCCTCGCTCGGATCGAAAGCGACGAGCTCTCGGTTTCGCCGGCCGAGCAGGTTGCGACGACGGTCTCCCGGCTGCTCAACGGCGGCGTCAACGGCGTTCCCGAAAAGAAACTCGCCGATATCGCGGTCATTGTTCGGACGAACCGGCAGGCGGGGGCGGTCGCCGACGAACTTCGGGCGCTGCAACTGCCATACGATCGCTCGGGATCGGCGTGGGGTGAACGTTCCTCGGGGATGCAGACACTCATTTCCTATCTTCGGGTACTCGTCGATCCGGCTGCCGACAGCCACCTCCGGCGAGTGTTGATCGCCCGCTATCGGCTTCCCGAGGCCGACCTCAGGCGGTTGCAGGCTGCTCCGGGCTCCCTTTCGGCTGCACTCGAGGCGGCAGACCCCGCGGCGTTCGACGCTCCCGACCGCCTCGAGCGTGCCCGTGATGATCTCGAGGCGCTCCGAAAGATCCGAGGCGCTGTGCCGCTCTCGCGTTTCGTCACCCGCTTTCGGGAGATCACCCGCCTCGAGTGGTTCCTGACGAGTGCGGATCGGGATGCGTTCGACCGCGTGCGCCGCTTTCTGGACGCCTACGACGCTGACGCGGCTGTCCAGACGCTTTCGCCGTCGGTCGTCGATGCCTTAGAGCGGGCCGTCGACGGGGGCTCGAGCGGTCATGATCGGGGCACCCAGTCGGACGATTGTATTGACGTGATGACCGTCCACCAAGCGAAGGGGCTGCAGTTCGACACCGTGCTTGTCCCGTATCTGACCGACGAGGAGTGGTGTGTCGAACACGACTACGCAAAGAGGGCCCGCTATCGGCTGCTGTCGGCGACGATCGACGACGAAATCTCGTCGCCGCTGTGTGCCGATCTCGCCCACGAAACCGTCGGCGAGGAGTGGCGCGTGCTCCACGTCGCCCTCACCCGTGCAGAAAATCACCTGTTCTGTTTCGGCTCGAGCTACGAGTATGCCGGCGAACCCGATCAGCTCTCGCCGGCGACGGCACAGGCCTGTCTCGCCGACGGAATTGAGTGGGATGTCTGTGGCGAACGGATGGACCTCTGGGAGGCGCTTACGACTGCCTTCGAGGACGTCCGTGAGGCCTATCCCGAGACGGTTGTCGACCTAACTGACGAAGTCGCCTCGTGGGCGGGTGTGACACCGGGGACGATCACCTACTACACCGGCGAACGGAGCCGAGAGCTTGACGTGCAGGAGGCAATCGAGACGATCCACACGCTCGGACGCCGGCTCCGAACGGGAACGCTGACGGCTGTAGCTGATGCGGCGACGGTTGTTGGTGAGACTGCCACGGACACTGGCACTGACATAGACGGTGGTGTCAGGATCAAAACTGATGGGGTCGAAACTGATGGCATCGGCGTTGAAACCGAAGCCGAAGCCGAAGCCGAAATCGGAACCACCGTCCCATCGGCCGGCCGCAGCCTCAACGCCACGAGCGCCTACAGTACCCGCTTCCCACTCGAGGCGCTCGCACGGGCCGGTTCCTCGAGGCTCCCGATGGCGATCAATCACAGCTATTCGGCGATGGAGACCCATGCCGACTGTCGCCGGCGACACTATCTCGATCACGTTGTGTGGGCGGTTGATGATCCGGCTTCGGCCCCGGCCCAGGCTTCGGCTTCGGTTCCGGCTGTCGGTAACGGAACCACTATCACCGACACCGACTCGAGCGCCCGCATCGTCGGCACCCTCTTTCACGACGTTGCCGAAGAAGCTTTTTACCGAGAGTACGAGACCGAATCCTCGTGGAAGGCGGCCGTCGACCGACAGGTGACGGCTCGTGATCTGTCGACTCATCGGGCGGCGACTCGAGCCTGTGTCGATCGCTATTTCGACGCCACGGCGGCCGGTATCGAGACGCCGGCTGCCGCGTGGCCGATGCTCGCCGCGGAGCTTCCCGTCCGGCTGACGGATGTGGCGGGCGTTGACGGCGACGTGGTCGGGCTGATCGACTCGGTTCGCCGGCTGCCGACGGGCGAACTTATCGTCCTCGATTATAAGGCGACGGCGAGTCGGATCGACCCAGCTGAGGCCACGCAACTTGCACTGTACGCCGAAGCGTGCGGCCGGCTGTTCGCAGAGCCGGTTTCGTATTTTGGATACATCTACGTCGGCGAATTTGCAGAACCAGATGTCGAACCACGGGTTTCGCTCTACACCCGCGACCAACTACCGTCGTGGTCAGCAGTTCGCCGGACGCTCGAGGCCGTCGATACGCCTGCATACGATGATTTCACGCCGGGCGATCACTGCCAGTTCTGTCCGCATCGGTCCCTTGGCTGTGCCCCCGAGAGGTTTCTGTCTGAGCCCGCTGACGACGGGTTTTAGCGCCCGCCGTTCAAATCGCCGGCATGATCGAGGCAACGCTGTGTTTCGTCGTTCGGGACGGGCAGGTCTTACTGATCGAGAAACGACGTGGGCTGGGCGAAGGGTGGTACAACGGCCCCGGCGGCAAACTCGAGGCCGGTGAGACTCCCCGTGCGTGTGCGGTTCGGGAGGTCCGCGAAGAGGTTGGGATCGACCTCGAGCCCGAAGCCCTCACTAAGGCCGGCGAACTCACCTTTCTCCAGAACGGCGAGAAACACACCCACTGCCACGTGTTTCGTACCGATCGCTTCAGCGGCACGCCAACCTCATCAGCGGAAGCCCATCCCGAGTGGGTCGAGGTTTCGGCCGTCCCGTACGATCAGATGTGGGAAGACGACCGACTCTGGCTGCCGGGCGTCCTCGAGGGGAAGACGGTCCGCGGCCGCTTTCGATTTGAAGGCGAGGGTGACCTCGATGAAGCGACGTTTGTCGATCACGACCTCGAGTGGGGCGTCTCTTTCGAGTCAGCATAGCCGGTCGCTCAACTGAACCTGTCGACAACCGTTCCCGAGCCGCTCGTATAATAATAGCCGTCGTCCGCCGAGAGGACACCCCAATCGTTCCAGCTTCCGTCATACACCGTTCCAATTTTCAGCAGCAAACAGCAGCATCCCTCACAAAGAGAGAATAACTGTGTGTCGCTGGGCTTGACACGGAATAATTGCTGCCATTGTTTTTCGTCCCTTTCGGAGTGACAGCGGGCGCTATCAAGCACGACCCGCCACCAGCAGTCACTCTCGACTGTCCAACATACGCTACAAGCGCGTTGCCAAACGTGGGACGCGAGCCAGTATCAGAAGCGAGTTCTGACGAGGATCGCGACGGAGAACGTCGCTCACCAGCGGAACGGCCAGCTAGCTCGATTTCACAATCTCCCGTATAGGAAGACATAAAATTCGAGTCCAGCGAGTCCGAATCCGCGAAAAACACTCGCGCCACGTTCAACGCGCCAACGTAGTCACGGTCGCCTTGGAAGTCACACCGCGAGTTATCACAACGGAAGTGCCCCCCGTGCCAAACCTCGAAGTGGTGGTCAGGCGATTTCGTTGTGTATCCCGTAGAGCCACAGCGAGGACACGACCGACTCGTGTTTCCTGCATATACTCGTTCGACGTGAATACCAACAATATCGGCGCGATATTCGATGCTCCCTATAATCTCTCGACGCGCCCATGACGACAGTTCCCACGATAACTGTCCTTCACCGCGTGGCGGGGAGAGCGAGCGCAGGTCTTCGTGGACGATAGCGTCCACGTCATACACTAATGCGAGTGCGAGGGTTTGATTGGCTACGTCGTGTACAAGTTGTTCCCGCTTATTCCTAATCTTGTTGTTCACTTGCTCGTACTCCGATTGAACGTGTTTGAAGTGGTCTGTATGGTCGCGTCCCTGTCGGCGGAGCTGTGCGAGTTTCGAGTTGAGTTGATTTCGTTCTCGGTTCAGATTCCGCATTCGCTCTCGTTCCGTGTTCTGGATGAAATACGGCGTGGAGAGTTGTTCCCCTTTGTTGTCTACAACAACAGCGGTTGCATCTTTCCGAAGCCCGCCATCAATCGCCAACACAGTTTCAACGTCGTCAGGTGTGTCTGTGTGTTCGACCTCGACGGGGAACGACAATTCGTAGTATTCAGTGCCCTGTTTCGACGTGTTGGGTTGGAAGGATGGAGCGGAGAGACTGCCGTGTTCGACTAACTCGTGGAAGGCGTCGTAGCCATCTAAGGTGTATTCTGTCCACGTCCAGTCACCCCATGTTTCAGCTTCAAGTGTATCTGGAGTTTTGAGTTCGATAGTGAGTTGTTGCGTGGTTTCGTCGTACTGGTATTTGACGGCCTGGCCGCTGGTTGGCCCATCATCTGCTGAATACGGTAGCACACCAGACGAGTACTCTGGACAGTCTTGGAAGTCAAAGTACGTGTCTGGATATTCGCCGTGAACGTCGTAGTAAGCGTTCAACTGGCCGATGAGTACGTCTACGTATCCCGAGGACAGGTATTCGTCGGAGTTCCAGAGTTGCTCTTTTATTCGTCGCGTGTGGATGCGTCGAATCTTGTGGTCTGGGAGCAGCGGTTTGACAGTTTGAACGGCTTCTCGTTTGTCGGCGTGACTGCGGAGTGTTTCTCCGACTTTTTGTAACAGACAGCGTTTGTATCGACTGGGAAGGTAGATGTCGAACTCGTCAAACGCTTCGTTCTCGTCAAAGTATTTCCACGCTTGATGTGAGGAATGGTGAATCTCAGACAGGTGGTCTGGTGTCCAGTACTGCTGGATGAGCGTGTTCGCTGTCTTTTTTGTGAGTTCTGCGAGGCGGTTGTATCGCTCTCGTTTTTCATCTGGCAAGCGAAGTGGGAGTGAGAGATGACTACTCACTCGTATTCACCTCAGATTCAACGGTTTCAACCAAATTCTTCCGTTTGGATGAACGCATCCCGTACAGTTTGCCTGCGAAACTAGCAACCAGTTGGAGAAGGTCATCGACAAGTTCCTCGTGTGCTGTCTTATCGATTTCTTCATTGATGACAGTGATTTCGACGCCGTGTTGGTCAAGCAAGCGTTCGACATACGAGTATCCGAATCGGGTAAGGCGGTCTTGGTAGGTAACGAGGATACGACCGTAGTCGGCGTCTTCGGCGTCATCTAAGAGTTTGTTCAATCCGCGCCTGTTTTCGTTGAGTCCGCTTCCGATGTCGGTGTATTGGTTTTCAATGCTCCAGCCGTGGTCGTGTGCGTACTCTTTGAGGCTGGTGAGTTGTCTGTCGAGGTCGCCATCTTTCTTTTGTCCGTGTCCAGAGATGCGGGCGTAGATGGCTACTTTGTCGGTTCGTGGTTGGGTAGTTCCTTCGAGACGTTGGAGTTCTGAGTGAGGGATTCGTCTGTGTCCGCCAGCAGTGCGAGTGTAATTAAGTTTATTTTCTCTACACCAACGTTTGACGGTTTCTGAGTGGACTCCAAGCTCCTCTGCGAACTCGCCGACGGAGTACACTTTTGCCATTAATGTTGTTTAATGCTGTTTGCTACTTAATGTTTGCGATTTTCGTAGCTGTTACGCAACCCTAACATCCTCCCAGCCCAACTCTCTCATCACGAACCAGCCGACCGAGCCCCGAACACCCGTCGTACAGTAATTGATCGTCTCCGCGGCGGGATCGAGCCCCGCCTCCTCGAGCCACAGCGCCTCGAGTTCCTCGAGCGAGCGAAGCCGGCCGTGAGCGAAGTTTTGTGGGAAATTTAGGTTGATTGCGCCGGTGATGTGGCCGTGTCGGTCGTGACGGTCGTCAGTCTCCTCGCCGGTGTACTCCGCCGGTCCCCGGTTGTCGACGAGCGTAACCGATGCCCCGTCTTCGTCGACGCGCTCGGCGACACCGCCCCGCGTTGCGAGGACGGTCGCCTCGAGTGTTGGCGTCTCGTAACTGGCCTCGACCGGCTCGGGCGACCCTGAGGCAACTGCACCGTCAGCCTCTTCCCAGGCGTCGAACCCGCCGTCAAGGAGGAAGACGGATCCCTCGTGGCCAATCGCCTCCAGCGTGTAGACGCCGTGGGTGGCCCACATCGTCGTCGCCTCGCCGTAGACGACGACATTGTCGTCGCGTTCGACGCCAGCCGCTCCGAGGGCGTCGGCGAGGACGTCCAGTTCGGTTTCCGGTCCATCGTCAGTATCTCTGTAGGTGCTGTGGATCGTCTCTGTAAGCCGGCCGGCACCCTCGATGTGGCCCGCCGAAACCTCCTCGCCGCTTCTGACATCCAAGAGGGCGACCTCCTCCTGGTGGTCTGTAAGCCACGACGGATCGACGACGGCGTCAAACGCCTTGGCGGCGGACGTCTCACTCTCTCCTTCGTCCCCAAACGTATCCAGACAGCCCGACATCGCTACCGAAGCCGTCGTGCCGACCGCTCCAAGAAATCGGCGGCGGCTCGACTGATACCCACTCATGGCTGTGTGTAGGATCGATGGTAATAAGACTGCACTGCGCTCGTGTGCGCTAGCTACCCATCTGCTCGAGTATGCCCCTATCTGCTCGAGCTACAGTCCATTGCTGGCATAGTACCAGTTGACAACCCGTGCCTGGGCCCGACGCACCGTCTCGCTCGCTGTCGATTTGTCGACCTCGAGTGTCGACGCCACCTCTTTGAGTGTACACTTCCGGGGCACCTCGAAGTAGCCCATGCGGAGCGCCGTCTCGAGGACCGTCTGCTGGCGGTCTGTCAAAATATCTGACCGGTCAGTGGTCGTGAGCAGCGACTGGAGTTCGTACGTTCGGTCCGCCCGCTCGAGCCCGTCCCGAAGCACCTCAAATCGCGCTCGCCGGCCGGTAAAATCGAGTTCGTACCAGCCGTTTTGGACGACGATCGGAAACTCGGGTGGGAGCGTTTCGTTCTCGACAAACTCGTACAACCCCGTGTCCGTCGTTTCGTATTTGGCTACCGCTCGGGTGCTCGTCTGGCTCAGTTGCGTGTGCTCGAGCACGGCGGGATGGGTGGCGATCGCCTTCGAAACACGCGCTGGCTCTCGAGTGCGGACCTCCCCGAGTTCGACGGCCGTCTCCCCGGTCCGGACGCCTGAAAGCAGTCGAAAGGTCGCCTCGGGAAATGATTGGGAGACGTCAGCGACCCACAGTCCGTCGGTCAGTTCAATGCGAAGTGTGGCGGTGATCATGAGAGAAAGTGGTTGGTGATTGGATTCGGCTCAGCGTATACTCGAGGAGGAACCGGGTGGGTATTAATCCAAGCCCGAGGGTGAATCCGAACTCGAGGGCGAGGTCTGGGCCGCCTCGCTGCCGCGATCCCGATCACCGGATGTCGCCGACGGTGGCCGCCCAAACCGCTGCTGATAGCGGCTGACAGCATAGAAAATGAGCGGCGTTCCGACCACTGTCGGCCCAAGCCAGCGGACCAGCGCGGGGACCATCGTGAGATTCACCGTGATCGTTGCCGTCACCGTAGCGATGTAGGCCCCACCCATGAAGACGATGTGCTGTTGGAACCACGGCTGTCGGTCGGCCACAGGCTGGCGGGACTCGAGTATCGCACCCAGCGCGAGCAGGCCACCGATTGCACCAAAGACGATGAGCACCGGAGCTAACCCAACCGTCCCCGAGGCTATCTGCCAGCTGCCCGCGCCGATCATCGCGACTCCGGCGACGAGCATCGCCCCATGGCCGAGCCAATCAGTCGGGGTATAGGCCTTGAGTTGGGCGCGTCGGCGTTGAATCACTCGAGCGCCAGCGAAGACGAGATAGCCACTGAAGATGGCAATCGAAAACAGGAACCAGTTGTCAGTCCACGCCGCAAGCGGGAGGGCGGTGACGACGACTATTGCCATGGTACGGACGTACAGCCGCCCGGCCTGGTTATGCCGTCGGCCACCTTTGGTCGTCACGATCGCTGCCAGCCCAGCGAGCAGTGCGATAACGCCAGCGAGGATGTGCACGACCAGTGTAACACTCCAAAGGGCGCTCATCGGTCGTCGACACCCCGTTCGATCCGATTGCCGTCCGTCCGTTCACGTGATCGTTGCACACTACTGGCATCTGACGCGTACGGTACGACTCTTTGCCCAACATGTTGGGCTTTCGGCTGCCGAGGGGGAGAACCGGGTGTTCGGATGGATTGATCCCCAACACGTGACCTCGGTGTTGGTCGGTTGGCGGTAGCGGTGTTGGTCGGCTGGCGGTGATGATGTGACATTCGCCCCGCCGCAAACCGAGCGGGCTGAAGATTTCGCGGGCAGCCAGAGAGAATCCGACGACTCTCGTTGTTTGACTCTGGCCTCGGTTTCTGGCTTGGAAACTGAGCCATTTCTTTTTATAACTGATTGAAATAACGGAGCATATGAGTCCCTCCAACCGGTCGCTCACGGCGAGCGTATTGTATGACGCCACTGATCAGCGTGTCCGTGCCACATGGCGGATACTGATTCCGATTTTGGTTGCCACGTTGATCTATATTACAGGGCTGCTTGGTCTCCAACAACTCGTCGGAGAACACGCTGTGGTTGTCGGCGCCGGTGGAATACTCCTCCTGACCATTGCCACGATAGCCGCGCTTTTGATGGCCGCACGGCTTGATAAGCGGCCGGTTGCTGCGTATGGGTTTGAACGCTCCCGACGATGGGGACGAGACTGCTGTGGTGGGGTGGGCATCGGCCTCATCGCCTCGAGCAGCATGATGGCGTTTGGGGTTGCAGCCGGACAGTTTACCTCCAGCGTCGAGGTGACTGGTGTCGGTGCTGAGTCTCTCGCCGTTGGCGGTGGTGTGGTTGTCCTGCTCGTCGGTTTCGTGCTTGCAAACAACGTGTTCGAGGAAGTGCTCTTCCGGGGAATTGTAATGAAGAACGCCACCGAAGCGTTAGGAAGTCGATTCAGTGGTGTCGGAGTGGTCGTCGGTGGGGCAGTTGGTGTGAGTGTGGTCCTGTTTGGCCTGTTTCACCTGTTTGGTGGCGGTCTAGCGCTTGTCATCACGAGCGCGATTGCTGGCCTCTTTTTTGTGGCTGGCTATCTCCTCACCGGGCAACTGGCCCTCCCCATTGGCGTCCATTTTGGTGGTATCATCACCTATAGTATGCAACAGGAACCCCTATTTGGTGGATTCACGTTTCCATCCGTCATCGTAGTCGAACCCACACCCGATCCCTCTCTCCTGATTGCCCTCGGGATGCAGTTTTTTCGGGTCCTCGTTGGCGTCGCCCTCCTGGCCGCTTGGGTGTTCGTTTTCTATGGTGGCCTTTCGATTGACGACCGGGTATACACCAACTCACGACAGGACTGACACCTCCGCAGAACATGAGCGCTCGCACTACGGAGACAAGACGACTTTCCCCGAACTCGAGCGCGATTCGATATACTCGTGGGCCTCGGCTGCATCCTCGAGAGCGAACGTCTCGCCGATGATCACCTCAAGGTCGCCGCTTGCAAAGCCCTCAGTCAGGTCAGGGACGGCAGCCAGAATTTTTTCGGGGGCGACGCGCATGCCCTGCCCGAGGTGGAAGCCGATGACGGACTTGTTTTCAAACAGCAGCCGTTTGGTGTCCGCCTTTGCGGGGTCGCCACTGGCAACACCAAAGGTGACGAGTCGACCGAGTGGGGTGAGTGCGTCGAGACTGCGTTCGAAGACGTCGCCGCCGACGCTCTCTAAGACGAGATCAATGCCGTCGTCGGTTTCGTCGGCAATCGGCTCTCGAAAATCGGTTTCGGTGTAGTTGATCGGGTAGTCACAGCCTAACTTGGCTGTGACCTCGAGTTTTTCCTCGGTGCTCGCGGTGCCAAAGACGGTGGCACCCGCTCGAGAAGCCAGTTGAACGGCCGCGGTGCCGACACCGCCGGCAGCGGCTTGGATCAGCACCGATTCGTCCGCTTCCAGTCCGCCCCAGCCGAACAGACAGCTGTGGGCGGTGAGATACTGGACGGGAAAGCCGGCGGCTTCTTCGAAGCTCATCTCCTCGGGGATTGGAAACAGGGAGTCGGCTTGCGCAATCGCGTACTCGGCGTAGGCACCGCCATTGAGGAGGGCAACGACACGGTCGCCGACAGCGGGCGCATCGTCGTCGTTGCCGTCGACTCCCTCGCCGACGGCATCGATGGTTCCAGCGGCTTCCATACCGGGCACGTACGGTGGCTCGGGACCGCCAGGGTAGTGGCCCCGGCGCTGCATAATATCTGCGAAGTTGATGCCGGCAGCTTCGACGGCGAGACGAACCTCGCCGGGGCCGGGGTCAGGCTGGTCGCGGCTGCCCATCTCGAGGACGTCGCTCTCACCGTATTGGGGGACTAGGATTGCGTCCATCAGTTTGACCGTTGTCAACTGAACGTATAGTCCCTCGAAAAGCGGCCCATCTCTCCGGGTGTGGTCGGTTATGCAGTTCCCGAAGCAAACCACGGTGGGTTTAGTACTCCGGGTCGAACCGGGACCTATGAGTGAACAGGAGTCACAGGATCTCGGCATTACCGAGTCCAAATCGCACAAACCCGGCGACTGGTACGCCGAAGTGGTCCAGAAGGCAGGCATTGCTGATTACGCCCCAATGGGCGGCTTCATCGTCACCAAGCCCCGTGGCTACGCCCTCTGGGAGGCCGTCCAAGATGCACTCGACGGCTGGTTCAAAGCAACCGGCGTCGAGAATGTCTACTTTCCGCTGTTTATTCCCGAGGGCTTCTTAGAGCGCGAAAAGGACATCGTCGAAGGCTTCGATCCCGAAGTCGCCTGGGTCACCCACGGCGGCCACGACGAACTCGAGGAACGCCTTGCGGTGCGTCCGACCAGCGAATCGATCATTACGCCGTTTATGGCCGACTGGACCCGAAGCCATCGGGACCTACCGATGCGGCTCAACCAGTGGTGTTCGGTGGTTCGGTGGGAAGCCACGGAGACGAAGCCGTTTTTCCGCACGAAGGAGTTCTGCTGGCAGGAGGGCCACACCGCCCATGCGACCGAAGACGGCGCGTGGGAGGAGGTCTGGACCCGACTGGACCAGTACCAAGACCTCTATGAGGACGTGCTTGCGATTCCCGTCCTCAAAGGCAAAAAGCCAGACCACGACAAATTCCCCGGTGCAAAGACGACGACCACCGTCGAGGCGCTGATGCCCGACGGGAAGTCCGTCCAGGGCGGGACGAGCCACCACCTTGGCCAGTCCTTTGCAGATGCCTTCGGCATTACGTTCGCCGACGAAGACGAGGAAGAGCGCACCGCTCACACCACCTCCTGGGGTGTCTCCTGGCGCGCACTCGGTGCGCTTATCATGACGCACTCGGACGATCAGGGGCTCGTGTTGCCGCCGACGGTCGCCCCCACACAGGTCGTCATCGTCCCCATCTGGCAGGAAGAGACCAAAGACGACGTCCTCGAGTACGCCGAATCAATCGCCGCCGACCTCGAGGGGGCGGACGTTCGCGTCGAGTTGGATGACCGCGATGAGCGCAATCCCGGCTTCAAGTTCAACGAACACGAACTCAACGGGATTCCACTCCGTCTAGAGATCGGTCCCCATGAGGTCGAAGACGAGGAAGTGACGCTGGTCCACCGGCCGGATAACGAACAGAGCGTTGCCGACCGCGAGGCAATCGTTGAGACAGTTGACGAACACCTCGAGGTCATCTACGACAAACTGTATGATACCGCCGCCGAGCGACTCGAGGAGAACGTCCGCGAGGCGGACTCGCCGGAGACGATCCTGGGGACGATCGGCAAACACGGCGGCTACGTGAGAGTGCCGTGGTGTGGCGACGAAGCCTGTGAGGAGGTTATCAAAGAGAAGATTGCGGCTGAAATCGTGATGCAGCCACTGGCCGAACAGGGTGGCTCGAGTGCTGGCAAAGTCGAAGAACCGGAAGAGGGTGCAACCTGTGCCGTCTGTGGCGACCCCGCCGAGGAGATTGCGTACTTCGCGAAATCGTACTAGTGATCGTCTACTAACACGGACTCATTTCCTCTTGAGGCGGACAATATGTTCTTCCTCATGAATTGACGTGTAACTATCTGAAGTAACGGAGGTTCTTTGTGTACACTTGTCGTTACATATTACATGTTTTCACTGCCTAGTCTCATATTTGTGGGTGGGAGTTGGCTCCGATGAACCCGGACACCGTCTCGGTTTCGACCGATACTGCCCTGAAGATTGTTGCCAACCGACGACGGCGGATACTCCTCACGCAACTTCGAGAAAACGGGGGTGGTGGGGTACCACTTCGAGAACTCACCGAACAGATAGCACAGGAGGAATCTGTAGCTTCGAGCCTGTTCGATGCTGACCACGATCGAATCGCGATCGAGTTACACCACGACCATCTGCCGAAACTGTCCGATGCGGGCATTCTCACGTACGACGCGGACACCCAGATGGTCTGGTACGTTGCAGCTGCCCGCGTCGAACGCCTTCTCGAGTTTGTTAGCCTCGAACTCGAGTAACCACTGCTTGTGTCGGTGTTCTGTAGAAGAGCTGCCTAGAGAGGCAGCTTTGGCGCGCGAGAACAGATCGGTTGGGACCTAGTCTGACGTCGCACGCCATTTTTGGCTACGGTGGTCCGTCTTATATTTCTACTGTGATTAATCGAGTAAACGACAAAACGATTTTAGCGGTTGCTCAGTGCTGTTTTTCACTCTTCAGGCTGTAATGTCACTAGTGGCGTGACAGAACTATTTCTCGCTTGAGAACCGGATACATTGTTGTATCCACGGAATGGTCAAGATTCTCGTGAACAACTCTGAGAGGGATACGCTCTTACAGTCAGGGGCGAAAGCTGTTC
>LFCJ01002527.1_pt1 | contig 13218 bp, 15 predicted proteins | sample 643141 | NCBI WGS metagenome assembly LFCJ01 (sample SAMN03766243, study PRJNA286221) | soda lake metagenome | biome: soda lake; feature: Kulunda steppe; material: water; isolation source: sample B1-Br-g2 brine of Lake Bitter-1 | place: Russia: Kulunda steppe | collected 2010-07 | reverse complement strand
GCAGGTCTGTTCACTCACACGCCAAAATGCTGTTTGCAGGTCTGTTCACTCACACGCCAAAATGCTGTTTGCAGGTCTGTTCACTCACACGCCAAAATGCTGGCTACGGAAGCTGCAGCACACAACCATGTTCATGAGCTCATGAATGCGCCCTTGCATGCCAAGCGCCAAACTGCCTCCCTGCCTGCATACCCAGTTGCGTCCTCCCAGCAGACGACTCACCGCGACGGTGGCAGCAACCAGGAGGGGGGTGACGTAGCCGCAGGTGTATGCCAGCAGCAGCCCACCCCCTTGCACAGGGTCTCTTGTTCCAGAGACCCAGGCCAGCAGGGTCGCCAGCACAGGGGTGCTGTAGGGCATATGGGCAGCGCACCAAAACATGCGGCGTCAGGAGCATGGGGGTACAATGGGCAGCTGCTTGCAGCGTATGGGCAGTGCACTAACACATGCGGCGTCTGGAGCATGGGGGTGTGGCAGCCTTTTGCAGGCCCTAAATGAGGACGCAACTGGGAGGAGGAACAGTCTCTCTGTGGAGTAGCAAGTGGACAAACAGTGCGGCAACACTCAATGTCAGTAGAGGGCAATTTCATTACATTAGCGGCTAGGCCAAGGATAAGCATGAGGCTCAGAGCAGATGCGCAGCAGCCACATGGGTTGGGTTGGGGGAGGGATGCAGGGGCGACGCAGCCATGCTCTGACAGAGAGCCTTGAACTAGAAAGCATTGTACAAGCTGATGCCATAGGTCAAGTGCACACATTGAAGAGTGGCTGCCGCAAAACACAAGCTGCATGGGCACATGTGTTCCAGCAGGCAATCCTGGGGCCTGGACCCACAACGAGGTGCACAAAACCGTCAACTCGTGCATCAGTTGGTGGCTGCTGCAGTAACGCAGTCCAGGAGGCAGGGGGCATGCGTGCTCAGTCAGGCACACATCTTTCAATACCACCATGGCTGCTGCAGTGAGCAGTCCAGGAGGCAGGGGCTCGTGTGCTCAGTCAGGTGCCCAAGCCTGAGTACCTTCTTGGCTGCAGCAGGCTCAAGGAGGTGTGCAAGCACTCGCTGGTAGGTGGACTGCCACAGCGTCAAGTCATGGGGCAGGGGACCTTGCAATCCTTGCTAACCTTTGAAAACGCTGCACGCATGTCTGCATTCCTAGAGAGCAGCGGCTCGGCGCACCCTGCCCTGCAAGAGGGCCACCCGTGGGGTTGTGTCACAGGTGGCGCACGCACACCCCTCCTGCTGCCATCCCCCTGCACGTACTCGAGAGCGGCACGGGCGTGCACCAGGGTGGGAGCACTTGTCCTCACCTGCACGGAGAGGCGGCCAGGGCAAACACGAGGCCTGCCAGGTAGGCCTGCAGTGCAGGCGGCGCTGACAGGGAGCGCACGTCCACGTCAAGGGAGGGCAGCTGCAGCGGGAGCACCTGCAGCGCGGCAGGCGCCACTTCATGCTTGAGAGTGCTGCGGGTGCAAGAGCGCAGCACAAGCACTACTTTCTGCTTGAGTGGGAGAGTGCTGCTTGACCACGACAGGCGCCGCTTTTTGATTGAGTGCCAGGACTAGTGCAGCTGAGGCGTGCAGGGGGTTGCCCTGCGGCCCAAGTGCAAATGCATCACCATCAGCCAGGGCACACAAAGGGCTCGCAAAACCCGTTCCCGTGGTGACCTGGGGCGCAGCATGGTGCGCACGTGCAAACTACATCTGTCTATCAGTGCCCAAACCTACAGCAAGCCTTGGCTTGCTGGCACCTCCATGAATATCAGTTTGCAATTGCGTGTGTGTGTGTGCGTGTGTGTGCATGCGCTACGCACGCATGCAGCTCATGTTTGGGAGGCGCAGGCCCACACTCGGGCTCAGGCCCACCATGGCACCCATGCCACACACTCACATTCAGGAGGTTCAGGCCCATCAGGATCGCGATGGTGCCTGCGGCGATCGGGAAGCCGCTGCCAATCTGACCGTATGCTTGACCAAGGAACGATGAGGCCATGCCAAGCAGGGCCAGGGTCGTGGCCAGGCCAAGGGAGAAAGAGGCGGCCTGCATGCAGAGGGCGCAGCTGCGTTGGGCGCCTGCTTGGCCAGCTGCGAGGGGGGGGCGGCGAGGCTGCAGAGTGCAGCTGCATCAAGCCCCTGACAAATATGAGGTGAGAGGGGGGGGCTTCCAGCGGGGTGCATCAGCACTGAGGTCCAGCCTTGGCCTAGCACTCCGCCATCTATTGCAGAGCGAGGCCATGGTTGAGGGCATCAAGTTCAGAGTGAACGCTTCCAAAGCAAACATGCGGGAAGCTAGCGGGGCGGAAAAAAGCGAAGTCGCCGCATCTGCGGCGCCAGGAAACACAAGCTGCCGCTGCGGCACGCCTGCAGTCTTCAGCTCAGGTGCCCTCATTTGTCAGGTGCAAGTATGGACCCAAACGCTGCCTCCATATTCATTCGTTGCTCTCAAGACAGCAGATCAAGCCGCTGCGCTGCTGGCACAGGCCCACTATGGCACCCCATGACCAGAGCCGTCCTTGTCCAGCCAAGCTAGGAGGGTGAGCTGCAGCCCACCTGGAGAGGCAAGTTCGGCTTTGGGGCCTGGCCACCATCCCCTTGCCCGCCAGCGTAGCCCCCGATGTAACCCACTGTCAAGGGTAGCACGCTGAGGGTGCATGGAGACAGGCTTGTCGCCAGGCCCGCAGCAAGCACGACCACGTACGACACTGGGGTGACCCCTGCAGGTAAAGTGCGTGCACGGACCACAGGCCTTGCATGCCTAACACAGGGGCCCACATGCGCACAGGAGTGCTCTCAACATCAGATAACTTGGTGTCCACTGCAGGCGGGCGTGATGTGCAGGGGGTTTGCCTGGGGCAGGTCACAAGACTTGTGCGGCAAGAGGGGTGCTGGCGGACATGCACTTGACGCCCAGTGGGACAGTGCGGAGGCCTGTTTTTTGAGAGAGATTTGCAGTTGGTTGGTTGGTAGTTGGCACTGGTGAGCGCTGCTAGTGGCAGCTTGTGGCGCTGCATAGGCGCACATTGAGCACAAGCACTCCAAGAACGCAATCGTGTTTAGCATGATCAGCAGCAAATTCAGACCACTAGCAGAGTCCCCTTCATTTTCATTCAGAATGATTACCACGACGCGTATCGGTGAGCCAAGCGAGGCGCTAGGGAAGGAAAGTGACGGGAATGACACGCATACAAGTGCATAGATCATCTCATAGAGGTAAGGACCCATTGTTGACTCACGGGAAAGCTGGCAGGACACGAGTTCGTTCGCCCGCTGCCCTGCTTCATACAGCAGATCAAAATCGCCCGCGGAAGGGAGGACCTGCAGCATCGTAATCACCTCTTGTGCTGCACCAGGTGCTGCCGCAACCTGCAAGAGCAACACATATTGCAGCAAAGCATGGTCTTGCGGGGTTTTTGCTAACCCAGAAGATGCCCGAAACTTGCATTTGTCAAGCAAACAACAGCAGAAAGCTGGAGCAACATTTTGCAAAAACTTCAGACTCACTCTAATTTTTGGCTTGCCCTGCCACTGGCCTTTCCTGGCCAGCAGGTGGCGCTGAAGAGGATGCCCACTGGTGAGCTGCTGCTGGGGCGTCTTGCATCGCAGCTTGTCACAGGTAAGCATGTCTGAATTTTAATGTTAATTTCTTGTCTCGTGGCCCGATCCATTGCTCCCGCCAGCTAACCCCCAGTCCAACCGATTCATTTCCCCGGATTTGTTTCGTTGCATCCATCAACGTGTCCCTCTCTTTCAACTAAGCCGACCAGGGTGGTCATAAGTAGAGCAACAGACCAGGCAAAATGGTGGCACCCGTCATTGGCCGGCGTGTGAAGAAGACCGCCCAGAAGGCAAGGACGCGTGCTGCTTCCTCCTAAGACTGTCTTGAGAAAGCTGTCCCGCCAAACAGCAGCTATGAGCTGGCTCCATGGGACACCCAACTCATGCTCTCCCTCCCTGCTGCTGGGTGCGCGCCCCCCTTGCCAATGCCTGCAGAAGAAGACCTTCTCCTTCGTCATCGACTGCAGCAAGCCTGTGGATGACAAGATTATGGAGATTGGTGAGCAGCAGCCTGGCAGGGTTAGGGGGGAAAGGAGCAGCAGCAGTGGGGAGAGACAGTCCTCAGGCAGACTTGCAGCCGCATGGGGGCATGCACCGCGCGCCTACGAAACCCCCGCCCGCTCCTTGCGTGCCATTTTGCGTGCAGCTTCCTTCCAAAAGTTCTTGACCGACAAGATTAAGGTGGACGGGCGACCAGGCATGCTGGGCGACTCCATCAAGGTCGGGGCGGAGAAGAGCAAGGTCACCATTACCAGCGACATCCACTTGAGCAAGAGGTACGTGGGAGAGGGGGTGCATCCGGGGATGGGAGCAGCCGGTCGGGGGTTAGGTGTGGTGTTCATGCGTGGAGCGCCTAAGGACCCAGCAAGGCACCACCTTGGAGGGAAGCCCTGTAATGGAAGGGAGATGTGCTGCCCTGCTAACTGGTATCAATGCCAGGCTTGCTTTGGGCGTGGCCTAAGCATATACTCAGGCGTGCGTGCATATCTCTCCATTATGCTGAAGTACATGCACGCTCATCCTGGGGATACTCTCTTCTTCTCACGTGCCTGGATGACAATTCCAAGTATACATGCGTTCCTCCAAGGGCCAAATGTCAGCATGTGGCGATGGCTCCAATAAGATGCACCTTGCCTGGTCGTGCATTGGGCGGACCATGACACGCATGGCTCCGAAGGAGCACTCATCGTTTTGTGCCTGTGCTCGCAGGTACTTGAAGTATTTGACCAAGAAGTACCTGAAGAAGCACAATGTGAGTGTTTTGCCCATTGTATGCTCCTAACATGCATGCTTAGCCGGCTTGGATGCACGGGCAGCTCTGGGTGCCAGTCTCCAATTTTGGTGGGACACTGTGAACTTGATTAAAAAGCTTAGGCACACTGGTGAAAGCATGCACTAGGCATGGCCCTAGGGAATGTGGTTTGCCCACTCAGGCATAACACATTGAACCACCTACTGGGATGAGAGGGCCCCCTTGGCAGCATCTATTGATGCTCTCTCCACGAGGGTTGCACATTTTAATGCCATAGACTGTTATAGACTGCCTAGAGCCACATCCCTTGACTATCATTCTCTTCTCAAAACATGCGTGTCAGCTTCAGGTGCATGTGTCTCAAAGGAGGAGATCTATCATGCTGTTTGGCAATGAGAATTTTGATATGAGCAGTGCACACTGCTCATATCAATGTGATCCACCTGTGTTTAAATGTGTGCATTTTCAAAGAGTGCCAGAGCAATGTTGCTTTTCAGGTCCGTGACTGGCTGCGCGTCATTGCCTCCAACAAGGACCGCAATGTGTATGAGCTGAGGTACTTTAACATTGCCGACAACGAGGCTGAGGACGAGGAGTAAATGGTTGGTGATGGCAATGTCAGCAGGCCCTCATGCAACAGCAACTGTGGCAGCGGCAGCAGTGGCAGCAGCAGCAGGAGGCCAGCAACTAAGATGCTGGTTGTAGCGAGTCTTGTGAGAGCATGCGGGAGGTGCATTGGCACCTGGCAGTGTTATCGAACTTATCAGCTGGCGCACAGGCGCACATTCAGCTGTCCTACCCCTGGATGCTGACTTGAGCACGCTTGTTCATGATTTGCTTATTTTTTGAGCAAATGAGCAGGGGCCAGTAGCATACAGCTGAACAAGTCTGTGCTTTCAAAGCACACCTAGAGGCGCATGCCATCAACATGTAACAACATGCTGTGTATGGATTGTTGTTTTGGTTCTTGACTCGTTCATGAGTCCACGAGTGTCGGGCATGTCACTGGTGAGGAACAAAAAAGAAGGTGCACTTGCCAGCAAGATGCTTCTGGTGGTGAGGACTGTTCGCTAAAAGTAGGGCTATGCCCAACCCTCAAATGCTCGTCACCAGATAAGGGATTAGGTTAGGTTAGGTTACATAGCTGTATCCGCCGAACGAAGGCATCTGAGCTGAGACCGAGAAGGCCTGCAACCTGGGCCTAAACTAAAGAGGCGCAAACTCAAGAAGCAAGGTAGTGTCTGGAAACTGAAGTTTTGGTGAAAACACGAAACTCAGAAAGACAAACTAGCAAGGTAAGATAAGGGATTACAAGGATATGGCCTTCACTGAAGGCTTCAGTCAAGAAGTGCGACTGCTAGTCTGCTCACATAATGCAAGTTACAAGTTAGGGTTAACCACCATCCAGGTCGTCAGGCTGATTGGTTTGTTGCCGGTCTTCGCTAGCGAAAAAATAGTCCATATTATGGACTCCATAATATCCGAGATGAAATAGCAGAGTTTGTTGTGCCGTTGAGAAAGAAAATCAAAGACAGTCTGACTAGGCAAGGCAAGTAAAATAGAAGGGGCCTCCATATAAAAGGATTGGCAGCAAGGGAAGAAAAGAAACCGGTAATTTTTTCTAGAGAGCACACTGTCATGTCACGCCATATTGTATCTTTGCCGAATTGGTGTTGAGACTGTGTTTAAGATCAGTCAGTTGTTGGTTGGAGAAACTCTACTGAGCCTGGAGTATTGGAGGGCCAGTTATAGAGAATTCCTTTTTTCTGGCTTTGATTGTGGAACACTCAATAACCTTAAAGAAGAACCAAGGTCACTGCTGCAAGATGGCAGCGTAAGCTCGGAGGCTCAGGGTGGGGAGGACGGCGTGGCAGCGTGATGGGGAGAAAAAAGGGTCAAGTGTTGAAAACATGATACAGCGTAAGGAATGATGCAGCTCATGGTCTATGCAGTCGCGTGCCCTCTGTCGCATGGCTTTTGTGCTTTGGGCAAGCTGGGGAAGGTAAGACCCCACGCTCAACCCCGCTTCTCAATAACTGTGTGTGTCTACCAAATTGATGATCCGTCAATTACAGTGATCTGGCATGACAGTCACGCCAGATTTATACAGTCCCAGATTTATGCTGCATTGTGACCCAGAGGTTGGTTGAGTCAGTTGGAGTATTTGATCCCATTGTCAGTTCAGTGATAGCTGTATTTGAAGTTATGGTCATGCTACGAGTCTAGTTTGAATGCAGCAGTCTCTCAGCGTGACATGACAGTGAAAAAGGACATGCACCTCATTTTGAACAGCACAGGAACACTTTCACAGTGGCCATTTCCATTGCGTCAGATGGAGGATTCCGCCACAAGAGTATGTGCTCGCAACCAAAACCTGCTCACATTCCTCATAACATGCTTAGGGAGGTCAAGCTGCAGATAGCGAGGAGGCATCAGGGGGGCACCCTCATTTTGCAACCGAGTGCGTGAGTCTGCTTGATGATCTTGATGGAGGATCTTGATGATCTTGATGACCTTGAAGGAGGGGACAGGCAAACCAAGAATAATGAGTCACCAGTTTATTGTCGCATTCCAGAGGGTGGTTCTTGTAATAGCCCTCCAATTAAACAGTTCAACTGCTAGCCTGCTTATAAAAAGCAGTATGCGCATGAAGGAAATTGAAAGTATAATTATTGTTGTTCTGGCTCAGAAAAGCAGAGGCATTGTGGAAACTTGTGGGAGGAAACAGACACATGAGCACTGTGGAGAGAGGGTAGGTTACAAAGCTATACCTGCCAAACGAGGGCAGCTTAGATGTGAAGAGAGACCATGTGTGGATGGGTGAAGTGGAAAAGGACATACTGCTCACCTTGTACATCACTAGCTTTGCACTAGTCACAAGTAGGGAAGGTTTTAGATTAGGTTACATGGTTACAAGGTTTTAAATTAGGTTACATAGCTGCATCCGCCGAACATGGGCAGCTTAGCTGAAGTCTAGAGGGCCTGTAGCCTGAAGCAAGTCCGACTTGGTCTAACAAGGTGCTCATATCTGAAGAAAAGTAGTGTCTGCTAGCTAGAGGTTGTGGTGAGAAGCAAAACTCAAGAGATGAGCCCACTGGCTTGGCAAGGACACTAGAAGGGAGTTGGAAAAAAGCCAGGTTCTAAAAGCAAGCCTGCAGGCACGCAAGTTCAGGGCAAAGGATGACACCTATAATGAGAAAGCGAAAAGCAAGGCTTGCTGACTATCTACTTCAACCAATTGGTCGCCAGAGTGCTCGCATGTAAGGGGAGGTATTGTTAGTCCTGGTCATTGTTTCAACTCACAAGGAAAGGGCACGAAGTCTGAAGCGTGCCATGCTGCGGATAACGTCATGAGGAAGGTCAAGTATCTGGGAAGGATGTATGGCAAATGCGTGACCAGGGCCCTCTTTGTAGGGAGGGCGCACCATGTAGTACTACTAATTGGTGTGCTTAGTCAGCTGCAGCCAAATAAGACCAGCATGTCTGGAATGAAATTGTGCTGCCCCTGACATAGCAGAAAAGAAAAGAAAAGAAAACTACGCAAGCAGCAAAAAAGCTCCTTAGGCGACATAGCAGTACTACTGCTAGTAGTGGTACTCGCTGTAGTAGTACTACTAGTAGTGGTACTTGTCAGATAACTCATTTGAAATAAGTAAGGCTTCTGGAGCTGCACCTGCAAGATGATGGCAGCTTTGCGGAAGCCTTTTAACAAGGAGGATGAAATGCTTCTGTGTCAAGCACAAACGCCTGCCCGACGTTTTCAAGGATAAGGCCTTCAGTCAATAATTGCAACTGCAGGCCTGCTCATAGAAAGCAAGTGACTCATCTAGGAAGTACTGAAGTTCGTTGCTATTTTGATAAAAGACTGCAGACAAATCAAGAGATCCTGTCTGAGAGAACAGGTGGGCATATTTCCTGCGGAGAGAGACCACCTGGGGGTGAGTACAACATAGCTTCCATTGTAGGTTCATGCCTTGAAGACGGCATGTTGCTTATCCTGGATGTTATCATTTGCCTTTAACGGTCGCAACTTGGGGAAGACCAGTGATTTCAAGTGGCTGTCTCATAGCAAAGAGTGTAAACATGGAGTTTATATCAAGCCACCCTGCGAATGACATCATGGGGGTGATCAAGGAACATGTTTTTGGGATGAGTGTAAGGAGAACGCATAGCCAAGGCCCTGGTTTTAGGTGAATTACTGGTGGTAAGTCAACTGTTGACTGTTGCGCTTTCTCGGGTAGGTGCTGGAGAAAGGGTCCCAATAATGCAGATTTTCTGGTCCTGAGATCCACCATAGAATGATTGAGGTGAACAAGATCACAATTCAGCAGGTTATTTTTGAAGTGTGCCTAACCCTCCATGGCCGACGGAATATAAGAGGACCAACAATCATCAGACCTCATGCTTAGCTGCATGTCAGCCTGCAAAATCTTTTTCATTGTGGTGCTGTAACGCATTGCTGCTCAGAACCAATCGAACTGTAGGGGATCCACACTACATTCTTGCATGATACACTATGAGGGGGTAATGTCTCAGACCCCCAGTGTTCACTTCAGCACTGCTTTTGGATGCGTCCATCTCTTTGCCTTGTCCATCTCTTTGCCTTGTCATAGGTAGGGGATAGCCCATATTTGACTTTCATTTATACTAGCTGGGTTTGCGTACGCTGGGTGCCATCACAGTCAATTGGCGGCAGATTGTCAGACCTGGAGTTGAAGCATGTCACTTCAGGTTTTAGTGGGTTGACAATCAGTTACTCTCTTGCAGTACAAGTTTGGTCTGCACATTGGTCTGCACATTGGTATGGTTTAGCGCTGGATGCTGATCCCTAATCATTGGAATTGACTCATGTCACATGAGAGAGAGAGAGAGAGAGAGAGAGAGAGAGAGAGAGAGAGAGAGAGAAAGGTGTCATCAGCAAACAGTAAGTGTGTGACTAAGAAATTGGGAATGTCGGTGAGCACACCCTGTACTCCTTCAGCCAGATATTCAATGAGTTACAGGTAAATTGAAAAGAGCAGGGGAGAGAGAGGGCACCCTTGTTTGACCCCAAAAGATGGCTGCACACTTGCTCTCTTGTCGACGTCCAGGAGCGCTTATTCATTGTCATGAGAATGTGGTGTGGCATTGGACAGTGTTGTAACTTTTCCCACAGCTTGCTCCTTGGAATGGAATCATATGCTTGCTTGAAGTCAATGAAAGCAGTGTACAAGCGTGGTGCTCCTCACTGTGCCACATGTACTATGGCCAGTATAGAAGCCAAACTGTGTGTTTGGGATTTTGCTGTGTTGGCTGCACCAATCTAGGCTCAAGGAGCACAGCAGGTTGGCATACAATCTGTAAAGGGTGCCACTCACTGCGATCATCCCGTGGTTCCCTGGATCTGTCACTGAGCCCTTTTTGTGAATTGGGGTCAACTTGGCCTTTTTCCAAGACCTGGATGTGCATTTTTTCAATAAATGGCTTGAAGCAATGTGAGGGGCCAGTACATTGACATTCTTTCACCCCTTACCGTATTGTTTAGGCACTCGTCTGGAAGCAAATTTGACGAGAGAAGGAGTGACCGTGCAAACCCAGAAGAAGTTATGGTGGTTCACATCGGATATCTATGTGGAGACCAGTGTGAGCAAATCATTGTCACTCGGCATCATGATGTGGAAGGGATGAGGGCCAGGGGGCTGAGTTGCAAGTGAGGGTTTTCTTCGTTAATTCACGCAAACAGGGCTTACCCTGCTGGCATGTTCTCTTCTTTTTTTGGTAAATCACCAGCCTGGCCGTTAGGCTGATTGGCTTATGTCTGGTCTTCACCAGAGAAAAAGCAATCCATGATCTCTAAACTAAATAGCAAAGTTTGTTGTGCCGTTGAGAAAGGAAATCAAATACAGTCTGAATAGGCAAGGGATGCAAAATAAAGGGGCCTCCACAGAAGAAAGCCTTGCAAATAGGGAGAAAAAGGAAAATTTTTTCTTTCAGAGAGAGCAAACATCCAAGTCTTGGCAATGGAAAAGAACATGCAACTCATTTTGCACTGCAGCACAAGAGCAATTGTCACAATGTCAACTTCCACCGCGCCAGAAGGAGGTTTCTACTGCAGAAGTGTGCACTCAGACGAAACCTGCACACATAAGTTATGAGTCATAACATGCTTAGGGAGGTCAAGGTACAAATAGCGAGATGGCATCAGAGGAGCACCCCCGTTCCGCACACAAGTGCGTGAATCAGCTTGAAGATCCAGGAGGAGAAATGCAAACCAAGAATGGTAAGTTGATTAGGTAACCTATCAATTACAGAGAGCAGCCAAGCAACAAAGAGTTATGAAGAGCATGCTGGAGGTCCATGGCTACACAACCTAATTTGCAGACTAATTTGCACTGTCATACCAGATTACTGCAGTGCTAGATTTATGCTGCATTGTAACCACTGGCAGGAGGCTGATTAAGTTGGCCTGTCATGAAATCCTTGAGCAAGGGTGAACTTGGAGGAAATTTTTGAAGAATCATTCTTAACAGAGATTGGTAGTGAAGCCCAGATGGTTCTACAATGCCTGCATTTGAAGCCAACAAGACTTCACCTCAAGGGCTTCTTCCAAGCCGTTCAGCAGATGGACTTCCGAACATTTTTTTAAGTTGCCATTTTTCAATGGGTTATTTTTATAAGTTGCCATTTTTCAGATGGGCATGCTCGTTCTTTATGCAACCCTGATTCTATCAATAATCAGACCACAGATGAACTTTGGGCCGAAACCGATGGCTGTTGGGGTTAGGATGGGTGGTCAGCCACTGATTTTGACTTGTTTTTGCAAAGACTGTGCAAGAATGCACTCACCACATCCCAACCAGAGGGCTCTTTTTGCCCCCAAAATACCATCAACTGCGGTAAAAATTGATATTAGGTGCTGAAATTAAGGTTTGGAGAAGGTCATTGTCTGACCAACTTTGGCGCTTATTTGCTGTATTTGTTTGGTCATTTACCTTCAAACCTAAGCCATTCATTTTAACCTTTTAAAGGTTAAAAAATCAAAGGTAATTGACCCAGAATGCACATCTCACCAATCGCTGGGCCTTTTCACTCCATTCCTTTTGTAATGATGTTTATTTGTTACAGGAACACCAAAACACCAAAAAAACATGTCATTTGGTGCAACTGGTGATCTGGTGAGGAGATTTGGCTGTGAACAGAAGCGTTAATGCCGCGGAAGATTAAGCATAGTCTCGGTGACGGGCACCTCTCAAGGTCAGGTGTTCTGAACAGGCTGCAAATAGGGCTACAATTTACCGATAAGCTTGAAAGGTATCTGACATGGAGACCATATCCTGGGAGCACGCCAAAAGCACAGCCATTTTGGGCCTCAGATAACCCCCTCTGCCCCTTTTTACTGCCAATTTAAATGGGCATCTAAGTCACATTCAGGTTAAACTCCCTTCAAACAGGGATGTAGACCTCATAAAAGTCTGATGACACAAGACCAGAGCAACAACAAGTAAGAACAACTTAATCACTAGATTTTAATGCATATTTGCCCGACAACGCCTTAGTGTGCTTTTGTACATTCTAAGTTGGAGTGATGCGGACCATATATAAATGTGATATTGAGCATCTAGATCTCTAGAGATCTCAGTAAGCTTTGCCTGGACCAGTGTTTAGTCAGAGGATCAGCACTAAGTCTCCTAGCGCACATTCAGCACAACAAAATCATAATAACAAGTGTAAGTGGGCCAAAGCAAAATACAAGAAAGTGCACTTGCGCGTGGCTCATTTCCAAACCCTGCTGCAACACAACCGAAGTTCCTCTTTCCAGTTTGTTGGTGGGGTTTGCCCGGTGCTTGCCAGCTGTAAATCTCTCCCTTGATTCACGTGAGCACGGTGCGCACGCCAACAGGGCCCAGGGGGGCACCCTGCGCAGGGACCATGCTGGCGTAGTCTCTCCTATTCTAATTATCTTTTCTTTTTACGCATCACTTTTCACAACAACTCACATCAGAATCATCACATTGAGTTAGATCATTCACAAACACGAAAATTGCAAGAGAGGGTGGGATCAATTACAAAAAAATGTAACAGAGGGTGAGATCACATCCGGATGTCTGCTCAGTGTATCCACGATACACCTTGATAAGTAGAACATCTTTCAATGGTAAGGTACTCCTGGTTTTGATTGGAACCAGACCTGTCTCTGTGATGAACTGTAGTGAAGGCACAGACCTGTCACAATTTCTGCATATTATCTTGTGTCTAGTAGTCCTGCCTGTGTCTCTAGTTTTTCGGTTGTCTCTGGTCAAGGTCGTCTATTCTCTTCGTTGCTTACCGTATCGACACCGGTTTTTTTGCGAGTAATTAATTAACCCCCAGAGCGGGTTCGCAATAAACCTCCACCTTAAGAAATTACTTTTATCCAGGCCTCGCAAAGTTTACAG
>LFCJ01002526.1_pt1 | contig 13221 bp, 16 predicted proteins | sample 643141 | NCBI WGS metagenome assembly LFCJ01 (sample SAMN03766243, study PRJNA286221) | soda lake metagenome | biome: soda lake; feature: Kulunda steppe; material: water; isolation source: sample B1-Br-g2 brine of Lake Bitter-1 | place: Russia: Kulunda steppe | collected 2010-07 | reverse complement strand
GAGCGAACGCCGGGGGAGGGCCGCACGCCCGAGCCAAGGGGGGTCGAACCGCGCGCTCCGGAGGAGTTCGGTCTGACCCAGGTCTGGTGGGGAGACGGTAAGGGCAAGACCACCGCAGCCCTCGGAATGGGTCTTCGGGCGGCGGGCCACGGCTACCGCGTCCACCTGTTGCAGTTCATGAAAGGCGGCGCATCGAGCGTCGAGCCCGTACGTGGAGAGTACGACGCGATCGAAGCGCTGCCCGGGATGAGCTACGAGAACACCGGCAACTACGGCTGGCACGGCTTTCTCGACGGCTCAGAGGACGACGAGCACGCGGCGAAAGCACGCGCCGGCTTCGCCCGGGCCGAAGAGCTCGTCGCGGCCGCTGCCGACGCCCAGCTGACCGAACCGATCCCGCTCGGAGCCGACCCAGAGGAGGGCGTCCACATGCTGATCCTCGATGAGGTCCTCTACGCGACGAACCGTGGGCTGATCGATCCGGACGCGCTGGTCGGACTCGTCCGCGGGAAACCCGACGCGCTCGAACTCGTGCTCACCGGTGGACACGCCGAGCCGACGTACGTTACGGAGGACGTCGACCTGGTCACGAACGTCCGGAAGGTGACCCACCCCATCGACGCCGGCCAGCGAGCCCGGAAGGGGACCGAGTACTGACAGCGGGCCCAGCGGTCGACCATCCCCGAGACGAACTCGACCTCGTTGACCCCGTGGCCCATCCCCCGGTAGAAGTGTTTGGTCACGGTGGCACCGGGTGATTCGAAGACGGCCGCCGACTCGTGGACTCGCTGGGCGGGGATGTTGGAATCGACGTCGCCACAGCCGACGAAGGCGGGCGTCTCCTCGAAGTCCTCCGCGTACGCCGCGGGGTCGATCGACTCGCCGGTGAGCCCACCCGAGAGCGCCGCGAGCCCGCCGTAACGGGCTGGACTGCGCGCGAGGAACGTGTCAGGGCCGCCGGAGCCGGTCGTACGCCCGCTCGAGGCAGTCGGCGAGGGACCGGTAGGCCCCGACTGCCGCTGCCTCGGGAGCGTACTCCCCGATCGGCGTCCGGGCTGCCGTGGCGGCGGCGACGACGTCGGCCGATTCGACCGTCGTCACTGCCGTGCCGAGCCGCCGGGAGAGCCGTCCCGCGAGGCCGCAATCGTGGCCGGCCCGGTTCAACACGACGGCGCCGACGGGCGCACCGAGGGCGGTTGCGAGCTCGTGCGTCCGGAGGGCGTCCACGAGCGCGACGCGATCGGGCGTCGTCACGAGGACCGCGAGGTCGGCGCCGTGGAGGACGACGCCCACGTCGCGGGCGAGTCCCGCCGGACAGTCGACGATCACCCGTCCGCACTCCCGTTCGACGCGGGCCAGCACGCGCGGTAGTTCCCCGAGGTCGGCGGCACGCACCCCCGCGAGACTCCGCCCGGCGGGAAGGACGGCCACACCCCGGCCCTCCCGAACCGCCGCGGTCGGCTCGACGCGGCCGGCGAGGACGTCGTGGAGGTCGGGACCGGTGCCGGGAGGCAGATCCGGGGTCGCCAGGTCGGCGTCGACGGCGACGGCCCCAAGCTCGCCCGCGAGGTTCAGCGCCGTCGTCGACTTGCCGACGCCGCCTTTGCCGCCGGCGACCGCGACGATCACGGCCCTCCAGCGGTCGCGTCCGTCGGCCGCCAGCCGTCGAGAGTGGCGAGCACCGCCTCCGGGGACCGGGCCCGGTCGTGGGGGCGATCCGTCGAGACGACCTCTATGGGTGGCTCGGTCGGTGGCGCCGGACTCACGAAACCCACACCACGGCACCTGCCGGGTCCGATCGTCACCTCCCAGACGCCGTCGTTCCACCGGGGATCGACGACACCGTTCCGCCTCGGCGGTCGAACGGGACCCCCGAGCCGACTCCGGAGCCGGACGGTCCGGGCCGTCGCGTGGTCGTTCGTCAGGACCGCCCGGACGAGCGTGAGCTCCCCGCGCCGGCGGACGTCGGCCTCGACGGTCACCATCCGTCCCCCGCCGTGGTCGACCGGCAGTCGTCGAGACTCGCCAGTTCGGCGGGCGAGCCGAGCAGCCAGAGGCGATCGCCGCCACGGAGCGTCTCGCCGTCCTCGGGCAGCGCCGTCGGCCCGTCCTCGCGGTCGACGACGAGAGCCAGTCCGGGGAGCCAGCCGACGAACTCACCGTCGAGTGGACCGTCGGTCTCGACGGTGACCGCGACGACCGTCTCCGATACGCCACGGAGCGTCGAGACGAACTCGTGGCCGTCGGTCGACCGTTCCGGGAGGGCGACCAGACGGTGACGCATCTCCGGGTGGAGGTCGGCGACGCGATTGGCCTCGACGGCAACCGTCGCGACCGAGTCGTCCGTCGCCCGGAGCGTGCCGGTGGCAGCCAGCCGCCCGTCGTCCGTTCGGATCTCGACGGGGTCGCCCGCGGCCGACGCCGGCGGCGGATCGGCGCGGATCGCCACGCCGACCGTCCCCGGCAGGAGGGTCGATCCGAGACCGGATCGACGGCGGCCGACGGCGAGGGCGTCGACCGTGCCGTCGGCGTCGGCGTCCACGTCCGCGTGGTCGACCCCATAGTCGCGTTCGACGTGGCGCTCGATCCGTTCCCGGCGTTCGGCCACCGAGAGGCCGTACGGGAGACGGATCGTCGCCCCTGACAGCGCCCGACGGACCGACGGATCGACCGGCAGGTAGCCCGTCGCCCGTTCGACCGTTTCGGGCAGCTCGACGACGACGGCGAGGCGGGCGGAGCGGACGGTCGCCGCGGCCTCTCCCTCCGCGTCGATCGTCCGGACGTCGGCGAGCTCCCTGACGATCCCGTCGCCGAGTCGACCGCCCCCGGCTGCGAGGACGCCCCCGACCAGGACGGTCGCGAGCAGGTAGCCCGCACTCGCCCGTTCGCCGAGGGTGACGCCGGCGAGCGACGGCTCCGAGCGCAGCGCGACCGTCCACAGGAACGCCCCGGCGGCCCCGAGGCCGGCGATCGTCGCGGCCCCGGCCGGCGGGACACGAGTCGTCGCCCGTCGGTATCCCGCGCCGACCAGTAGACCGACGAGCCCGGCGAGCAAGGCCGTGCCGACGACGCCGACAGCGGCCTCCCACACGAGCGAGAGTGTGTGAAGCGGCGCCGCGCCGAGATCGACAGGCGTCAGGGTCCCGTTCACCGTCCACCCCCCGACGGACCGACCGCGGACGCCGACGTCTCCTCCGGCGGGCCGGCCACGAACGCCCGGTCGGCCCCGGTCGGGGAGACCCCGTCGGCCGGGAACCGCCAGCGTCCGTCCACGCGAACGCCGATCGTCCCCGGTGGCTCGGCCGACCCGTCGTCGAGGTCGATCGCCCTCACCGGGTGGCCGGCCCCGGCCAGAAGCGAGGTCGCCTCGAGAACGGGATCGTCCCGCGACGGGAGCGCGATGACGCGATGATCGGCGTCCGCGAGCACCCCTCCCGAGTCGGCCGTCCCGACCGCGACGACGAGTCGCCTCCCGTCACCGGGGTCGTCTTCGAAGTGGTGATCGACGGCACGGCCCCCCGAACGTCGGCGATCGGTGTCGCGGACGGACAGGACTTCACCGCGGACGGTTCCGTCGTCGATCGCGACGCCGTCACCGGGCGTCAGACCGGCCGGGAAGGGACCGTCGACGACCATGCCGCGATGGCCCTCCGGGAGCGCCGCCCCGATCCCCTCGAGGGGTGGTGCGGCAGTGATCGTCGCCAGCCCGCGACCGTCGACCGAGACGGCGACCCGGGAGAGGTCGTGATCCGTTCGGAGGCGTCGCTCGAGGCGACGCTCGAGTTCGGTGAGCTGGAGGTCGGCCGGCAGCCGCCAGACGGCCTCAGAGAGCGCCGTTCGAAGCGCGGGGCCGGGCGGCGGATACCCCTCGAACGAGCCGATGTCGCCGGCGGGCCGGATCGTCACCTGGCCGGCGGCGTCGACGGCTTCGAGGGCATCGGCCGAGAGCGTCTCGCCCCCCACGAGTCGGTACGGCCCCCCGTGGGGGAGTTCGGTACCGACCCGCGTCCCGACGCCCGTCGCGACGACCCCGAGCAGGAACGCGACGAGGGCAGCCGTTCCGACGCGAGAGCCCGTGGACGCGCCGATCGTCGTGTCCAAGACGCCCGCCCCGACGCCCGCCGCGAGCGCGGCTCCGGCGGCGGCCGTCCCGCCGACGGGGACGGGCAGCGACCGACCGGCCACGGTGTGGACCCCGGCGGCGAGCAGGCCGACCGCCAGCGCGGGGACGAGGCCGGTCACCAGCCCGTAAGCGACGCCGAAGAGCACCTCGTGGGGGAGATCGACCACCGTCTCACCCCCGGCCCGCCGGCGACGACGGAGCCGGTGGCACCCGGTCGGCGAACCCGAGCTCGACGGCGCCGACTGCGTCGGCGTCCGGGCGATACTTCGATATCGAGAGACGACCGTCCGCGTCGACCTGGAAGACCGCGTCGGCGGCCCGGAGCGTCGCCGACCGGTTCGCGGTGGTCTCGAGACAGTGGACGACCGCGAGCCCGTCGGTTTCGGTCAGCCGGTCGACGACGGCGTCGAGAAAGCGGACGTACGTCCCCCTGTCGCGCCGCTCTAAGGGGTCGACTGGGTCGACGATCAGGTTCGCCGCGTCCGGGAGTTTCCCGATCAGCCCGAGCGCGTCCCCGGTCGCGTCCTCGCCGACGACGCGTCGCACCGTCGGGGTCCCCGAGCCGGGAGTCGTTCCGACGGCCCGGGAGACGGCGCTCGAAGAGCGCCCGGTCGAGAGGTAGAGCGTCCCCCGGACGCCGGTGAGCCGGTGGAGGAGCCGCTCGGCCCCGCTGGCGGGGTCGGCGACGAGCGCGACGAGCGAGCCCGGCGGGAGCCCGCCGTCGAGGTGGTCGTCGAGGGGCTCCGTTCCGGTCGGCACCCGGTCGTAGCCATCGGACGGACGGGGACGGACCGGGTTCCGAGATGCGATCCGTCCGGCGACGGCGTCGAGGGCAGTGGCGACCTCCGCGTTCGACAGCGGCGAGGGCCGTTCGGGGACGTGTCCGAGCGGTGGAACGCCGGCCAGCTCGGCCCGATCGGGGATCCCCGAACAGCGGTTGAATACGGTGCCGTAGATCGGAACGCCAAGCCGGCGAGCGAGCTCGACGGTCGTCTCGGCGGCTTCGAGCCCGCGGTCGGTTCCCGTGGCGACGACGACCGCGCCGTCGGCCCCGGAGAGCGGGTCGGCGACGTCGGGTCCGGCGCCGGAGGGGCAGTCGACGAGCGCCCGTACGCCCTCGAGGTCGAGACGGTCGCCGAGCCGGCCGTACTCGACCGCCTGGTCGGGGGTCGGCGCGGTGAGGACGGCGACGTTCGGTGTCTCCGGGTGGGGCTGGCTGACCTCCCGGAGGTCGGCGCCGTTCTCGAGCGCGGCGACCGTTGGCTCCCGGTCGAGGCCGGCCATCACGTGGAGGTTCGGCAGCTGTCTGTCGGCGTCGACCGCGAGCGTCGGCGTCCCTGCCCGGGCGAACGCCCCGGCGAGCCCGAGCGTGACCGTCGACGTTCCACAGCCGCCTTTCGATCCGGCGATCGCGATCATGCCGCCGTTGGCCCCCCCATCCCTCTTGAATCCGCGGTCGGCCGGTGGCGGGGGCTCGAAACCGTTTTGCACCTCGGTGGTGCAGGGGCGCGTACGGACATGTTACAGGTCGCTATCAACGGCTACGGGACGATCGGTAAACGGGTTGCAGACGCCGTTCGGGCCCAGCCGGACATGGAGGTGTGTGGGGTCGCAAAGACCCGTCCGAACTTCGAAGCCGAGCGCGCGATCGCGGAGGGGTATCCGCTCTATGCGGCGATCGAGGAACGGGCCGACCGGTTCGTCGAGGCAGGACTCGAGATCGCCGGCCCGGTCGAGACGCTGGTCGAGGCCGCCGACGTCGTCGTCGACGCGACGCCCTCCGGCGTCGGTGCGGAGAACGCCTCGATGTACGAGGCCCTCGGAACGCCGGCGATCTACCAGGGCGGGGAGGACGCCGACGTCGCGGACGTCAGCTTCAACGCCCGCGCGAACTTCGAGGAGGCCGTCGGTGCCGACAGCGTCCGGGTCGTCTCCTGTAACACGACCGGACTCTCGCGGCTGATCGCGCCGCTCTCTGAGAGTTACGGCGTCGAGAAGGTCCGAGCGACGCTCGTTCGCCGCGGGGGCGACCCCGGACAGAGCTCCCGCGGACCGATAAACGACATCCTCCCCGACCCCGTGGCCCTCCCCTCCCACCACGGCCCCGACGTGAACACGATCTTCCCGGAGCTCGCGATCGACACGCTGGGGGTGAAAGTGCCCGCGACCCTGATGCACCTCCACAGCGTGAACGTCACCCTGGAGGGCCGCGTCGAGGCGACGGAGGTCAGAGAGCTGCTCGCGGCGGAGGATCGGCTGTTCCTGATACCGGAGCGGGCAGCCGTCGACGGGGCGGGAAAACTGAAGGAGTTCGCCCTCGACGCCGGCCGACCCCGGGGTGACCTCTGGGAGAACTGCGTCTGGGCGGAGTCGATTTCGACGACGGGTCGGGACCTGTACCTCTTCCAGGCGATCCACCAAGAGAGCGACGTCGTCCCCGAGAACGTCGACGCGATCCGGGCGATCGCGGGGACCGAAGACGCCGACGAAAGCGTCGAGACGACGGACCGCTGCCTCGGCGTCGGGTTCTGAGACGGTCGGTTCGACAGCCCAGCCGCCCCGGGGTGACGGGGACCGTCTACCACCGTCGTCCGGCACTGTAACCCGTCCGACGGAAAGCTTTTGACGGGGCGACCGCTACCGGCTACCATGCGCCGAGACGACCGCGACGAGCCCTTCGACGATCTCTTCAGGGAGATCGAGCGGATGATGAACGAGATGATAAACGGCGCGAACGTCGAGTTCGACTCGGGGGTCAACGAGGCCGGTTTCGGGGCCGACACCCACGTCGACGTCCACGAGACCGACGCGGAGATCCGGGTGATCGCCGACCTGCCGGGGGTCGAGAAAGACCACATCGAACTCGAGTGTGACGGCAAAGCGCTCACCATCTCCGCGCGCAGCGACCACCGCGAGTACGACGAACGCGTCAGCCTCCCTCGCCGGGTGAACGAACACACCGCCAGTGCCACCTACAACAACGGCGTCCTCGAGGTCGTCTTCGAGCCCGCAGAGCACACCTCGGGAATCGACCTCGAGTGAGTGGCCCCGTTTTGACCCCCCGTCCCGACTGTCGGCCCGCGACCTCTCGACCCGGTTCGAAGGCTTTATCCCCGCGGTGAGCCTCGATTCCGACAACTTACCATGTCCGACAAACCCGCCTCGATGTACCGGGAGATCAGCAAACCCGCGTACACCCGAAAGGAGTACATCACCGGCATCCCGGGATCGAAGATCGCACAGCACAAGATGGGCGACGTCGGCGCCGACCCCGAAACGTATCCCGTCCAGATCAGCCTCGTCGTCGAGGAGGAGTGTCAGATCCGCCACGGCTCACTCGAGGCCTCGCGGCTCTCGGCGAACCGCCACATGCTCAAAAACGCCGGCGAGGGCAACTACAAGATGATCCTCCGGAAGTTCCCCCACCACGTCATCCGGGAGAACAAACAGGCGACGGGGGCGGGCGCAGACCGCGTCTCCGACGGGATGCGCCAGTCGTTCGGGAAGATCGTCGGCACCGCCGCCCGCGTCGAGAAGGGCGATCGGATCTTCACGATCTGGTGTGACCTCGAGGACGCCGACTTCGCGAAAGACGCCCTGCGTCGGTCGTACAACAAGATCTCTCCGCCCTGTCGGATCGTCGTCGAGCGCGGAGAGGAGCTTCTCATCGCCTGAACCGGCCGGGCTACTGGAGTTCGTAGGCGTGTTCGCTGAGCTCGTCCTCCGCGAAGACGAACACCCGGCCGTCGACGACCGACCGGTCGGCCTCGACGCGGATCGAGTACGCCTCGGTGCTCACCGTCACCCCGGGGAACAACACCTCCTCGTCGTCGGATTCGAGGACGATCCGGCCGACGCCGGTCGACTCCAGGATCTCGTCGTGGGTGTCACGGTCGTTGACGTACGTCATCACCCCCTCGATCCCGTCGGAGTCGGTCACCAGCACGTGGACGTCCTTTCCCGGCGGCGTCCGGACCGATCCCTCGACCGGCTCCGGCGGCCCGTGGTAGAACACCTCCCGGCCGTCGAGGTATCTGACGACGATCCCGCCCTCCACGAGGTCGACCTCGAGGCTGCTCGGGGGAACGTTCGAACGGCTGCTCATCGGTCGACGTTGTGTCCGGGTCGACAAAAGGGGCCCGTTCGTCGGGAACCACCAGCGGTAAGTACTCCCCCCGAGCAGTGGGCGTATGGATGGCCGGGCCGTCGCCCCCGCAGCCGGAACGGTGCTCAACGCACTGGCGACCGGCACGGGGTCTGCGTTCGCGATCGATCTGGAGACGACCGCTACCGTCTCCCTGACGACCGACGGCGAGGTCGACGGCGAGATCGACGGCGAGCCGGAGGCCGATGCGTCACTGATCGAACGCTGCGTCGAGTGTGTCCTCGAGCGTTACGCCTATCTCGCGGATTTGGACGGGACGGCCGTCGGCGCCCGCGTCAGGACCGAAACCGACGTTCCGATTGCCTCGGGACTGAAGAGCTCGAGTGCGGCCGCGAACGCGACCGTCCTCGCGACCCTCGACGCGATGGGGATCGACGGCGCCGTCGGCCGGATCGACGCCTGCCGGCTCGGCGTGGAGGCCGCCCGGGACGTCGGCGTGACGGTGACCGGCGCGTTCGACGACGCGAGCGCGAGTATGCTCGGCGGGGTGACGGTCACGGACAACACCGTAGACGAGCTGCTCGCCCACGAGTCCGTCGACTGGCACGCGCTGGTGTACACGCCGCCCGAACGGGCCTACAGCGCCGACACCGACGTCGGCGCCTGCGAACGGGTCGCCCCGTTGGCCGGGCTCGCCGCCGAGCTCGCCCTCGACGGCCGCTACGGCGAGGCGATGAGCGTCAACGGCTTTGCGTTCTGTGGTGCTCTCGGCTTTCCGACGGGGCCGCTGCTCGAGGCGCTGCCCGACGTGGCGGGCGTCTCGCTTTCGGGCACCGGTCCGAGCTACGTCGCCGTCGGCGAGCCGGAGGTCCTCGAGGCGGTCCGGGAGCGGTGGGACGGGCGGGAGGGACGGACCCGACTGGTGCGGACGCAAACGGACGGGACACGGACTACATGACTGGAAACCAACCGAGTGACGAGCTGACGAACCGGGACACCGAGGAAGCGGAGCTCGAGGAGCTCCGTGAGGAGATCCAGGAGATCGACCGCGACATCGTCGAGCTGATCGCCAGACGGACGTACGTCGCCGACTCGATCGCACGGGTAAAAGAGAGCCGAGAACTGCCGACGACCGACGAGCGACAGGAAGAGCGCGTGATGGACCGGGCGGGTGCGAACGCCGAACAGTTCGACGTCGACTCGAACCTCGTGAAGGCGATTTTCAGGTTGTTGATCGAGCTGAACAAGGTAGAGCAAAGAAGTACTAGATAGCACTAAGCGGGTTTTTGAATGCGTGTACCGCTCGATAAGTGATTAGAAACCTTCCGGTTGTTGTTCAGTTCGTTCGTGTTGAACGGATTGAGCAGTAGACCGATCACCAGAACCAGCGGACACTACACGTGCGTACTGAGCGGCAAAGGAACTACTAGATATGATTGATATCTGAGGTGGTATGCAACACTTAGACGGTATAGCGATCACTCAGCTACCGGTATTGCTGCTGTCGCATATCCTTCTAAATCAGATTTGATTTTCTGAACCAACCGCTGGGATCGCGTCTATACTCATGTACTCGTTGGAACTGCGTCGAAAAGCACACACCCCTAAACAGAGTTTAGATAATAAAACGAGTGTGATGCGTCGTTGGAGTGATTCTCAGGACCCTGTATAAGTTCACTCTGAAGACTGGGTTAATAAACCATAGACAGCGGACAAGGCGAAATAAACAAATATCGCAAAAAGGAAACCGGTAATCAGGTCACTAGCAGTCGTCGTCGTCGTCCCGAAGTCCTCGAAAAACATATCACTAAGCGTTACGTTTAGTGTCTCGTTCTCACTATCCGGAGTTGAAGCCATATTTGTCATATGTGTGTTATCATGTAAATAGTTTCTGCTCTCTGGAATAAGAGTCTTAGCTCCAATATTGGTCGTCTTTCTGTGACGGGAATCAGACTGTTACACGCTTGTTCGCATACTCTGCCCCCAGATAGATTCGCCCTCGGTCATCGGTCTCGTTCGTTCGGAGGTCCCGAGCATCTACTTTCGTCATGTTACCGGCTTGGACCTACTGCTGAATAAGCGTTGCCCACTATTACCCACGGCAGATATTTTCTGTGGCTCGTACCATGGATTTCATCTACTTGAACAAAGTGCATCAGAGTGAGGGTCGGTAGCAATCCGCAGTAAGTGGTGCTAATAAGTCCGGATTTCGAGACCATCGATGCGCTCGAAATGGTTGGCTTTCCTCGTAATAATCGGTTCGTCGTTTAGGAGACCGGTTGCGGCAATAATACAGTCCTCTCGTTCGATCCGCTTGCCGTCGTCGATGAGTCCACCGGAAATTTTACCCGCCCTTCGCATTACGGACCGGTCCGCACTCATAACGTGTTTCGTATCTAGTATATCGAGAATTCGTTGCTGTTTCGATTCTGGCATCTGTGACCGAGCAACACCCTCGTAGAGTTCGAGGACGGTAACGGCAGACACTTTCTGTGGTCGTGCCTCTTTCTCGATAATGTCGAGCAGTCGTTCTGCGTTTTCGTCGCCACGTAACAGGTCGATGATAAACGACGTGTCCTGAATCATCTCCGCGTTTCGTCTAATTCCGCTGCAAATCGGTCACTTCGTTCCCCAGAGTCGGTTCGGCCCCCTTCGATAGCAGCTTCGAGATCTCTCGCCTCGTCTTTGGAGAGAATCCCCACGATTTCGTTCCACGACCGCTCTCCTGCGAGCCGCTTGACAGTTTCACTGAAGCTCTCCCCCTCTTTTTTCCGGGCTTTCAGCCGTTCATAGGCTTCCTCGTCGAGTGAAATCGTTTTCGTCGCCATGCTAATACACAGTACTACATGCACAGTTAAAAATGCTGGCCGTACTGCTGCCTCTTTACCCGGCGGCGAAATAACGGTTGGTCGCTTGAGGGAACGGTTGGTCGCCGAAGGTAAAGGTCAATTCGCCGGGTCGGTGCGATGGGGGGCATCGACCGCAGTTCGGTGGAGTGTCAGTTCACTCTACCGACCGTCGCGTGGAACGGCGGCCGAGTCGATCACCCTCTGCGAGCGAGCCCGCCTACGGGCTGAGCGATCAGTACCCGTTCTCGTCGTGGTCGTCGTCCATCTCCTCGTCGTCGTAATCGTCGTCCGGCTCCTCGTCATCCGGCTCCTCGTCGTCGTAATCGTCGTCCGGCTCCTCCTCGTCGTAATCGTCGTCCGGCTCCTCCTCGTCGTCCGGCTCCTCCTCGTCGTCCGGCTCCTCCTCGTCGAGTTCCTCGTCGGGTTCGGGCTCCTCTGGGACCTCCTCGGGGCTCTCGTCGGGTTCCGGTCCGTCGACCTCGAGGAGCACCTCGAACTCGCGGTCCTCCGCGTCCTCGGGTGGCTCGAGGTAGCCGATCGCGTATGCGCTGTAAGCGAAGCCGGCCTCGAACTCGACGTCGACGGCCGCGACGACGTCGTCGGGCTCGTCGTTCTCTTCGTCGGGCTCGTCGTTCTCTTCGTCGGGCTCGTCGTTCTCGACTTCCGAATCGTGCTCGTCGTTCTCTTCATCTGGCCCGTCGTCGTCCATCTCCGGCTCGTCGTTCTCGAGGTCGGACGGCGAGATTTCGAGTGTGGCCGCACCGGCCGGGACGGCGACGTAGTCGGTCTCGGTTCCGGGGGCGACGTACGGGAACAGCGCCTCCTCAGCGCCGGCGGGAGTGATCTGGACGGCCGGCGCGTCCGGGGACGCGTGGACGATCCGGACCAGCGCAGAGCCCGCGTCGACCAGTACCCGGGGCTGGAACGTGTCGGCCCCGAGCTCGCCCGTGGCCGCGATGGTGTGGAACGCCTCGCCGAACTCGACGTCGCCTTCGAAGGCGACGGTGTCGGGGTCGTCGGCGGCGGTCACCGTCACGGTGTACGTTCCCGGTGTGATCTCCAGGTACGGTGTGAGCTCCCGGTAGGCCAGGTCCGCGACGACCCTGTCGCCGTCGACGTAGACGTCGACGTTCGGGGCGTCCGGTGAGAAGTGTCCCACCCGGACCGCCCCGACGCCGTTCGCGACCGGATCCTCGTCTTCTTCCTCCTCTTCGTCCCGCTCGTCGTGTTCGGCCGCGCCCACCGAGAGCGCAGAGCCCGTCACCGCCAGCGCGGCGCCGGCTGCTCCCAGTCCACGCAAGGTCGTGCGTCGTGATACGTCCATATGCAATCCCAGGTCGGAAGTCTCCGGTCAAAAGGGGGACAGTCAGTTCCCCTGAACGACGGCACGTTTACCTCGACTCGACGGGAATAGGCTCCCCGTGAATCAGAGAAACCGTCCCGTACTCGTGACGGTCTCCCGGGCAACCGACCCGTCGCCGCCGATCGGCCGTCGGACGCGAACGGGCGGTCGCCGGCCGCCGAGTATGGTCGGGTCAACGCTTAGGCGTGTTCGCTCCCACCGGGGGAACATGATCCCGCCGATCGCCCGTCGCTTCGTCGCCGGTGAGGTGCCGGCGACGGCGGTGGCCCACGTCGACGACCTGAACGAACGGAACGTCGCTGCCATCCTGAATCTGCTCGGAGAACACTACGACGATCCGGCCGACGCGGCGGCCGACGCCGACGAGTACGTCTCGCTCGTCGGCGACATCGCAGACGCCGACCTCGACGCCTGTATTTCCGTGAAGCCCTCACAGCTCGGACTCGACCTCGGCGACGACGTCTTCGAGGAGCACCTCGACCGGATCGTCGCGGCCGGCCAGGAACACGGCGTCTTCGTCTGGATCGACATGGAAGATCACACGACGACGAACGTCACCCTCGACGCGTTCGAACGACACGCCCGGTCGACCGACGGCGACGTCGGCGTCTGTGTCCAGGCGAACCTCGAACGCACCCCTTCGGATCTGGATCGGCTCGCCGAGCTTCCGGGGAAGATCCGGCTCGTGAAAGGCGCCTACGACGAGCCGTCGACGATCGCTCACACCTCGAAAGAGGGGATCAACGACGCTTACCGGGCGTGTATCCGACAGGCCTTCGAG
>LFCJ01002525.1_pt1 | contig 13223 bp, 7 predicted proteins | sample 643141 | NCBI WGS metagenome assembly LFCJ01 (sample SAMN03766243, study PRJNA286221) | soda lake metagenome | biome: soda lake; feature: Kulunda steppe; material: water; isolation source: sample B1-Br-g2 brine of Lake Bitter-1 | place: Russia: Kulunda steppe | collected 2010-07 | reverse complement strand
TGTGATGATCGTGTTGTCTGTAGCGTTAGTGTATGAACTAGAACGTGTAGGTATATTACTGGGTTAAAAAGACTGAAACCAGTATCGTGCACAATACTCAAGAAGTTACCATTAACTCTTGAAATCATGTCTCGTCTGTATCTCACGCCAGTCGGTTCCGACTGGATAAACGAATTCGAACGCACCGTTGCGGCTCCAATCTCGCTCCCAGATATTGAGCTCCCACCAGGGCTTGAAGATGAGCAAGAGGTGCGCATCTGGGGCACCACAGAGGGTCCACAAAAACGTGATTACTTCAGCAAAATGGAGGCTGGCGATCCGATCTTATTCTACTCAGATGGCGAATTTTTCGCGTCAGGTCGAGTCGGCACAACCATTGAAGATGCCTCTGTAGGCGAGGCAATCTGGGATAGCGACAACAGCTCTCTCATCTACACCGTTTCTGATTACAAACCGATCTCTAAAACACCAGCCGAGATTGGCGATCTGTTAGGATATGCTGATGGCTGGAATCCACAAGGATTCGTTCACGTCTCACAAAAGGCAGTTAACTCGTTGTTGACCGAGTACAGTTCCATCGAAGAAGCTTTCCAGAACCTTCGGTCAGGCGAGTCGACGACTGGGCCGTCAGATCCACACATCGACGACGATGACACTGTTACCGGCGCAGACGACGGTCGCATCCACACAGAAATCCAGTGGTTCCTCGTCCAACTGGGCCAGCAACACGGTTACGATGTCCATGTCGCAATCAATGACAAGAACCGAACGTACGAAGGTGAACCCTTGGGGAAGAGTTGTATCGACGAACTCGTATTGCCCGGATTTAGCGACGCCGTAACCAAGATTATACAGTATGTCGACGTAATCTGGCTTGATGGTGATGCTATTGTAGCGATGTTCGAAGTCGAAAGCACGACCAGCATCTACAGCGGGATTCTACGGATGACTGATTTCGTGACTCGGGTTCCCAACTTCGCCGTCGACATGTATATTGTAGCCCCCGAGGCAGATGCAGACGATGTTCGAAAACAAATGACCCGCCCAACGTTCGAAGCCGTACTGAGTCCGGTTAAACACAGCTCACTCCAGTTCTTGAGTTTCGAGGACGTTCAGGACACATACGAGACCGTCGAACGGGCGGGGCCGCTCAAAGACGTATTTTGAGTATCTATCTCTCAACAGCTTGGTTGATTGGGTTGGTTGAGCCGATTAGACACTGATGAACTCTCGCAGACGTGCGTCTGCAGGCTTTCGTAGCGTCGACCGAGGCAGAATACTGATCGTGTTACCTTATAACTCGATTACTAACGTAATAGAAGTATTATATTCAAATATTCAATTTTATAAGTGTTAATCTAAAACACGCTCACCGACGTTGAGGAGATCGACGGAGACCTCAATTCAACCCACAAGGGTACATCTGAAACAAACTCATCTACAATACACTATAATCAGAGCGGATGTGATGCCGACGGTGAAAAGGTAGTGTCTCGGGATCGATGATTAGGTTTGAACCGGATCATTTAGTTTCAAATCGTACTATTTCTTCATTTGGTGTGTAAATCATTTCCCCTGCCTCTGACAATGCATCACCGATTTCTAAATTTTCAAACGTATCTTGAACCCAACTCTGTAGTTGGTCATCAAACGGTTTAGGAAAGTCCGAACGATGTTCGCTCGCCACGCCGAAAATCACTTTCTCTCCATCCTCGGTTTCGCAGTAGACTTCAATATTCACGCTCTTGCTCATCAGCGAATAATTATCTCGAACCCATATAATACCATCTTCGCTGGAATTATATGAAACCTACATAGTACCTATCATAGACGTTCACTAAAAAAAGAAGACAGTGAGTGATCAATCTACGAAAATATGAGGTAATTAGAAATACTATGTCACAAATTGAGTTGCAAGACTTCCTGAGTAATTTAACAACAATCCCAGAACCATCTGATAAAAAACTTAACGCAAACCATTTCCGCGAGCCTTACCATGATTTCGAACGGTTGACTAATTCTTTCAACCAAGATATCGATGAGGAGATACTGTGCAGCATGTTCTCTAAAGGAGAGGACCACGTTGATTTCATACGCCATGTTTTAAATATGAGTCAACCTGAGTTCAGCAAAGAACTAAACGACTTCACTCAGTATTCTTCATTTGATGCACAAGTCCCAGATCTTGTTGAACATGCTCGAAATACTTCGCTAACTGGTAGCGGTAACAAAGCAAGAGAGTTTTCCAACTATCTTATTTCTAAGTATGGACTAAAATTTAAGCGTGAAATAACATTAGCCAATGAAGATATCACACATGAAAAGTTATTAGAAGAACGATATATCGAAAAAAGACGATCAGCACTTGAGGGGCAACAACACGGAAAGTATGTAGAGAATGGAGTCGAAAAAATTCTCACGAACTGTGGCCTAATTCTTAACGAAGATTATCATAAAGATAGTTTGCCGCCAGTAGGAGATAGTGACAAAGATGTTGATTTTGTAATCCCAGAACTAAAATTGCTTATTGAATGTAAAGGATACGTAACAGGCGGCTCTAAAATAAATAGTGCTGTTGGGGATATAGATAAGGTGAATTGTCCAGACGATTGGAACTTCTTATTCGTGTTTGACGGAGATGTTTTAGAAGAAAACCCCACATTACTAGATAAATTCATTTCATTTTTAGATACAGATGTTATACACGGAACATACCAATTGTGTGACTTAGATTTATTGAACGAGCAAATCAGAGATCTACAATCTGGAAATCAAGTTGCTTTTCTAAAAAAATCAAAGTCTGAAATACAGTCAAATCTCTCTAAAATACCTACAGAAGAACTAGAATTACCTGATCTAGACGAGGCACTATCGGCCTTTAAAATATTACAAGAAATCTATGACTGTGACAATTCAGTTGATACATTAACAAAAGCGTTGTCGTGTGAGCCCAAGATCATACATATACTCCGTCTTATATTAGATCTCTCAGAAGGCCGATTTGCGACAGAGCTCCACCCGTATATTAATTCGACAGAGACCCAAAATCCAGGATATGATAAAATAATAGATTTGGTTGAAAAAACTTCAGGAAATAAATACTGTTCAAGTATATCAACAGGCCTCCACAAAAACCAAGATGTAAAACAGGAAATAAATTCATTTCTTATTGGGGATGTGAATTATTTCAACATAATATCTAATAGGTATGTGCAAAAAACAGGGATAGCAATGAAGAGCAGGCATTCTGGAGATCAGCTAGAAAACAAGATTGAAAATTTACTTAATGGCCTTGGATATGAAGCAAACAATCATTACTTTAGAGATAAATGTGCAGAATTCACAAATAACGATGAAATAGTAAAAACAAGCAAATCACCAGATTTTGTTATACCTCGTCTACAGAACCCAAAAATAATCATCGAAGCGAAAGCATGCAACTCTGATGGATCAACACAAACAGATGTTCTTGGAGACATAAAACCACAAATTGTAGATAAAATCCCAAAAAAGAGTAGAAAGAATGTCAAAGTCTTTCTCTTCACAGATGGTAATGGGTGGAAACTCCGTACCCCTGATTTAGAACAGATTATTGACTACCACAATGACGGAATTATCGACGGCCTCTTCCAGATATCGACTCTTAACCGTCTAGAAGAGGAAATAACTAATACTATCGCAGAACCAGAATCAAAACAAGTCGGTCTTGATACTTATGGTTCAAATTGATCTCAATGGAAATCGTGTTCCAGAGTTCCCACAAATGCGTTTTATGGGAAATAAGCGGAAGTTGTTAGACTTTATTGATAATAAAACAAATTGTGTCGGATTTGATTCAGTTTTCGATGCGTTTGCTGGTTCAGGAACCGTGTCACATAAATTCAAACGAGATGGGCTCCGTGTGGTGTCAAACGACCTATTAGAATTCTCATATCATGTTACTAACGCGGTTATAGAAAACAATGAGACTACACTCTCGAATGACGATGTGGACTTCTTGATTAATACAACAAATGATTCATCATTTATCCAGTCTACATTTGAAGGTTTGTATTACCCCGATGAAGAAAATGAATTTCTTGATAGAGTAAGAACGAACATTGACGACCTCGATAATGAATATAAGCAAAGTCTTGCAATAGCTGCTCTGTGTAGAGCATGTCAAAAGAAACGTCCTCGTGGAATATTCACATACACTGGATTAGACAAATACCAAGATGGTCGTAGAGACTTGAAAATATCTATGGAAAAACAGTTTAGAGAAAACGTTGAAGCATTTAATAATGCAGTTTTCGACAACGGAGAAGATAATGTAAGCTACAATAAGAGTGTTTTTGAAGTAGACGTTGATGTCGATCTCGTCTACATGGACCCACCATACGTCTCAAAACATTCTGACAATCGATATTTACGACGATATCACTTCATCGAGGGGCTCTGTTCGTATTGGGAAAACAGGGAAATAGACGAGTCAACAAAAACGAAGAAAATAAAACGCCGAGAAGGAAACCCATTCAATCATAAAGGAGAGATTCATGATGCATTCCACCAATTGTTCGAACAACACCGGAATTCGACACTAGCAATATCATATTCGTCAAATAGCATTCCGAATAAAGACGAAATGCTTGAGATCCTTTCAGAATATAAGTCGGACGTTACTGTGTTTTCTGAGGAATACAGTTACCAATTTGCGAATAGTTCCAAAGGTACAGAAAACGATGATGTTGATGAATACTTATTCATAGGTAAGTAATGTATTCAGAACAAGTGGTTGCATGAAGGAGATAGGAAATCGCGTTATCGATAATAATGCCGGGTTTTTAGAAGAAAATAAAGAAGGTAGCGTTACCGATGTGTTTGAGCATTATCTTGCCAAAGCAATCGAACAAGACCGTGAGAACAGTTTCCGAATGGACATCGGAACTGGATACCTCTTTTTCTCCGGGTTTGAAGCGATATCTGATACCTTCAAGCAATTAATTGAAACAGATACAGTTAGTCCGATTGAAGAAACTGATTGGGGGACTAATGCTCCTATTAGAGTTGTAATGGGGTCTGAAACGTCAACTCGGACAAAATCAATTCTCGTATCACTGGTCACTGATCAGGTTATTGAATACGATGACGAGACAATCGAAGTGCTTGAAAAGTTCACAAAGAATGATTTAATCGAGTTCCGAGTGATTACTGATCGAACTTTCCATCCAAAATTGTACAGTTTTTATTTGCGATCTGATGTTCCCGATGACGTTTGGGCAGGGTCAGCGAACTTCAGCAAAGGAGGGCTTCAAAATAATATCGAGCTCACAGTACAAATGCAAACAGGGAACCAAGACCGGGAATTATTCCGAGAATGGTTCGATAAGTTGTGGGAAAGTGGTGAGGAAGATCTTGACGTATTAGACGTGATTGGGAATGTTCAAAACAGCGACTATATTTATCAGCCGCCCTCAATCTTTTTTGCTAAACTCATCCGATACCTTGATCGAGATTATTTGCTGGACAGTGGAACGTCTACAGACGGATCACCGCTTCTAGAGTACCAAAATCTAACGTACAACATAGTAATGGAGCGACTCCAACGTTATGGAGGATATATTCTTTCGAATAGTGTTGGAACTGGAAAAACCTATGTTGCCGCTCAAACCGCAGCAACCTATCGGCGGCGATACTCAAATGAAGAAATCCTGGTCGTAGCACCTTCTAATGTGACTGGAGAGTGGGAGAAGGTGTTTGAAGATTTCAATATTGACTCTGACACAGAATTCCTCTCAATGGGGATGCTACAGAAACAACCTCTCGAAGAAGCATCTGAGGGAGATCAAGTGTTCGACTACCGGGACTATACTGACCGATTTAGCCTGATAATTGTTGATGAAGCGCACAACTACCGGAATGACAGTAACCGAAGGAATAATTTGGAGGACATTATTCGACAAAACGGTAACTCTGATGTTCTCCTAACAAGTGCAACGCCTATCAATATCAGCCCTGAAGATTTGTTTTCTCTAGTTGACTTATTTTATCGTGCAGGAAGGGTTCAGCAATTCGAAAAAGCGGGGTTAAAGTCACACTACGAAAATACGAGACAAGAATTAAAAAAGCTCGATAAATACGATGACCTCAGTAATAGTCTTATTCAAAATATTAAAAGAATAGAAAATGAGTTATCTATCAAAATCACATGGCGTATCATTCAAGAAGAATTTAAAGAAGACCTCAGAAAACTGGCAGGGGATGATGTAGAGTACGAAGACCCAGAGATCACAGAAGAAGAATATGACTATCCAGTCAAGTATCAGAACGATGTTTTTGAAGAAATTATTCCCTTCCTCGATCAGCTCAACTACGAACCATCGAAGCTATGGGACGGACAAGGGTACAAAGATTTTGATAACCTTATTTTCCGTCATAAATGGCGGCTGTACAAACGGCTGGAAAGTAGTCTGAAAGCTTTCCACGATAGTATTGACAATCTTCACAAGCGATTCATCTTATATTACGAGTCAATCAAAAGAGATACGCCAATTGAAGAAAGTGACGTTGCCTCCCTGTCTACCAGTATCGACCCCGAAGAAGCCGCTAATTCAACAGATTTCGAACGGTTGAGCACGGTCGTTACTACGTATCGCACTCTTGATTCAGACTTACAGGAGATAGTACTTCAAAACCTCAAAGAGGATATCGAGCTTATTGAAGAGATGTTAGACCGTATTTCATCGGCATTCGGTCAGACATCCACGATACCATATCCAGGAGACACTAAAATTTCACGACTGGAAGAGATTATCAAGAACAAGACGATGAAAGATAAACCAGTTGTCATATTCTCGCAATACAGTGATACGGTAGAGTACATATATCAAAGCATCTCCACAGAGTTTGATGGAGTACGTCGCATTCACGGAGGACTGTCCGAAGACAAGGAATACTTTGTCTCTTCTTTCAATCAGGGAGAATTTGATGTGATCATTACAACAGACATGCTGGCTGAGGGAGTAAATATACCACGAGCAGATGTGATCGTGAATTTCGACCTTCCATACAATCCGATTACACTCATTCAACGCACTGGTCGAGCATTACGTATTACTAATCCAAAAAAAGTAGAAGTTCATAACTTCCGACCAGCTGATTCTATCGACCGTGAACTTGAGCTTTATAAGAAATTGGATGCAAGGTTAGATACGATACTTGACATTGTTGGACTGGACTTCATTGTCTGGTTGATGGACGAAAAGAAGATCGAGCAGTTACACGAAGAAGAGCGTGAAGAGTACCTGGAGAGTTTGGATGAATATAACGAAACAATGGCTTCGTCTGACCCAAGTGAAATTGCACCAGAACAGGCACCACCGGAAGAAACTCGAACAGACCGTATTTTACGTCGAGCGATTAATAACTACAACTTGACTCCTGATGACGTCTCAGCCGTTTCGGAATCAATACGTCGACCTATCTACACGACCTTGAAATCATCTGAGAATCAAGAACAAGAACCAGTTGCTACTGATGCAGAGGTTCGTGAATCACCGTTATCGAATATCGCAATTGTTGGTGAAACAGGAGGAGAGGGATCAATTTGGACTCCGTTACATCGAAGCGTCAAAGCAGGCTCGAAAGATGATAGTCTTTCAAAGAGTGAGAAACAAGTTATTGAAAGTGTCAAAAAAGAACAGAAAGAGCAATACAAACGCGAACAAGTTACAGCAGGTCAGCTGGGTCGTGCCACTTCTCAATTAGTACATAAACTGGACGGTGTAATGAGCGAATTATCTGACCCGGAAATGAAAGAAACGTTAACAGCAGTGCGTGAGCGCTTAGAATCAGATACTTACACAGTACCTCAACGGAACACCTTAGAAAATAATTTGTCGTCTATCCAGGAGGAAGATTACGGATGGATGGCTAATCCAGATAATGAAATTCGAAACTCATCAGAATGGCAAAACATTATCTCACTGTCTCAAAAAGGGGTAGACAAGTCCGGGCAAAGCAAAGTGAAGGCCGTAGTCAAATATCAAAACAATGACTAACCCAACAAATCCCCCGAATATGCTAGACGCAACACCAGAAGAAAGCACTGCCGGAGACTATGGATACGATTATCTTGTCGACGTAGGATATTTTGAGAATCCTACATCAGACACAGTAACCTATCAACCAGACTACGATGTCGAATATCAATTCAGTATCGAGGGATCTGTACGGATTGCATACTTCGAATTCCCGATGAGGAACGTGTCCCAAGACACGCCAAAAAAAATAACACAAGAATTGAAACGAAAGACACGTCTCCAATATTTTTGGTTCTTTGATCCGGAGACGAGTCGGGTTCAAGTCTTCCGCGCATCTCGGGGTAACTTCCAATTTATATACAACCCAACCCTCCACAAAGGAACGACAGCAGAAAGTAAATTGGATAAGTTAGAACGAGTCTCCGAAGACATCAACGTTCTATTCGATTATAAAGACGTTGTTGACCGATTTTACCGGGAATTATGGGACCATCGTTCTGACCTCGCTAGCTCGATCACAACGAAGAGTGGATACACTCTCAGCAAACAAGAAGAGCTCCTGTCTGCACAGCGAATCATTGACCGAATGATTTTTCTTTACTTTCTTGTTGAACGCGGGGTTGTCATCCCGCTCAACGACTCGAAAGAGATGGTTCCAGGGAAAACAGACCGTGTATTCACTACGCTTGTTAATGAACACGATGACTTTTGGACACTCCTACAAACAATCTTCTTTGAACGGTTGAACTCGAAAAACACCAATGATGTCAAGTTCACAGGGTCGTACTGGCTTCACGTCCCGTACCTCAATGGCGGTCTTTTCCAACCAGAAGACCTAGAGACAGAGAATGGAGAAATCATTTCAGAACATGACGAGCTTGTTGTTGAAGACTTCGACTGGGAAGCTCTGATCAGTGAATTAAACGAGTACAACTGGCTTCTAGACGGACTCGAAGGAACCGATGAGGATGAAGCTGATACGGTCGGGAATCTTACTCCAGCAGTTCTCGGGTATATTTATGAGAAATTCGTAATATCCGTGAGTAAAGTCGGAGACGATGTCCGTCTAAGCGACCTAGATCCGTCTAAACGCGACGATCTCCTTTCAGAAGGGAATAGCGAAGTTGGCGCGTACTACACTGGCGAGGATATAACTGATTTCAAAGCTCGACGAGCTCTATGGGAAGGTCTCTTAAAAAAAATAGACGAAGACATAGAGGAAGAAGAAATCCCGACAGAGTTAGATCCTGATGACCTGTACCGAGCTGGAGAGCAGCAAACTGAGGCAATCGAATCTGACCAGAAAGATGGGTTTGACGTTCTTTACGAAGATTACTCCACATCTCAACGCGTTCTGGAGTACCTTGATTCGAAGTTACAAGAGTTGAGAGTGTGTGACCCCGCAGTGGGGAGCGGGTCATTTGCGCTTGCAGTAGCGAACACGCTATTTGAGTGGCGAGCTATGTGCCGGCCTAACACTGATGAGTACGTGCTTCGTCGGGAGATTATTGCTCAAAACATCTTTGGTGTAGATATACTTGAAGGGGCAACAGAGATTTGTAAGCTTCGCCTGTGGCTATGGTTAATTAGCGCAACTCCAGTAGATACAACGGAAGGATCAACGGTAGACTACCGTGAAGAAATACCACCATTACCGGATATCACGTTTAATATACGAACTGGAAACAGCCTTATTGGGTTCACAGACACCAGTGCTGTAACTGACCAACAACACACACTGGATTCGTCCGAAATGAGGGAAGAACTCAAGCAATACGGAAAGGATGTTAGTAACTACACAAGATCCGATAACCCGACAAAAGAAAGAAAGCGAGAACTTGATAAACGTCATAACGAATTAAAAGAAAGTCTTGACGAATGGTATGCAGGCGCTCAGAGCGATACGAATAACAAACGGCTTTCCATGAGAGACCATGTTGATGATGTCAGTACTGCTTGGACCAGTCTTAATGCATCACCCCAATCATCAACGACATTCAGTATAAACATACCAGACGGTATCCCAGATGAGATTGACGAATATCTTGAACGTGAAGGGTTCACGACATACAAGTACAAAGCTCGTTTAGACAGTCCAACACTTGATAAGCAAGGGGTCGCAGAGATATTTAATCGGCTTCAGAATCATTTCTCCAGTCCAGAAGATTGGAGTGTGTTAGTTGAGCGAGAATACGCAAAACAAGACTTTGGAAAAGACGAACTTGATGCGTGTCACTGGCCTCTAGAATTCCCTCAAGTGTTTTTGAGTAACGGTGGGTTTGATGTTATTATTAGTAACCCACCATACGGTGCATCAATCAGTGGAAAAGAAGAACCTCTAGTGAAAAGCGGGAGTAATTACCATTGCCAAGGAGCAAATGATTCCTGTGAGTGGTTCTATGAGCGTGCACTGGATCTCGTTCATTCCAAGGGTGTTGTGTCGTATATCGTTAGCAAAAGTGTTACATTCTACAGCTCTTGGTCAGATATCCGAGAAAAGATAATAAATGAAACTGAATTCAAACATATTTTCGATGTCGGCCTCGGGTTCGTAGGAGTGAAGCTCGAAACAGTAGCTATAATTCATACACTTGATGGATCTCCAGGTAAGGGAACACCGACAATTCACAGGAGTCGGAATACGCGAAGTACAACAGCGAACCAACCAGTATATCTTGGTTGGGCGAGTCAAAATGCAATGCAAGAATCAGGGACGATTGTTCTAAACCCATTCACAACAGAAGACAAAAAAATAGTATCCGCATTTGAGGCGTGTTCCGAATTCAAACAGTATTGGCGTCAGAGGCCTTTCCGGGGAGTGTATATTCTTGGTAATGATCGACAACACATTATCGAAGGAGAAACACCATTTATCGATGATAACCCTGCATTGCAACGCTATTATTTAGATTCTGATGGTGTTCGGTATATTGATCTTGATAACCTGACTCAGTCAAATCAAAGGAGCGCAAGAAAGACACGCCAACCACGACTATTGTTTAAAGTGCTTAGGGGCAGTCGGGTTATAGTTTATAAGGATGAAACAGGTCGATTTGTGAGTACTGGTGACATCGTTAATGCACCTGTTGAGACTGATGAGACACCACATACACTCTCTACGTTATATGCAATACTCAATTCCCCTGCTGTGTCATATCATGTGCATAAGCTGGTGTATAACGAATCAACCGAAACAGCTCGAAATCTTGATGCTCCATACATAGAAAAGATCCCTATCCCCACTATTTCTACTGAACAAAGTGACACGTTAACGAAGATAGCAGACTATGCGTTATTCCTCAATCAATACTCCAGTGATTCAAAACCAGATTCGGAAACAGATGAACTTGCAGAATTCTTTGGTCGTTTGTGTGACGCAATGACAGCTAGTTTGTATTTTGACCTATCGCATACTGGGATTGAGGAGATATGGGGAGACCTTAGCGGGACTACGCAAACAATCGAATACAACGATTGGGCAGACAAACGATTCTCTACCGAACTTTATCCAGTGGATGATGCCGAGCAAATCCTTCGTGATATAACTAATATCCATTCAAATATTAATGAAAATAAATTTAATAAAGCAATAAACAAGGTAGAAGATAGTCCAGTATTAAATCGCATTTTCGAAGTATTGGATAGGTAGATGCATAGCTAAAACTATCAGTAGTATTAAATCGCAATTTCGATACTAGAATCAGTCGATCACATCGAGAACCTCCCAATCTCCTCCAGTAGGTGCTGAATCTGTGTCTGCAGTGCTTGGCTAATCTTCAGCAAGACGGTAATTGTGAGTTCTACCGATAACCAATCGCTGTCGGCGGCGATCAGCCGCCGACACGACGGCGTTGCCACTCACCAACGCTGCCTTGATTGAGGGCAGCTACCGGAAGAATCGACCTTCGAGCGGTTGGTTCGCTGGAACAGTTCGACGAACTCCGAGTGCTGTCCAGGCCGCACGGAGTACCATTTGGCAAAACTCTACGAACGACCACTCCAAGAGGCAGCGCCCCCGCGGCGGGGCACCGCCACGTACATTCAGTGCAGATAACGCCAAACGTTCTGTAACAGTAGGCTCACGACAAACAGCAACAGCCGAAATCCGGTGTCACGGTAGCTCGTAAGAGCGAGACTCTGCTTGGCTAGTCTGTAGGATGATTCGATGCCGAACCGCTTGCGGTAGTGTTCTCGGGCATCACGTGGAGTTTCGATAAACGGCGCGTCAGCAGCATAGCCGTGACACGCCACCCCATATTCGTCGTATCTGCCTTGCTGGTAAACGCAATCGATGTACACAGGGAACGTCACCTTCCCAGCTAGCTCGTCGATTGCACGGCTCCAACCACTGCTGAGTTCGTCTTGGATCGTCTCACCCTACTTGACAACCGGTATGACGTAGGCGTAGTTGTAGGCGTACAATAGCACGTGTCTCGGGCTATTGTAGAATCCGCGATCAAGGTAGACAGCCTTGACACGCAGGTCAAGGCCGTCGAGTAGTTCGAGGAACTCACTGAGAACGTCACTTGAGGTTTCGCCAGCGACCAGCTGGCGAACCGCCAGTGTGTACCGCTTGTTACGCACCCGTGCGTAGAGTGTTGCATAGGTGCAAAACGTCGTTGTTCCACGCTTGGCTAGTGAGGAGTAGAGAGCCTCTGTCTCGTCTTCATCGCCGTAGTAGGAATGGAGTTTTGGACGTAAGTCAGATTCCGACGACCCAGTTTGAGCGTTTTATTCGCTCACTCGATCAGAATCTCGTGACGATGGCGTCGACAAGATCCATATCTGGACCAAGTATCTCACTTTTTAATCACCTCCTCTGGTCTATCTGACTACGTCCTAATCTTCAGTCGCTTCTTTCGAGGCTTCTAAATATTGTTCTATTCAGAGACTAGCTACTAAGCTTGACTCTATGATAGAGCTACATGATCAACGAGAATTATTTAATAATTCAACATACCACTTCGCGTAGTTCTTCCAAAAGGTCTTCTCGGTTCTCAGCTAAAACCTCGATATCGTCATCCATGTTCTCTATTTTAGTACGAATCCGACTGACGACCCTGTATCTATAATTATCAGACACATCAGCATCTCCCTTTAGAATTTCCCGTTCCCGTTCAGTGAGAATTCCACGATACTGGTTATCGACCATACAGCCCATTAATCAGCAGATAATATAGTACCTTTTACTGCGTGTAGTCA
>LFCJ01002522.1_pt1 | contig 13229 bp, 15 predicted proteins | sample 643141 | NCBI WGS metagenome assembly LFCJ01 (sample SAMN03766243, study PRJNA286221) | soda lake metagenome | biome: soda lake; feature: Kulunda steppe; material: water; isolation source: sample B1-Br-g2 brine of Lake Bitter-1 | place: Russia: Kulunda steppe | collected 2010-07 | reverse complement strand
GCTCTAGCGCGTTGGTGCCTCTGTAGTTAGTTCTTAGTCTTAGTGCCCTAGGAGGACCCTTCTCATTGCCTTCTTTTGTGCGAGCTTTTAGCCGTAGTGGTAGCTGAGCCTGAGCCGGCCTGCCCACAGGCCAAACTGGTAGCCTTAGCCTGAGCTGTCCTTGTAGCCTTTGGGGCGAACTCTTAGCTTGTTGGCTTTTCTGGCAGTTCTCCTTTTCCTAGCAGTTTTCAGCTCTTCTGCCTTTCCTGCCTTAAGGACATTGCTGTGTCCGCTCGCGTCTTGTAACAAACAAACAGACAAACAAACAAACAAACAAACATCTTGTACATCATTAGCATTACACAAGTCACAAGTAGGGTAGGTGTCGTGAGTCCAGGTCACAATTTCAATTTGTAGGGTGAGGGCACGAGGTCTTAAGCAAGCCACGCTGCGAATAACGTCACGAGGAAGATCAAGGAGCATGTATCTAGGAAGGGTGTATGGCGAATGTGTGACCAGGGCCCTCATGGTAAGGAGGGCGCACCATTGATGGTAAGTGGAGCTTTTGCTGTTGCGCTCTCGTGGATGCATACCAGAATAAGGTGTCCAATAATCCAAGTGCCTCTCCCTGAGGTCCACAATAAAACGACCAAGATTGATGGGCTCACACTTCAGCAGCCTTTCCTTGAACAAGTAGGATTGTGTGAAACCATTCACAGCAGACAGGGTGTGGGATGACCAGCAATCATCGCACCGTGAGCTCAGTTGCATGTCAGCTTGTAAGTTCTTTCTGACAGTGAAGCTATTGCTTTGGGTTAAAGCATTGTATAGCCGCACTGCCGCCTGGAACCAGTTAAACTGTAGAGGCTCTAGACCACACTCGCGCATGACGTGTGTAACGGTCTGACAGACCTGGCAAAAGGGGTCCGACCAATCTTGGTGGTGGATGCTACTTTGGCACCTTCCTACTCCTTTGAAGGAGCGGGGGAACTTGGACCCCAACCCTTTTGGCCCCTTGCGGCTGGCACCGGTTAGCAATTGCAACATCCTGTTGCAATGATCATACCCTTACAACGCGCCATGAAGGGGTTGAGTCCTTGACCATCATAATCCTCTTGAGCACCGTCACCAGCCATTTTTGTAAAGGATTATCCATTTCTTTGCCCTGTCGTAAGAATGGGTGGGCCCAAACCTGGCTTGCATACATACCAGCAGGAATTGCGTACATTTTAAGGAGCCACATGTAGATGTGCAACCTATCAGTAAGGTCATGTTTCCGTATAAACTGCTTCATGCAAAAAGTACCAGCTGTGAATGGACGTAGCGCTGCCTCAGCTGCAGTATTCAAATTGATATGTCTGTCACAAACCATGCCCAGATATTTGAAGGAGTCTGTGTAGGGGAGCTGCGCGCCATCATAAAAGAGAGGGGGCAGATTGCTGGAGTAAGAGTTTGAGCACATCACCTCAGACTTTGTGTATTGACAGTGAGAGACTTTCTTCGTGTATACGCTCGTAGTTTGTTCAACATGGTCTGCATATGGTTAGGGTCGTTGGACATGAGGCAGAAGTCATCTGCGAACAGCAAGTGGGTCACCAAAAAAATTTGGAGTAACAATGAGCAAGCCTTTCTTTTTAACACTGAAAGATGGCTGCACAGAAGCTGTCTTATCCCCATCCAATAATGTATATTCATCAGCATGGTACAAGCCTTTTAAGATGGATAGGATACGGTCAGGCATCCGGCAAATGCGTAAAAGGCCCCAAAGCTTATGTCTTGGAATACAACATGTCTTAGAATGAAAAGGGGTTGCAAGGTGCTTCTGCCTGGATAAAACCCGTATTGCGCGTCCGGAATCTTGTTGTGTTAGATGTACCAGTCCTGAATCATGGAGCGTAGCAGATTAGAGTAAAGTCTATACAACGTGCCACTTATTGCAATCATTCTGTAGTTCCCTGGCTGTGTCACTGGCCCCTTCTTGTGTATGGGAGTGAGCTTTGCTTCTTTCCAAGACCTGGGGATGTTGGCTTTTGCGATGAGCAGTTTGAGGAGAGCAGCAATGTGAGGAACTAGCACGTTGACATTTTCCCAACTTATCTCATTTTGAGATCTCACTTGAGACTAAGCTGCTCAAGCAAGGCAAATGTTCAGGCACACTAAGGATGATACATTTGCAGAGATCACAAAGAGCAAGGCTTTCCTTCTAGTATCAACACTCATTAGCCAGGCAAGGGGTGCTTTAGACAGCATTTTGCTAAGCTGACCAGCACTGAAAATCATACCATTTGAATCACAATAAATTCATGCTCATTCTGTGCTCTATGCGCATAAACTAGCAACAACTAGACGAGCTCTTAAAAAATCCAGTTGCTCTCAAGGTCTCGGTCAGGAGCTGTGGGCCGGCTTGTCACCCTCCAGATCCTCACTAGTTCTTCCTTTTCCCTGGTGGAGGAGACTCCGTGTCTCCTCCACCGTGAGTCACGGCTAATGTGTCTCCTTTTCCTTGATTGATATAGGGAGTGGTTTGCCTACGTAGTTTTTCTTTTTTATTTCTTTTCTTATTCAGGGTTCTTATGCTAACTACCATGTGCTCCCATAGACCTGCTTTGGGTGAAGTGGCGCCCCCTTCCCATCATTCCAAACCGAGACTCACACTTAAAGTTCCTGACTGGAAATCCCGGACCTACACGGATGGTAGCTGCCATAACCAAGAAGGTAAAACAGTTATTGGGGCAGGAGTCTACCACCCCAGCTCGAGCAACTCGAACTTGGTAGAATTAAATGGTGCTGGTTTAACCAACACCATAGGGAGATAGAGCACTGCTGGCAGTACTGGCAGTACTGGCAGCTATAGCTGCTACCATCACTCATGATGAAATTCATATTGCCACAGACAGCCTTACCTCAGCCACAAATTAGAAACAATTGTTGTACCCAGAGAAGCACCGTGTCACCATGTCCAAGGAGACATCCTCAAAATTCTTCCTTACACTATCCAAAACTCTCAATCCCACATCTTCCTCTACAAAGTGAAATCTCATGCCGGATTTACCGGAAATTTATGTGCAGATGCCCTTGCAGAATACCAAGCCTGCCATGGAAACAGCCTCCAAGCTGAAACGACCATCCGCACCGCAGGCCCTGGTGGCAATACCTTCTTTGATATTCTCTGGTTAGCTATTAAAGATGTTAATCAGCAAGAATCTGGCACTGAAGCTCCCCGACACAGCCCTAGATTGATTTATCTTCCAAATTTCCAAGCCGCACTAAAATCCCAAATGCACTCCAACCATAAACTGGGTTATGCCAACTCAAAAACAGTGTACTCCTCTTATTACCAGAGTCTGCTTCCACATGTCCACAAAGGCATTAGCAACACTTTTTGGAACATGTCCAAAGTCTCTCCAAATGAAGCGCAATGTCTTCCACAACCGTGCAGGCACCCTTCTTAATCAGAAACACGCTGTCCGCTTTAAAATGTCCAATAGCCTTCAGAGTCCACTCTGTCAGCAAGCAGATAGTCCTCTCCATATTCTCTCAGGGTGTCAACATACAATCATTCTGGGTATAATAACTGAACGCCATAATGTTGCCTGCAGGCTCGTAATGAAAGCTATCAGCAAAGGCTCTCTGGCAGGTTGTTTGGTCCATCTGGGTGCCAGCAGCACTGATCGTTTGGCCCAACAAAGCCTTGAAATTCCTGAGCATGCTAATAACAAAACACTTCCCAGCTGGCTTTTTAATGCTTGTTTATCCGCTGGAGATAGACTCAACTCTAGTCGCCCTGATGCCATTTTGGTCACTCCCTTACCTACTAAAAAACTCAAATCGCCAACCACTCCTCATTTGCACTAGGTGTCACACCCAAGACAAGCCAGCAAAGATGAACGCAGAGTCCACGAGCTTGATGTCAACATGAGGGAGATACACCTCGTTGAGGTTAAATACTTTGAAGATACACGGCCTGGACACCAATTAGAGGCCTCTAGAAAACAACACGAGGTTCTTTGCAAGCGCTTGAAAGCCAAAAAAGATGTCCTACACACCATTCTTCTTGGTGTGGGAGGCTCTATCTGTTCATCACACTTTGAATCATCTTCAAGAGCTCGGCCTTGATGCACACAAAGGCCATAAGGCTGCCGTCAACTTACATGCTCATTCCTTGCTTTATGCGCACAAACTGACAACAGCTAGACCCGCTCTTGAAAAATTCTGATGCTCTCAAGGTCTTGGTCTGGAGCAGGGGACGGCTTGTCGCCCTCTAGAGCCTCACTTGTTCATCCGTTTCCCTGGTAGAGGAGATTCCGTGTCTCCTCCACCGTGAGTCACGGCTCTTCGGGCCAATGTGTCACCTATACCTTATTTCATCATACGTCACGTTCCTACGGTAGGGAGTGGTTTCACTGCCTACATAGTATTTTTTTACTTTTCTTTCAGGGTCCGATCAGATAAGAGGCCTCTTGAATCAATTGATCCTCCTGGAGCATTTGAAGCAAGTTTGACTTGAATTCACATGCCCACTCGAATCCCATCCAATCGAAGTGCTATTCAAATTCATTCAAGCTTGATTCAAGGCAAACCCAACCTTATGATGCGCATAGCAGGCACATACAAGTCATGCCGGCGTGCAGCTCAGCTGCTATGTGCAGGACTGACGGTGGTTGCAAATGCACCTGATCTATGCTAGAAAGGAAAGAGAAGGAAAAACTAGGCATGCAGCAAAATTCTCCCTGCATCAATTGAGGAAGAAGACACACACTGGCCCAAAGAGCTACAAGTCTCCTCCACCAGATTCATGCTTGCCGACTGCTTAGTACATTCATTTATTCGCCAGTGTATAAAACTATGTCCTTTGATTTATGTGAAGTTTAAAGGAAATTTCGTACGATGTGAAAACATCCCTTATCAATAAAGGAAAGGCTACCCTGCCCCTGATTTCATTGCACTCCTGAAGGGCTTGAAGCTGACATCCAGATTTTTGGCAACATGGTGAGGGATCAGATTCTGCAGCCTAACGGAGCACAACTTGCGGCCCTCCAGAGTTTGACTTTCAACTTTTTTCCATTGCTCTTACTGAAGTTTTTTCTTTGGTTTTCCTGTTTCTTAATCCAGTTGTTCCAAGCCCCAGTTCACGTATCCTGCCATGCGGTTGGATACATTCCTTTCTGATTTAGCAGTAAATTTAGACTAGGATAGAGGTTCAAGCTTACATCCAGCATAGCAACCACTGGCCAATATTGGCAATGATCTTGACTCAAGGAAATCTAGAATGCCTGTCAGCATGCTTGGTTGCAGAACTGTACCAGCAACCGCAAAATGGCAAATTAAGGCGCAGGAGCACTAACAAAAAAGACTAAGAGCAGCATCCACTGTGCACCCAATTTATGACCAGGCAGTGCATTACAGCGCTACCACATAATGTTACAGTGATCATTAATTTACAAATGGGTCATGGCTCAAAAATAAGTTCAGTTTGAATAATTATTGGACACACTAGAGTAATCACATGAACAATACATATCCAATGCCATGCTATCATGCTTTCCAAGTCAGCAGCCATCAGGCATTACCCTAGTCTGCACAGCTGCGAGGGCTGCAGCGCAGGAGCAGACCCACTTGGGGTGGTGAAGTCTTTGGGATGGTTGGCTGCGCGCATAAGAAATAAGCAAGACCTGGTGAGCTAAATCAAGGAACTGCAGATCATGTGCCATTGCTTTGCTGCAGAACACTCAAAACCTCGCGCCACCGCCCTGACATCTGGCAGTAAAAGCACTCACCCTGTTGAGATATGGCACCACACTCTTCCTGCCTGCCCAGCATTTACTTTAAAAAAAATCATGCATATATGTGTGCGATGTGGAACCGCGGCGCGATGCGCATGGCAGAAGCAGTAATAGGTGCACACACCGAATTGCCTGCCTAATTCAATGAGTTGGATAAGATGAACTTGTGCTATCAATTTCAATGATGTGAGCATCAGAATACGACAGGTGCCATCCAGGGGGATGTAACTACGCTGTTATGGGGTGGTTGCTTTTCCCAAGCCTTCTTAACTGCACCTTTTCAGGCATACTCATTCTTTGCTCAGTGAAGTGCAACTCTACAAAGAAGGGAACGTCAAAAGTGCCCGAATATGCATTTTTATTCAAACCTATGCAACCTAATGCTATCTGTAGTAAGTTTGTGAGGGAAGCATCCGCTTCTGAGGGGGTCCGATTTTATCCCCTTGGGCCTTTGCTATTGTTAAAGAAAAAGACCACAACACACTAACTCACCAGTGATTCCCCGACCATTGCACCTTTTCATCCCAATGTTTTCCCTTGTCAATGCACAATAAATACCAATACTTAACCCTACATGGCAGCTTAGCCCAGAGAGTCCCAGGCTAAAAAACAATTAGGATGTGCAGTGATGTGCTCAGGATCCAGGGACCCCATGCGGGAACCTGCCCAGAAGTGCGCCCCAAGTTCTTGACACTTGTGACACCCCCCTAGCCCTTAGCCTAACCTATAAAAGCAATAAGCTGGAATTGCACTGAGATATCCTGAAAAGATATCCTGATGTAACCTCAGACTCCAGAACTGAGTACGCACACACTTCACGTGTGCTTGTTGATGCATTCAACTTTCCGGCAGCCCATGAAAAGATTTGACCAAGTGCACAGGTTTTCCCAGCCTTGCTGGCAAAAAGCTCGGAAACAGCTTCATTAGCAAAAAAGCTAAATTACCAAAAAAGCCACATTAGCAAAATAGCTGGCTCATAAGCCCATCCTGGCTACAGACTCTCCCACAGGCCCCGCAGCTCCTCACCTGCAGAGTGATGAACTGGCGAGCAGCATCCGTAGCAGCCTGGAAGCTCTCCATTTCTTCGGCCAGGTCAAACCTGCGGCAATTTGTCATCCCAAACGCTTTCAAATGCCTCCAATGAACCAGCATGCATTGGCTTATGCTAAATGAAAGTACAGCTTTCAGCTTCATGCAGCGATGTTCAGCAGCAAGCCTCTCCAACAGCAGGTTTCTTTAATTTGTTTAAGGTTTGGAGCTCTGTGACTTTTGGGAGACCATTTCCATGACTTCCATAAGTACCGGGAGCAAAAAAGGTTGTGGATGACAAACTATATAAATACGATGCTGAAGCTGCAGCTGTGTTCAGGAAGCCATCATTGCACACAAAAGGTGTTGCAGCTCAGGTATTGGAAATGGATGACTTGGAGTCAATCCCGATGCAGGTAATGGAGTAAACAAAATGCATGCAGTTGCGTAAGGACCGACAGGCAGGACTGGCAGCTTTGAGTGGGCAAACACTTGCTTGATCTTGGAAAGGAGGGTAGCCAGGACAACCCTGAGCTCCAGCATTGCCAGAGACTGGCCCACACAGTCACGAGGCCCATGGCTGAAGGGCATGTATGCCATCTTGGTCACATGATTTTCGCCTGCACACGTAAGTGGATGCATGAATAACCTGCTGCAAGCCGGGAGCCAACAAGGACAGCCGTCAGTGAGGGCGCTGAAGCATGGCACACACCTTGAAATGATAGGGCGCAAGCACATGCTGCACAGCATGGAAAAGCAGCGAGTGAGCCATTGCGTGTCGTGCACTTGCCGGTCTGCTTCTCCAACCAGCGCTGGGGCTTGAACTCATTTGCATCTGCACCCCACACGTGGTCACTGCGGTGGATTGCCCATGTCGGCAGCCTGCATGAGTTTTGTTGAGGAACGCTTTTGAGTATGTGATAAAAAAATCAGTGAAATCAGTGAAATTCATCACGAGGAACACCGAAACTTGTAGCAAGCTTCATCTTGTGTAAGTCTACGAGAGGCAAGGGCACCCCGTCTTGCTCATTTTCAGATGTGAGCTGTTTCAAGATCCACTGCGCTCTACAAAGCCTTTGCACCAACATGCATGAGCAATGTACTGCATTCTCGTAAAGCAGAGGAAGTCTACCCGTTTGCAACAAAGAGACTTACATTATAAAAGTCCCCTTCGGTATCTTGTAGCCCAGGAGCTCCATGTCACGGGGTGCTTGCCTGGGATGTGACGTCGAAGCATTCAGGGGTGATTGCCTGTCAAAGGCTGAAAGGGGTGTTAGCCTTCGTGTCTGGGACTTGCCCATTACCTGGGAGCACCTAGGCAAGCCATGCAGTTAACAAGTTAGACTGAGAAGGTTGTAATGCTTAGAGATCAGTTTTCCTTCCCCACCTGGTGGTAGGACCTGAGGAGACGGCGGGGAACATTCTTAGCCCTGCAACAGGTCGCAAAAGAAAATAACAGTCTCTTGCTTCAAGTCTGCTTAATTGGTGGGGGACGCAGTGGGAGCACCAATGCTTGGTAAAGCCTGACCTGTAAAGCTTGACTGGTCTGACAGCCAGCTGTATGCTGAGTTCAAGCCTCCATGCACATGCCTGCCCTTTTATCACAGAGCACGTGGCCTGGTCCCAAAGATCATTGGCTGCAACGTATGGCAGAGTTCATGTACCCGACCAAGTACCACTTGCCCTCATTTATGGCTGCATCTAGCTGGCGCAGCTTGCCCAGGTCTGCCCACTCCACAGCACGAGGGCTGGGCCTGTAAAGAGAGAGAATTGCAAGCACAATCCTTCTTTTACTTCGAGAAGATGTCACCAGGAGCGCTGTCAGATAGGCAAGCTGTGCAGTCACATGCAAATGGTGCCCAGACTTTCTCATGTTGCTCAGCCAATTCATTTGCAGCTGAGCACAGCTGAGGGGTACCCAGTCAATTCTGAGGCAGCGCATCATCTCATCTGCTCTGCAACCAGCATGACAGAGCTAAAGCTGCAAAGCACAGGCGCAGGGTGCCCACCGTTCCTTCGTTGCCAGCAAGCCAAGAGCATCCAGTTCTTGAAGCACAGGATCAAGGGCTGCCTTGTGGCAAGCAAGACACAACAGTGTCCAACTGCACAAGCACAGGCAATGTCAGGCATGTCGCATTGCACATGTTAGGTTGGCACAGTTTAGCGTCATAACATGCCTAATTATCATGTATAATGCAGCCTAGGACCAGGCATTTAAATGAGTCAAGTTGAGAGTCAATCATCCGACATACGTCCTTAAACAACCAGGCTCATCCGTAATACATATTCCGCCTTAGCTGGCAGCTTAGAATTCCTCCACTACATGGATCTAAGCAAACTGATACCCCGGCTACTTGCACCCTCGATCACATGGCGCATTGTACTAGCATGTGCTGCAATATGCGTCTGGAGCCTTGGTAGAGTGAGGAACAGGAATCAGAAACTGCACTCACGCGATGCTATGTGCACTCGTTTCAAATCCAGCAATGAGCAAAATGCCCACTTCCGCTCTCAGCTGTTTCTCTGTCAGTCTCCTTCCTGCGTTTAGGCAGCATACACTGTTGCGCCTCACCAAGTATTCCAGGAAGCAACATTGTACTCCTGCAAAAGCCCTCACCATGGTGACAACAAGTGGCTAACCAATAACATTGTTCTTGTCAAAGTAAAGGCCAGAACTCATGTGCAGTAGTCATCTACATTCAAGCACTCAAGCTCATGGATTGTAAGGCAGATCAGGGCCGGACAAGGCAAGTGAGAGGGAGAAGCTTCAGGCGCCCTCAACGCATGTTTGTCACTTGCACATTGCGTAATCCACAGACCAATGTGTTCTGAGGCAAGCACACCTGTGGTGGGATCCTCATGATTAAGGAGGGCTGACATGATTGACCCAGGAGGGGGCGGCTTGGCTTTGGCCTCACGCACCACGCCCTCTGCTAGCTTAGCGTACTTCTTCTGCCAGTGGCGGAAAATGCGTGCATCCTGTACGTACAAAAATGCAGCCCTTGCAATGATACAGAGTAGCAAGGTAACAACCAGTTTGTGCCACAATTGCACAGACGACCCTATCACCTGTTGTGCACCCAGCTGACAGGCTGGTGTCAAGCATGCTAGAAGGCCGACTTACTTTGCGGAAAGGCAGCCAGCGGTTCAGTGGGTTCAGTGTTGTCTGCATGGACCTGCAAAGTGCAGGTCCAAGGATATGCTTGGATAAAGAGGGCACGTGGTACAAGGTGAGCTGATGTTCCCGTGAGCAAAGCTGCTCTTCGCGATATCGGCAGTGTGGACATGGAGCTGCACCTCAGCGGATTCAGTCTTCGTGCTTATGCAAGCAAGAGTAAAGCAGCTGCCATTTCAAAGAGGATGTAGAGGCATGCTAAAAGCAGAACCACTAAGATGCTCATGTGTCCTTGCTCAACAGCAGGCTCTATGGGTTTACCCTTCCAAAGAAGAAAGGGCAGAATCACAAGCCAGGCTACATAAGCAGGTTTCCTCAGCTCCTTTTGATTAGGAAAAGGCAACATTGACTGCCTTGCCTAGTTAGACTCTTTGATCTCCTTTCAATGGCAAAACAAACTTTGCCATTTTATCTCAGACAATATGGGTTATTTTTTGGCTGGCACATACCAGCCACAAACCAAACAGCTACCCTAACTTGAAGACTTGTAGTCGGCTCTTTGTACTCCAAGGCAATGTGCCACTTCTGATTGTATTGCTGCAGGAAGGCTGTAAGGGCTCTGAGCCTTCTTAAACCACTGATGCCACCCACTTAAACAAGTTGTTGGTAATGTCTAGGGGCTCATTGTGGCACTCGAACTGGGTGGCTCCAAAGTCAACCCCAAAGACCATACGGCCTGCAGGGCGCACAATAGTTGAAGCACTAGCTGAGCAAAATGGCACAATGGCCCAGAGGCTGAGCTGATGAACCAAATCAAGATGGGCAAGGTTGTGCAATGCCCCACAGGGAAAGCCAGCAACAAAGGATGACTGCTTAATACGCCTCACCTTTTTCAAGAACACGGTACAAAACAGTCCCTTAAACCTTATTTCTCAACAAACAAGCTTGGTCTCTGGTACTTGATTTTCGTCAAAAAACACTTTCTTAAAATTCAGCCTCTGCAAAACAACGCTTTTTGGGATGACTTTCCTGGTGCGAGCTTGCACCATGGCTCTAAAAAGTTCTGCTGAGACGATCCTTGGAGCACCGCCATCCCTTAGGCTACTGCAAGTGCCACCAAATATGCATAAAAAGGTCCACAGCCATCATATCACAACTACCCACCGATGAGGTCAACGGCGATGCGCTGCGCCACACCATCCATGTCAACAGCTACTGCTTTGTCTCCTAGGTTCACGAGATGCTTAACAGCACGTTCAGCAAGGTCCAAGACTTCAGGCAGAGCTTGCCTGCACCATAACAGATGCACCTCAGGAATTGTCCTGCTTTTGTGTATGCCTGCACTTAATACCTTTGCACAGTGGACAAGATGTGTGTGACTGCAGGTGATGTAGGGAAGCAGTCGAGATGATGCTCACTTGAAGCACCTTGCCCCCTCTCAGCTCAACACGCTCAGGAGAATCTATCTAGTTTGATAGCTAGTTTGCCTTGTGTTGCAAACAGGCCGGCCAAGGAAGTAACCAGAAGGATTTGACAGACAGCGCAGCCAGATCAGTACATGTATAACCGTAGTGTACTACCATAATGGCAGCTCAATTGTGATCAAACCCAGCTAGCAACAGGCAAGGACGGTAGACAAACACACACACTTGTAGAGCAAAGCAAGCGCATGATAAGGCACAGTGTGCACTCAACTACATATCTCAATCCTCATACAAATTGTCTCATTATCAACTGCAGTGGGTTCTCAGCATTGCTGCCTGCAGGTGACGACCTACTTCAGGCTTGAAGGGGAGAAAGCTGGAGACAGTGTTTTCCTGATGCTTCTATGATATACGCCATCGGGTGCAGATACGATGCTGAGTGGGGGCCCTTGGCCGGTGAGCTGCACAGGTTCAAAGCAAAAGAGAGCTGTGTTTGTTGGCTCGCACAAGAGTGCAATGAAAGGCAACATGAATCGTGGCTTGGATGCAGCCAACACCATTCCAGGAGAGCATGCAAGATGGACACCTGATGAACATCAGACATCGCCACAAGGCATAAGGCATCCCCACAATGAGCACATGCCTTCCTTACTCTGACCATGCCTGTTGTAGGCTCTGCGCAATACAAAATGAATTAGCACTACAAGGCAGACAAGAAGAGTGGTTGGGGGTGACAAACGTCAGTCACGTGCTGACTTGTTGAGGTGTAGTGACGGAGGCTGGGTGCCAACTAAGACAGCCGGCAGAGTTTAGAAATCACAGCAACATGATGGCATACCAGCCGATAGCCAGCACTGCAACAAACCCACCCTCTGCAGCAAGCTCTTGACGGGCCTTGCTTTAGGGAGGTAGTTGGGTCCGGGCTTGAGCAGCCCATTCACAGTGACTGGATCTGTGATAACAACGACCTGAGGACAATATTAAGGAACACATGTCCGATCTCTTGCTGGGAACACTGTTGCTCTTGAGAAAAGACAGTTAAGCAGCCTGGACCCACTCAAACCTGCTTCCTGCAATTGTTTGTTTGTTTGTTTGTTTATTTGTTTGCCTACGGCCTACAGAGCTGTTTGATATTGGCTGTTTGTATTGTTTGTGTTGTTGCACTATCTCTCGTCTATCATACACGTAAGAACATGTCAGGCTGGCTGACCTGCCTGTGCTACTTACCGTAAAGCACACTATGCGCAGCGAGAACAGTGGGCCCAGTTCATCAGCCCCTGCTTTTAGCATTTGGTGAAAGGACTTGTTACTCCTGAACAGTTGCTTGATGTTGCCTCCTAAGGTACTGGTCGGCCATCTCGGCAGCTTGCGTGCCCTCCAGGACACAATTGCTCCTCGCAGAATGCCAAGATTTGTGGTAAGGAAGAAGGCGGAAGTTGCAGTGGCAGCGGCCACACAGACCCATTTTCCGTTTCCACCCAGCGTCCACATCCTGCAAGGAGCAAGAGGTCAGAGCTAGTGAACTGGACTAAGACGCTGATGAACGCAGTTTTCAGCTTGAACGATCAGCTGCTCTTGAAAAACTGCATGACATTCACAATTACGAGTGCGTAGTTGCATGACAGCATGATCGCATGTTTGCGCAAACATATCTGCTCATGCACACGAGACACTGTGCACTTGTATAAGAGTACATTAGTCAGTGTATGTGTGTGTGCGTGTTGTGTGTGTGTTTCATGTGTGCGTGTGTATGTGTGTTTTGTGCGCGCTTTGTATGTGTGTGTTGTGTGTGTGTTTCGTGTATGTGTTGTGTTTGTGTTTTCAAACACTGTTTTGTGTGTGTGTGTGTGTGTGTGTGTGTTTTGTGTGTGTTTTATGTGTGTGTATGTGTATGTGTGT
>LFCJ01002521.1_pt1 | contig 13230 bp, 15 predicted proteins | sample 643141 | NCBI WGS metagenome assembly LFCJ01 (sample SAMN03766243, study PRJNA286221) | soda lake metagenome | biome: soda lake; feature: Kulunda steppe; material: water; isolation source: sample B1-Br-g2 brine of Lake Bitter-1 | place: Russia: Kulunda steppe | collected 2010-07 | reverse complement strand
ATCCCGGGCCGTCGATTGTGAGACTGGGGCCGTCTCCGTCACTGGCGTGCTCATGGTTTCGATTGTGGGGCGAGAATCTCGCCGAGTGCAGCGACGATCCGGTCGGCTTCGGACTCGGTGAGCACCAGCGGTGGCAGTAGACGGACGACCGTCCGACCCGCCGGCAGCGCAAGCACCTGATGTTCGAGCGCCAAATCGCGCAATACGCGGTTTGCCCCTCGTTTCACCTCGATGCCGATCATCAACCCCGAACCGCGAACCTCGCGGATGGGGCCTTCTATGCCCTCGAGTTCCTCACACAGATGCGCGCCAACGTCGGCGGCCTGTCCCGGCAGGTCCTCGTCGACGACGACCTCGAGGGTGGCGTTTGCCGCCGCCGTCACGACGGGATTGCCCGAAAAAGTCGAGCCGTGGGGGCCGGCGTCTTCGGCGATCCAGTCGGCGACGAGCGTTGCCCCAAGCGGGAGGCCGCTGGCGATCCCCTTCGCACTTGTCAGGATGTCGGGTGTAACCCCATAGCCCTCACAGGCCCAGAGGTCGCCCGTGCGGCCGACGCCGGTTTGAATCTCGTCGAAGATCAGCGCGGCTCCAGCCTCCTCGGTGACCTCGCGGGCGGTCTCGAGGTAGCCCTCAGGTGCGGGGTGGATACCGCCTTCGCCCTGGACCGGTTCCAAGATGAGGGCAGCCGTCTCCTCGTCGACCACGTCGGCGAGTTCGTCGCTATCGCCGTAGGTGACAAACTCGACGTGGTCTTCGATCATCGGCTCGAACGGTTTCTTGTACTTTGGCTTCCAGGTCGCCGACAGCGTTCCCATCGTCCGGCCGTGGAAGCCGCGTTTGGCGGCGACGATTTTCGCGTTTCCGGTGGCGCTTCTGGCAAATTTGAGTGCGGCCTCGTTGGCCTCGGTGCCCGAGTTACAGAGCCAGACGTTCTCGATGCCACCAGGGGCGAGTGCTGAAAGCTTCGCTTTCAGTTCGGTCCGGGCGGCCACCGGATACGATCCCTGAACGTAGATGAGATCGCCGACCTGTTCTCTGACCGCCGAGACGACCTCGGGGTGGCAGTGACCGGTCGGCGTACACGCATAACTCGCGCCAGCGTCTATGTACTCGGTGCCATCATCGGCGAGAAGCGTCGAGCCCTCGCCCGATTCGATACTGATCGGTTTCTGTGAAAAGACGAACCCACTCATTGCTCTGTCACCTCAGGATCTGCCAGCACGCCAGGTTCTATGGTCGTTCCCTCGCCGGCGAGTGCACCCGAAACGGGGGTATCGGCGTTTGCCGTCGCCACGACGACAGACGACGCCCCACCCTCGAGTGCTTCTTCTGCCGCCATGACCTTCTTCGACATAAAGCCTTCCGCGGCCGTTTTGACGGCCGAAAACTCCTCTGGGGTCGACGCCGACTCGATCCGCGTCGACTCGTCGTCGGGATCTTCGTAGATACCCGAAACGTCGGTCAACAGGACGAGGTCGGCCTCGAGTGCGCCCGCAACGGCGGCGGCCGCACGGTCAGCGTCGGAGTTGACGGCGGTGTAGCCGCCCGACTTTTCTTTCCCCAAGACGGGCACGGAGACGACGGGCGTGTAGCCCCCTGCTAAGAGGGTCTCCAGTAAGTCTGCGTTGACCGACTCGATGGTCCCCGAGTGGTCGCCGCGTTTGATCTTCTTTTTGCCGTCTTCTTTGATGCGGACGGCGGATTTGCGCTTGCCTGCGAGGAGTTTGCCGTCGATACCGGAGAGGCCGACAGCGTCGACGCCCTCGTTCTGGAGACTCTCGACCAGGTCGGTGTTGAGCTTGCCGGGCATCACCATCTTGAAAACGTCCATCGTGCGCTCGTCGGTAAAGCGGCCGACGACGCCGCCGGGCGTCTCGACGTAGGTGGGCTCTTCGCCCAGTTCCTCGAGGGTTTCGTCGACGGCGGTCGAGCCGCCGTGGGTGAGGACGACCTCGTTGCCGTCTGCGACGAGATCCGCCACGTCAGCCAGCGCCCCTTTCGGGTCGACGGCACGTGCGCCGCCGATCTTTACGACGACGGGCATCTCAGGGGGCCCCCACGGGATGCAGCCCCGCAAACTCCAGACCTGCGGTTTCCTCGAAGCCGAGTGCGATGTTGGCGGCGTGGACCGCCTGCCCGGCCGAGCCTTTCATCATGTTGTCGATCGCCGAGAAGACGACGACGCGTTTGTTCGACGGATCGAGTTCGAAGCCGACTTCGGCCATGTTGGTGGCCGTGAGGGCTTTCGGTTCGGGATACCGGTAGACGCCCGACCCGCCGGCAACGGTGCGGACAAAGGGCTCGTCGCCGTAGACACCACGGTAGGCTCCCCAGAGGTCCCGTTTCGAGACGGGTTCGTTCGGGAAGGCATGAATCGTCGCGCTCGCGCCGCGGGTCATATCGACCGCATGGCACGTAAAGGCGACCGAGGTGCCCAGAAACTGCTCGATCTCGGCTTCGTGGCGATGCCCCGTCGGCGCGTAGGGTCGAACGATTCCCGACCGCTCGGGATGGCTCGAGGCCTCGCCGCCGCCGGCACCACCTTCCGAGGAGCCGACTTTGACGTCGACGACGAGCTGCTCGCTGCCATCGAGAATCCCGTCTTCGAAAAGCGGGTAGAGTCCGAGAATCGTCGCAGTGGCGTTACAGCCACCGCTGGCGATCAACTCCGCGCCAGGCAGGTTCTCGCGGTTGATTTCGGGGAGGGCATACTCTGCCTTTTCGAGATATTCGGGCGCGTCGTGGCCGTCGTACCACTCCTCGTACTGGGCTTCGGTCTCGAGTCGGAAATCAGCCGAAAGATCGACGACGGTGTCTGCGATCTCGAAGAAATCGTCGATCTGGCCCATCGAGACGCCGTGTGGCGTCGCCGTAAAGAGGACGTCGACGCTCTCTAGGTCCTCGGGCGTGGTAAAGCGCAGGTCGAGCCCACGTAGGTTCGGGTGGACCGAGCCGACGGTCTTTTTATCGTAGCTGCGACTTGTCGCCTCGACGAGTTCGACGTTCGGGTGGCCGGCGAGCAGGCGAAGGAGTTCGCCGCCGGTAAAGCCGCTTGCGCCGATGACGCTTGCGGTAACGCGGTCGGTCATCCGGAGGTCACCTCCGCGGCCTCGGAAGCTACCTTCGCCTCGAGCCAGTCGACGACCGCGCCCGGAACGTCGATGTCGACGGCCTCCTGGAGAGCTTTGAACTCGACGGTGTGGTTTATCTCGTGGACCGTATACCGGTCGCCGCCTTCGGGATCTGCGATTTCCATCAGGTCGATCCCAAGTAATCCACCGCCGACGGCCTCGCTTGCGCGGGCAACGAGCGCTCTGGCTTGCTCGTCGAGTTCGAAAACGTCGGTCGTTGCGCCTTTCGCGGCGTTTGTGATCCAGTGATCCGACGAGCGGACCATCCCCGCGATTGGCTCGCCGTCGGTCGCGAGCACGCGAATGTCCCGGTCGGGTTTGTCGACGTACTCCTGGACGTAGAACACCTTGTGCTCGTAGTGACCGAGCGTCGCCTTGTGTTCTAGGATGGCTTCGGCGGCATCACGCGAGTCGATTTTCGCCATCAGCCGACCCCACGAGCCGACGACCGGCTTGATCACACAGGGATAACCAAAGGATTCGATCGCCTCGAGAGCCGTCTCTTTCGTAAAGGCGACTTTCGTCGCGGGCGTCGGCACGCCGGCGTCTTCGAGCGCTAAGCTGTTTTTGGCCTTATCCGCACACACGTCGGCGGTCTCGTGACTGTTGACGATCGGGACGCCGTAAGACTCGGCAAACCGAGTGACGTAGAGACTCCGACTCGTCGCCAGACAGCGATCGACGACGATATCGAGATCCTCGAACGCTTCGTGGGTGTCTGCGACATCGAACGTAAGCTTGCGTACGTCGATCTTCTCGACTTCGTGACCCCGATCGCGAAGTTCGTTCAACAGGAGTTTCTCGTCCTTGCGGATCCGGGAGTAACAGACTCCGACTTTCACGGGCGATCACCACCGCTGACGCCGGCCTCGGACACCCTCACTCACCCCAGTCTTCTTCGAGTTCGGGGGCCTCCTCGAGGACGATCGGATCGACCGAGACGACCTCCAGTTCCGCGCCGGTTACGGGGTTGTCGACGATCTCGCCGACCTCGACGTCCGCCGGCAGTTCGATCTCTTCACCAGTAATTGGGTCTTCAGCCACGTTGCTGTCTGCATCGTCCGTCATGGTAGTTCGCTGTAGCGAACCCACCGTCTTAAACCCATCGAATCTATCAAAAGGATTAGATTACGGAGTGTACTCTATTCGTGTCGTGTGTCGGTTCAGGCTACGTATCCGAACTCCAATATCAGGTCTGTGGTGTGTTATATTCGCCCCAGACGGGGCCGCCGGACCATCCGCGATGGCCGCCTCCGGGCAGCCGCTTGCAGCTCAGTCATAGCTGCTCACCACCCCACGCAGCGTCTCTCTTGCCGCCTCGAGTGTCTCTGCCGTCTCAACGTGGCGCGTGCGGTCTGTCTCGAGGGCCTCGCGTGTGGCTTCGAGTTGCTCGGTGACCGCCTCGGGGGCCGGCCCACCCTGTGAATCGCGGCTCGTGACACTCGCCGCCGGATCGAGCGTGTCCTCAAGGTCATCGGGATCGACCAGCGACGCTATGTCCTCACCCAGCACCTCCTGGGCGGCGTCCTCGAGTGCCGCATAATCGGCTCCGTTCTCGGCCGCGATGGCAACCAGTTCGTGGGCCGTCCGGAACGGCAACCCATGTTTCGCCAGCAAGTCGGCGACGCCGGTCGCCGTCGAAAAGCCCGCGCCGGCCTCCGCTGCCAACCGGCCGTCGTTCCACTCGGCTGTCGCGACTGCGCCTGCGGCGACTTCACTTGCCTCGGTAACGGCGTCGACGGTCTCCCAGGCGTGGGTGGTTGCCCGCTGGAGGTCACGGTTGTACGCCCGTGGGAGTCCCTTGAGCGTCGTCGTCAACCCCTGTACACCACCGGCGGCGTCGCCCGCAACGGCGCGAACCAACTCGAGCGTGTCCGGGTTCTTTTTCTGGGGCATGATCGACGACGTCGACGAATACTCATCGGCAAGGTCGACAAAGCCACGGTTTGCGAAGACGATGACGTCTTCTGCCAGCCCCGACAGCGTCGTCGCGTGCGTCGACAGCGCCTGGACCGTCTCGAGTAAGAAATCCCGACTCGAGGAGGCGTCCATCGAGTTCTCGACGACCTCCCCAAAGCCCAGCAACTCGGCGGTACGCTCACGGTCGATATCGAAGGTCGTCCCCGCAAACGCCGCCCCGCCAAGCGGTGACTGGTTGATCCGCGCGTAGGCCTCGAGCAGTCGGGCCGTATCGCGTTCTACCGCCGCTGCATACGAAAGCGCCCAGTGAGCCACCGTAATCGGCTGGGCCGGTTGCAGATGGGTGTAGCCGGGCATAATCGTCTCCCGATGGTTGGCGGCGACCTCGAGTAACGACTCACGGAAGACAAGCGTTGCCTCGACCGCCTCGAGGACGTCCTCACGCAAGCGATAGCGGATACAGGCGGCGACCTCGTCGTTTCTCGAGCGGGCGGTGTGCATTTTGCCACCCTCCTCGCCGATCTGGTCGATGACGGCAGTCTCGATTGCCTCGTGGACGTCTTCACCCTCGGGCAACGAGCCGTGGCCGTCGACCTCGATCGCGTCGAGTGCCGTCAGAATCTCGCCGGCGACCGCATCGTCGATGATTCCCTGCTCGGCGAGCATAACGACGTGGGCGCGGTCGACGGCCAGATCGGCCTCGAAGATGCGTTCGTCCGCTGGGAGCGAGGAGAGAAAGCTCCGGGCGGGGCCACCGCTAAAGCGGTCCCGTCGGACGACGCCCGCAGCGTCGTCGTTGCTGCCGCCGTTCGCGTCGGTGCCGCCGTCGGTCGCCGCCGCGTCGTGAGCACTCTCCTCTGTCATCGTTACTCCTCGGCCTCGCCCATGCCGTCTGCTTTGAGTTCGACGTCTGCCTCGTTGGCGGCGATCGCTTCGTTTGCGAGTCGACGCTGGAAACCGTGGTATTTCGCGACGCCGGTGGCGTCTTCCTGGGTGATCTTGCCGACCGTCTCGGTGTCGAAGGAGGCGTGTTCGGCCGAGTAGGCGGCATACTGGCTCTGACGGCCAACCGCACGGGCCTGCCCGCCTTCAAACCGGATCGTCACCGTTCCCGTAACGCGTTTTTGGGTCTCGTCGATGAAGCCCTCGAGTGCGCCAACGAGCGGCGCGTCGACGAGGCCCTCGTAGCCTTTCTTCGCCCAGCGCTGGTCGATCAGCTGTTTGAACTCGCGTTCTTCCTGGGTGAGTACGAGGCCCTCGAGAGCCTCGTGGGCAGAAAGAAGCGTCGTCGCCGCGGGATGTTCGTAGTTTTCGCGCACTTTGAGCCCGAGCATACGGTCTTCCATCGAGTCGGTGCGCCCGACGCCGTAGGCACCGGCAACCTCGTTTAGCTGCTGGATCAACTCGACGGGGTCATACGACTCGCCGTCGATAGCGACGGGTGTGCCCTGTTCGAACGTGATCTCGATTTCCTCGGTCTCGGAACCAGGGGCATCCGTCCAGGCATAAATCTCCTCGCCGGGAACGTAGCCCGGATCTTCTAACTTGTCGCCTTCGACCGATCGACTCCAGAGGTTGGTGTCGATCGACCAGTCGCCGCCGCTGCCACCCTCGACAGGGAGGTTCTTTTCGGCGGCGTACTCCTGTTCCCACTCGCGCGTGAGCCCGAGTTCGCGCACCGGAGCGATAACCTCGAGGTCCGAATCACGCCAGATCGCCTCAAATCGAAGCTGGTCGTTGCCCTTGCCGGTACAGCCGTGGGCGATGCCGGTACAACCCTGTTCTTCTGCGACGCCGAGAATCGCTTTCGCGATTACGGGACGTGCCAGCGCCGTTCCCAGCGGGTAGCCCTGATACGTCGCGTTTGCACGGACGCTGTCGAAACACAGCTGTGCAAACTCTTCTTTTGCGTCGACGACGTGGTACTCTAAACCGAGTGCGTCGGCAGTCTCTTCTGCTTCCTCGAACTCCGAGGCCGGTTGGCCGACGTCGACCGTGACGCCGATTACCTCGTCGTATCCGTACTCTTCCTCGAGCAACGGGACACAGACAGTCGTGTCGAGTCCACCCGAGAACGCAAGTGCCACACTGGACATATACTCGACTCAAGCGAAAGGATGGACTTAAATTCGTTGGTTTTACTTTAGAATTTTGTGAATAAAGCGGTTGCTCCGTGCGAAATTTCACGAATTTCGATTTGGTGGAACATTCGAACGGTCGACGGTATGATGTGAAAGAGAAGACGGGCTCAACGGGCCCGCCGCCGTCGTGGTCGCCGCGAACGGACAGCGCTGGCGCTGTCGAAACTGGCGAGCGCAACGCCGACGAGACGGCTCATACAAACCTGGTTGCCGACCACAGCTATTAAATCCTGCTAAACAGCTGCTAGTGTGTCTGCTGACTGATGGATCTTGAGACGGGAACAGATAACCGGTTACTCTGTCCTATTGGGCGTCGTCTCCCGCATCAGGAAGCGAAAGAACGTTTTCCCGACCGATTCGGAACACGTCGATTTCGTCATCCTCGCGAAGACTCGTCACCACCTGGCTGGTTTTGGCTTCGGTCCACTCGAGTTCGCTGACGACTTCCTGTTGTTTGATCCGCCCACCACGTTCGGAAAGTAACTGGAGAACGCGTTCTTCGTTGCTCAGCAGTTCCGGTGGCGGCCCCTGTTCGGCCGCCGAGGCCATCGGCTCTGCACTCGACTCAGGTGGGTGTGAGCCGGCTGCCGACTCCGGAGGCTGCTGGTCACCTGGGAGACGTTCAGCGCGTTTAAACCACCAGCCGGCCGCTCCTGCACCCGCAAGGACGGCAAAGGCAATCGCCACGACGAGCCACGGCATCGTCGGCCCCTCCTCGCTGTCGACCACGGTGGTCGTCGTCTCACCGTTTTCGATCAGGATGACCGAGGGCTGGTCGTCGGCGAACTCGACTTCGTCACCAGACCAGAGAACAGAGTCCTCCGGCGGCGTATCGGGTGCAGGTTCGACCTCGCGAACGCTGTATTCCTCGGGCCACAAAAACTGCAACGTGGTGTCGTCGACGAGCGTAAAACCGACCAGCGCATCGCCGGCTTCGATCCGATTCAGTTCGACGTCCGCAAAGGACGACCACACGAACGTAAACTCGACGTGACCCATATCCCGCGGCGTCGAACTCGTGTCCGTCGTCACCGACATGTTCGACAACTCCATCTCCCGGTCGGTGTGATCTTCGCCCTCCTCGAGGACTTCCGTCCAGTCGTCGCTCTCGTTGGCCGCGTACGCCTCCGGATGTGTCTCGACATCCTCGGCCAGTGTGACCCACGATTCGGAGCTCGTGTTTTCGAACCGGTAATCGACCGTAAACGTCGCCGAGCCGTTACTATGGATGAACGCCTCGACGTGTACCTCGTCGGCCGCCTCGAGTTGCGTACGCTCTTCGGGCTGTGTTTGAACGCTCGCTGTCCCCGTCTCTGGCCCCACAGCGGAGACGGACGGAACGAACAGGCCGAGACAGCCACACACTACGAGCACCAACACCAGGGAGGATAGCCCCCTCGCCTCCATTACGTGGACATGTCGTACCCGACTAAATAGGTCTTTCCGACGGCAACGACGATCGGTCTCGAGTGCACCATCGATCGACAGCGCCGGTAACATCGATGTCACGTAGTTGTCCCAGTGTTGCTGGGCGATTCATATCTCTGCGGTAACAAAATGACACCCTATGAGCGATCACGACGACGAAACACAGAAAGACACGTCAGTAATTGTCGTCGGCGGCGGCCCCGCCGGCCTGAGCGCAGCCCTCTTTACGAAAAAGAACGGCCTCGAGACAACGGTCTTCGACACCGATTCGACCTGGATGCACAAAGCCCACCTGTTCAACTACCTCGGGATCGGCTCGGTCGGTGGCTCTGAGTTCATGGCGACCGCCCGCCAGCAGGTCGATGACTTCGGTGTCGACCGCCGACAGGGCGAAGAAGTAACCGCCGTCGAACCCGGCGACCATGAGTTTACCGTCGAGACCGACGCGGGCAGCTACGAGGCCGACTACGTCATCCTCGCGACGGGTGCAAACCGTGACATAGCCGAAGACCTCGAGTGTGCGTTTACCGACGAGGACGTCGTCGACGTCGGCGTCGATATGGAGACGAGCGTCGACGGCGTCTACGCCACCGGCGCGATGGTCCGCCCCGAGGAGTGGCAGGCTGCCATCGCCGTCGGCGACGGTGCCGCCGCCGCGCTCAATATCCTCTCTACCGTCCGTGGAGAGTACTACCACGACTTCGACGTCCCCGCAGATGCCGCGCGACTCTTTGGCGAACAGCTCGCAGAATAACCAGCCACAAGCTCCAGCTTTCATTCCATGCCCGATTCACCACCACCAGTCACACCAGACCTGCCCGACAGTCCCGTCCACACCACCGGCACCGATCACGTTACCATCTGGGGAAGCAACGCCGAGGACACCATCGCCTTTTACCGCGACCTCCTTGGAATGGCCCTCGTGCTTCGCCAGCCGAATCTCGATGATCCGTCCCAGACCCACCTGTTTTTCGACACTGGTGACGGACGCATCCTCACCGTCTTCGTCGGCGACCGCCCCTCCGCCCGCGGCCAGCGCGGTGGCGTCGGTGCCGTCCACCACCTCTGTTTCAGCGTCGCTCCCGACGAGTACGAAGACACCATGCGCGCACTCGAGGACGACGGCCGCAACTACAACGTCTTCGACCGAGGCGTCTTCCACTCGATTTACACCCACGACAACAACGGGCTGGTGATCGAACTCTCGACCGACAAATACGACATTCCCGACGACCGCCGCGGCGAGGTGCTGGCAAAAGCCCAGCAGCTCCGGGAAGCCGACGGGGCCGACTACGCCAAAGACGAACACCTCCGTGGGGCAATCGACGCCCTCGGCCTCGAACTCGTCGAACACGACCTGCCCGACGCTGATACCGGTGTGGGTGGGCTCTAATGGGCGAAAGTACACGTCAGGACGGGCCACATCAGGGACAGCCGCTTGTGACAGCCGGAACCGACCTCGAGTCGGCCGACGCCGCCCTCGTCCTCGTCCACGGCCGCGGTGCGACCGCCCAGAGTATCATCCAGTTGGGCAGCCAACTCGCGACCGACGGCGTTGCTCTCCTCGCACCACAGGCTGCACGCAACACCTGGTATCCGAACTCGTTTCTCGCACCTGTCGAGCACAACGAGCCCGGCCGCACGTCTGGACTGCAGGCCGTCGCCGACGCACTCGAGACGGCAACCGCCGCCGGCATCCCGACCGAACACGTCCTCGTCGGCGGCTTCTCACAGGGTGCCTGTCTCGCAAGCGAGTTCGTCGCCCGAAATCCTCGACGGTACGGCGGCCTCGCCGCCTTCAGCGGCGGTCTCATCGGCGAAACCATCGATCCCGACGACTACACCGCCGTCGAGGGGAGCCTCGAGGACACACCCGCCTTCCTCGGCTGCAGTAACGTCGATCCACACATTCCAGAACAGCGAGTCCACGACACCGCCGACGTCCTCTCTGCGCTCGAGGCCGACGTCACCACCCGAATCTACGACGGCATGGGCCACACGATCAACGAAGACGAGGTTGCGTTCGTCAGCGAGATGGTTGCCGGGTTGATCGACTGATTTCGGGACTCGAAGCCGTTGCAAACGGAGGAGGTTTTTTATGCGACAGCCCAACGTAGACGGACGCGATGAACGGGAGCAATCCGGGACGGCGGGCATTTTTCGCCGGCACGACGGCCGCCCTCTTTGGCGGAACCCTCGTGGGTTGTCTCGACAGCGACGAGGACGACCAAGAACCCGAACCCGTCGTCGACGCCGCTACATCGCTTGAGGGTGACACCGACCCCGACGTCTGGCGCGACGTCGATACGCTCGTCCTCGACGGCTATGTTGGCGGCTGGGTCGGCGTCTCGCCCGACCCGATCGACCGCGTTGAAAACCCCACACTCGTGCTCTTCGAGGGTCGTGAGTACGAATTTACCTGGGAGAACAAAGACGGCGTCCATCACAGCATCGCGTTTTGGAACGACGACGAAGAGGTCGTCGACGAGTACGCCACCGACGGAACCGACGTGGTCGGCGAAACCGAAACCCTCGTCTTCGAGGCGACACCCGAAATGGCGACCTATCGGTGTGAGTACCAGCCAGCCGGCCAGGTCGGCGACGTTCTCTCGGAGTAACCGCCCTCAAGTATCCACCCGGGACCGCCCTTTTTATCCGGTGGTAATGACCAGAAAGTCACAGATGGATCAACTACTCACCGACGACGTGGCAGTACTGACAGGTGCCTCGAGTGGGCTGGGACGGGCAATCGCCCGCGAGTTCGCCGCCGAGGGAGCCGATATCGTCGTCGCGGACATTCAGGAGGACCCACGCGAGGGCGGCGAGCCAACACACGAACTGATCGAAGCCGAAACCGACGCCGAGGCAACGTTCGTCGAGTGTGACGTTAGCCAACCCACAGACCTCGAGGCAGCCATCGAGGCAGCTGAGGCTTTCGGCGGCGTGAGCGTCATGGTAAACAACGCCGGCATCTTCCGCGGTGAGGCCTTTCTCGAGGTCGAGGAATCCGATTTCGACCACATGATGGCGGTAAACGTCAAAGGCGTCTACTTCGGCGCGCAGGCTGCGGCCAAACGGATGGTCGACGCCGGCGGCGGCTCGATTATCAACCTCTCGTCGGTCGCCGGCCTCGAGGGCTCGAGCGAGTTCATCACCTACTGTGGGACCAAAGGCGCAATCAAACTCATGACCTACGGGATGGCCGCCAGACTCGGCCCCGAGGGCATTCGGGTCAACGCCATCCATCCTGGGTTGATCGAGACGAAAATGACGACCGACGACTTTCCTATCATGGGGACAGAAGCTGAAGGCGACTTCCTCGAGGCGATCCCCTCCCGACGGGCCGGCCAGCCAGAAGACATCGCCGACGCGGCGGTGTATCTGGCCAGCGACCGATCCTCGTACGTCAACGGCGAGTCGCTGGTCGTCGACGGTGGGATGACGAACACCCAGTAGTCACGCCGCGGTCGGCTCAGACCCCGACCAGCGTTTACCGAACGACCGTCACCGGCACGGGCGCACGTCGAACGATCCGTTCGGCCACGCTCCCGAGTAACACCCTCGAGACGCCCTCCCGGCCGTGGTTGCCGACGATCACGTGATCGACAGCGTGTTCTTCGGCGTACGCGACGACTTCACGCGCCGGCTTTCCGACCGCAACCTCCGTCCGAAAGTCGACGTCCTCAGACCCGGCGAGGGCTTTGACCTCCTCGAGCAGCTCTTCGGAGGCCTGCTCTTTGCGCTCGGTGAGTGCGTCTCGAGCCAGGTTGATCCCCGCGTCGGTGTAGCCGTCTGCGGCCTCGATGACTCGCAACAGGATGATCTCGCTGTCGGGGTAGGTCTCGAAGGCGTATTTGACAGCCTGCTGTGCCGGTGCCGATTCGTCGTAGGCAACGAGGACGTTCATACAGCCTGTTGATCACACGCATAAATAAATCGTCCCGCGGAGCAACCCTGATCAGCCAAACAGCCGGGGAGATTTTTGTCACTGGATAGGATACGGACAGCATGACGGTAGTAAACTGGCTGTTTTCAGCGCTGCTGATACTCCAGGCCCATTTTGCGGCTTCGTATCTGGTTCCGCTGGATAGCGCGGCTCAACAAGAGTTTGGTGGCCTTTTGAGATGGGTCTGGCCGTGGAGTGAACGCGACAGTGGGCTATTTGGTCAGCTTACCGTGTCGGGTGAGTTACCACTTATCGGACTGTTCCTCGCAATGACCGCTGGAACCCTCCTTTTTTGTGCTGCACTTTCGGTGGTAGAACTCTGGATCCCGTTTGGCTGGTGGAGGATACTGGCCGGAAGCGGAGCTGTCCTGTCGCTCGTACTGATGGCAGGCTTTTTCGGAGCCACGAAGCTGATTCCGATGGCGCTCAACGCTGTCGTTTTGTGGGCCGCCGGAACCGATTGGCTCCGACCCCCCGGATGATGTAGTCCACTGGACACCTCCGTATAGTAGCCACTGATCGGCAGTGTCCGCCTGCTCGCGGGACTACTGCTCGAAGACGAACGTCCCAATCCGACCCTTTTCCGCGTCGGGTTCACTCCGTTCACCCTCGCGCAAAACCGTCGATGGAAAAGGCCGCGACTCGCAGCGCTCGTCGCGGGACT
>LFCJ01002520.1_pt1 | contig 13233 bp, 14 predicted proteins | sample 643141 | NCBI WGS metagenome assembly LFCJ01 (sample SAMN03766243, study PRJNA286221) | soda lake metagenome | biome: soda lake; feature: Kulunda steppe; material: water; isolation source: sample B1-Br-g2 brine of Lake Bitter-1 | place: Russia: Kulunda steppe | collected 2010-07 | reverse complement strand
TGAGCGGCGCCTGGACCGACCAGCACTCAGAGGAAATGAAACGCGGGATCTCGATCCGCCTTGGCTACGCCGATGCGACGTTCCGGCGCTGTCCCGGCGTCGAGGAACCCGAGTGTTACACCGTCGAAGAAGAGTGTCCAGACGGGAAAGAAAGCGAGCCTGTCCGGACCGTCTCCTTTGTCGACGCACCCGGCCACGAGACGCTCATGGCAACGATGCTCTCGGGAGCGGCCCTGATGGACGGCGCGGTGTTGGTCGTCAGCGCCAGCGAAGCCGTCCCCCAGCCCCAGACCGAAGAGCACCTGATGGCGCTCGATATTATCGGCATCGAGAACATCGTCATCGCCCAGAACAAAGTCGACCTCGTTGACGCCGAAACCGCCCGCAACAACTACGAGCAGATCCAGGATTTCGTCGAGGGAACCGTCGCCGAAGACGCCCCCGTCGTCCCCATTTCGGCGGGCCAGAACGTCAACATCGACCTGCTGATTAACGCAATCGAAGACACCATCCCGACGCCAGAACGCGACCCCGACGCCGACGCGCGGATGGCTGTCGCCCGCAGTTTCGATATCAACAAACCCGGCACGACGTGGGACTCACTAACCGGGGGCGTTCTCGGCGGAAGCCTCATTCAGGGCGAACTCGAGTCTGAAGACGACCTCGAGATTCGACCCGGTCGACAGGTCGAGGAGGGTGGCCAGTCGCAGTACGTCCCAATCGAGACGACCGTTCGGTCGCTGCAGGCCGGCGGTTCGTCAGTCGACAAGGCGACGCCCGGCGGCCTGCTTGGCGTTGGTACTGGACTCGACCCTGCTCTCACGAAAGGTGATGCCCTCGCCGGCCGGATCGCCGGCCCACCGGGAACACTGCCGCCGACGTGGGAGCAGTTCACGATGAGTGTCGACCTCTTAGAGCGCATTGTCGGGCTCGATGACAGTGAGGGTGACGGCGAAATCGACGAGATTTCCACCGGCGAGCCGCTGATGATGACCGTCGGCACCTCGACAACGGTTGGTGCGGTGACCAGCGCGCGCGACGACGAGTGTGAGGTAAAACTCAAACGCCCCGTCTGTGCTGAGCCGGGTGCAAAGATCGCCGTCAACCGCCGAATCGGGGCCCGCTGGCGGCTGATCGGCCTCGGAACGCTACTCGAATAGGACGCTACTGATAATGACGACGAAGATGAGTCCTCGAGTCGCCCTCGATACGAGTGCGCTGATGATGCCGGTCGAATGCAACGTTCGGCTGTTTGAGGAACTCGACCGGCTGCTAGAGCGGTGTGAGCTGATTACACCACAGCCGGTGATCGAGGAACTTCGTCGCCTCTCAGACAACGGCGGAACCGAAGGGACGGCCGCCGCAGTCGGCTACGATTTAGCGACCGAACGCTGTCTCGTCGTCGATACCGAACAGTCCTATGCCGATGATGCCCTGGTCGAACTCGCTGCCGAGAGAGCAGTCGACTACGTCGTTACCAACGATCGACCGCTCGTCAAGCGCGTCATCGCGGAGGACATATCGGTAATTGCTTTACGCGGCAAGAACAAATTGGCGATTACTCAACCATAGATGTACAAACGGGTCAGATTAAAAGATACAGTCGAAGTGCCGCCAAAGGAGCTCGGCGACGTCTCACCGTCGCTCGTCAAGCGCTTGCTCCAGGATAAACTCGAAGGTCGGATGGACGAGGAGGTGGGAAGCGTCGTCTCGGTCACCGAAGTTCACGATATCGGTGATGGGACGGTCCTCCCGAATCGTCCGGGTGTCTACTACGAAGCGGAGTTCGACGCCCTGACCTTCGACCCACAGATGCAGGAAGTCGTCGACGGCACCGTCGTCGAGGTCGTCGAGTTCGGTGCCTTCGTCGGCATCGGGCCTGTTGACGGCCTGCTGCACGTCTCACAAATCTCCGACGAATACCTCGCGTTCGATCGGGAGAACCAACGGCTTGCCTCAAACGAGTCCGACCGCGCTCTCGGAACCGAGGACGCCGTTCGCGCCCGCATCGTCACCAAAAGCATCGACGAGCGCAACCCACGCGACTCGAAGATTGGCTTGACGGCCAAACAGCCCGGCCTCGGCAAACACGGCTGGCTGATCGAGGAGCGCGAAAAGCGCGAAGCCGCGGCGGGTGAGTGACGATGGCCTCAAACCGTCTCGCCTGCCGGGAGTGCCACCGAATCAACGATCCCGACCGGGAGACCTGTACCGCCTGCAACTCCTCGTCGCTGACTGAAGATTGGGCTGGCTACGTCTCCATCGCCCACCCTGACGCAAGCGAGGTCGCCCGCGAGATGCAGGTCACCGAACCGGGCTCATACGCGCTCAAAGTCCGGTAACACGATGTCACCGGAGTCGCCAAGCGGTGACGGTGGCGATGCAAACCCCAATTGTGGCGACGATAGTGGCCATCATGAGCGCGACACGCCACTACTCACTCTTCCTGACTCGGCCCGTGACTCGCTGAAAACACCAATCGGCCCGGTCGAAACCGACGCTGACTCCCTCCTCGAGTCCGTTTCCGGCCCCGTTATTGCTGTTGGCGATGTTGTCACCCACCATTTGCTCGAGGCCGACCACACCCCAGCAGTCGCGTTCGTCGATGGTTACACCGAACGGACAGCGGTCGACGCAGCGATCAAACAGCGGGTGACAGCGGACGTCACCTGGACCGTGTGCAATCCGCCGGCGACCATCACCGAGGCGCTTGTCTCGAGACTCCGTGACGGCCTCGAGCGTGAGGAGCCAGCGACGATTCTGGTTGACGGTGAAGAGGATTTAGCGGCGCTGCCGGCGATTCTCGCTGCGCCTGATGGAGCCAGTGTGATCTATGGCCAACCCGGTCAGGGGATGGTTCATGTGCTGGTTGATGACGATGTTCGGGCGGAGATCCGTGCGCTCCTGACGCAGTTTGATGGGGATCACGAGCGGCTGTTTGAGCTGTGTTCGTCCAAATCTTGAGCTTTTGTAATTCACCAGGTGCACTGGCCGAACTGACCCAGTGTCGCTGTAAGCGACAGTCGAGAAGCTATTTACTCACCGGCCGACAGATACGGATATGAGTCTGAGTTCTAGTCCATACGACTTCGTTGTCGTCGGCGTTGGCCCCGCCGGCGCGCGCTTTTCCCGACAGGCCGCTCGAGCAGGCTACGACGTGCTTGCCTTAGAGGCAGGGACCGTTGGTGAGCCCTTAGCCTGTTCGGGCCATGTCAGCACGGATATCTGGGAGTTTACCGGTGAGGGCGCTCGCGCTGAACTGTTCCAGAACGAGGTATATGGCGCACGATTTCATGTTGGTGGGCCACACGAGTGGGGTGGGCAGAACGGTACTGGAACTGCTAACGGCAACGACAATGCCACTGCTAACGCTACTGACAACCTTGACGCCGACGCCACCCGTGACGCCGACGCCACCGCCACTGGCAACTATGACGCCACCGCCACTGGCAACCGCGACACATACCCCTTCTACAAACAGGACGTCATCTCAAACGTCATCGACCGCGTCGGCCTTGACCGCCATCTCGCCCGCTTGGCCCGCGAGGCCGGGGCCGACGTTCGGGAGAACCACACCGTTACGGGGGTAACCGAACACCGAGACCACGTTACAGTCACGTTCAAAGGCCCCGACGGCACCGAAACGGTCGAAGCGAAGATGGTCGCCGGCTGTGATGGGCCACGCTCGAGAGTTCGGGATGCCCTCTCGCTCCCCGAACCCGGTGAGTTGCTCCACGGCGTCCTCGCCTTTTCAGCGGAACCCGACAATTCGGACTTCGTCGACGTTCACCTCACCGCGCCACGATTTTTCGCCTGGCGCATCCCGCGTCACGAGGCCGGCGTCGAGTACGGGTTGGCCGCACCGCCGGGGGCGCAGGTGACCAAACTCTTCGAGGAGTTGATCGACGGCTACGAAATCGACGTCGCCCACCGGTGTTCGGGTGCAATTCCCGTTGGCCCACCGGAAACCGTCACGAGCCACCGGGGCTTTCTCATCGGCGACGCCGCTGCCCAGACAAAACCGTTTACCGGCGGGGGGATTCTCTATAGCATGACCTGTGCCGACCACGCCGTCGCCGAAATCGACCCCGACTATCCCTCGAGTCTCGGTGCGTACGAACGCGCGTGGCGAGAGGACTTAGCCCGGGAGATCAAACTGGGCCATTGGGTTCGTCGAGCCTACTCGTTGCCCGAACCGATCCAGCACCTCGGCCTCCGGTCGTTGTCGGGCGAAATCGGCGTCCACATGGACCGACCGACTTCGCTGTTTTCGACCGAGCAACTGAAAGCGTTGCTCTCGAGTTGACTTTCTCTCTCATACCGTCCACTCACGTATTCGGTCCAAACCCCTTCCGCAGTACGTCTCTTGTATTCCGACCCGGTTGCAGACGCTACTCGTACACCGGCAACCGCGCTGACCGATCCGATCCCTCGACGAACGGTAGGTTGGTCCGCTCGGCCGGTAGTTCTTGGCCCCCAACGCGCACTGTCAGGGAGTCAGCCTCGAGTCCATACTCGACGACTGCCAGGGCGATTGGGTACTCGAGGAGGGGACTCATGACGGCTCGAGTCACCTCGCCGACGGCCGAATCACCGGCGAAGATGGCTGCGCCCGGTTCGGGGACCGGAATCTGTTCGTCGCCTTCGGCTCCAGTATCACTGCCGTCTGCTTCCAATGCCACCCCAACAACCCGCTTGCTCGGCCGGCCTCGATTCTCGACGCGCGAGACGACTTCTTGGCCAACATAACAGCCCTTTTCGAAATCCAGTGCGGTTCGGAGTCCGAGGACGTTCGGAATCTGTCCTGCAAGCTCCGTGGTGAAAAGCGGCGACCCGGCCTCGAGGGTGAGTGTATCCCATGTTTGGTAGCCGAAGGTCGCGGCGTTCAAGCCGTGATTGAGCAGGGTGTCAAAGACCGCTTCGGCGTCTTCGACGGCACAAATCACCTCGTAGCTCTCCTCACCGGTGAGTGCGTCGGTGCGGATGACTGTGACGCCTTCGTCGCCCATACTCCCGCGGACGAACGAAAAGCGCGCCTCGGGGGAGGCCGCCTTGTTGAGGACGCTTGCAATCTTCTCGGTTGCCTTCGGGCCATGAATCCCGAAGATGGCATACTCGTCGGTCCCAACGCGAATATCGACATCTTGGATAAACACTTTCTCGGCCCATTCCTCGGCGAGTCCGGCAGCAAGATCGGGCGGCGTGAACAACAGCAATCGCTCGCCAGCGTTGTAGATATAGAGGTCGATTTCGATCTTTCCTTGTGGATCTAACACGAGCGCGTAACAGCCTTCGCCGTCAGCTGCTGGAACCCGATTGGAGACGACGTTGTCGACGTACTCGACTCTGTCCTCGCCCTCGACGACGATCACGCCGTAGGCACACTCGAGTAGGCCAACGCCGTTTCGGACGGCGCGATGGGTCCGTTCGGGTCGACCGTAGTGTTCGACCACCGTGCGCCCGTTTCGTTCGCCGAAGGTCGCCCCGTGTGCGTCGTGGAGAGACTCAATTACTGTCATACCTGTTCTCGGGGTTGCGCGACCTTTGGCGTGGCGGTCTCTGGCCACACGCGGGCCGGTTATTGGCGTGACTAAAACGGAAACTGCCGACGAAACCACTCGAGAAGTGACTCCTCGGCTTCGGGTTCCGGTGCGTCCGGAATCACTCGCTCGTCGGGACGGATCACTGTTCGACCGCCCGTCCGTTCAACTGCGATTAGATTGTCCGCTTTGAGAGCGGCGAGAGCGCCCTCGAGTTCGTCAATATCGGCAGCGACGGCTGCTCGGAGTTCGAAGACGGTCATGCCGTCTTCGGTGCGGTTGACGAGTTTGTCGAGCACCGCCACCTCTGTCGACGTTCGGTTTCGGTACTCTTGTTTCGCTCTCATCTACATCTACAGCCCTATTCGGGAACCCACGATTTTACAGTTGCCGTTCACTGTCGGACCTTACGGTACGTTTTTTAGGGCGCGGGGTGCTATCGTCTGATAATGGGCCTGCGATGTTCGTTGCTCGGATGTGACTTTGGCGAGCCGACGATCGAAAACGAGCGCGAAGAACGCGGCAGCGAAGTCGTACTCACGGTAACTGAGTACGAAGAGTGTACGCGTTGTGGGGCGAGAAACGTTATTAGTGAAAATACCGGAGTGACGAGCCTTGCGGCTGAACCGGCCGTTGCTGGTGAGGACGAGGATGAGGCTGGTACTGACGCTGACGCTGGCGCTGGTGTTGACGCTGACACCGCCGCCGGCGATGAGCACCCTTCATCCGAACCGGCTGATGGCACAACAACCACGGTCTCCGCCGATGACTCAGTTGACGAGACGGCTGCTGCACTCGCGGCAACCGAGTCGACCGAGGACCCGGAATCGATTGCTCCCGGCCATCCAGTCGACATCGAGCCAGCATCTGCTCCACCGGTTGATTCCGGTTCCGATACGGAGACAGATGGCGAATCTGAATCTAAATCCGAATCTGAACCTGAACCTGAACCTGAACCCGAGTCTGATATCCCAACCGACGAACACGGCAACCCGATCACTGATGACGCCGAAATCCTCGAGGACACCGAGCCGGATGGCGATTCCGGTCGAGCCCACGGTGAATGGCCTGACGTGAGCGATGTCGGTCAGTCACCCGATGAGGCGAGTGATCCGGCTGGGTGGCCGGCAGAGAGGGGCGATATCAACGGTGGGATAGATGCCAACGCCAATGACGACGACGCCACTGCCCACGAAGCCGACGACGACAACGTGTCGTTCAACCACGACCCCGATGACATGCCCGAGGAGGCTGTCGAACTGAGCTATCATGACTCCGGTGAACCTGAAGACGATGCAATCATCGTCGATGCTGATACTGGCGCCGGTAGTGACCCTGACCCACCCACCGAGTCCACGACAACAGCACCCAGTGGTGCGTCCGAGACCGCACCGTCCCGCTCCGATCCGTCGACACCGTCTCAAACCGGTATCGAAAGTGCCCAATCGGCACCGGTACCCGGTGAATCCTCGACAGACCCACGCAAACCAACCCAGTTCCACTGCCCAGCCTGTTCGTTTACCGCCCCTGGAACCCGGAGTTCACTCCGACCGGGCGACATCTGCCCCGAATGTAAGCGTGGCTACCTCGGCGAGCGCGAACTTGAGTCCGGTCGCTAACCGGTCACACGTTATCAATTGGGTATTGGTCTCATTCACAGCTCACACAGCGTCGCGTGTCCGTCAATCACTCCATGGCAACTGTCCACAATTATACTACCAACGTCCGCCGGGTATGAAAAGAGGTAAATCAACTCTCGTGTATCCTCCATCCATGAAGGAGTACAAGATGCGCCGTGGCGAACATCTCGAGGAGCGAATTCCGGACATGGAAGCAACTGTCGAAGAGTACTTCGGGCCGATTACGGACACTGAGGAGTTCAAAGGCAGTGACCTCTACGTTGTTGGCAAGCCGAAAAATCCGGTCTTCGAGAAGATTGTCGCCGGTGCTGTCGAGTACTCCGGCAAAAAGGACAAACTCGCTGTCGAATTCTACGAACGCGACCCGACCGAACTCGGCCCGGATGAACTCGAGGCTGCCGGTGAGGCAGTCTCTGCGAAAAACGACTTTCTCTTTGAGGCGACCGCTCGAGATGCAAAATCCCGTCGTGAATCACTCAAACGCTCGGTCGAAGACGATCCGGATCACGATTTCTGAGTCCGTCTGAGCGTGTTCGTCGTCTTCGGGTTTTGATTCGTCCAGCGGAGCGGTCTTTTTTGCTGTGCCGCGATGGGACGGTGTCTGTGGCAGTCTTGGTCAGGCAGTCACACTTCGCTCGATTCAGTCGTCAGCTCGCAGTGCCCCACCGATGACGAGGGCGGCTCCGATAATGACGAGGTTTTTCACGATGTACTGGCCTTCGACGGTCAGCCCGTATGGGAATGTGGTGTAAACGACCTCCGGGAGCAACACCATCGGGAGGAATGTTCCCGGCAGTTGGACGAACAGGAGCAAGATTCCAAGCCGAATGAGCGGCTTGTAGAGCAGGCAGACGCCGATTAGGACCTCCCAGACGCCAAGTACTGGGACAAACAGTTCGGGTGGGACGACGTAGACGGTCGCGGCGACGAGGTCGCCTGCTGGGCTCACGCCGAGAACTTTGAGTCCACCAAACCAGATGAATACGATCCCGATGGCGACCCGTAGTGTTGGGACACTCCATCGGTCCATCTGTTCGGAAATCATCGCATCGATGCTATCGAAGCGTTTTCTGTACGTTTTATCTGGGTCGATGGTGTTTGCGATGGACATTGGTTTCTCGTGTGCTGTGGTCTGGTCTGGTCTGGGGTGATGTGGTACGGTTACTGTACGCTACCGTACCAGCCCACTCTACTATAGACGGCCGCTCGAAATTCCGTCCGTGTGGAGTTGTTCGACAACTCAGTGTAGCGGTGGCCGAATAAAAAAGCCGCTGCTGAACAGTGTTAATCGCATTATTGATCGGGATCGACTTCCCCGCGCTCGACCACCGAAACGACACCAGCGGTCTCCTCACCGATCCGAAGGTCGGCTATGTCGCCCACCTCGAGATTGTTGAAATCATCGCGGAGGACGAGGGTGGTTTGGCAGTTGTGTTGTGCTTCGTGTTCGTCCCTCCCTTCACGAACTCCAACCGTCGACTCACCCCCCGATTCTGTCCCCGGCTTACAAACCCAAATTTCGTACCGAAGCGTCTCGAACTCCCCCTCGAGGTCCTCAGCAACAGTGAGCGGTTCGGGTTCGTCTCCGAGTGAGTCGTGGCTGTCGCTGGTGTTGGATACATCGACCGCGTCACTCACATCGCTTGCAACAGTTCCCTGTTCGGTGAGCCACCGCTCGGCTATGACCACTGGGTCGCCATCGTCGACACTCGTCAGTCGCTTCCGGACTATTTTGACCCGGTCGACAAGGCCGACGCTGGCGGCACAGCCCCCGAGCCCAGCCAATCCAGCCACCCCAGACACGAGAAGGGCACGTCGTCTCACGCCTACCGTTGCTTGCTGCGTCGCTATGAGTCTTTTTGACGTCGAGCGCTGTCCTCGCCGTATACTTCGAAACGGCTATCGGCTCCCCGCCCCTTTGCTCACTCGAGTATGGAGTTATCGACGTTTCTGGCTGCGACGCTGGTTGCACACATCAGTTTCGCCCTGTTCGTGACCGCTCACGCCTTCCTCAACGACCGGAATCCGGGCAACTGGCCGTATATTACCCTCTTTTTCGGCCTCGCTGGCGTCGCTGGCTACTTTTTTTACGACAGTGAATCCGAGCCGACCATCTAACCGAGCCGGAGGTTCAGATCAGGCCAAAAAGATGTGTCGTGGCCGGTCTGTAAGCACATCTCGACCCCATTCGACGATTTCGGCGAACTCCGGACTGCGGAAAAAGGCCATTGCATCCTCGCGGGCATCCCACCGGCTGGGGATGAACATGTCGTTTTCGTCCTCCCGATTGGCAAGCAGGTCAGTCTGCCGGCGGCCGTCCATCTCCTCGACAGCCTGTATTCGGCGCCGTTCGGGGGCGTCTCGCCAGGCATCCCAGTCGACTGACCGGAAGTCGTGTAACACGTACCACCTTTCGTCGGTTTCGGGTGGTCTGCGTCGCTCCCTACCGGGGCTTCGGATGCGCTATTCAACAACGAGTGGTTTCTGGTCTGGGTTTTCCGGTTCTGGACAGAGATTGTGTTGTCCGTACTCTGGAGCCCAGCTCCGTCAGCCCGCCAGTATCCACGGCGCAAAGACGACTAACATGAAGCTGAACAACATCGTGAGACCGATTGCCGTTGTCACCGTCCGGACCATACCGCGGGTGGCCTCAAACGGTAGCCGGGAGGCGATTGCCTCGGTGCTGGTGCGCAAAATGTGTCCGCCATCCAGCGGGAACGCCGGAATGCAGTTGAAAAAGGCCAACTGGAGGTTGATCCAGCCGGTCCAGAATAACGTGTTTGCGAGCAAAAAGACACCGCCGTCGCCGAGGACAGCAAGCGCCCCCTGGGCCTGATAGAAGTTCTCGACGCCACCGGTGAAGCCAGCGAAATTAAAGGGGAACGCGCCAACGAAGCCCGCAAACGGCAGAAACAGGACAATCCCGATCGTGCCAAGGAACGAATCAGAGAGCGGGCCAAAGCCTTCGCCGTCCCCACCCAGCGCTGATAGATACAGTTCCGCCGGGTAGAGTTGAATACCAAGGTCGTTGACCTCGAAGCCGCTGATACCTGGTGCCCCGCTAATACCGAGGAATCCGACGTCAGCATTGCGCGGGTTGTCCCCAAGAGTCACCTCGTAGCTGACCCGCTCGCCGTCGATGTAGCCGGCGACAGTGACCACATCGCCGGGACTCGTCTCCTCGATTGCCGCCTGAAAGGCCTCCTCGGAGACCGTCCGTTCGCCGTTGAACTCCGTGATGATGAACTGCTCTCCGACCGGCGCTCCGGCCGCCGCAAGCGGTCCGTCTTCGGTTGGCATCGCCGATGCGCCGATCGGCAACGTTCGCTCGTAGCGTTCGGTCTCTCCATCAACGCTGCGCTCGAACGTGAGCGTCGCCGTTTCCGATGCTGACGCTGACTCCGACTCAGACTCCAAGGAAGTAAGCGCCGCCACCAACTCCCGCTCGGTCGTCACCGACTCACCGTTGACGGCGACGAGTCTGTCTCCAACATCGATCTCGAGGTCAGCGTTGTAGATCGCCGACACGAGCATTTCGCGCTCGACGGTGACGGTTTCCTCGCCGTTGCGTTCAAGCGTGAGCGTCGAACTGTCGCTTGCGTCGATCAACTCCTCGAAGTGGTCGTTGTCCTCGACTGTTTGGCCGTCGATGGCCGTGATTCGGTCGTTCGGGCCGATGCCGGCAGCTTCGGCAGAGGAACCGGGGGCGACACCGCCGACTGCCCCACCGGGGGCGACACTGATCGCCCCGACGACCGGCCCAAAGAGGAGGGCAAAGACAATGACGGTGAGGATGACGTTGAACAGGACGCCAGCCGAAAACATCCGCGTCTGGGCTCCTCGAGAGGCCGCCTTGGAGCTTTTTTCTTCGGGTTCGACGAACGCGCCAATCGGGAGGACAGCGAGCATCGCGACGCCCATCGATTCGATTTCGATGTCCTCAACACGGCAGAGCAGGCCGTGGCCGCCTTCGTGGACGACGAGCCCAATGAGGAGGCCAAAGACGATCTCAAAGAGTACTGAGAGCGGCAGAAAGTCGTTGACGCCGGGGATGACCAGAATGTTCTGGGGTTGTTGGACCGGCGTCGTTTCCGTCGTCTGTAAGGCGGCGAACGCCGCCGAGAGCAGGAAAAAGAACATCGCTCCCATGACGACGATTGCCATTCCGACGCCGAGGTTTGCGAGTGCCCGCCAGAACCGTTTGGGGCCGGCTAACCAGTTTAAGAAATTCCGTCCCCGTTTCGTGTGAATCGTCAGGATCGGTCCCTGGGTTTTGACGCTCGCTGGCAACAGATCGTTCTGCTTGAGGACGACGACGCCAGCCCAGTAGGCCAGCAGGCCGACGAGCGTCGCAGCAAGCAGGTTCGACGCGAGGAGATCAACAACGGTGGAGGCTGCAAGCGCGGACGAAGATGTCACTACCCTCCTCTCGGGGTGGCACTCTCAAATGGCTTTTGTCTCTCTCAGTACTCCGCCACGCGTCGACTGCTGCGTCGAACCAACGCCCGCAAACTGGTTCGACCCGTCAGTTCAGGCCTGCCAAAGCACTCAGCGCTCGCGACGGAGTCGGCCGACGACAAACGCTTGGTCGACTTTCGCGAGGAAGGGCCCAAGCTTCGGCCCCTGGTCCTCATCGAAAAAGAGCCGGTACCCCGCTCCAAAGAAGTCGCTGACGGGAACGTCGTTGCGACGGGCGGCCTCATATATTTCGCCTTGGATCTCCTCGGGACCGTGCCCGGCTTCGATGAAGTCAGCGAGTTCGGCCAGCGCCCGTTCGGTGGCGCTATCGAAATCGTGAGCCGGAATCGACTCCCGCTTGAGTTCGTAGTCGAACTCGTTTTCGGTCCGCCGAGCCCACGTCCGGGCCAACTCGACTCGCTCGAGGGCGTTTTCGACTGCCCACTTGGGAGCATCCTCCGGAATGTGCCCCTCGCGCCGGGCAATCTCCTCGCGGAGGGCCGGATCGTCGGTCATGCCCAACACCGCTGCAAAGGTGTAGGGGAGCCGAATACGCTCCTCACGTAGCTCGTCGACGACGAGCGGATATACGCGCTCGGCAAACGCCTGCTCGTCTTCGCTCGCCTCGACCTCGCCGAAGTACACCTGCTCGAAGCGGTCAAACTCGTCGACCAAGAGGTCAATCCGTTCGACGCTGAAATCCCGCGCCTTGCTCGGATTTTTCGCGAAAAAGTATCGTAGGACCTCGAGATCGACCAGCGAGAGCACGTCCGAGACCAGGATCACGTTCCCTTCCGATGAGGAGAACGGTTCGCCGTCGAGCGTAAACCACTCATAGACCATCGGCACCGGTGGCTCGATGCCAAGTACTTCGCGGGCGATTTCGACCCCGCTCGGCCAGGACCCTTCGGCGTGGTCCTTTCCGAAGGGTTCGACATCGACGCCTAAAACCTGCCACTGGGCTGGCCACTCGAATCGCCATGGCAGTTTGCCCTCCCGTAGCGTTGCCGTTCCCTCGTGGCCACAGCCCTCGATTGTCCGGTCGCCCGCTTGGAGGTCTGTACAGTGGTAGTCGACCGTTCCGGCCCCGGATTCGGACCCGGACTCAGACTCAGATTCGAGGCCCAAATCAACACCAGTGACCGTTTCGGTGATCTTCCCACAGGCCTCACAGATCGGATTGAACGGGACATAGGTCTCGTCGACTTTGTCCTGATACTGGGCGAGTACGTCCCGTGCCTGCTCGCGGTTCTCGAGGATATGGTGGGTGACGGCCTCGAACTCCCCTGACTCGTAGAGGTCGGTGTTCGAAACGAACTCGATTGGTACCTCGAGGGCATCGGCGCTGGCTCTAATGATATGTGAAAAGTGGTCGCCGTAAGAGTCGGCTTCGCCGAAGGGGTCGGGAATGTCGGTGTAGGGAACACCGAGGTTTCGCCCGAGTGCGCCGGCGTCGACATCGCCGAGATCGACGAGGTTCCCCTCCCGATCACAGAGCGTTCGGGGGAGTTTGCGAAGCGGATCACGGTCGTCGGTGGTAAACACCTGTGTGACGTCGTACCCACGCTCGCGGAGGACGGCGGCAATGTAGTAGC
>LFCJ01002518.1_pt1 | contig 13236 bp, 11 predicted proteins | sample 643141 | NCBI WGS metagenome assembly LFCJ01 (sample SAMN03766243, study PRJNA286221) | soda lake metagenome | biome: soda lake; feature: Kulunda steppe; material: water; isolation source: sample B1-Br-g2 brine of Lake Bitter-1 | place: Russia: Kulunda steppe | collected 2010-07 | reverse complement strand
GATAATACGTGTAGTCGAGTTCGGTCGACGATGGACGCCGAGAGAGAAGCGTCCAGCCGACAACTCCGGTGCCGCCCGTTACCAGAATCTTCATTGCTGCTGTTCAAAGAACTCCGTGAACGTATCAGTAAGGTAATTGATATCGTCGTCCTCAAGAGACTGGTGAGCACCGATGACGAACGCGTTTTGCATGATGTTGTTGGCATTCGAATACTCATCGAACGGGAGACGAGCATCAATCTGATCGAAGCCAGGGTGTTTCAGCAGATTTCCAGACCAGAGAGATCGCGTCTGAATCCTGTTGTTTTCGAGATATTTGACGATCTCGTTGCGGCTGAACGGAGTCTCATCCCGAACCGTAAGTGGGAACGCCAGCCAGCATGTTGTAACATCGTCCCGCTGATCGGGGAGAACGAACCACTCTCGATACTCCGCAAAGAAATCGTACAATTGATCGAAGTTCTGCCGACGGATGTCAGCGAACTCCTCGAGTTTCTGTGTTAGTGTATTGATTTGTACATATGATGGAGAGCGTTATATTTCGAATACACTTGATTCGGTTATAGATCAGAAGTATGAAAATTTAGAAATTTTAATTCATGATGACGACTCGAAGGATGCTACAGTCTCTATTTTAAACAGATATTCCGAAATGGATAATCGTATTACCGTATTTGAATCCAAAAAGAATATCCGACCATATAACGGTTATAACAGATTGCTTGAAGAAGCCGAGGGAGAATATATTGCAATTCAAGATCACGACGATATCTGGCATCCAGAGAAAATTAGGTGTCAAATAGATTTTCTCGAAAATAACAATAGTTTTGTTGCATGTGGGGGATGTCCAGTGAAATATTGGGAAAAAGATGATGCAATTTATAAAATAGACGTCGACGAAATAAGCAATTTCGCCCCACATCCCTCTCTTTTGTTTAGGAATAACGGCTATAGATATGACACAAGTATAAATTATAAAACAGATATGTATTTTATGGAGTTTATATTATGTCAGGGCAATAAGCAAATATATAATTTTCAGAAAGCATTATACATTAGTATGGTTAGAGATGATGGAAAGAACCTCTCATCAAACTGGACAAATATGAAAGACGTTATTCACTATGGCATTAGATCACGAAATTTAGAATATATTCCTCTATCAATACTCTGGGAGTTATTTCCTCAGACATTCCCAGATAACCAAACAGATGAGTTGTATGAGCAGGCAGAACTACAAAGTGTTTCAACATTAGAAGATGATCCTCACACAGCGCCCTTTTTAGATTATCTCTCGGATTATATAGGGAACTAAACCTTCGTATTATACATGCTTCTGGAAAAATGATTTGGCATTCTCAAAAGTCAGACGAGTAGGATCATCAATAGCACGATGAATTCGTAATTGCATCTCATTCAAAATTTCACTAAATTTGTATACTGTATTATAACATGGCATCCCTAATACTTCAGACATATATTGATGGTGTTTAATACAAAAATCCCCCTCTCTGAACCTTCTATCTTGAAAGATAAATGAATTATACTTAATATTATGTTTGTTAAAGTCCATATTGACAGCTAATGAGCGCCGGTTCCAACCGCGTTGTTTCTTCTTAAATGTACCTTTAGGTTCACCTACATCGTTAAAGTAAGATGGGCGAGAAATATTCGGCATAATACTATTACCTAATCTATAAAAAATAACGCCGTTTTGATAGTACTCGATTGGCTGAATTCGATGGGCATGATGGCCAATAACAACATCAGCACCAGCATCAAGTATCTGATGAGCAAGTTTTACGTCGTCGGGCTTGGGGAGATAGACTTCCTCCGCACCCCAATGGACAGACACAACTTGAAACTCTGCGTCCCGTTCTGAAGCAACATGAATATCTTCCTTGATTTGATCAATATTCGGTGGAGCTACCCCAGGTTTGCTTTCCGTGGCTATTGTAGGTGAAGTTGAAGTACAGGTATATCCACAGAGTCCAATTTTAGTTCCGGAAACATCCAAAACAAGTGGATTATTACAGCTATCAGATAGGTCACCCGCACCATAATAAGGTATTTCGTTATTGTCGAGAAATTCAAGCGTATCACTAAATCCTGTCTCCCCATAATCCATTATATGATTGTTCGCAAGACAAACTGCGGTAGGTTTAGATCCGAACGTTTCCTCAAGATAGCTCTCATCTGTCTTGAGAACAACCTTATTTGGGACAGGATCTTCGGATTCCGTAATCGGATATTCAAGATTCAGGATAAAATTGTCAAAATGGACAGCCGACTCGTATGCTTCTGGAAGAAACACATCACCAAGGAATGTAACACTCATTATTTGTCACTTATTAACAAAGTCATGCATCGATACGTCGCTGACTCACTGCGTTCAATTTGTTCATCAGTTCGAATTACACTGTACACTCGACCTAAGCATTATATATCCTCCGATCGAATATATTTGGGTTTGAACAATCGATGCGATGGACTGACCGGTAATAAAACAATCGCTGAAAGGTTAGAGTACTGGAAAATATTTGGTGAAGAGCATGTGTAGATATGGTTCTTACCATAATGACCCAAACTTGAAATCATATTTTTGGGGTACAAATGGGTTCCCACCCGAAGATTCAGCTACAGTCATTTCTCCAAAATGTATTTTATTTTTATTTGGGTTATATAAATCTACTCTAATATGGTCAAAATCTTTACCCAATGTTTCGGCGATCTCAATCATATTATCAAGATTGGGTGGCTCAGAAATGCCTTCACCCTGTTCAAAGTGTAACTTTACATCAATCGGCTTCCAGTTTTCATTGTAAAAATTTCTTTTTGTTACTTCTTCATTGAATCGATTATACGTGACATGTATTACTTTTACCTCTCCATGAAATACCATAAATTTGTAATCAACTGGGGTTTTATATTTTTCGGATTCAATGAACTCCTCTACAAGAATTTTTGGGGTTATATCGGCATACCAATACTCCCCTTTTATTTGTCCAAATTTTTGATCAAGCCACTCAGAGCATCTCTGTTTTATTAATCCAACATTCGGTTTTGTATCCTTATCAATGATGAAATTGCTCCCACCTGACAAGTGATTCGGTTTAATAACATATTGTTCGGGGAGTTCATCAAATGGAATGGTCTCAGGATCGTCAGTAACATGATATATTTCTGGTAGAATTTCTTTACCAATTCTCTCTGCTACATATTCCCTTACTCGCCATTTATCCTCTATAATAGAAAACAGCTCGTTATCTGTATATAATTTTCTGTACATGACTTTTTCATTAAACGTTCTTGGATTGCGGATTTTTGGCCAATACCCCAATCTTGAATACATATACAATTTTTGGTGTAATTCATCACCAAGAATAGATTTTGTGTACGGTGCTATAGGACCACTAATTAGGATGTATTCCCAGATTATTTTGAGTACCGAACGAAAGCCCTCTGTATATAAAGTATCTCTCAGTACTTTGAATTTACTCATACGTGTATGTAAGTCTCCCTCAGTATATTACTCTCGGTTTCTTTTCTCAACTTTATTACTAATGGGTAGAGTGATACACTATCATAATAAGGTATAATATCATACTTTGTTAATTAGATTCAAGCTGCCGATAATCAGGATGATCAAGAGTTTCAGTTGACTTTACTGCTTGTTGGAGCTTTCGTATCCATTCAGAATGACGCACTAATATAGTCACTGGAATTTCTTCCAGGTCAAGCAGTTTTGCAATAGAAAGTCGATGAACCCCATCGACGAATAAAATTTCGCCGTTTCGACCAACATCAACAAGAATCTCATTCGTTTTAATGCCTACAAATCCACGCACTGGATTAGAACCAGTTCGGGTTATATGTTCCGTACTTTTTCCATAGCGTTGGACAGATTTGTCTAATTTGACAATCCGTCCACCTATATTAATACCCAGTAATTCACGCTTGGTTTTGTATCCGTTTTCGTTGATTATCTTGTATAGTTCATCAAACCGTTGGCAGCGTTCCTGTACATCGGTTCGGCTGGTACAAGCCCAACACCGATTACCGCGGTCGATCTCATCATGCACGAACTGAATAAGATTGGTCTCTGGCCAAGGCACTCCTTTTTTGAAGTGATCGTGAAACGATTCGTATACAAGATTATTTTCGAATTTTCTTATGTTCGATTTTTGTATATATCCTCCACTACTTTGAGGTGGCCGTTTATCCCAATCACCACTCATTATTTTCCCAATTTCTGAACGATCTTTTATTCCGGTTCGTCCACTAAAATAATTAATATCTGAGGGATCTATTGAATGATAGGCAAATGGATCAAGCTTAAGTCCATGATTTCGAAGTTGTTTACCATGTTTCCGTTGATGGTACCATCCTGCGAAATTCCAATATAATGAAGCAGTTATTGTATTTGATAGTTTATTATATAACATCATATATGTAATAAATTGGTAGATATAATTTTCAGATACCTGTTTAATACTCATAAGTTGTTATTATTGTAATATTAAAACAAATCAGATCCAATCAATTTGTTCAAAAACTTTCGAATTTCATCATTATTAAGTTGCTTAAACACATAATCTAAGTTAGAATCAGGACGTTGATTAAGATTCCCTTTTTTTAATTTAGATACAAGCTCTGCGGCTGTACCAATAAATTCTGTCTCTGTGTTATTTACTAATGGTTTCATTTCGTTTTTGAACTGACTTTCCAAAACGTATGCTTTAGTGTTAAATGGCAAGCTTTCATACAGTGCAGTGGTGGTCACGCCAACAACCACTTTACATTTTGAGAACAATTCAAAAAGACTCACGTCTGGGTCGTCAATAATTTTAATATTTGAATGATTGACTACGCCCTGATAGATCGATCTCTCAGAATAATCCTCTCGCTCTCCAGGATGTGGTTTCCACCAGACCTCCCAATCAGTGTCGGTCCCCATCTCCGTAGCCAATTCAGTAGTGAAATCCGCTAGTAATTCTCTTCCGGCTCCTGAAAGAACCATAACCGAGTTTGTCTTTTCATGTTCGCGATGATAATCTACTTGATTATTTAAGTACGGATAACCGATTGGGTGGATATCATTTTTTGGAATTGCTGGCGATATATTATCATGCCAAAAGTCCCCCCAGACAAGTAAGTAATCAGGCCTTATATGTTTAGTAACACCTTTTGGATAATGATAATTTAAATCATTTTGGTCAATTAGTCGGAACTGTAGATCGAGTACAGGTATTTTTTTAGTATTACAGGCTTCGATGAAGGTTGATTTCATTTCGCCATGAGCCCCCCTCATCAATACAACATTCGGATTAATTCGAGAGAGCATTTTTTTGAAGAGAGGAAGTCGAACACGCCGTCTAGCAAGATGACGTCGTACTCTTCCCACTAAATCAATAGAAACACCGAATTCAGCTTCGATGTCCTGTTCGAATTTTGTGAGACGTGATACCTCATTTTGTTTCAATGAAAAACTGAATGTATTGAGTTCAGCAGGAACATGCCCAAGGTACCATGGAATGTCAATATATAAAATATTTTCAGACACAACAGGACGCTGATGATCTGTTCGTTCAAGAACAGCTGCTCTCTTAGTTGATAATTTTAATATTGGATCCAATATTTTATCTTCCCATTTACGATTACTGTTCTTGAACCGTTTTGAAGTCCCAAATGCTAAAACATCATAGTCAGATGCTGTATATGGGTTTTTGCTAATTGAACTACGTAAAATTCCCTTGATTGCAGCCATATAAACGCTCAACTTATCAGAAAGTTTGTTTGGGCTTGTTTTAGTACGATATCGTCCATTAGATTCGGTTTTTGTTTGTCTTACACCCAATTTTGACTGTATATTTTTGAAAACCATCGACCGAAACCTCTCATAAAAATAAATGTTAGAAATCTGCTGGTGATAGATGTCGTGTTTTTTTTCTATGGAAACCAGCGTTTCTCTTATATCGGTTACATTAAAGCCGTTATCCATTATTGTTCTTAAGTAGTTAGTCCAGCGAATATATATTCTCGGTATTTAATAACGTTGAGCATAAATAGTGTGGAATTCATTAACTAATATTTGGAAATTTCTAATTTCACAACACCAATTGTTATTTTTATTTTATATTATAAATAAAATTATGCTGTGTAATTACCAAGATTTACCTTCAATTTCGGTTATTTGTCTTGCCAATGTTAGATCAGTCGGGGTGTCGACATCCACTGACCGTAATTCAGACATCTCAACGTAGCCAATATCGCCACCAAGTCGACATCCTGTTTCAACGAGCAGATCTCGGGTCATCGCATAGACCGCTTTATTTTCGACCCACTGATTCCACTCTTCGAGCTGGCGTGGCCCCCGTGTGGCAGGATCATAGTTCGTCGGCTCAGCATTGGTGTCAGTTGTCTTCCAGAGATATCGATCATCCTCATATAATGTAAGAGCCGAATCGAAGCCGTCGTCTGAAATCCTTCTCACTGTCTCGTCTATTTTTTCAACAGGTCGCAACGGTCCAGTTGGATACAATAGTACGACTATATCAATTTCATGTCCTTGACCCTCTAATTCTGACACTTGCCAGTTGAGGAACTTATCCACACCCATCATCATATCGCCCTGCGCATACTTTTGTGGGCGATCCATTACTTGCACATCATAGTCTTCAACAGCCGCCCTGATATCCGGGTCATCACTATTAACGACTGTGTGGTCAATTTTTCTAGCCTGAATCGCCTGCCTTGCAGCAATGCCTACAAGCGGTTCACCATCAATCTCTTTCAGATTTTTTCCTGGTATGCCCTGGGAACCGCCACGAGCAGGTATAATAGCGTATACGTTCACACCTCAAACTCTGGTTCAGGCATAATTATTATTGTGTTTTCTCTTTCGAAATCTCACAACTGAAACCAGCAAACTAATACTATTGAGGAGGATTGTATGATCATATTATGTCCTCTGGTTCTACAGACACCAAACAAGTCCGACACGAAGTGGTAGAAAAATTTGTGCGAAAAGTATTGATCAATGCTGGCGTTACTGACGAGGTAGCAACAGAGACAGCAGAGGGGCTTGTGATGGCCTCTGTTCGGGGCGTTGACTCACATGGTATTCGACTTCTACCCCATTACATTGAGGAACTTGAGGCAGGACGAATAAATCCGAATCCAGAGTTCAATTTTGAACAGACTGCCCCCGCAGTTGGACAGTTCGACGCGAATCATGCGTATGGAATCTCAGCAGGGATTCGCGCGATGCGCCATGCGATTGATATAGCAAACGAGGCTGGCGTCGGTCACGTTAGTGTCAAGAATTCCACACACAACGGAATGATGGCGTACTTCGGACTCGAAGCCGCAAAACGAGATAAAATCGGTATCGCTACCACACATACCTCAGCAAATACAAGGCCACCGAATGGAGTCAGACCCTTCTTTGGTAGTAATCCAATCTGCGTTGCTGCACCAATGAAAGACGAAGATCCGTTTTGTTATGACGCTGCAACATCAGCGATTACGTTCAACGAAGTTCGAAAACATAAGGATGCTGGCGATCGGCTACCACGTGATGTAGCAGCTGACAAGCAGGGACATTCGACTTGTGATCCAAACGAAGCCATCCAACTGTTACCCCTAGGGGGGTACAAAGGATTCGGACTCTCAATGGTTGTTGAATTATTTAACGGACTGCTCTCAGGAATGGATGTTGGCAGAAATGTGTCTGAAATGTATGGGAATGATATCTCAAACCGTCGGAATCTCGGTCATTATTATGCAGCTTTTGATATCGATGCATTCGTTGATTCAAATGAATTCAAACACCGACTTCAAGATTTGGCTGAACGAATACGAAACGAACCTCGACGGGACGAGGATACGCCGAATTACGTACCAGGAGATCCAGAAAAAGAAGCTAAAAAACTACGAGAAACACAAGGGATCCCGATACCAGAGCACGATCTTGAGCAATTCGATGAATTAGCAAAAAAATATGATGTAGGATCTCTACGAACATAATCAAAGTCTTGCTACCGATATGAATTTTAAATAATTTGTTCCATATTATATTATCAAGGAGTAAAGCAACATGGTGACAAAAAACGTCGTACGATCAAAACTAGAACGTGGTGAACCCGTATTCGGAGTGCAAATACGGAGTTTTTCAACAACACTGCTTCACGCTCTCGAACAAGTAGACATAGATTATGGCTACTTGGATCTTGAGCATGCGGGTTTTTCACCATACGATAGTATCAGTTTAGAACGTATGCAAATGGCTGCAAATAATGCGGGAATTGATCTCGTGGTCCGAATTCCCGGATCTGAGCCATCAATGATCCGAAAGGTCTTAGATGCAGGTATTCAGACAATTATTATCCCTCGTATCGAAAATGCCAGCGAAGTAAAGCGCGCTATACGAGCATCTCGTTTTAGCTACGAAGGAAAACCAGGAAAACGCGGATTCGGAACATCACCCACAAATAACTGGGGTGTTCGACCAGAAGGGCATACAAAAAAAGAGGACGAATCAGTGCTTGTTGGAATTATGTTAGAGACCGCCGAAGCAGTAGAGAACTTGCAAGAAATAACATCAGTTCCTGGACTCGGCTTCGTTAAGATAGGCGCAGGTGATTTGTCGGTATCTCTTGGATCACCTCAAAAGTATACTAGTTCTGAAGTACAAGGTGCAATTGATAATATCGAAAATGCCTGCCGATTAAATGAGATCCCAGCTGGACGTGGGGTATCTGGTGTAGAGGAAGCTAAAAAAGCACTTGAAAAAGGTTATACTTTGGTTGATATTGGCGGAGATATAGAAATATTCAGAGAAACGTTGAGAGACCGAATCAGAAAAATAAATAAATAACAATTATTAATATTAGCTCTTCTACGACTTTATGACAATTTACCTTTGTTTTCGAAATTATATTCGTCAGCACTGTCGGAGGGATCATATCCGAGCAGTTTACGTGCGTGTTCAATGTCAAGCCATGAGTTTTGGTTGTCACTAACACCATAAAAAATATCAAAATTGATAGTATTGTCTTCAATACAACATTCAATCATGTGTGCAAAATCTTGACGTGATTGCCAAGTACATTTGAGTCTATTCACTTGTCGTTGGTATTCATTGCTACCCCTTTCCCACCAGCCTAGTTCTACACCACGTTCGGCATCACCATATGGATGATCCCAACGAGGAGGCCGAATTGAACCAATACGAAGGGCATAGAATTGTATTCCATACTTTTCAGCGTATTGCCGTCCCCAAGCCTCACCAGCTGCTTTTGATGAACCGTAGTGGGAATCAGGGCGAACAGGTGAAGTGTGGTCAATCATTAAATTGTAATCAGGGTTAAATAAATCCGGGGCATGCTCTTTTTCATACTGACCGACGACATGATTTGAAGATGCAAAAATGAATGTGTCGATATTATTACGTCGAGCAATTTCAAGCATATTATATACACCTATAATATTATTTTGCAAAATTTTCTCAAAAGAAGCATCTGTATCAGAACTTCCAGCAAGATGGACAATCGCATCATGCCCATTAATTGACTCAGATAGTTCATCAATATTAGATATATCTGCACAAATAGTATTCTTATTTTTGTGCGGATGGACAGTACCGTCGTTGAGCTTTTCTGGAGGAGATTGTATATCCAACAGACAATAGTTATGATTACTATGTTGAGTTACAGCTGTACCAACGACTCCGTGTGCACCAGTGAGTAATATATTCATACTAATCACCAACTCACACCATCAACTTCAGAAATAAATCTAACTAATTCGAAGTCAACTTCTGTTTGAATATCAAATGAACGATATTGAGGCATTTCTACATACCCAGTCTTTCCACCCAATCTAGACCCCGTCCGAAAAAGAGTCTCTTTTTTTACTGCGTAGACAGCCTTATTTTCAATCCATTGATTCCAATCTTCAAGTTTCTTCGGTGCTCTTTTTTGAGGGTCATAATTTATGGGAGTAACTTCACCATTTAATTTTTCCCATAAATAACGCGAATCTTCATAGAGGGTAAGTGCTGAATCATAATTTTCATTCTTGATTTTGCTTATAGTTTGATCAATTTTACCAACTGTTCTGAGTGGACATATTGGATATAATAAGACGAGAATTTCAACATCAAAACCATCTTTTTCAAGTTGTTCAATTTGCCACATCAACATTCTATCTACCTCCATAAACTGATCTTTCCGCGCAAAACGAGTGGGTCTATTATATGTTTCAACATCGTAACCCTCTCCTTCGGCTATAATAGCGTCACTCTCACTGTTTAGAATTGTTTCAGTAATAAGATTAGAATTCATCGCCTGTCGAATTGCAATTTCTACTAAAGAGACGCCTTTAATTTCCCTTAAATTTCGATTTGACAACCCATTCTCTTCTTCCATCGCGGGAACAACTGCAACAATATCACCCATAAGCTAGCTGTAGAATTTGCCAAAGAAAAAGATACCTATAGCCTGTTGCACAACTACGAATTAACTCAAATCCATCCGTCTTCAGTTAGTAATAAAACTTTTGATTGCCACTAAACTAGAACAGATGGGGAACTACCGAAGTTACTTTGTAAATCGATTGTTCGTCGTATTTACTGTTTCAACGTGTAACTTGTCACTTTTGTTGAAAAAAACCCTAGGCATATTGTTGTTATTCAATTCATTAAAAATCTGTTCACAATTTCGAAAATTCCCATGTAAGATCTTCACTCTACCAGTCAAATAGCCGCCAAAATTCGCACGACAATTATATTCTGTTGGTAAGGTCACATACCTGATTGAGCTATTATATAATACTTCCCTAAACGCAGGTTGGTTCATCCGAACGCCATTCTCAAGATAACCTTCGTACGTTTTTTTCCACGATTTAATAAACTCTGAGGTGTCAACAGATTTATTGAATAAGATAACTCCAGTGTTGAACTCTGGGAAGGAAGCTGGAACGGTAGGAATTTGAAAGGTGTTTTCAGCAACAGTAGCAGCAGCAATCTCTGCACTGTTCAAAATTTCAAATACATCTTCAAATCCATCAGCTACCATTGTATCTGTATCGAGTATCAATGTCTTTTCATACGGTAAATTTGGTATTTTTAAAACACTATCACCATAATGGTAAAGGAAATCGTCAGAAACAATCACATCATCAAATATGGGGTTTTGAACAGTTCTATCTGCTACTAGCGTTATAGAAAGGTTACTGTGGTCTTTTACAGTATTAGCAGACGCTATAGCATCTTCTATGTAAGAAATTCCACTAGCGATGTATAACACGCCTTTGGTCATAGTACTTGTAAGTTGAATAGGTCGCTTATAAATGACACGTATTTACTCCAAAAATAAATTCTTTAAAATCAAATGGTGTAGGTTATATTCAACACATTAATTTATTTAGTTGTGTTCAGTAATTATTTTTATTGTGTTTTATATAATTCTGCGTACTCGTCGTTGTTGTCAAGTAGCTCTTGATGGGTGCCTGATTCAATTATTTTACCATTATCTAATGTATGAATCCGATCAGCATTCTTTACAGTCGACAACCGGTGCGCGATTGCAATGATCCCATACGTTCGATCCATCGACTCAATAGCAGCCTGAACCTCCTTTTCGAGATTCGAATCTAGATTACTCGTCGCCTCGTCTAAAATCAGGAAGTCAGCATCTTTCAGGAGTGCTCGCGCAAGTGCCACACGCTGCTTTTGTCCTCCAGACAACCGAACCCCCTCATCACCTAGCTGCGACTCATACCCGTTTGGTAACTCAGCAAGGAACTCATTGACCTTCGAGATATCACAGACGCGTTCAATCTCTCGTCGCGTCGCATTTCGATTTCCAACTGTCACATTCCGCTCAAGTGTCTCGTTGAAAATATACGGATCCTGCCGAACGATTGCGATCCGATCACGCCATGCTTCGATATCGTACTCCTCGATCGGAACGCCGTCCCCTCGAATCTCTCCTGAATCGGGATCATACATCCGCAAAATAAGCGAGACGATCGTCGACTTCCCAGCACCCGATTGGCCGACAAACGCGATGAACTCGTCGCGTTCGGCAGTAAACGAAATACCATCAAGCACCTGTTCGTCTTTTGTATATGAAAACCGAACATCGTTGAACTCGATTTGCGAAACGCGCGAAATCGATTTGTCACCGCTCTGTTCCTGTCGCTGCTCAAGATCATCGAGAAACGCCTGCGTTCGAACGAGATGCGAAGTGTACCCCTCAAGTTTGTACACCTTGCTGTTCAAAGCGCTTACTTTCGGTGCGAGTTGGAACATTGCGATCAAAAAGATACCAAGTTCACCGAGCGACAGCCCTGTGAATGTAAAGCCAATATAAATAAGCACAAAAATGGTGATCGCTGCGGCAAGTTCGAAGAAATTCTTGATTGCAACATCGTTTCTGGCGAGACGAATTGAAGATTCGGTGTACTGTTGAATAGAATCCCGAAAGCTCGAATACACATCAGACCGCAAGCCAAACACTTTGACATCACGTACGCCTTGCGTCCCAGCCTGTACCTTCTGTTGGACAGTTTCGTTTGCTTCAGCCACACGAGTACCGACAGTAACCGCCGGTTCGATCACATACCGAATCACGACCGTAATCCCGGCGAGTAACACAACAGCAAATAACGTCATCACGGATGAAATATAAAACATCACAGCAACGTACATGAGTACCAAAAACAGCGTTTCCATCATTTTCACGCCTTTGTCGATGGTCTTTCTCGAATAGCGTGTCTCGGTAATAATAGCGTTGAGAATTTCGTCAGTCCCCCTGTCGTCGTAATATCCAACCTCCGCATCGAGTGCCCGGTCAAACGCTCGTGCCCGAAGATGTTGTTCGTACCGGTATCCAAGCACTTGCCCAAGCCAGCGGACCAGAAACGACATCGTATACCGGAACGTCATCACAAGTGCGACACCGACAATCAGATACCCAAGCGAGAACGGAATCCCGAAAAACTGGTATGTCGACACAAACAGCTCCATAATCGGCCCACTCACATTCGTCGGTTCCTCAGCCTGCGCAGTCTCAATAATCGGATAAATAAAACTCAGCCCGATCCCTTCGAGAAACGCGACAAACCCCCCGATAATAATTAGTCCAAACGCAAACTTCGGTCGGTATCTGGCCACCCGAGAAAGCGCGTCGACTTTCTCACGCCATGTGAGATCAGTATTCTCGTCCATTC
>LFCJ01002517.1_pt1 | contig 13238 bp, 22 predicted proteins | sample 643141 | NCBI WGS metagenome assembly LFCJ01 (sample SAMN03766243, study PRJNA286221) | soda lake metagenome | biome: soda lake; feature: Kulunda steppe; material: water; isolation source: sample B1-Br-g2 brine of Lake Bitter-1 | place: Russia: Kulunda steppe | collected 2010-07 | reverse complement strand
TGTGTGTGTGTGTGTGTGTGTGTGTGTGTGTGTGTGTGTGTGTGTAGCCTGCTCAAACACGGAGATGCACATCAGGCAGTGCTCTTGGGCAAGCAGCACTTGCAGCGCCTTGATTGGCTTTTCAGGCAGCAAAGATGCAAGCAAGGTTGCGAGCATGGGAAGCTGACCAGCCAAGCAGGTGTGCATGCAAAGGTGGATCAAGTCAATACAAATCACACACTTACAGACCATGGTAGGTGCTTTTAGCCCTGAGAGGTGATTGGCCAGCACACCCTCTACTGCTCATGAGAATGCAGGCATGTATGTACCTGTTTAGACAGCTGCTGCTGGCTGAGCTCCATGATGGCAATCATCTTTTTGGCCAAGATCTTGGCCGAGGAGAAGCCCTCCGAGAACATCATGATCTCCGCAATGAGCGTGAAATCTGGGACCATCATGGACACAGGGCGCAGGATGGCCTGCAGGAACAATGTGATGAGTGGGGTCAATGAAATGGACACAGGGCGCAGGATAGCCAGCAAGCAGGCACCATGTGATGAGTGGGTTCAACGTTAAAAGCCGTACCAATCCAAGCATAGAGGTGTGCTGAACGTGTGCGCGCCTTAATGGACGTGCTTGCATTTAGGCTGGCATGTACACACAACACTGAGCATCCTTTCCCCTTGACCACGCCCCCATCTGCCAGCGCCCCTGCCCTGCCCCTTCCCCTGCACGCCATTGTTGATATTGATGGCTGTATCACGCAATGCAGGGGGTGCGCAGTGTGCTCTAAAGGGCGCCTTGCTGAAAAGGGGGGCAGACCAACCGGCGTCAATCAATTGCAAGCACGCGCGTCGAGATCCGCGGAGCACCGCGCACCCCGCCCCTCCTGCGCTCGCCACTGTCACAAGAACGCCAACACAAACAAACCAGACAACAAATCACACTCGCGGGGTGCGGGAAGGGGCGCAGCGCGGCTCCTGGGTGCCGGGGACACTGTGCCTGAGTGCATGGTATGCTGAGCCGCGACCACCGGCGGAGTCCCCGCAAACTGCACTGTCCAGCCAGCATTGCCTTATGCCCATCTCCTAACGTTTACATTAATCCGACCGTCTCAGCAACGGCGCAATTACATGTACAATTTGCTATTTGCTTCAGACAAGTGGCTTAAATATGCCACAGTACAAAACACATGCAACTAGCTGTGTGTGCCTGTGAATGATGCACAAGCCTTGCGCCATTCCAGCTAGCCAGCAGCACAGAGGCATGCTCCCTGGAAACCACACAATCACCTGTGTCCATTTCTGAGTTTGTAGCAAATAGGCAGATTCCCAGGCAAGTGAGTACAATTCATGCTGCATAGACTTGAGCTGCATTTCTATGGCAGGGTGCTGGCTCACCTTCAGGTTGTCAGGCAGCTCAGAGCGGCCTGCGTAACCGGGGTTCATGGTCACAAAGATGCCACACGTGGGGATGAGGCGGATGTCCTGGCCAAGGAAGATGAAGCGCTTGCGGCCCTCCTTGATGGCCTGAAGCGAGGCAGTGCGCAGGTGCACAGGCACATGGGTGTGCATGCGTTTTCATGCAGGAGAATGGAAGCACATGTGTGTGCGTGCTTGCCTTTGCGCATGTGTGCGCGTATGTGAGCGTGCTTGCTTGTCAGGGTGCATTTGCGTGCTGGTCCAGCCTGCTTGGAAAGCACTGCTGCGCGAATAACTCACGAACGTGGCCGTCACAATCTTGGGGGCCACCACGGGAAGTGCGTGGGACTCACGTGCATGACGGTTGCGATCTGGGTAGCCACCACGGACAGCACGCGTGATCCAGGTACAAGACTGTCCTGATCTAAGTGGCCACCACGGGAAGTGCGACTCACGTGCATGACGGTCGCGATCTGGGTGGCCACCACAGACAGCACGCATGATCCAAGTACAAAATTGTCCAGATCTTTGTGGCCGCCAGGGGCGGCGCGCGCCACTCACGTGCATGACGGTTGCGATCTGGGTGGCCACCACGGACAGCACCTCCACCTCGATGCGGTTGAACTCATCCAGGCAGGTCCACGCGCCGGTCTGCGCAAGGCCGCTGAACATCTTGCCTGTCATCTTGTAATCAACGCCATCGGAGCAGTTGAACACGATGACGTAGCGCGCTAGCGCCTGCGCGTGCACACAGGCACAGGACAAGAGGGGTGGTGGCGCTGAGCATGTGGAGAGCGCAGAGCGGGGGGTCTTGTAGACACAAAAAAGAAGGGACATACTCGGAAAGCCTTCTGTGCTGGGCTGGAAGATGCACACGCTGCCCATACTGCCACCTGCAGTGTAGCCGCACCTTGCCAAAGTCCTTCACAGTCTCTGTCTTGCCTGTGCCAGCAGGTCCCAGGGGGTTGCCGCCCCGACGGGTGAACATGGCCGCACCCAAGGTCATATAGCAGCGGTCCTGCACAGGACAGGGTCATGCAGCAACACCCAAGGTCATATAGCAGCAACACCCAAGGTCGTATAGCAGCAACACCCAAGGTCATATAGCAGCGGTCCTGCACAGGACAGGGTCATGCAGCAACACCCAAGGTCAAGCAGCACCCAAGGTCATACGGCAGCAGTCCTAATTTGGTCAGAATCATGTTGCAGCCAAGGTCATGCAGAAGCCAAGATCACGCAGCAACAGTCCTGCACAGAACAAGAGGCACGCAGCAGCCTTTGTTTCCATGATGCTGCACTTTCACTATTTTTTCGCTCTCATCACACAGTCTGGTGCAGGAATGGCTCAGTCAGTGCAAGCAGTGGACATGGCTCTGACAGAGGCTTGCATGCAGCAGTGGACAGCAAGACAGAGGCTTGCATGCAGCAGTGGACAGCCAGACAGAGGCTCGCATGCAGCAGTGGACAGCAAGACAGAGGCTCGCAAGCAGCAGTGGACATGGCTCTGACAGAGGCTCGCATGCAGTAGTGGAACCATGAGCGGAAGCAGAGGGACCCTCATGCAGTCAGCAGTAGCACTACTTTCTGCCAAGAAAAAAACAAATGTGCAGCTTTATTTTTCTCTCTTTGTCATTAAACAAAAGCAAGCAGATCCATTCTCCTGATGGCCTGTGATGCCACAAAAGGGTGTGAGTGAGGACTCACTGTAAGCGGGGTGATGACCAGGCGACCATTGTTGCCCTGGTACTCATAGCCATACACAAAGACAGAGAGCACCTGCGGCATGAGAAGTGGGGTGTATCCAATGAGCAGACTTAAGAATGCTCCAAAAAAGGCTCCAAATGAGATGCTGAGCTGTCCTTTTTCCCATGATGACCGCTGGACGAGTGGACATGTTGAGACGTTTTGTAAGCAGAAACGCATGTCATGTCATTCAAGATAGGAGAAATTGTAAGGCAGCGGGTTGCAGTTAACGTGCATAAAAAAGAAAGGCAGCAAGGTGTGCTCATGACGCCTTCCATGAGCTCAGTCTTGGCAGACTCTTCATCATACATCCCACCAAATTGATCCGCCCCAGAACTCACAAGCACCCCATCCCCAAAAATACACATGTGTGCTTCCATCCCCTTGATCCACACATCCAAGCCTGCCCACCCATCCACCTGCTTGACGACGCAGTCATTCAGGTCCTTGTCCCAATAGAACCGCAGCTGGCTGACCCACTCAAAGTCGTTGGCAGACGTGCAGTTGGCCTTGCACAGCTTGTCGATCACATCGCGCGCATGCACCTCGATGGTGATCAGGGACACCACCTGTAGCAGCAGCAGCAGCAGCAGCAGCATGCGCGACTTTGAACCACCCACAGGACAAGAGCACTGTGCGGTGCAACCTTCACAAGCAGCGGCGTCGCGCTGCATCAGGACGGGCACCACATGAGAGGGCACCACATGAGGGCACCACATGAGAAGGGTTGCTTAAAAAAGTATGAATACCCCGTACATTTTGGCAAACAGCAAAGAATTTTGCAAATCTACTGCGCACATGTACTGTCTTCAGCAAATCTAATCATATGCAGCCAAGCAATTGAGCTGCTGTCTTTGCAGAAATCGCAGGGAGCTAGCAATGACAGCATGGGAAAATGATGGACTTTAGCCCAGGTGCCGAGCATGTGGCGGCACAAGGAAACCCGAGAGTGCAAATATTTCAGCTTGTAACCAGTTGTAACCGTAATTTTCAAACAAAAGAAACAATATCAGCTTGTAACAGTAATTGTAATCATAAAACCTCATCCTGTGGCTTGCTGCCTTGTGACTCCTGTGCAGCAACAAAGCATGGTCTTTATGTCTGCATGAAACAGCAACAGAAGGGAGCATGGGCAGTGCCAAGCCCAATCCCACCTTTCCGCGCTCGATCTTGCTGAGCTTTGACCGGGTGATGGCAGTGAGCTTGTTGAGGTAGCTGCGAGCATCCAGGTACACAGATCATGGCATTTTTGTCAGCCAGGAAACCATTGGACAGAGAACATAAAGACTGAAATGGACATTCCCTGTGCTCGCCTAATTTAAAAACATTGATGTACATGCTGCAGTGGACCCAGCACCGCCTGTACCCACGGGAAGCAGTCAGGAGGCAGCATATGGCTGCCATTAGCACTGGCACACGATGGCACAAACACAGATTGCCTCATGCAATTCAAAGGCAGCAAAAATCCATGGCATTCTTCAACCATAAACATTCACGCAAATGCACGTATGACTTTCTGCGTCTACGATCCAGCAAAGATGGCTGAACAAGCACGAGCTCAATTGCGGCCCGTACCTGATCCATTTCTTCTTCAGCGCTTTGACGGCACGGCGTGCGCTGTCTGCATCTGCCAGCGCCTTTTCACACTCATGGGTCCAGATAATCTGGCCCGCGGTGATGATCATCTGGCCCTGGCTTTCCTTCACCCACTTCTCCTTCTTAGTGGCTACATTTGGTAAAGGGGGTGCAAAGTGTAAGCAGGTACATGCCTTTGACATTCAAAGTCAATGAATGAGACAGAGGTGTAAAGAGCAAGTATAACAAACAGGCATGAGGAAGCTCAAGCACAATATGCTCGAAAAGACAGGCCATCCATTACCAAACAGCGGCTTCTCCCTCTACAAGGCCAAAACCCACCTTTGGACTCCTCCAGCACTTTGTACAGATGCTTCTTGGTGGTGGCAAACATGGCGTCCTCGATGCGGTTTAGCCACTCCTCAGGCCGCCCCTCAGTGACCACTGGCGTCAAAAAGGGCAGGTGCTCACCTGCAACAAAGCACAGAGAACCATGAAGGTCCATTTGCTGAACTGTAAGGCGCCAAGGCTTCAAACGCATTGTGGAGCAGTTGCGAAAGAAAGCCACGGCCATCAACAGGGCAACAAAACGGCCTGTGCATGTTCTCACGCTAGGCACGGAGAAGGCAGGTGGGAAGGCAGTGCATGCCTAAAAATATAAACTGCTGTGGATATCAGCGGAAGGGCTGCCTGCACTGAGCCTCACCATCTGGGGCATGGATGCCCAGGGACAGGTACTGCTTGCGCTCATTGTCGCCTGAAAGGTTCATTTCTAGCTTTTTAATGCCCTCAAAGCACCTGCGGAGGGGGGGCATAGTCAAGCACAGCCGTCAGGGGAGCATGTTTGAAATGGCATGGAGAGTGGGCCTGTAAGCAAGTGCACATGCCCACAAGCACACGTGTAAAGGATGGCTCACTTCGCGGCGCTGCACAAGGAAGTGCGCATGCAGGTGCAACTCCTATAGAAAGACTGCGGCATGCGCGACCTGAAGTCACAGCCTACGCGGCTGGGATACAACATACAGCATGACCAGACTAGAATTGAAGGTAAACCACGACCGTCCTGGCATCGAAGGCGCAGCACATCCTTCATGGTCTTGCTGGGTATGGGATAACCTGCCTGTGGCATCATGGATTTCTAACAGCACCACCAGCACTCACTTCTTCAGGTGTGGCTGCACATTGAGAGGGTCGCGTGCCTGGCCCAGGATCTCTAGCAGGTCAGAGGAGGACAGGAAGTAGAAGCGGGGGAACTGCAGGAAGCAGAGCAGCGCCATCAGGGGTATTCAAGAAGGCGAACCATCAACAGGCGTGCCTGGGCACCGGCAAAAAAGCGCGTGTGGGCTGTGCCAAAATAATGGCCTGAAGGTTGCCCTGACAGGCACGTGGCTGACCCCTGTTATTGTCTGCAATAGGGTCAATTCAAATCAAAATCAGGCACAGAACCCACGTGTGTGCAGCATCACAGTATGTCCGCATAAGCACACAGCCTCAAAAAGTAATTGACTCGGTGATTGTGGGTCAATGACAGCCTGGAGCTCAATGACTGCGCCCTCACACACCAGACATACACCTTATCAAGATGCGCGCACACATGCAGGCACACCTGCTGACGCTTGCTCTCCAAGTAGTTTTCCAGGCTCTTTTGGATCCTCTCCAGCTTCCCATCCATGTCCTGGAAAGTCTCCAGCAGTCCTTGCGTTGTGCATGCCTTCAGGCAGCAGAGAAATATGCACACACACCAGCTCAACCACATTCAGCATCCCTCACACATACAAATACAAACACGCTAGCCGCGGAAAAGTAGGCGAGCAAATGCCGTAGCCACCCTTCATAGGGAATCTAAAACATTAGGCAATCATGAGGATGTGCAGTTTGCAGAGCAGTTATGCACAGCACAGCGCGCGCCTGCAGCCCCCACCTTCAGGCAATTATGCACAGCGGCCAGCTGCTTCATCAGGCGGCTGAAGGTGTTGTGCACATTCTCAAACATGATGGACTCCTGGGGCAGCTGCTTCCGGATGTCCTCCGAGCCAATGAAGATGTTCTCCAGGTACATCCAGTTGCGCTGGACCTGCGCGCAAGCGGGGCACCATGCACAATCGGGTCAAGCAGGCGCAATGCAGCCAAGCAACAAACAGCCAAGCAACAAACAGGCGCCATGCAGCCAAGCAACAAACAGCCAAGCAACAAACTGCCAAGCAACAAACAGGCGCTATGCAGCCAAGCAACAAACAGCCAAGCAACAAACAGGCGCCATGCAGCCAAGCAACAAACAGGTCGGCCGGTGTGCAATGCCAGCACCCCAAATGAGTCAGATGAGACTGCCTCAAAATTCAGGAGTGTTGAGGAGAGGTAGGGCGCCTCGCGCCAGAGATTGACTGGTGTCTGCCTAGAGGTTCAAGATCACACTGCAGCTCACCTCATGGATGGCACACAAGCGTCGCGTTGCAGGCAAGATATTTGGCTATGCGTATGCTGCGCCTGAAGCATAAGACCCACACCTGCAGGATGATTTCGATCGTCTCGCTGATGTGGCTCAGCGTCTTCTCCCAATACGTGATCTCTGACTCAAACACCACAAAGAATTTGGAGGCCTGCGGGGGGAGAGGCAGTGATATAAAAAGCTGCATCATAACGGTCTGATCTCATAGCGTGTGCACCTTCATTCAACTAGAAGGGCAGTGAGCTCCTTTGGGCCACTTGATACGTGAAACCTGCAACTACTCTATTCCAAGTATGGATAGAGATTAGCTGCCAAGGTGTAGACAGACCTAGCCACAGCCCTGCCCGGTGCCTTCAGCACGCATCAATGAGTTGCGCCCCATCATGGCGGACACCACAGTGCATATGGTTGACATGCCCAACACAGACATGTTTGGCGGGGTCAACAGCGCGGCGCACGCGCACCTTCATGGTGGAGAGCATGACGCTGTTCTCCTCCAGGACCCCAAAGATGTCCTCCGTGGAGCGCAGCTTGCACGTGGCCTTGTAGTCCACCATGTCCAGGGGCAGGCTCTTCCAGGAGGCGGCGATGGCCTGCAAGTAGGGGTGGCAGTCGGGAGCCATGCAGACATAAATGGCAGTGCACAGAGAGCGGCCTTGTTGTTGTCCACCATGTCCAAGGGCAAGGTTTTGCGAGAGGCGGCAATGGCCTGCGCGCAGGGATGCCGGGGAAAGTGCACCATGCCACCATATGGCCCTGGGCAAACCATGGCACAACTATGGCACAACTATGGCAAATCTATGGTACCACCATGGCACAACTATGGCACCACCATGGCACCACCATGGCACAACTATGGCACAACTATGGCACAACTATGGCACCTAATGGCCCTAGGCAAATTAAACCTGTGCAGCCCAGGCTGACAACCAACCCAGCAAAAGGAGAGACCTCGATAGGTATCAGTGGTATACACATGGTGGCAAGGGGCATGGGATGCTGCAGCGGAGCTGCACCCAAGCCGCACCAATGGCACACAGCACGCCACCATCAGCGCATCATGTGAGTGAATGTTGGAAGGGCTGTTGCACAGGCATAATGCGTCATTTTATCAGTAGGGCAATGAGTGAGAAGGTAAGCTTGATGCACGCACAGCGCCAGGCCCATAGGCTGTGACAACTCATGCTTACGCTTCATGCTCGACACGCAGCAGATCCATTAGGGCAGCAAGAGCAGAAATACTACAGCACAGGTAAAACCTTTCTTTTCTGTCTTCAACCAATCTTTCTTTTCTGTCTTCAACCAACCTTTTTCTGACTTCAACCAACCTTTTTCTGTCTTCAGCCAACCTGGCAGGCACAACGCTTAACCAGCAAAGTGAAGGCGCTCACTCTGCCACACAGCGTGGCGTGGGCAGGACGGCGGCTGGCGTGCCTGGCAGCCGCACCTTGATGTTGTTCTCGATGGACAGCTCCTTGGTGGCATTGATGGACAGGTCGGCGATGAAGTCGGTGTGCTGGTCCAGGCGGAGGTCCACAAGCGTCTCCAGCGTGAAGCTGGGGGAGTGGGGGTCGAAGCTGGCGTGCACGTGCGCCTACGCACAAGGCAAAAGGGATGCATGGGTCAAGTCAGGTGCGCTCTAACTCTAGCGCGCAAGGCAGGGCTGCATGCGTGGAGCCTCCTCCCGCTCAAGCCCCTTGGCCCCCCGACACAGGGCTGCCCCTGATCACAAGGGGGGCAAGGACTGCCCCTGATCGAACCAAGCACTGCCCCTGATTGCAAGGGGGGCAAAGCACCAAGGGACCCATGAACCCAGTGACCAATAAACCCAGAGACCCCTGAGCCCCCAGCGACCCTTGAACCCCTAGCGACCCAGACACGCAGCACGCGCACCATGAGGTCCTCCCAGTGCCGCTGGCGCATCGCAGGGTTGCGCAGGTCGGTGATGAGCGGCATTGTCTTCTTGAACGCATCCACAGTCTCCTTGATCCACGCCAGCGCCGGCCACGTCTTGATCTCGCGCCCGAGCTTGCTGATGGACTTGCCAATGCGCCCAGCCGCCTCCTCCATCTCCTCCACCTGGCAGAAGGAGGGTCAAGGACCGGGGGCGCAGGCACATGCTTGACTATCAGGGAAAATTTTGAGTCAGTGAAGAAGCCAATGGCAGTGAGAAGGGCGCAGGAAGGGGAGGGCAAGGGGAAAAAGCGGGACGGGTGAGGAGGCCAAAACAGGGGGCTGCGGCATACTGACAGGGCGCAAAGAGGGACATGCAAGCTGAGGGCCCTGCTACTTGGGGAGAAGCAGGGAAGGAGATGCACTGTCAGCTCCAGCATGCAAAACGCACAAGGGGACCCCAATCAACCCCACGCCACCTGAAAACCCACTGCATCCATTGCATCAAACAATGCCACAGCCTTCCGAGCCCATGCAGCACAGAGTGCTGAGAACATGGATGGTGACCCGGCACGATTGCAAGTGAACTGCTGCAATTATCCAACGCACCGTCACCTCAATGTTTGCATCGCACTGTTCCCCCACGCCCAGCGGACCCAAAATGCAAATGCATACAGGCAATGGTCCATGAATTGGCTGCACAACCTCACACACCAGCATTGATCGCATGCATCCACACCTCAATGTCCACGAATGCGCCATCCTTCCAGGACCCGTACAGTGCTTGCCACTCCCGGATCAAGCTCCACACACGCTCCAGCAGGTCTATCTCCTTTTCCATGCTTGCCAGCTCCTGTGGAAGGAGACGCAGGGAAGCGAGCGCATGCACACGATTCTGGGCGTGCGCGTGCGCAAGAAACGCAACGACCGTGCAGGGTCCTGGCCTCATCTGAAGCTCCTCACTGACATCTGCAGTTGCTGCCAACACATATTGGGAGAGACTGCCGGGAGGGCAGCAGCAGTGAGCTCTGCATGACAAGCATATCATTGGTGCATCCCCCTTGTACAACTATGTATCTATGAATGCCAGCAAGACACCCTTACACCTTCAGGTACACCTATGAATGCCAGCAAGACACATGTACACCTACAGGTACACCTATGAATGCCAGCAAGACACCTACACACCTTCAGGTACACCAATGAATGCCAGCAAGACACCTACACACCTACAGGTTCACCTATGAATGCCAGCAAGACACCTACACACCTTCAGGTACACCTATGAAAGCCAGCAAGACACATGTACACCTTCAGGTACACCTATGAAAGCCAGCAAGACACATGTACACCTTCAGGTACACCTATGAATGCCAGCAAGACACCTGTACACCTACAGGTACACCTATGAATGCCAGCAAGACACCTACACACCTTCAGGTACACTAATGAATGCCAGCAAGACACCTATACACCTACAGGAAAGTCTACCTACGCCCCGCCCTGGCAGCTGCCCCACCTTGCACACAAAACACACGTAGTGCTCGAGTGCGCAGCTGTAGCTCTAAAACTGCCTCACCTTGTAAGCGGGCTGAGGGATACTGAAGATCTCCATGCCCGACTTCAGCTCCTGGGCGCGGCGCCTGAGGTCCTTCACCGTCTGCAAACAACACCAAAATTTGGGTTACCTGCTTGGGCAGGCAGAAGCGCCAGGAGTTGGAATGCAGGATCAGGCGGGTCTCAGCACCCAGAGTTAGGTTGCACGATTAGGCAAGTAGCAGCACCCAGAGTTGGGGTGCAGGATCAGGCGGGCAGCAGCACTTGGGAGTTAGGTTGCATGATCAGGCAAGTAGCAGCACCCAGAGTTGGGGTGCAGGATCAGGCGGGCAGCAGCATTTGGAGTTGGCTAGAATTGGGGAAGCACGGCGTCGCGCACACCGCTAGCCACCCACGTTCTTGCTCTCCTCGATGATGGCAAACGCCTTCAATGTGGTGATGTTTTCGTGGGAGAAGGGCGCGATGGAGCTGAAGTCCTCTGTGGCCACTGTGATGTCCTTCAAGAAAGTGTCCAGCAGGCTCTTGACCTGCGCAAGCGAGCAGCACGGCAACAGGCACAGGTACACTGCATCAATGCAGGCCCTTGACCTGGCAAGCGTGCAGCATGGCAGCAGGCACACGCACACCGCATCAATGCAGGCCCATGACCCGCGCAAATGCACAGCACCACTGGCACTGGCACAGGCACGCCACGTCAATGCAGGCCCATGACCTGCACACTCATCCTGGCACGCTCATCCTGGCACAGCACACTCATCCTGCACGCTCATCCAGGCACAGCACAGGAGGCAAGAACACGCACGCACACAAGTTGCGCACGCACAGTGGTATACGAGACATTGGGCGTTGCATGGGTAGCCACAAAATGGACCCAGTTCAGTCACAAGCCAGCTGATCAGGTAAATGCTGTTTCTCATGCCAGCGCATTAAGCTGGAACACACAACAACAGGCAAGGAGCCGCAGCAAGGACACATGAGCATGTGCAGACACGCGCAGCCCCCTCACACCAACCTTCTCCCGGAAGTTGTCTTTGTGCCGCTCTAGCTTGCCCTGCGCCTCCTCCAGCATCTCCAGGTACTGCGCCCACGCCTCGTTGAGGCTGTCTAGGCGCTCCAGCTGCTCCTCTGGCACAGCCACCTCGTGCCGCGCAAGCACCTTGTACTTCTCCCTGCAGGCCCACACATACACAGACAAACGCACCTCGTTATCCGTGATCACACTTGTTACCCTGCTTTTGGTCCATCCTCTAGCCGTGCAAGCACACCATACCTGACAGTACCACACATACACTGGCAGTCACACCACGTGCGTTTCCTGCATTTTGAACCCCCGCTGTAGCCCCCCCACACGCCAATCACGATCAAGTGTTGCAAGGACCTTGCCCTCATTCCTTCAGTGCCACACATCTTTGGCGTGCTAGAAGTCTGGACTACGCCCTGCAACTCCCCACCCCATATTCCATCCAGCATTTGAGTGCAACACATGCACGAAAGCCACCCCCCCACACACCCTCCCCCACCCCACACACAAAGCGCATGAGGGCATCAGACCTGAGGGGCTCGAACCGCGCCTCCATCTTCTTGCGCTCATCCAGCAGGCGGGCGTGTAGATTCACAAGGTTGGCCAGCTGGTCCATGGTGGTAGGCGTGGTGGCCAGCTGCTCAGCACTGCACAAGCAGTGGCGTGGCAAGGCGGGCAGGCAGCAGCAGCAGCAGTGGGTGGGTGAGCGACCGGGAACGGCATGCAGGTAAAAATTGCCTGCCGCGTGGCGTGACGCGGCTGTCGGGCAAAATGTATGGCACAGGGCTTTTGCGTCGCCAGAATGGCCTGCAGCAATGACAAACTGTCATCAGCACTGCCGCCTTGCACCGCAGAGCGTCAAAGGAGCGCAAGGGCAAAGCACGAGCCCACGCGCCCCCCGCTTCCCACCACCCCACCCTCTTCTGCTGAGCCTTGCACAACTTGTGCCCTCACACTTGCTGGCCCTCAGCAGGCGCACGGACTGAACCAGAGGAATGCACATGCGCACGCTGTTTGGGCCCCTGGACGCGCAGGCAGGGCGCCCCAATATGAGCGCTCCCGGAAGCGGAGCATGGTCACACACCTGCCGCATGCCTGCAATTCAGTTGCAGCCATGAGCAGGTTGCATGCACCCTCCGGACCATTCAGCAAACACCAACCTGGCCTTGAAGTGGCTGAGGATTGCCACATGCCTGCAGTACTGTTGGAGCCATGAGCGGGTTGCATGCACCCTCCGGACCATTCAGCAAACACCCACCTGGTCTTGAAGTGGCTGAGGATTGCATTGAGCTCCGTGGCCGCTAGGGTGTTCAGCAGGCCGGTGAACTTTGCCACCCACTGCTCGCAGTGACCCAGCAGCGTCTGCTTCAGGGGCGCACAGTCGATGCGCAGGAAGTGCATGTTGGTGATGCTGTCCTCACCCTGCGAGGCGAACCAGGGCGCAGGCGGGCGGGTCAGCGGGGGGCGGCAGGGCACAGGAGTGGCATGGGAGGCGGGCAGGCACGGCACCTTCCCCTCCAGTGCTAGCCAGACGGCCCAGCTTGCACCGGCCCAGCCGCTGCCACACTGACAGCAAAGTTCAGGCTGCACTGGGTGATTGTGG
>LFCJ01002515.1_pt1 | contig 13242 bp, 15 predicted proteins | sample 643141 | NCBI WGS metagenome assembly LFCJ01 (sample SAMN03766243, study PRJNA286221) | soda lake metagenome | biome: soda lake; feature: Kulunda steppe; material: water; isolation source: sample B1-Br-g2 brine of Lake Bitter-1 | place: Russia: Kulunda steppe | collected 2010-07 | reverse complement strand
TTGACCATCAGAATCCTCTTGAGCACTGTCATCAGCCATTTTTGTAAAGGATTGTCCATTTCTTTGCCCTGTCGTAAGAATGGGGTGGCCCAAACCTGGCTTGCATATATACCAGTAGGAATTGCGTACGTTTCAAGGAGCCACATGCAGATGTGTAAGCTGTTTGTAAGGTCATGTTCCCGTATGAACTGTCTGATGCGGGAAGTACCAGCTGTAAATGGACGCAGCGCTGCATCAGCTGCAGTATTCAAGTTGATATGTCTGTCACAAACCATGCCCAGATATTTGAAGGAGTCTGTGTAGGGGAGCTGCGCCCCATCATAAAAGAGAGGGGACAGGTTGCTGGTGTAAGAGTTGAAGCACATCACCTCAGACTTTTGTGTATTAACAGTGAGAGACTTCCTTCGTGCATAAGCTCATAGTTTGTTCAGCTTGGTCCGTATGTGCTTAGGGTCGTTGGACATGAGGCAGAGATCATCTGCAAACAGCATGTGGGTCACCAAAAAAATTGGAGTACCAGTGAGCGCACCTTTCACCCCGTCTGCAATGCTATCAATGTCATTCAAGTAGATGGCAAACAGCAGGGGGGAGAGGGGACGTCCTTGTTTAACACCAAAAGATGGCTGTACAGAAGCTGTCTTATCTTGTTGGAGCCATGGAAAAAAAAGGAATCTCAAGAAGAATGAATCCCTCTTTAGGTAAGGTTTTAAGGTAAGATTTTAAGGCGGTATCCGCCGAACGAGGGCAGCTTAGCCTTGCATCCCTGGGGACATGTTTTCTTTACTGGCAAGGCACGTGTCTGTGCCCATGGTGTATGTAGATGCATGCCCCTTCTCTCTAAAATAAAATGATGAAGGTTAGGTTTAATAGCTGTGCCTGACAAGCCAATTCAGCTTAAGAGGAGCTTATAACTGATTGGCAGGCCTGCAACAAAAACAAAAGCCAACTCAAAAAAAAAGAAAGGTGGCGTTCTGGAACTAATGATAGCCAGTCTTAGGTACAGCAATCCAGGCACTCATCATGTGCCAGGACAAAGCCAGTATGTTGATTGGACAAATAAGTACGCATGTCTCGGTTAGGGCTGGGTCAATGAAGCGCGGGTGAAGCAGGTTGGACGTTGGTGACTGTGTACCATTGGTTTCCTGAAACTGAAGTTTGGGTGTTCCGTGCACAGTCCTTTGTTGTCTGCTTGGCCAAAAAAATCTCTTATCCTGCCTGAGCTACAATAGAGGGTGCCGTGATGCATATTTCTGCCAAGTTTGCACTCGGGCAGTTCAAAAATTACGAGAATGAGGCCTTCAGTCAAGAAGTACAACCGCTAGCCTCAGGCAGTCTAAGAGGACATGCTCTTCATCTTGCACACAGTGCCAGCTGCAAAAAGTGCAGATTCTGAGCTCTTGAGGGACACTGTAATGATGTTGCCAGAGCAGCTGGACATTGAAGTTGTGACCGGAGAGTCTGAAATTGAAGATTGAATGATGTAAAGAGTGCTTTACTCCCTAATGTGCTGCAGCCAACAGCAAACTCCAGTGCGTGCTCAGTTGATTAAATTGGGTTGGCTGAGTCTTCGATTGATTAAAAATCATTCTGTTTGATACACGTACCGCTGTACTTTGAGCAAATTTTGTGTTCTAATGTACCTGAGATAAGCAATTCTTTTTGTAGCAATACAACTTGTATTCTTGAAGAATCAATGTATTGCAGAAAAGGGATGTCATGAAATTTAGAACGTACTCTTTACACTCAGAAAATGGCCCACCTCTACGGCAGAGCCACTCATTCATCTTGTCTGTTGTGTCATCAGCCAGACAGCCAAATCCATATGCTTTTCTGGCTGTCAGAATGCTTCAATCCATAACATGGTGACTAAAAGACATAACAATGCTTCCAGGCTCATCATCAAAACCTTGAACAAAGGCGATAGGAAACATCATTTTCACAAATATTGGAAGTGAAACACGGATGGCTCAACAAAAGCCTGGTCTTGCCGGCACATGTAGCCAACAGGACTTTACCCCAATGGCTTCTACCAATTCTTTTAGCAGACGTATTTTGATCCTGCTCAAGGCCAGATGCTATTTGCATACTACCAGTTGGAACGAAAAATGGCCATCAAAGAGACATACAGGCTGTACACCCTTCGCGCTGGGATGAACACCTCATTGAAGTAAAATATTCTGATGATACACGACCAGAGCAACAACTAGCAAGAGCAACTGAACAGCATAATGGATTGAAACACGCCCTTGCACAGCAATGCCACAAAGTAAGCCTACATACCATCCTGATTAGAGTGATGGGAACCATCTATAAATGTCATACTGAATTACCCCTCAGTAAGCTTGGCCTAGACCGGTGTAGGAACATCATGATGGTACCTGTGGTAAGTGTGGCTTGCAGGCAATTCAAGATGAAAAACACGCTCTTTTTCTGTGCCCTTGCATGCAAATGTGTTCGTTGAGGCTTCAATTTGTAGACTCGTTTCACGATTTACCTATGGCACACAAAATAACTGTCAATCAGACTGGAGCTTTTTGTTTCTCCCAAGCTTGTTCTGAAGATGTCTTCAAAATTTTTCAGAAACAAACTAATGATTCCAATCATTTTGTTTCAGAGCTTATGGATGTTTTTTTTATGGCTGGTGTTCACCAGCAACCTGATCAGTCAAACTACCTGGCTGAAGGTCAAACTTAAACTTGTAAACTTGTATACTAGACCGGTGTAGAGTAAGAAAAATTAATCTCTATCTAAACACTCATTCTATTCTAGACGCAACAAAGATCATAAATACAAGTAGGAGGTTGATGAACATCAAGGAAAGAACATATTGCTCTTTTCACAACCCTCCCGACCCCCACTAATGACCTTCTTCCTAGTTTGATGGTGGAGGTTTGCCTGGTGCTTGCACTAGTTGTAATTTTTTCCCTTTATTCACGCAAACAGGGGTTACCTTGTTGGCGTAGCCTGCCTTTCTTTCTTTCTTTCTTTCTGAGATAAGCCTTACCTGAGGTTTTGCTGTCTCCGTCACTCCAATCTGCATGGTGTGTAGGCTCACTTTGATGTATCGCTGTGCAAGGGCGTGTTGGATACGCTGTTTAGTTGCTCTCGCTAGTTGTTGCTCTGGTCATCTGTCGTCACAGAATTTGATTAACGAAATGCACTCCCCAGTCCGAAGGGGGTTACAAAATCAAAATTCATCTGCTGAGAGGGTTTAGTCCTGTTGACTGCGGGAGTTGGCAAAAACACAGTTGTTCACTCATTCAGGGTTATCTTCCAATATCTGTGGAGATGATGTTTCCTCCTAACTTACTTTCAAGTTCTTGAAGATGGGCTTGAAAGCAATCATTACATGATGTTATGTTTTTAAGCTACTATGCTTGAATAAAAGCGTTCTGACAGCCAAAAAGCACACAGATTTGGTTATTTGGCTGATGACACAACAGGCAACCTGGTCACAATGAACCCCACGGAGCAGTCCATGTCTTCGGGGAACACGGCACGGCAGCACATAAGTGTACTTGTTTGAGAAAAAATGTTGTGGTTATCTCAAGGCCTGTACGCAGCCGTGCCATAAGAAAAGAAGGCTGACAAGATCATGGATCAGGCCGCCCATATGAGCTCAGGGGTGCACAGCATGAGAACCTACCTTCCAGCGGTGCACGCTGTGGCACCCACATGTGTTGTAGGTAGGTCCAAGTTCTACCGTGTGAAATCAAGTGCACCGACCACCATCTGATATTACGCCTAGGTGTAATATCAGGCCTGTCTGCAGTGTGCCAGGAGTTGAGACAGCGTCCATCTGCTTCTTTATGCTGCTCGTACGGGAAACCACAAATCTGGTGTTGGGCCTACTGTGGTGATCTCGTTATTTTAACCTAGGGTTATGGTTAGGGTTGAAGTAGATACTTCACCATTCGTAATTCCAACTATCATTTTTAAATCACAAACATAGAAAATCATTCCCCATGGTCTCGCCCTATGGGAACAGGTTTCGGGCATGGGCTGAGCGATTCGGCATCGATACGGAGAATCTGCCTTATGATCCTGCTCAGTACTCGCTTCAAGCCAAGCGTGGTCTCGTTGCGCAAGTCAGGTTGGACTACTTGCGCCTGGAGCCTTCAACGGTCCGGCATTATTATGGCGCAAAAGGGAGGGAGATGTTGAGGAAATTCCTCGTACTGGACCCCCGTTTGCAAGTCCTTGCGTTATGGGACCGGTTTGCTGCTCTTCTGGAAGAGGTGAGCCAGCATTTTTTGCGTCAGGAGTACACAGAAACGTGTCTACTGTGAGCCAAAGGACAGCCACAGGTGTCATGTCAAATGCATGCAGTGCAGCAAATTCACTGGAACGTGCACCTATTGTCAAGACAGCAAATTTTCTGGATTGTACATTGACTGTCATAACCCAGCAAATTCACTGGAACGTGCATTTCCTGTCATCATGGAATTGGCTGGAACAGCTCACACATCATGTTGATCTCAAGCAATTTGTCATTCATAACAAATGCTTATATCTGCAAATCCACTGAAGTGAACATAGGGCAGGAGCTTATCACAGTAAAATCACTGGTGACATTCTATGCACAATCCAGCAAATTTGCTGGGTATTTGCTGGACTCATATCATGATGTCATAGCCTAGCAAGTTCAATGTCATGAAGGCTTCATGTCACCAGCTTCCCAGCAGCGATTGCTCAAACGCGCACAGGCTTGGTCCAACAGCAACTCAATTGAAACATGTATGCCATCTTTATTTAAATAGAGGCTCTGTGTGCTGCCACATACCTGATTGCCGCATGCCTGAACGATAGGTGAAATACTCTTGTCTTGTGCAGGAACGCCGGGAGCCAGGGCGGTTTGACCAAATTCTCAGGCAAGGCGAGAGTGAGGTGCGTCACATGACTTATGTGTGTTGCCTGTTTTGGTCCATCGCTTTGTTTGCTCGATGCTTACGAGCTCCTCTACCGGCCAGGATCTGTTCATCGAGCTTTGCTTGCACTTCTACGCGTAACAAGGTCAATCCAACATACTTTGATAGTGACAGAGCTGCTTCTATGCACTTAGCTCTGTCATGGTTCATACGCATCCAGCATATGCAATCTGATCAGCAAGTCTGGTAGATGTGATATTGGGCATGCTTGTTGCTTCTAATCACAGGATGAGGAGTTTCTGGGTTCTGATGCTGATGCTGATGATAGTAGCGGTGCTGCTGACAATGATGACAACAACAATGATGGTGATGATGAAAATGATGATGATGACGATGATAGTGATGACGAGGAGGAGGAGAAGGGGGAAGAGGTGCACCTTTGCTCTGCTGCTGCTTGCCGTCTCTTGAGCAATAAACTTTTTTCGCTATTGGCCTTCCCAACCAGGCAGTTCTTCTAAAACGTTACATATACTCAGTAGTAAGTCTCACTGTATGCTGGTCCAGACAAGTGTACATGAAAATCACTACTGATCAATGCAACACAATGTTAGTTTTGTTTGTCTTGTTTTGTCGCAGGTTGTAGAAGAGGAAAGTGATGTGTTTGTGGATGTGGAAGGGGACGGGGAGGAGGAGAAGAAGGGAGAGGTGAGATTGGGAGGTTGTTTTGACTGAACCCTGGTTCTATAACTTTTACCATCAGACAAGCAAGCTTACCATCACTTAAGGCTGCTAGCATGGTTGTGCTATTTATTTGTCATCCATTGCTCAGCTGTGGAGGATCCTAAGAGAGCTGAGTTTTTGTGTACTGTTTAGTCTGATAATTGATTTATCGGCAGGTCTCACTTGTCAAAGGAGTCCTTGAAAGATCAATACCACCCTTTAAATCCTTCAATAACACCTTGGTCTTATTGATGGTGTTCAAATCCTTCATGGGTATACCTTGGAACATGGCATCCTTGTATCTTGTGCTTTTGTGCAGGAAGAACCAGGTGCTTTGCTCCTCAAGCCAGCAAATGGCATGGACCTGTACCACCCAGCACGAGCGCTTTGCCCCTGGGCATTCATTATTATTCTCCTTTACTTGGAAGCGCCCTTGCTTGCGAGATAAGTTCTGACTGGGAGGGCCCAGCCCAGGTGGGCTGAACGTGTGGGTAACTGTGAACTGATGAAAATATAAGTGCACCCTCCTGCGTCTCTAACATTTAGAGACACAGGAGGAGGTCACAAATAGGCTCTGAGAGTGGCTGTCCAGGTTCAAATCCTGCTATGTTTTGTCTGGCTCATGAACAAGACTCGTTTGCAATAGATGGCAGCTTGTTGACATGCTGATGATTTCACACATAAATGGTGCTCTTCGGCTCTGGGCTGGAGCGTCGTGTCTTTGTCACACCTTTTGTGCCTGGCATGATAATTTTAACATTGCGCATGCCTTCAGACGCAATGGCTGGGCAGGTTGCTTGACAAGCTGGTGCAGATTGCTTTGTGTTGTACATTTTTTAATAAACAAGTCTCGACTTCTCTTATTTCTTGTACCTGGGCTCAATGGCTGTTGGCATGTTTGCATGGTATGCTTTTGACCATCATCCTAAATCATACTAAATCACGATGGTTGAGAGGGTGACTGATATAAAATCTCGATGGTTGAGAGGATGACTGATATAATGATCCCTGTGCCTTCAATTGCCGTTTGGTGTCGTATAATGTCCCTTGTACGATTCAGATTTAAATTCAACCCTTTGATGGAGTGACAATGAGCCCAATGCTTGATCTGGGCGTGGAAGCCATGCCATTTTTTGGCAAGAAAGAATTTTTTGTGTAAGGTGCTCGTGGATTCTGCATCAATCCAGCTTCTGAACTTTGTTTGGGACATTGGACATAACCCCTTCATGGTCTCCACAATTTTGCTTACTTTTCTGAGCCAGAACAATAATTACTTGATTATTCTTAAACAATTTAAATGCCTGTTTAATTGCAGTCTAATCGAACTTCTTGACTGAGACCTGTTTTGTGAACCCTTGTAAACCCTTGTTTGGGGGATTGATAAAAAAAGGAACATGCATCAAGGTTGTACACGAAGGCATATGCCATGTGCCAAGCCGTGTGTTCTCACTCCTAAAGTAGAAAATGTCTGATGACTGTGCTCAAGAGGATTCTGATGGTCAAGGACACAACTCCCTCATGGTGTGTTATGCGCGAGTGTGGTCTAGAGTCTCAACAGTTCAACTGGTTCCGGGTGGCAGTGCGGCTATACAATGCTTTAACCCAAAGCAATAGCTCCACTGCGAGAAAGATCTTACATGCTGACATGCAAGTGAGCTCACGGTGCGATGATTGTTGGTCATCCAACATCCTGTCTGCTACGGATGATCTCACACAATCCTACCTGTTCAAGTTTGCGAGTTTAAGTGTGACCTTCAGCCAGGTAGTTTGACTGTTCAGGTTGCTGGTGAACACCAGCCATACAAAAAACTTTTTTTGATGTTGAACATCCATGAGCTCTGAGATAAAGCGATAGGAATCAGTAGTTTGTCTCTGGAAAAATCTGAAGACATCTTTAGAACAAGCTTGGGAGAAATAAGAGCTCTGATTGACAGTAATTTTGTGTGCCAGTGATAACTCATGCTACTTGTTCAAGGAAAGGCTGCTGAAGTGTGAACCCATTAATCTTGGTCGTTTTTTTGTGGACCTCGGGGAGAGGCACTTGGATTATTGGACACCTTATTCTGATATAAATCCACGAGAGTGCAACAGCAAACGCTCCACTTACCGTCAATGTGGCGCCCTCCCTACCAGGTGGACCCTGGTCACACAATCGCCATATACCTTTCCTAAATACATGCATCTTAATTTTCCTCACGACGTTATTCGCAGCGTGGCTCGCTTCAGACTTCGTGCCCACACTCTAACAATTGAAACAGTGACCTGGACTCACAATACCTCCCCTAAGCTGCCCTTGTTCGGCGGATACAGCCTTGAAACCTTACCTTACCTCCCCTACCTGTGCTTTGTGCAATGCTCATGATGTACAGGATGAGCAACACGTCCTTTTCCATTGCACCCATCCACATGTGGTCTTTCTCTGAAGGACTTACGCTTCCCTATTTCCTTCGGCAGGCTTGTCTGCTTTTCTGGGCCAGGAAAACAATAAGCTAAATTTCTTTCTTCATGCACGGATACAGCTATGTAACCTTACCTAACCTTCATGCACTGATAGTTTTCGATGAGCAGGATAGCAGTCGCACTTGACTGAAGGCCTTTTTCTTGTAACCCTTGTAACCCTTTTAAAGTAGAACTTTTGCAATGATCGACCATGGCTGGTGTCCATTGTTATAACTTAGTTGTCTGTGCAAGTCTACTTAGTTTTGTGCTACTGCCTGAAGCATCACTTTATTCTCACTCAGTTCAAGTTGACATTTTCTATGAGCTGGTGTTAAGGGGCTCCTTTGGTGTCCCTAACACACACAAACCAGTAGCAGCTTCCAAAAATTATCTTCGCGTCTGCTGTGCCTACCAAGCCGCGCACCTGCAACTTCTTCATCGTGAATTCGCGCATGTCAACAGGCATATTTGCTGCATAACTCCATGCTACTTACTATCAAAGCAGCGTCATGGCCCTGTAGCATTTTCCCCCGATGCACAGGCAGCCCTACACGTGCCTTTGAAGGCTGCTGTGTTGATTCAGTCATGTCCGGCAGTTGGGTCAAAGACAGCAGCAAGAGCTGGCACTGTGCAAGAAACACTGTTGCTCTGCTGACATGCACACCAGCAGGTCTGCCAGCCTGGCGGTCCACTAGGCGCATCATGTGCACGTGCCATGTGTCAACCTGGTGTCTTTCAGGCCAGGAAGAAGCCCCTCTGGGTCCAGCTGTGTGGTGTGGCACTCACCCCAACACTGACACCCACCCCAGACTAAAAAGCCTGGACAAAAGAAGAAAGGAACTGCGTTAAGAACACTCAGCACAGGCCAGCTGCGCTCAGCAAGCCTTCCACCGCCACTGCCTCCCTGCTCAGCTGCAAAGCTCCCGTCTAAAACCCACAACCTGGCCATGCTCAGCTCAGCAAGTCCTCCACTGTGGCTGCTTCGCGGTCTCGCAGACCTGGAAGGTCCACCACGTCCTCCATGCCTTCCTCCTCCCTCTCGCCCTCAGCATCCCCGCCGCGCCGGCCGCCGACCTGCACAGCAGGGCAGCACGTGGGAGGGCCATCAAGTGCGCTTCGTGGAAGGCTGGCCAGCACAGCCACACTCCGAGGTGCGCGGGGCGCCAGCACACGCGGGAGCAGTGCAGGTGAGCTCGGTGGGAGGCTGGCCACGGCCACGAGCGCAGCTGTGCCCACAGGTGCGGCCGCATCAGCACCCGAACGGGCAGCACATGGTGAGCTTAGTGGCAGAGGCTGGCTGAGCACGGCGGCAGTGCGTGAGTGCGAGCAAAGAGGGTGGCTGGGCGCATGGACATGCGTACATGTGTCTTTCACTCGCGCACGCTGCCCAAAATATGCTGTGCTCCTCATGCTGAGGCCCTTCTCCCGCAGCAGTGCATACGGGTGCAAGCGCACATGGAGCGTACACCAAAAGAAATGGACCCAAAGAACTTGTTGGCATGTGAAGGGAGCATGCCTATGCGCGTGCGTCAACCCTGGGGTACACAATTATGTGGACCAGAAGCTCAAAACGTGGATGCTCACAGCGCAAGCCTGCCCTTGCAGGGATAACTGGCAGCTTGCCAAGCTTTGGACGGTCACTGCGCAAACCCTTGCCCTTGCCTGCCTACTCACCACCTGGTGCGGCCCAGCTGGATGCGTGCCATCTTCGGCCCCGCGCGGTGCCTCCCCTTCCTCTTCCTCCTCGCCATGCTCATGCCCGCCTGCAAGCATGCGCGAGTATGCAGAGGTTGCTAGCACGGTCTTCAGTCACATGATTGCCCACCCACGCGCATGCACAAGCTCACGCATAGACATGCACACGCACAACACTCAACACAACACGTTCAGAATCACATGTCACCAACACACACCAAGACAGGGCACTCCTGGGCGGAGCATATGACGGGAGATTGCAGCCCACCTACAGTCTCCCAACATACCACGCCCAGAAGCGCCCTGTTCTTGTACATACTGGTGAAATGTGATCCTCAACGTGTCTAACTTCTTCGTCTCTTCTTCGTTTCTTTGTGCAATGCTGGTCACCATGCACCCCAAGTGCCTTGGCCGAGCAGCAAAGAGCCGCTGCCCAGTTTCTGACGAGCCAACAAAACCAGCCTTCCCTCTCAAGTGAAAATATGCCACAAGTCATGAGTACTTGGCCGTATGCACGCGGCACAAATGCCACACCCACTCATGACGCACGGGCCACACACTCATATGACGCACGGGCCACCCACTCACGACGCACGGGCCACACACTCATGACGCACGGGCCACACAATCATATGACGCACGGGCCACACACTCGTGACGCATGCTCCCCAGGCTGGTCCCTGCAGGCATAGCCGCCTCGTCAGTGGCGCAACACCGGCCCGGCACACTTATGCACCAAAGGATCTTGCCTGCACATGGACACCTGGGCTGTGAGCAGCTATGTCAGCGCCAGCAGCATGAGCAGCAAGCGCAGCACGGGTAGGCAGGGCCGCAGGGCAGGGAAGGCAGGAAGGGCTGCGTGAGCAGCAGAGCAGCGCGGGCAGCATGGCCAGGAGGCACAGCACATGGGCACTGCTTACCAATCAAGCTGCGGGCGCTCGCTTGAGCGCGCCCAGCGTGCACTGCAGGTGCGGGAGCGCATGCATTCCGTGCAGCACACCTGTGGTTGGAGCCATAGCAGGGGTGGCAGCGGCCACCTCCTCCGCGTCCACAGCACCCAAAACAGTGCTGCCACACCCCACTCAGCCCCCAAAGAGCGCTGCCGCACACTCCTCCGCCCCAAATAGAGCGCTGCCACACCCCACAGCACCCCCAAAAGAGTGCTGCCACAACCCACTCAGCCCTAAACAGAGCGCTGCCACACCCTGCTCCGCCCCAAACAGATGGTTCTCAGACGCACCATGGAATGAGCACCCGGACAGCACACCAGCCGAGGTACGGAGCTGTCACCTTATGGCAAGCACCTTATGGCGGCCACACACCCACAGCACCCCAAAATGAGTGCTGCCGCACCCCCACTCCGCCCCCAAAGAGCGCAGCCACACCCCACAGCACCCCCCAATGAGTGCTGCCACAACCCTCAGCATGCCCAGCCATATCAACGCCTGCCGTGCATTGACCCCACTTCAATTGCTGGCCGCACACACACTTGCCGAGCACACACCCCTCCGCCCCGCGCGCACCTTGGTAGCGATCCTCCTCCTCATCATCCTCCCCCCTCTCAGCCTCCACGCCCTTTTTGCTCCTGCCAGCGCCAGCTGCCGGCTGCCCTCTGCTGCCCCGGCCGCTTGGACCCACGCGCTCACCCTCCTCCACGTCTGCATCTCCGCCGGACCTGCATTTTGATCGTGTGTACATGTGTGCTTGCGTGTGCGTGCATGTATGTATTAGTGTGCTTGCAACCTTGACCAAATGCGCATCCAATAGGCCATGGGTGCGTGCAGGGGACTTGGCCCAGCAGCGGCGAGCAGTATAGCAGCAACAGCCAACACAAGCAGGGGCCGGCACATCACCTGCTCCTTCTAGGCTGCGTGTGCGGCTGTGGCTGCTCCCCTCTGTGCCTGCGCAGATCTCCCTCCTGCTCATCCTCGTCCATTGCCTCCGCCCCCGTCTCGCCTTGCTGCTGCTGCTGCCGCTCCTCATGCTGCTGCTTTTTATGCTGCTGCTGCTCCTTGTCTTCCTCGTGCCCAGCATACTCCCCAGCTGCATGGCAGGCAGGGAGGGTGGGATGGGGTCAATGCTTGCATGTGCGCACGCCTGCATAAATGTTGCCTATGCATTGAGGCAGGGAGGGTGGGATGGGGTCAATGCTTGCATGTGCGCACGCCTGCATAAACGTTGCCTATGCATTGTGGAAGAAAGAATGGTTGTTGGTTGAGGTGCATGCTTGTCAGCGCGCCTGTGTAATTGCACCAGCAAGCATGTGTCATTGCGAGTGCAAGCGTGCATTCACAATTCCACATCGGGTTACCTGTGGTGGAGGGTGCACAGAACTTTGTTGCATGTGATGTATGCTCATGCATGCCAGTGCACGTACACATGCCCATGCTCTTGATTGAATGCTCAAATGCAGAGAACAATGCACACGCGCACGCAGACACCGAAGCATACCATGTGCACACAATCGCATGCACACCCTCCAGCTCAGGCTGTGCTGCCATGTTTGCGCCAAACTGCACACTCATACACACACACACACAAATACACACACACACGGAAAAACAGGCAAACACACCACACACACACAAACACACACACGCACACACACGGAAAAACAGGCAAACACACACACACACACACAAGTGTGCGCGCACCCTCCAGCTCGCGCTGCTCTGCCATGTCCGCATCTTCTCCCTCCTCATCGCCCCTGGCGGCTCCGCCTGCCGCCCCAAGGCCCCGCGCAGCCAGGCGCTCTGCAGAGATAGTTGAGTTGCACACTCAAGCATGTGGCAGGAAGTCATCCACATTCACATCAAGGACATTAACCTGGACAAAAGTATGCGTGTTGCGAAAGGAGCATGACGCATGAAGTCATTTGCATCAGGGTCATTTGTGCAAGTCTAGCGCTCGGCACAGCCAGCCAACAGCCGGCCAGCCAGCCAGCCAGCCAACAGGCAGCCATAGCTTTGCTGGAGCACTGCAGCACGTGCAGGCATTCTGCTCCCGCGTCGTAACTGCTCACGCGCCGTACGCAGCCTCTGGTGGCTGTGGCCCTGAGGTCAATAGCCCCGAGGCCGGTGGTGCTGCTTTTGGGGTATTCGCAGAAGCCAGGGCCTGACACTGCATCGCACTGCCTGACACTGCATTACACTGCCTGACACTGCACTGTACGCAGAGGCCAGGGCCTGACGCGGCATTGCATAGCCTCTGGCGCCAGAGTGCACCGGGCCTTTGACAAGGCCACAAACCCGACAAGTAACGAGCCTGGATGTGCGCCTGGCAATTTTTGCTGGCCTCTTTCATAGAGTGGCCTGCTTGTAGGTGGCACAGGCGCTTGAAGGCGGCACAGGCCTTCCACCCCAGGCCTGGTTGTAGGTGCTTGCAGGTGGCACAGGCCTTCCACCCCATGCCACCTGCCACGCCAGCGTGTTACAGAAATAGCCGACCTCTGCACGCACTCCGGAACTAACATCAGCGGGTACACACAGCTGACTTTTGCGGACACACAGCGCCGACTTCT
>LFCJ01002514.1_pt1 | contig 13245 bp, 23 predicted proteins | sample 643141 | NCBI WGS metagenome assembly LFCJ01 (sample SAMN03766243, study PRJNA286221) | soda lake metagenome | biome: soda lake; feature: Kulunda steppe; material: water; isolation source: sample B1-Br-g2 brine of Lake Bitter-1 | place: Russia: Kulunda steppe | collected 2010-07 | reverse complement strand
GCGGCCGGTCACAGAGCCGCCCACCCGACTTCAAGCCATACCTGGGCAGTATGAGATTGTGCGGTAGCTCCTCCACTAGGAACACATGCTTGCCCAGCTCCAGCCCCATGCAGCGCTGGGATCTGGCAGAATGGGCAGCCCTCTGGCTTGTGGGAGCCCCATGGGCCGCACCACAGGCGGTGCTGCAGGTGTGGTGCCTACCGTCCACTTCAAACATTGTGCCCTGGTCTGGCTGGACGCCCCTCAGCAGTGCCTGGCCCCAGGCGCCCTTGCAGGCGGCAGCGCCTCTGAGCATGCTCCTGCAAGTAATGACGCATCAGTCATCACCACAGAAGCCAATGGCAGCGTGCAGTCGTGCGCGCGGCTGCCCAACTGCAGCTGCAACGGGGAGAGGGGCAAGCTTTCAGCAGAAGAGGGCAACAAAGGGCCGCCCATTTGCTTGCATGAGATGGGACATTGCATCTGCGCTCCTTCTCGTTCTACAGGGCGACCATACTCTGTCACCATATACTCTGTCACCACATACTCTGTCACGGGCATCAGTACAAAACATGCTTGGGCTGCTCATGCCTGAGCTTGAGCAGCGGCCATGCTGGAGCCTCCTAGATGGCCATGCAGGTTGACCAGTTGCAATGCAGCGCTCTCATTGGAGTTTGACATGCTCTGCTCCAGTGCCCGGATAAAAAGAGAGGTGGGCGATACCTTAGTGTAGCCGCCCACCGTTGCTGCTACGCATCAGGTAAACTGCACCAATTACGCACCCTTCTTGGATGGGGAGTCTGGGGCTTGAAATTGCAAGCAGCAGATCCGGGGCATGTGGTGCATGCTCAACTCCACAAAGGATGCACAGAAGATGCGCGCGTACCCTCTCTCTGGGAGTACCGACAGTTCAGCAAAGCTGCTGGATGGTGCGATGCTAGTCTGCATCTTTTGCCTGCTCAAAATGTAAGCCCCGAGGTCCGCAGGCAGGATGCTGCTAAATTAGGTTTGGGCATGCCTAAATGGAGGGCACTGGGTTTGTGCATGCCTACCTGCTCAACAGCACCCTTGTATCACTGGAAACAGCCGCGCGGCAGATGCTGTCAACCAGGAAGGGCACATCCATGTCGCATGCGCTCCCAAAAGACACATAGACAGGAGGCGGGCCTGGAGGTGTGCATGGGACAGGGTGCTGATGATAGAAATGTGCAATGGCAGCTATGATATCAATCGATGTGGATACATGCGATAGGTGCCAAGGTGGAGGGATGAGAGCGCAAGAAGCGTGGCATTGTGCAGATGATTTGGATAACATTAACGGATGGTCATGAAGGGGGGCAGTGTAAAAGCAAATATCCATCCACATTTTGCAGATAGCTAGCACAATCTTGCAAGAGCTTTTGTTGAGCCTCCCCTTTACAGCCCCTGGTGTGTGTGCCAGCCTTTGAGATGAAAGGAGCTGCCTGCCTGTGCCTGCTTTCCAAGGCACCTGCTTCCAAAAAGGCCTCCAAGCTTGCCGGCAAAAGTGATGAAGCACGACCCAGTATCCCTCCCCACGATATAGTAACTGCACTGCTGCTGCTGCTGCTGCTACTACCGGTGCTGCTGCCGCAATGCACAGCACTGCCATTTGCGCTGCTCAGGCCAGCTGCATGGGGTTTGCTGCTGCTCTGAGGCTTGCTGCATTCCGTGGGCTGCTGCTGTGGCTGCTGCTGCTGTTGCTGCTGCTGCACTGGAGTGTGCGGAAGGAGGAGCGGGCCTGTCACGGCCACGTGGTCGCCCCAGTCGGGAGGCTTCACAGTGCAGCCCGGCGGCAGCAGGAGAGGGCTAAACGTGAAAGTGGTGGGGTGCCTGCGCCACCAACAGAAAAGAAAAGGCACACGGAGGGCACAAGAGCAAGAGTGAGGGGCATCTTTCCACTTATGACCTGCAATCAACAGCCACCATACGTCGAGCAAGGGCTGGAGCAGAGGCCGGCCAGGGGCCTGCAACTGTGTGGCGCCAGCTTGGACCCTGAGACACTGGTTTAAGCATGACAATGCTACAACTCAATGGACACTTGTCACAGTCGAGGCCATCCTGATCTGGGTCCTGATGTGTCTACTTGGCGGCCCTGTCTTGCAGGAGGCAGGAACTCCTAATAGGTGAACGGCTGATGGAGAGCTGGCTGAGAATGTCCGTTGCATGATATTCAGGTGGTGAGATAAAGCAACATGCCGTCAGACTGTCTTTGCCTAGATGCAGTATCTGATACTCGTTGCGCTGTTCAAGGCTTTTGAAGGCTTTGGGCATACCTGGATCTGGAGCACAGAGGGCCCACAGCTGGACTTGCACCCACCAGCACCTCCAATGTATTTCATCCAACACACATGCTTCACACACAAGTCCACGCTCAACGAGTTCATGCTCAACACACAAATGCACACATGCTCATGTACTAGAAACACACACACACACGTGCACACAAGCACGCACACCCCCCCTCACACAAAACCACATGCACACGTGCACACCTACAACAACACACATGCACACACCTGTAGAGCGCCCACCCATGATTTGCGCCCCCAAGCGGCCACAGCCCCAGCGTGCGTGAGCGGAACACCGCCAGTAGGTCAGCAATGCCCAGCCACACGCAGTGGTCCAGCAGGGGGGTGCTGGCCCACGCGGCACCCTAGGAGCAGCAGGCCATCAGGATATCAGGCCATCAGGAAAGAAAGCCATCCACCACTCCCGAGATCTCCCCCCTAAGTGATGATGCACATGAAGTCAGCAATGCATATCGTGGGCTGGATGACTTGGGGTGCTTTATTGCAGCTCGTACATCATGCCATGGGCATGTTGATGCAGCTTGGATCTTGCGCTTTTGTAATGGCTTGCAGGATGTTGTGCCTGGTAGCAAGCAGAGGCCATCGCTGAGAGGGCACGTGCAGTCTAGGGAGATGAAGAGGGAGCACTGCGCCCTTGGGCAAGCTCACAGAGAACATATTTCTCGGCAATGTGCATGGGCATGCTCGCTCTCAGGCTTCCCACCTGAATCAAAAAGGCGCAGAGCCTTTCACGCCAGGACGTATAGCGAGCCAGCACTGTCCTGAGCACTCTGTGGGCAGCTTGAAGATGCATTCTAGGGTTGATCATGTTATCAAGAAGGGGGACGGTGGCTGGATGCTGCACTGTTGCGCTTGAGCCGGAAAGCTGGGGAGCTGGGGAATCGTGCTGATCACCGGCGCACGCGTGATGCACTGAGGGGAGCAACATGTTGAGCGTGGCCGCCACAATCTCAGGGACGGACAAATCCCATGCCCTTGCCCACGGGTGCGGCACTTGCTGCGCGCAGGCAAAAGGCAGGTGATTAAGGGGTGGGCAGCAGTTACAAAGTGTGCGCAATACGCGCACGTTTAAAGTTCACTGAAGGCGCCATCCGTGGAAGCCCACACGTATGCTCTTTCACCCAAACCTCTCAGCAGCTCACCTTGCTGGGTAGCCAAGGCACGGCAGAGATCACATGGAGGGGTACCCCACCCAGTGCCTCAGCCACGTGTGCAGCTCCGTAGGTGATTGGTGTCGTGATGATGAGAGATGGCTGCAGATAATGTGTTCAGCAGTCAAATTGTGGCTGATGCATAACAGAAAGGTCCTTGGTACCCCAAAAACAAAGGGGTGCAGCACAGGCGCTGGGGCTCCAGCAAGCAGTCGTGCACAGCACAATTTGGAGATGCACATGTGAATTGCAAGCGGATTCTGGCAGGCTGCATGAGGATGGTGCTCTGTCATCCTCAGATTGGTGCCTGCCATGCACGTCCCTTTTTGGGGCTCCTCAGCCTATTCAAGCGAATGAGGGTTGACACAAGGACAGAGAACACACGTTCATGTACAGACTTGACATATAATGACAAATATACTAACTGGTGGGCACACGCACGTGCACACACAAGCAAACGCGCACAGACGCACACATGCACATGCACATGAGCACCAGCATTCACCTGCTCATATGCCCACACACGCAGCTTTGGGGTGTGCTGCTTTCAACAACATTCTCTTCCATGCACCCACCCGCTCTTGGCAGGAGTGTACCGCCTCCCATGTGGAGGCGATAATGTCTGCATACTCCGCACGCACGCGCTGGAACGCACTTAAGCGCTTGGGCAGCATGCCACCAGACTCTATGGCCACCTGCACTATTTTTTGGTACATACACCACGGAGCAACCTGCAATCTGAGTATTGCGTGTCCAGGGGCCGCGGTGCCAACAATCATAGCTTTTCAGCTATGTTGATGGAGATTGCTACTCCATGCTCTCAATGTTCACCAATAGGCTGCTCTTGACAGAATTGTGTGCCACAGCTCATGCTCTATTGCTGTAAAAAGTGTTTGCCATGCTCAGAGTCACCCTGACCCAGATCCACCTGCCATGCGCTTGCAAAGCACCTTGCAGCCTGAGTCGAGACTCCTGACCAAGGCGACTATTACCTCGCCCTTGCTTCAACGGAAGAGCAGTGGAATGCAGGCTCCCAAAATTGAACAACTGGAACGTTGCAAGCTGTGCTGATTCAGCTCAATTCACTCAAAGTGGGTGGGCTGGATCCAGCTTGCATGTCTTAGCCTGTGAGGTGAAGTGCATGCTCCCTAAGCAACAATTATGCTGAAGTCTACTTGTGTCCGATGCCAGAGCACCTTCTGCAAGGGAAGCTTGCTTGTTTTCTCCATACACAATTCCTGAACATGCACTGCACAATAGAAATCTACAAGCGAAAAATATATGCTACTGCGCACTGAAGGTGGTTGTGGAAACAACCAAACAGCTGTCTGCGTTCTGATGCACCGCCTGCAGGCCGCTGGCATGAGTGCTTATAACCGCTATGAGAAGTGCGCAGGCCAGCATGTACATCATGAGGGCACCTACTTCACCTGTGTGAGCGCCTGGGGGTTGCCAGCCAACGGAAAGAAATCGCTCACCCCAGCCTGCGAAACACAGCATGTGCATCTGCGTGGTGCTGGCTTGCTGTGTGCATCCCTAGCCTGGGGGTCTGGCATGGTATAGGCGTTGAAGATCTGTGGCTTAGCTTCCCCTTACACATTTAAGTTAGCAACATCGCCTTAACCTTTTCTATCAGATTGCATTATGGTGCAAGGCTTGTTATCTTTCATCTCAGACAAGGATCAGATGCGCTGACGCACCTGATCATGATCAGCATGCACCGCAGCTAGTGGATCACAAAAAAGCAAAATCTGGTATTATGAAGCACCCTTTCAAGAAACAGCAGTACCTGAGCCTCTCTCACGGCAGCACTACCTCAGCCTCTTTTGCGGCAGCATGCACCTCAGCCTCTCATGCGGCAGCATGCACTTCAGCCTCTCACGTGGCAGCAAGCACTTCAGCCATTCCCATGGCAGCATGCACCTTAGCCTCTCACACAGCTGCACGTGCCCCAGCCTCTTACGCAACAGCACCTACCACAGCCTCTCCCGCGGCAGCACGCACCTGAGCTTCTCACAAAACAGCATGCACCTCAGCCTCTCACTAGGCAGCATGCACCTCAACCTCTCATGCGGTAGCATGCACTTCAGCCTCTCAAGTGGCAGCATGCACCTCAGCGTCTCCCGCGGCAGCATGCACCTCAGCCTTTCACGCGGCAGCATGTACCTTTCTTGCAAAGGCCTCATACAGGGTGTGCGTGGCGAGCCGCACACGGTGGCCATCCTGCTGGAGACGCAGCGCCAGCGCAACGGCTGGCTGCACATCGCCCCTGGTTCCAGCCACCTAAAAATATGCGTTGGGTGGTGTAATGGGAGGCCACCTTAGGACAGGACAGCGCAGGCTTCCAGCTTGAACACACAGTGGCGTGGCTGTATGTATTGGCCAAGGCCCATGGATGGTCGGGCCAAATGCAGCACTTATGGCGAGATTAAGAAGATATTTGGCACATCAAACAAATTTTTCAAAAGGATCAGTACATGATGCAAATGATGTCCACATCATCCACCTCAGGGTTGCAGGGTTGTGGAAAGGGAGGAGGCAACTGCGAGCTGCAACGCCCCTTCCCAGAAGCGGCCCGCAAGCTTGTTTGAAGCTATGAGGCATATTGCTCAAGTTTTGTGCACAATGTCGTATGATGTGGCCCGTAGGTTGTCACACAACCAGCCATGTGGTCCAGATCTGATCTGGCTATCGAATTAGCTCTCATTTTTCTGCTCACCATGATGATGATCCGCAAAGTAGGAGGTTTATGACCTTCCTTCAGCACATTTCCAACAGTTCTCTGCTCCTGTTGCCCATCAGTCGCTTGCGCACAGCCTCCAGCATGCGCGGCGCCATCAGGATTGCTGCCACAAGACGGTAGCTCAGGGCTCTGAAATACCAGGCTAGTGTGAGATGTACGAGAAGATTTACGAAAACCATAAAGTGTCCCATGGCGCGCTCTGCTGAGCAGCACTGCTGCGGCCACCAGGCCTGCAAGGCATAGAAGAGGCAGGGCAATCATTATGACATAGTAAAAAATAAAAATAAAATTACAAAACCGTGGTTTTACGTGATCTGCACAGATTTCTTGTGCTGGAAATACCATAATGTGTTATTTTCTTTGTTAGCCACCTTGTATGACTTTGAATTACAGAAGGTACTGCAAGCAGCCTTAAAGGCATGTCACCCGACATCATGGGCTATCACTGACGGTTCACTGAGGGGGCTGTCCAGTGCTGGGAGGTGGTGTTGAGTAGGAGCACACAATGGGCAAGTATGCGCAGTTGGTGATCGGCCCAGCAGGGAGCGGCAAGGTAAGTGCATTCATACCTGCAGTTTGGCTAACCAGTTTCCGTAGCCTGCTCGCCTGCCTACTGCCTGACCTGGGGTGCATTAGAATGAAAGACCACACTGATCCAATCCCGGCTCTTTCTCACACAGTCAACCTTCTGCAAGCACCTGCACCTGCACTGCGAGGCGATGGGGCGCACTGTGCACAATGTCAACCTGGGTGAGCAACATACCTGGACAGTGTCCTTGTAGCTGCCAGCTGAGAAAATGATAGAATACATCCTAAAATGTTGCCGTCTGGGCTGATTGTCCTTGCTTGCCTACACTGCCAGGTTCTCGCGTCAGCCACCCTCTCTGCGCAGCCTTGCTGTGCCTGTGTCAAGGGAAACACCTGGCATGCCTTCTTTTCCTGCTTATACATGATGATCCTATGATGCAGCTGTCGATCCCATGTGATCCCATTTTTATGTACCTGCTTGTGCATGCAGACCCTGCCGCCGAGGAGTTTGACTATCCAGTGTCCCTGGATGTGCGAGAGCTCATTTCCCTGGAGGATGTGATGGAGGAGCTGCAGCTCGGGCCCAACGGGTGAGTTTGCTGTGCGCTTGCTGCCACCTATCTTGAAAGCCCAGGCATACAGCCCCCGCCGCACAGTGTGAGGTTCCATGTGTCAGAGCGCTGCCTGGGCACACCTCTATCCATGTTGTGTGCCCAAGTCTGGAATGAACGCCCTGAGAGGTCAAAGCACAAGATGCGCGCAATGGGATCATGTCTACTTGTGTGCAGTGGGCTCTTGTACTGCATGGAGTACCTAGAGGATAACCTGGATGAATGGCTTGGGGAGGAGCTTGAGGTGAGGCTGTGCTAGCGAGTGCCCCAGGCATGACAGAATCACTCCCTGTATTGCGGTCTTGATGCGCTGCGTTTGTATCAGCGCTCGGCTAAGGGTGCCTGCAGGGACCGCTGGTCTCTTACCCAATGTTCAGGCAGGGTTCACAAGGAAATGTTGAAGTCCCCATCATATGCCTTGATGATCATTGTGGTCAATCACCAGCAGTGCCAGAGGGAATGTTCATTCAGTCTTATTACGACTTGCATCAGCACAGCATCATACTCCCTTCCCTCTCTGCATGTTCTTTGGACATTAAAATGCCCGCTCTGCCTCGTGCCCAACCACTGCATACATCTCCTGCCAGCTCACACAGCTGTACAGGCACATCATGCGAAAAGCTGTTGCTCCTTCCCTGCAAGGCCGTCGCCCAAGGCCCAGAAATTGTCCCAATTGCACTTTTAAATGTATTGACCCTACAAGAACTTGAGATCAAGAAGCCTGGCTACATTGTATTGTGTGCGACGTCTGCCGGGCGTGTGTATATTTGCCTGGACACAACCTGTTGACCCATTCATGGTTAAAATACTGCACATGTGCCTGGCCTTGCAGAATTATGGAGAGGACGATTACCTGCTCTTTGACTGTCCAGGGCAGATTGAGTTGTACAACCACTTGAGTGTGTTCAAGACTTTTGTGGATTACCTGAAGCAGGCAGGTTTCTGTAGGTTCTGGGTTGCGGGTGTCGGATTTGTCTGGTACGTCGTCACAACCACTTTACTCCTTCATATATTCTCTTGCTTATGTGTGGGTCTGTGTGCCTGCTTGCCGGTCTGTCAGCATGCCCTGGACTGGGTTGAGGTATGTGCATACCTGCAGTATCTGCATATCTACTCAAAGAGGTGCCACTCGGGCTCCAAGTCGTGTGCTGTGGATGTGCAAGGGCCTTAAGCCTGCTTGAAGGGTTTACATTTGTACCACGCAACAATGTTGAGAAGCCAGGCAGTGAGTGGGGCCTGCGCTTCAATGCACCAGCATCTGGATCGGGATTTACCCAGGGCATCCACAGGGATACCATCCACAGGCATACCCAGGGCATCCACAGGGATACCATCCACAGGCATACCCAGGGCATCCACAGGCACATGCATTTACCCAGGGCATCCACAGGCACATGCATTTACCCAGGGCATCCACAGGCACATGCATTTACCCAGGCATCCACAGGCACATGCATTTACCCAGGGTATCCACAGGCACATGCATTTACCCAGGGCATCCACAGGCACATGCATTTACCCAGGGCATCCACAGGCACATGCACAGGTTGAGAATTGGCCCGGGAAGCCTGAAGGCTAAACAGATGCCATACATGCCGCACGTGGGCTTCATGCCCTTGCAGACCTTGTGGATCCCGTGTTCTTACTCCCTATTGCTTGCCTGACACCCTTGCACACACTGAGGCTGTCAAATTAGTCTGGTACATGGTCACTATGCCGGCACCTGGCTTTCACCTGCTGCGGCAACGCAGGATGGTTGGTCTGTCTGCGTGGTCTACTGCCTGGATGCCCACTTCATCACGGATGTCTCCAAATTTATTGCTGGCGCAATGCAGGTGCGGACAGAAACTGGGCTGGGCTGTTGCGGACAACTAGCAGGACTTGCTGCACGATTGTTCCCATTTAGGGCTAATTTTTGTGCAACTGTATCCCAATGCTATTCCGTTTGATTGCAGACCCGCAAGATGCGCCTCAAACTGTGATCCAACTCTATAAGAAGAGCATCATAGGAGCACATCCTCTGTACTTTTCATGCCTGTGCATGCACGCGCACACACACACACACATCACTCAGATGCGCGTGCAAGCAAGCATGCATTTTTGTTGGGATGGCCCACTGAGTGGTGTGAGCGTGCAGCGCATTTGTTCGGGCTGCCACACGCCTGCACACCTTGAGCGCAGGCGCTCTCTGCAATGGTCAAGCTTGAGCTGCCCCACGTCAACGTGCTCACAAAGATGGACATCTGCGAAAGCAAGGTGAGGACGGGCTGTGGACTGCAGTAGGTGTTGATTGCCACAGTATTTGTATCTGTGTGTATGTGTGCGTGTCTGTGGGGGCATTTAAAGATGTGTGAGGATATGTGTGTATGTGCGCGTTAAGGCTGCAGCACAGGGTTACCCAGAGAGCTTGCTCTTTGATGTGTGCATGGTGAGCAGCATGCGCTCCTGCAGTCAATGGCTCAGGTGCCTGTGTCTTTGAAGGAAACGCAGGACGGCGTGAGCATGTCAAGATTGTAAAATGAAATCTCATTTTTATATGACATCCCATCTGAGGTCCTGTTGAGTAGCAGTTTAGGTGTGGCCTGAGAGGCAGATGCTGTCCTTGAGCGCCTCTCCATGGATAGACAGGCGCAACAGGAGCGGCCTCCCACAAGCCCTGACAGCAGCGGTCATTGCATTAGCCCTGACAGCAGCGGTCATCCCAAAAGCCCCAACAGCAGCGGTCATCCCAGAGACAGATGACAGTGTTGTGCAACGTCAGAGCACGAGATGGCGCATGGGTCCCCCGCCAGGAAGCTGTGCTGGCCTCGCTCTTTGAGGTGCTGCACTACTGACCTAGGGTCTGGCAGCTTGCCCCCATGCACAACCACAGTCACCCGCCCGTGTACATGCATGTGCCATTGTCTGTGTGAGTGCACGCGCACATACACGCACGTGCGCACAGGCAGAGGTGGAGGAGTTCCTCTTCCCAGAGCCGCGCATGCTGCTGGACCGCCTGAGCTCGTCCACCGGCCCGCGCTTTGCTGCTTTGAATGCCGCCATTGGCCAGATGCTGGAGGAGTTCAGCCTGGTCAGCTTCGTGCCTATGGACGTCACGGACGAGGAGAGGTGAGGGGCTGCGGCACCGGGCCTCCCTTGTGTGCCTGAGCCATGCGGCCAAGGGGCATTCTCAACCTCAAACGCCTGAGGGACGTCCTGGGCTGTGCGCCTTTGAGCCCGAGTCCCGCCACACACTAACGTGGCACCGTCAGTCTGTCTGCTCATCAGCAGCCTTGGCCAGGTCCTGGCAGGCCCGTGCAGTTCCGCTCAAAGGCTCATGCGCATCCCAAAGTTTGGAAGCTCCGACGCCAAAAAGATTAGAGGCCGGGATCAAGGGCAGCATGCTCTGTGTGCTCAGCAAGCCCTGCAGAGGCCCACGCTCGCCGTGCTCACATGCAAGCATATGCACCCCCCTGGCCCTGTGAAAGACCCCTTGGAGGGGGTGCTCCTTTTGCGCTCGGGCTCTCGCCACGCTCAAAGCTCCGCGTGTCTCACACTTGCCAAATGCAAGGCCATGTTGTGCAGCTGAGCATATGGCATCTGTGCTGCCTTCAAGCCATTAGGGGCTGGAGCATGGCCCCCACCGAGACAAGACCTCGGATCTGTCCCAGCCCCCTTCCGCATGCCATGCCTGTGCTGCTGCAGCATCGAGGAAGTGCTGCACAACATCGACACCGCCATCCAGTACGGGGAAGATGCGGAGGTCAAGGTCAGAGACATGGACAGGGAGGGTATTGCAGGGGACGAAGACAGCCAATATGCTGGGGATGATTGAGGGACAGCAGCCAAGGGCTTGCCGCTCATTACCCTCATTGCCCTCTTCCTGTGAGGTGAGCGCGTTCATAATGGTTTGTTGCGAGTCTGGCTGGTCAGCTGGTGGTGTGGGAGAGGCTTGAGAGAGAGTGTGCATTGCTTGGAGGGCATCGTAGGCACAGGGGCAGCAGCTCGGTGACTGCATTTGCGCCCAGGAAGCAAGGTGCACTCTTGAAGCATGATGGCAAGCTTTGCAATTTCAAACAGAGGATGGGTGCAGCATGCATCCTTGCGCAAATCGTGGCATCATCGAAATTCATCACTGTGACTGATCTGTTGGTCCACCTGATGTATAACTCGAAAGTCCGTGCATTGCCGCCTCCTAGGTTGGCCAGACTCAATGCAATCGGATTGCATTCCCATTGCAAGCAACGCTTCACTCATGCTTAGCTCAATCTGTGTTGTCGTCACACCCTGAAGAATGCTTCATTTATCTCCTCTCGACCTTTCCTAGAGTACATGCTGCACTTTAATTTGCAGCATTGCAACTGCTTCACTGTTGATGGGCCTGCAAGCCTTTTTGTGCCTTCTTGGATTGATGCACAAGGCGCCCGCCCTCACTGGATTGGAATGCACACTGGGATGTTCATCGTTTTTTTGCTGTTCTTTCCCTTGCTTTATTTAGTTGTGCAGCCCTTCTTCTAATTTGCAACGCAGATCTCATGCTAATTCTGCATATGGGTGAAAGGCCGGTATGGATGGGTGTACCTGCTGCACACAGGTGCCCTAGCAGTCCCTTGCACAAATTGCGCACCATGTACCCGGCACTGTGCAGAAATGCTTTTAAAAGACTCCTTTTGCAGAAGACGCGTACGGACTAAGCGCTTAGATAGGGTTCTGCGCTAGCCACTAGTAGGCATACATAGGAGGGAGAATAAAAAGCCACAGATTTTATGGCCAGATGTTGCTCTCACATCACAAAGATGGCATATGCATAGAAATTCAAGCAAATTATTCGACGAAAAGCTGTTAGAAGAATCAGACAACCAACCAATGTGACAATGTGAGCTCCGAGCTTGAGTCAAGCGCTACTAGCAAGCACATACGGCGGCAATGGGACTTCAGGTCCACCCAACTTCAAGTACTAGCAGACTACTAGGATGCCTAGGCCTACTAGGCAGTAGAACCAGGATGTATTACATTCAGAAACAAAATGGACGGAAACAGGATATCGTGCACGATAATGCACAACATGCACTAAAAAGCGCGTCTTTGTTAGCAATAGTAATTCCCAGCACTCAGGTGTTGCTTTTGAATTGTAATAACTCCAATCCAAGAAGTGGAGGGAGGGTGGTTTTGGGTAGGGGGCAAGGTTCTTCAAGCCGCTAAAGTTAGGCGGCAGCCACCGCAGCTGGAGGCAGACCCCCATCACCAGCCACAGCTTACCGGCCTAGATAGACTCGCCCCAAGAACCTCCCTTGGCAGCGCCGTACCACCCATCTCATTGAGATCAAGTACTGTGAAGACACTCGCCCTGAGCAGCACCTCCAAGCTGCCCATGCTCAACATGGTCGCCTTAGACGCAGTATTGCTGGAGACCATGTTCTTCATGATATTCTCTTAGGTATAGGGGGTGTTATTTACATTCCTCACGCTTTGGTTCCTTTGAAGAGTCTCGGCCTTGATTCACAAAGAGTCCAGAAACTTGCTCTCAAACTCCATGCTCATTCTGTGCACTATGCTCGTAAGCTTGTTCAGACCAGTCGTTCTCATGAGCATTCTCCCCACCTTCAAACCAATCAGGAGAGGTCTGCTAGCTTGTCTGGCCGCAACCCTCCTGATCCTTACGGACCCCCCTACAAGAAAAGTTTTCTTTCCTGGTAAAGAGGCTTTTCTTCAAGAAGGGATGTTCCCAAGTGGCCCCTTTTCCTTTATTGATGTGAGGAGCTTATTGCAGCTTGCATAGTTTCTGAAAAGAAAAAGAAAAAAAACTACGCAAGCAGCAAAAAGCTCCTCACATCAATTAAGGAAAAGGGGCCACTTGGGAAGAAAAGCCCCTTCACCAGAAAAGAAAAGGGGGGGTCAGTGAGGATCAGGAGGGTTGCGGGCAG
>LFCJ01002513.1_pt1 | contig 13246 bp, 13 predicted proteins | sample 643141 | NCBI WGS metagenome assembly LFCJ01 (sample SAMN03766243, study PRJNA286221) | soda lake metagenome | biome: soda lake; feature: Kulunda steppe; material: water; isolation source: sample B1-Br-g2 brine of Lake Bitter-1 | place: Russia: Kulunda steppe | collected 2010-07 | reverse complement strand
ATCTTACTGAATTTCGTAACAGTTACACAACCCCGCTACACTGTTCGTCCACAGATACTTGCGCCGACTCCCCCTCGAGTGACCATGGACACTGCCGTCGTCTGGTTTCGGGACGACCTCCGGCTCACGGACAATCCAACGCTCGTCGACGCGGTTACCGCGGCCGACGAGGTCGTACCGATCTCCGTCGTCGACCCGCGCGACCACGGCGGGACACGCTACGGAACCGAAAAACTCGGTGCCCATCGGGCCGCGTTCCGTCGTGAGTCGCTCCTCGAGTTGCGGGCGACGCTCCGGGAGCGTGGCGGAGAGCTGTACGTCAGGGAGGGCCGTCCGGAAACGGTCGTGCCCGACGTCGTCGATCGCGTCGACGCCGACGCCGTCTACGCACAGACGAAACCGGCGACGGAGGAACTCGAGGTCGAAAACGGCGTCCGGAGGGCCCTCCCCGACGGGGTCGCCCTCGAGACGCGGTGGACCCACACGCTGTATCACCGCTCCGATCTCCCGACGCCCTGCCGGCGGATGACGGATACGTTCACGCCCTGGCGCAAGGAGGTCGAACGCGAGTGTTCGGTTCGAGAGCCGCTCGCGGCCCCGGAAACGGTCCCGACTCCGGAGTTACCCGCCGGCGACGTGCCGACGTGTTCGGATCTCGGACTCGAGGCCCCACCCGAGGACGACCGGGCCGTACTGCCCGTCGAGGGCGGCGAGTCGGCCGGGAAACGCCGCCTCGAGGCGTACGTTTGGGAGGGCGATCACCTCCGGGAGTACAAGCGAACCCGGAACGGACTCCTGGGAGCGGACTACTCCTCGAAGTTCTCGCCGTGGCTGGCGGCGGGGTGTCTCTCCCCGCGGTGGATCCACGCCGAAGTCGAACGGTACGAGGACGAACGGGTCTCGAACGAGGACACCTACTGGCTCGTCTTCGAACTCCTCTGGCGGGATTTCTTCCAGTTCCAGTTTCACAAGTACGGCGGGCAGTTTTTCACCCCCACCGGAATCCGGGACGTCGAGAAAACGTGGAACCACGACAGGGCGGCGTTCGAGCGGTGGGCGAGCGGCGAGACCGGGATCCCCTTCGTCGACGCGAACATGCGGGAACTGAACCGCACGGGGTACATGTCGAATCGCGGCCGTCAGAACGTCGCCTCGTTTCTCACCGACGCACTCGAGGTCGACTGGCGCTGGGGGGCGGCGTACTTCGAGGAACGACTCGTCGACTACGACGTCGCCTCGAACTGGGGCAACTGGGCCTACCAGGCCGGCGTGGGCAACGACTCCCGGGACGGCTACTTCGACGTCCTCTCACAGGCCGAGTACTACGACGACGACGGCGAGTACGTCCGGACCTGGCTGCCCGAACTCGAGGCCCTGCCCTCGGCGTCGGTCCACAGACCCTGGACGCTGAGCGAGGCCGAACGAGCCGCCTGTGGCGTCCAGTTGGGCGTCGACTACCCCGAACCGATGATCGACCTCGAGGAACGCTACGCGACGCTCGGTCGTCGGTGACAGACCGGGAGTCGTTACGTTCGCCATCCACAGCATCGAACGACCCGTCAACTCACAGTGGTCCGATCCCGTCGGCAGTGTCGCGGCCCGGCCGTGGTATACGCATTTGTGTCCCCAACCGGTACACTCCGGTATGTTCAGACGCGCTCGAGAACTCGGCCCGCCGATGCTGGTTCCGCTTGCCTGGGTGTTCGTGACCGTCGCCTACCTCGAGGTAGTGACCGAACACACGCTGTTTATGGCTCACGTCGTGATGGCCGTCTTACTGATCGGGTTCGCGGTGACCGGCTACGCCGACATGCGCGAGGGCGTCCTGTACACGTGGTGGGTGCTCATCGCCACCGGCTCGGTCGTCACGCTCTGTGGGGTCGTCGGCCTGTGGGTCGCGAACGGATCGGCGCTCGTGGCCGTCGCCCTCTTCGGGTGGATGCTGTTGCCGGCGGTCGGCTTCGTCGACACCGGGCGTCGGGTCTCCGACGGGCGCTGGATCTACGCGGCCGCCACCGCGGGCTGTCTACTCGGCGCGACACTGTACGCGCTCGGCCACTCCTGGGACCTCGAGACGGCCGCGGTCGGTGGGCTCGCGCTCGTCGGTGTCGGCCAGACGGCGGGGATTCTCGACGCCGCGATCCGGTACTAGATCGGATTGGTGGCCGGAAGCCGGGAATAACTGGGTTATACCATCAACCTATATTAGGCTGCCCGGGGAAGTACGGTCGTACGATGGCGTTCAGTGATCGACTTCTCCGAGAGGGAGAGGACATCTGGGAGGCACAGAAAAACCACCCGTTCGTCCGCGAGCTTGCCAGCGGGGACCTAGACGAGTCGGCGTTCCAGTACTGGATCGAACAGGACTATCGGTACCTCCTCGACTACGCCCGGTTGTTCGCCCTCGCGGGTGCGAAAGCACGCGACGAGGGGACGATGACGGACCTGTTAGCGATCGCACATAGCACGCTCAGTCACGAGATGGACCTCCACCGGGAGTTCGCACGCGAGTACGGTATCTCACGTGGGGACCTCGAGTCCGTCCGGAAGTCGCCGACGTGTGAGGCGTACACCAGCTTCCTGATTCGAACGGCGTACGAGGGCTCTATCGCCGAGATCAGTGCGGCGCTGTACCCGTGTGGCCAGGGGTTTCTCGACATCGGGGAACACGCAGCCGAACTCGCGACGGGGGACCACCGGTACACCCCGTGGATCGAAACGTACACCGGCGGGGAGTTTCGGGAGGTCGTCGGGATGATGCGTGAGTTCGTCGATCGGTGTGGGACACGGTACCCGGGCGAGCACGAGGCCATGGTCGAGGCGTTCCTGACCAGTGCCCGCCTCGAGTACCGCTTCTGGGAGATGGCTTACACCCGAGAGGAGTGGGGGATCTGACCCGGTAGTCGGCTCCGGGGCACCGTGGTGTCCCGGGTGGGGGTCCCACGAGCCCGAACGTCCATTGTGGGCCGGGCCACACGACTGGGTATGGAGTCATCCGACGGCGGGAGACGAAGCGACGACCTCGAGGTGTCGGCACGGGACGTCATCGACCGGGGACGGGCGTGGATCGACGACCACGACGCGGAGTTGCTCGATCTCCTCTCCGATCCCGTCTCGCGGCCGAGCGTCACCGCCAGCTCGGGGGCACACTGGTCCACGGCCACCTCGTCGGCGAGGAGATCGCCCAGGTCGGCGCGAAGGCGATGGTCGGCCGGGGCGATCGACCCGGCTGGTTTCCCGAGCGATTCCCCGACCCCGAGGGCGCGGCCGTCGTCATGGACGGCTCCTACGGGTTCGTCCCCGCGGTCGGCCACCGCGGGCTCGCCTGGGTCACCCTCAGCGTTGAGGGCGAGTCGGCCCACGCCTCGACGCCGCATCTGGGGACGAACGCAGTCCTCGAGACGGCGAAGGGGTTGGCGACCCTCGAGTTGACGGTCCGACAGCTCGGCGTGGTCTGAGTGGGCCTACCGATCGGACCCACAGGCGGTTCTGGCGGCTTCGATCTCGAGGAGTTCCTGGTACCGGTTCCGGATCGTCACGTGGCTGACGTCGGTAACCGCGGCGACCTCGTCCTGGGTGAGTCCGTCGTCTTGCAGGAGGCCGGCGGCGTAGATCGCTGCGGCCGCGAGGCCGACGGGGTGTTTGCCGCTGTGGACGCCCGCTTCGATCCCGGCCTCGAGGACGGCGAGTGCACATCGCTCGGTTTCGGTCGAGATCTCGAGTTGGGAGGTGTATCGTGGCACGTACTCGCGGGGATCCGGCGGTGCCATCGGCAACTCCAACTCCCTGATGAGATACCGGTAGGTGCGGGTCGCCTCGAGGTAGTCGATACGGCTGACGGCCGCGAGTTCGTCGACCGACCGTGGAATGCCGGCCTGTCTCATCGCGGCGTAAAGCGACGCCGTCGCCATCCCCTCGATCGATCGACCCGGCAGAAGGTCGTCCTCGAGGGCCCGGCGGTAGATGACACTCGCGGTCTCGCGGGCGGCGTCGGGAACGCCGAGTGCGCTCGCCATACGATCGATCTCGCCGAGTGCGTGTTGCAGGTTTCGATCGGCGCTGTCGCGCGTGCGAAACCGCTCGTTCCAGGTACGGAGTCGCTGCATCTTCTGGCGCTGGCGACTCGACAGCAGGTTGCCGTAGGCGTCTTTGTTCTGCCAGCTGATGTTCGTCGACAGCCCCCGGTCGTGTTTCATCGTCGTCGTCGGAGCGCCGACACGACTCTTTTCGTCACGCTCTGTGGCGTCGAACGCCCGCCACTCGGGACCGTGGTCGATCGGTTTACTGTCGACCACGAGACCACAGTCCTCACAGTGGACCGAGCCTCCGTCGGTCGACAGTCGTCCGGCACACTCCGGACAGGAGTCAACCCGGGACGTGTCGGACTCTTCGGTGGTTCGTTCGGTTCCGGCCGTCAGCTGTGGTCGCTCGTGTTTCGTGCTTTGCATTGTCTCGTAGGGTTGTATTCGGCTGGCACACACGTCTCCGTCCGTAACGTGAGGCTTGCTATCAGTGCTAGACGAGTGCTGTGAACTAATAGTATTTGCCCTTTTGTCCGAATAGGGTTCCCGATAACCATATTTGGTTTCTAAATCGGCGACGGGCCGGGGGTTCGGGGCCACGCCGCCACCGCCACCGGTAGCGACCGTTCGACCGGGTATCGGCCGTTTCAGGCCCTCAGAAGGTGTTCTGTGGGGTGTGGTGGAAACAAAAGCATTAAAGCGGTATAGAACAAGTGACGAGAGATGTCACACATTTCGATCACCGACGTGGCCGACGACCTCGAGCCGGGTGATCTCACTCACAGGGAAGTGCTCACCGCGGGGCCGCTCACGGTCGAAGTCGGCAAGTATCCCGCCGACGGTGCCGTCCCGAAGAACTCCCACAACGAACAGGAACTGTACTACGTCCTGTCGGGATCGGGCAAACTCCGCGTCGGCGACGACACCCACGAGATCTCGGCGGGTGACCTCGTCTCCGTCGAACCCGACCTCGAGCACGACTTTTTCCACATCACCGAGGAGCTCACGGTCCTGATCGTCCTCGGGCCGTCGGCGAACCCCACCTCGTACGGTATTCGTGAACGGGAGTAACTCGGGTGTGTCCGTCTCCTGGTACCGGCCTCGCGGGGCCCGTGCCGTCACACCGACGTCGAAACCCCGGGACCGATGACCCACGACCGGATCCACGCGCGAGAGCCGACACACGCCATCGACCGCTGGTCAGTCGGGACCATAGAACGCATCCTCGAACGGGACGGACACTGCGTGTTCGAGGTCCGGACCGACCGCGGGGGGACGGTCGAACTCACCGTCACGGTCGCTATCAGGGATCTCGTCCTGTCCAGGTTGGACCTCGAGGACGGGGAGCCACCGGTCGGCGCTCGAGTCTGGTATCGAAAACACGGCGGCTAACGGTTCGTACTCTCACGACAGTTACGTCGTCCCGCACTGTCCGAAAGAAAGCCGGTTCGTGCCGACGGCGTCCTCGCTCGATCAGTCGTCCGCCGGTGCGAAGCCGGGCAGACTCGTCCCGTAGTCCGCGCCAGCAGTGACCTCCGAGGGCTCTTTGGCGAGCCACATCATGATCAACACCGTGACGATGTACTTGGTGATGATGTCGAGGATGCTGTAGCCCCACGACGTGATCGCCACGTCGAGCAGAGCGAACCCTTCGACGCCGAGTGCCCACAGGATCGGGTAGCCGAACCAGCCGACCACCGTCAGGACCTTCAGCGTGTTGAACAGGTCGCTCGTCCCGGCTTTCTCCGCGTCGGCAGCCCACTCGACGAGGATGATGTAGACGATGACGAGGAAGAAGATCGAACTGATCACGAACCACCACCAGCGCATGATGAGACTCGAGGTGGTGAACGCGGCTGCCAGCCCCGTGACACACATCGCGATGGTGAAGGCGACCGACGTCAGGATCTTCGTCAGGTTCGAGCCGGCGATCATCCCGAGAGCGATCAGGATAAACGGCGTCGAGAACGTCCAGGTGAGGTAGCGACCCCACATCGTGAGGACTTCCTCACCGCCTCTCGCGTGGCCGGCCGGCATCTCGAGGAAACTTATCGTCAACCCCGAGGTAAGTCCGCTGTAACTCGAGATCGACACCACGGAGATCAGCATCACCGACACGGCGATGAGCTTCGCCCGTGGGTCGGTGAGGTTACGCCCCAGGTAAACGATAAACAGTATCGTCAGGCCCGCGAGCGCGATGTTGACTACGAACGACCATGCAAGCAGGGGATCGTCGAACACGTGCTCGAAGATCTCCTGCTGTGTCATCTCGAGCGGTTGTACGGCCTGTGCGAGTGCCGCTGTGTCGAGTGCTGTTGAATGTACCATACTTCAGTTCGAATGTGGGTACAATAGGGTAAAACGGTCCCCCCTTACCTGTATGGTCGAAAACGTCCGAGCAGTTGACACTGCCTAACCGGGTAACAAAGAGACGGTGTCGGAGCGATCGCCCCGGTGAGCCAACTGTCTCCGTCGAGCGATACTCACACTGCCGGAGAAAAGTCACTGAACGATGTAGCCGGCACTGGGTGGTGAAAACCGTTCCATACTTGCGCCCGGTAGTATCACCGTCACCGACTCGACGACGAGCGGCGGGAGCCACCCGAACCGACTCAAAACGGCAGGAAACGGCCGAGGCCGTCCGACCGTGTGTCGGCCCGGATGGTCTCGGTGACGTGCTCGCCGCTCAACAGACACATCGGCACGCCGATGCCGGGGTTCGTGTCGCCACCGACGTAGTAGAGGCCGTCGACGCCGGGTGCGCGGTGGCCCGGGCGCATCGGGCCGGTCTGAAAGAGCGTGTGCGCGAGCCCGAGCGCGGTGCCCCCCGGTCGGTCCAGCCGCCGTTCGTAGTCGGCGACGGCCGTCAGTTCTTCGACCAGAATCCGATCACGAACGTCGACGCCAGTGGTGGCAGCCAGGTCGTCGAGTACCTGATCGCGGTAGCTCGCCCGTAGTTCCGGGCCGTCCTCGAGTCCGGGCGCGATCGGCACGAGAATTACGACGGTCGAACAGCCGTCGGGAGCCACCGACGGGTCCGTTTCCGAGGGGACGTTGACGTAGTAGGCCGGATCGTCGGGCCAGCGTTGGTCCTCGAAGATCGACTCGAAGTGGGGGTCCCAGTCGGTCGGCAAGACGAGCGTGTGGTGAGCGAGCGGGTCGACGCTCCCCTCGACGCCGAGATACAGCATGAACGCCGAGGGCCCCCACGTCCGGTCTTCCCAGTAGCCCGGCTTCCGATCGACCGCGTCCGCGGGGAGCAACGACCGTTCGGCCGTCGCCGGCGGCGCGTTACAGACGACCCGATCGTGGACGTACTCGTCGCCGCCGAGGGTCACCGCGAGCCCGTCCGCACGGGGGACGATCCCGTCGACGTCGGCGTCGGTGTGGATCTCGACGCCCTGGGCTCGCGCGACTCGCTCCATCGCCTCGACGAGCTCGTACATCCCGCCCTGTGGGTAGTAGACACCCAGTCGGAGGTCGACGTGGCTCATCAGCTTGTACAGCGACGGCGTGTTGTGTGGCGAGCCACCGAGGAAGACGAGCGTGTACTGGAGGAGCTGGCGCAGCTTCGGGTGTTCGACGTACGTACGGACGTGGTCGTCCATCGAACCGAGCAAGGTGAGCCCGCGTGCCGACCGGGCGACCTCGAGCGAGAGGTAGTCGCGAAACCGGCTCCGGTTGGCCATCACGAACCGGTTCATCCCGATCTCGTAGGCCTCAGCGGCGTCCTCGAGGTAGCGCCGAAGCGCGTCGCCGGCACCCGCCTCGTAGGACTCGAACAGGGCGGCGGTCTCCTCGAGGTCGGTCGTCACGTCCGCACGGTCGCCGTCGTCCCAGAAGACCCGGTAGTTCGGCTCGAGTTCGACGAGGTCGTAGTGATCGGACGGCGAGTCGCCGAACTGTTCGAAAAAGCGCTCGAAGACCTCGGGGATGAGGTACCACGACGGCCCGGTGTCAAAGCGGAAGCCCTCGGACTCGAGGCGGTTGGCCACGCCGCCGACCCGACGCTCTCGTTCGTAGACGGAGACGTCCGCGCCGGCAGCGCCGAGGGACGCACTGGCGGCGAGTCCACCAATGCCGGCGCCGACGACGCCGATGCTCCCGTCGATGCGGTCAGCGTCTCCCATTGGTGGACGTTAGCCGGCGAACCGGGAAAGCACGAACCGACGTGATCGGGGTCTTCAAGACGGCCCGGACTCCGGCTCCTCGAGCCGGGGCGCGATCGGGCCGGGGCAGACTAGTTTGGCCCTCGTTATATGAGCCCCCCGTCGAATCGTCGACTATGGCAACGACCAGCCGCGCGGAGATCGACGACGGGACCATCGACGCCGACGCCTCCGACGGCGTCCGTGCACGGCTGGCGATCAGTGAGCCACCCGGCTGTGCGGTCGTCGAGGAGTTGACCGGCGGCGCCGTCGCGACCGACGTCCAGTGGGCCGACACCGCGGGCGACACCGTCGAACAGTTCCGGTCACGGCGGGGCCTCGAGGCCGAGTCGATCTTCGTCGCGGACGACGAGTCGATCTATCGGCTCACCGACGACGGCGGCGACTGTCCGTGTCGGTGGATCGAGTCGCTCGGCTATCCGATCGCGGACGTGACGGTGACGGGCCAGCCGAGCCAGCTCGTGGTGACGCTCTTGCTCCCCTCTCCGGAGTCGATCGTCGAGATCGTCGAGGCCCTCGAGTCCCGCGGCGCGTCGGTCCGACTCGAGTGTCTCGTCAGATCGATCCCCGACGACGACGAGTCGATCGTCGTCGACGCCGGACGACTGACCGACCGCCAACGGGAGGTCCTCGAGGTCGCCTACCGGATGGGCTACTTCTCGTATCCACGCGAGTGCAACGCGGCTGCGGTCGCCGAGGAACTCGGCATCGTCCGATCGACGTTCGCCGAACACCTCGCGGCCGCCCAGCGTCGACTGTTCGAGGGGATCTTCGACGAGCGGTGAACACGGGTTCTCGAGGCCGAGACGTCGTGTGACCGTCGCCGTCGTGGTCGTCGCGGCTCAGGGGACGTACCAGATCCCGCGTTTGAAATCGAGCCACTCGCCGACGACGACGTGTGGGAGTGCGACGATACAGATGAACAGTGTGTAAAACGCCACCAGCCCTGGGAGCAAGGACGCGCCGCCGAGCGGGGCCGGTGCGACGACCCAGATGGCGACCATCACGAGCGCCGTCGCCAGCGCACCGACGACCAACACCCCCCAGGCCGCGACGACGGGCAGGCCGTCATCGGAGGTCGCTTCCTCGCGTTCGACGACGACGCCGCGGGCGGACTGTCGCAGCGAGTACCAAAGCGGGAAGTAGAGTCCGATGGCGACGACGACGGGAACGACGGTGAAGAAGACGACGAGCAACGAGGTTTCGAACGCGTCGAGGGCCCACGAGCGGCTCATCCCGCCGGTCACCAGGCCGCCGCCGAGGTGGGCGACGACGCCGACGCCGAACAGTCCCAGGAGTGCGGTCCGGACGGGTTCGATGTACGCGAGGCCGGGCAGGGGGGCCCCGGGATAGAAGACGTTCAGCATGGTGGTGGAGAAACTGACGTACGGTCCGACCCACAGCGCGAGCGGGAGGATCATCACGGCACCGCCACGGACCAGTGCGGCCAGCACCCGCTGTGAGCGATACTGCAGGTGGTCGGTCCCCACGATGGCGTCCATCACCCGGAGGTCCCCGTGTCCACCCTTGGCGACCGCCGTCGCGAACGCGATGAGCAACGCCAGCGCCGGGGCGAGCAAAAACAGCCCCACGAACCCGGCGAGAAACGCCACGTAGAGTGCGACGTACCGGAGGCCAAAGGGCAACCCCCGGCGCCTGACGTTCGTAAAGTGCTCGTAGCCGCCGTGGGGGAGGTTCAACGCGACCATCCCGACCAGATAGATCACCATCTGCGTCTCGAGCGAGGGCTGGACGCCCAGGAGCGCCGTCGCGCCGAAGACGGCGATCAACGCGAGTAGCGCCCCTCTGGAGGCGTTGACGAGCACGTCCTCGACCGACGCCACGCGCCGAGTGTCGTACCCGAACGAGTGCGTTCCCATGTCCACCCGTTGGGCCGACGGACGGTTGGGTGCTGACCGTACAACGGCGGCTGTTTTTATGGGCCGAACGGTTCGTCCGGCTGTAGTCATAAACGTTTACCTCCCCCCATGAGAACCCCCGGACATGAAAAGCGGTCGTACCCTCCTGGTCCACCCGGAGGACGCGAGCGGTCCCATCCGGTGTGCCCTCGAGGAGGCGGGCTATCTGGTGACGGTCGTCGAGCGGGCGACGACCGCCGTCGCCAGGATCTCCTCGAGCGAGTTCGATTGTGTCGTCATCGGCTCCGAGTTGCCCGACGACGACGGGGTGGCGTTACTCGAGGCGATCCGGGAGGTCGACCCGGCGATCCCGACGGTCGTGTACACGACCGAGGACGCCGATGACGACGCGTTCGACCGTGGGGTCGATCGGTTCGTCACGCGAAACGGGGCGTCGTCGCTCGATCGCCTGGTGGAGGAGGTCACGGCGGTTACCTCGCGGACGGCCGGGCCACCACAGGACGTCTCGGACCACGAACCCGAACCCGACGAGATCGTTCGCGCGATCGAGGACGCGCCGATCGGGATCAGCCTGAGTGACGCGTCGCTCCCCGACGACCCGCTCGTCTACGTCAACGACGCCTGGGAAGAGATCACCGGCTACGAGCGAGATCACGCACTCGGGCGGAACCCACGGCTCGTTCAGGGGCCCGGTACCGACCCGGAGACGGCCGAGTCGATCGGGACCGCGATCGGGAACGAGGTCCCGATCACCGTCGAGGTCCGGAACTATCGGCGCGACGGGACGCCGTTCTGGAACGAACTCACGGTCGCTCCCGTCCGCGACGACGACGGCGAGGTCACCCACTACGTCGGCTTCCAGGACGACGTCACCGATCGCAAAACCGCCGAGATCGTCGCCGAGGAACGTGCCACGAAACTCGCCGAGGAACGACGGTCGCTCCGGCGACTGCTCGAGTACGTCCACGGACTGCTCAACGAACTCTCGGACGTTCTGGTCAGCGAACACGACCGACACGTCATCGTCCAACGGGTCTGTGACGAGATCGCTGCCGTCGCTGACTACCCCGCCTGCTGGTTCGGATCGACCACACCGACAGCGGACGTCCTCGAACTGGAGGCGACGACCGGACTCCCCGAGACTGTCGATTCGACCCTCGAGGTGGCGACGCTCCCGGAGCCAATCGAGGAGGCCCTCGAGTCCGACGAGGTCGCGGCCTGCCGGGTCGGCGAGTGTGCCGGCGATGCCCTCGATCCGGCCGCCGTCGGCGCCAGCCGGTTCGCGGTCGTTCCGATCGATTACGGGCCCAAGCGCTACGGGCTACTCGGCGTCTACGGGGACCGTGGCGAAGCCCTCGACTGTCGCGAACAGCAGTTGTTCGCCTCGATCGGGGGCATGATCGGCAGTCGGCTGAACGCCATCGAGACGCAGCGACTCCTCACTGCGGACCGTGTCACCGAGGTCGAGGTCGCGATCAGAGACGAGCGGTTCCCGCTGTCGGTGGTCGCCGGCGAACTCGAGGAGCCGGTCGAGTACCGCGGATTGACCCTCGCCCCGGACGGGGAGTCCTGTGAGCTGTTCTGTACGACGACGGGCGATACGTCGTGTGTCGATCTGACTGGAGTGGCGTTCGTCGACGACGTTCGGACGATAACCGACGCCGAGGCGGGAACGACGTTCGCGCTCACCGTCGAGTCGACGACGCCGTTTCGAGATCTCGCGGAGTACGGCGCGTCGATCGCCGAACTCGTCGCTCACCCGGGGCGGGCGGTGCTCGAGCTCGAACTCCCGCCGTCGTCGGAGGTTCGGGCGATCCTCGACGTCCTCGAGGCACGGTACGAACAGGTGACACTCCGGTCTCGAACCGAGCGGGAGACGCGGGGGCGAACGACGCTCGACCGCTCGGCGATGCTCGAGGAACGGCTGACCGACCGACAGCGGGCGGCCCTCGAGGCGGCACAGCTGAACGGCTACTTCGAGTGGCCGCGACCGACCGACGGCGCGGAGATCGCGGAGACGATGGGGATCACCCGGCAGACGTTCCACCAGCACCTCCGAGCCGCCGAACGAAAGCTCGTCGAGACCTACGTCGGCGCCGGATCGAACGGTGGGGGATCCTGACCTGTTTGGCCACACCCCTATGTCCGTCCGAACACAACTGCCGGTCGTGATGGCGTCGCGTCTACCCTCGAGGAGTCGAAGTCGGAGCCGGACGACGGGCCCGCGGTGTGTCGACGGCGGGGCTACAGCGGCTCGGACGCGGGACGGCCTCTCGCCGGCACGTCCCGTAGCGAGACGGGCCGTTGCCGTGGTCGGCGAGGGTGATCGGTGATGAGTCCGCCGCTCAGTTACGTCGGGTTCCACCTCGTGTTCATCCTGCCGCCGATCCTGGTCCTCGGTGTGCTCGCCTGGCGGCGGGACGACGCCTGGCTCGACCGGCGGTCGCTCTCCGGGATGGCGATACTGATCGGCCTGGCGGTGGTGTACACGACGCCGTGGACGAACGTGATGATCCCGGAGGGGGTCTGGTGGTACGGCGAGGGTGCCGTCGTCGATCGGATCTGGTACACGCCGGTCGAGGAGTACCTCTTTTTCATCCTCCAGCCGATACTGACGGCGCTGTGGCTGTTCCAGTTTCTCGACGTCGCGGATCGGTCGCTGAAGATTCCGCTGTCCCATCGCGTCGTCGGCGTCCTGGGGGGGCTCGCGATCTGTCTCGTCGGCTGGCTGTTGCTCGGGACGACGTCGACGTACTACCTCGGCTCGATCCTGTTCTGGGCCGGCCCGATCCTGGCGATTCAGTGGGGCTTCGGGCTCACGTATCTCCGTGACACCTGGCCGATGGTCACGCTGGCCGTCGCCGTCCCGACGCTCTACCTCTGGGTCGCCGACCGGATCGCGATCGGCCTCGGTATCTGGGAGATCTCGACGACTCACACCGTCGGCGTGACGCTACTCGGGCTCCCGATCGAGGAGGCGCTTTTCTTCCTCGTGACGAATATCTTCATCGTCCAGGGGATCGTGATGTACGTCTGGGTGCTCGAGCGCAAACACGAACTGGCCGAACTGGCGCCGTTCGAGGAGCGACTCGCGGCCTACGGGACGGACCGTCGATGAACCACGTTCATACCGTGTTTCATCGAGGACACCGCAGCTGATCGGGAACGGAACCGT
>LFCJ01002512.1_pt1 | contig 13246 bp, 13 predicted proteins | sample 643141 | NCBI WGS metagenome assembly LFCJ01 (sample SAMN03766243, study PRJNA286221) | soda lake metagenome | biome: soda lake; feature: Kulunda steppe; material: water; isolation source: sample B1-Br-g2 brine of Lake Bitter-1 | place: Russia: Kulunda steppe | collected 2010-07 | reverse complement strand
GTGTGTAAACCATGTATGGAAACCTTGTCTCCTCAGACATTCTCCCAAGGTACATGTTCTTTCCAACATACAAAACCCCAAACAAGGGGTTTCTAGGGGTCTTGCACGATTGGGACCCTCGCTGGGGCCTCCTGAGACCACCCCCCATTTTCGCCCAAAGTGAAAAAAAAGTGAAAAGTGCACTTTGGGGGTTTGAATTAAACAGTGAAAAAATTTAGGGGGTTGGAAAATTTTTCGTGTGTGACCGCGATTTTTTGGGTCGAGTGAAAAAAAAGAGTAAAAAAATAAAAAAAAGTGTGTGACCTCGGCCTTAATTAATTTGATTTAATTCAAACCCCCAGAAGCGCAATCTCTTCACATGCGAAAATGGGGGGTGGACTCAGGAGGCCCACATTGAGGTCCCAATCGTGCAAGACCCCTAGAAATCCCTTGTTTGGGGTTTTGTATGTCGGCAAGAACAATTACCTCGGGAGAATGTCTGAGGAGACAATGCATGGGTCACACACGTGATTTATGCAGCTGGAGCACAAGCTGGTTATGATTGTCCAGGCCGACAGTGCGCTGAGATGATGTCTCATGTTTGTGTTAGCCAGGCTTACACCTACGGGGTGCCAAATGTGTTGAAGAAGGTCAGACGTATAGAAAATGAGATGGATAGTCATTGCTGACATCCCTAGGCCTTAGACTGTCGATTTAAGAAACACTTGCGTGCACAAGAGGCTTTCTTAGCATGCATGAGATACTCTCATACAAGAAGGCTCATATGAAGGCAAGGACTGATGCACCATGGCCACATGGACTGGGGAAAAAGAGAAGTTTTCAGTGTGCGCCGACCGCAGTAACCACACTCTGCAAACTTTCCAGCATTCCATCCTGGCCCTCTTCCCTGATGGCTTAGGGTCGATTAACTTTCATACAAGACCTTGCAGGCTATGAGCTGACTGCTTAAGCGAGGGCATCTGCAGCATTGCAGGCTCCTTATGAACAGTGCATTCTGGTCGGGTTGTTGCCTCATTGCGGCATGAGGACTTGTCACAGAGAGCTTTTTTGATCCTATTGCTGGTTCTGAGGAGCTAGACAGCATTAGAGTGTGGTTTCCCATAGTAATGCTGGAAGAGAGGGGAGGTCATGGGGGAGAAGTGCAGGTGGTGGTTTCCAATAGTAATGCTGGAAGAGAGGGGAGGTCATGGGGGAGTAGTGCAGGTGGGGTGTAAAAAGTTAAGTGAAAAAATTCCAGTGTGACCGCAAAAAAATTTTTTACTCCAAAATTGATTGCCCTTAGGAGTAACAAATCGTGTGTGACCGCAAATTTTCACTTCCAAGTGAAAAGAAAAGTGAAATTCGTGAATTTTTTGTGTGACCGCAAATTGCCATTACCTTGGCAAATTACTTTTCACTTCTGAAGTGGAATGAAAAAAATGTGAAAAATGTCATGGAAAATTGTTTTGTGGGTGCGACCGCAGCCTAAAACGCTAAACTATTTTAAATATGAGCCAGTTCCAATTGACTCCTAGAATACAGCTGCATTCTTTCATACAAATAAGAATAGAATGTCCATTTAACATCAAAGTTGGTGTTAAATACAGGTTTTCATATTTGAAAGTAGGAGAATGCTACATCTGCCGCTTCTTTGACTGCAGGAGCGCTGCTTCTGCGGCGTTTAAGAACCTAGAAAGTGGTTTTGTTCCCGTGGAATTGCTGCCAGAAACTTGTTTGCGAACCATTGGAGGGACAGATGCAACAGCATCCCATAGTTTGGGATGGGGCTTGGGGTATGGCTTTAAGTTGCGGAGTGTGAGCAGACTGCTTTGGGTGGGATGGGTACAGCATGGGAGTGGGATGGACACAGCATGGGATGGGTCTCTACCAGTATTCCTCGGTCTATCCACCATGGACACGCGCATGCATGCATGAACACGTGCACACGCAATACTGGAAACATGCAAGGGCAATTATTTGCGAACAACTGTGAGGATTGCTGTTTTTTTCCACAATATGTAGGTACCAACATAAGTATGAGGAGCACAACGCCATGTGGACAGAGCAGATGCAAGTATTGCAAGAGTACATCATGAAGGTATGCAGACATCACCTTCAGTTTTTTTGTCTTAAATTTTGTGATTGAAATAGTTTTCTACGTGAGATTTACAAGCTACTTTGGCAATACAATTTATCTAAGCAAGTTGTTTGCATAGCAAAGAACATGAACATTGCAAGGCCTGTGGTAGAAGCGTACCCACCTGCATTTTTGACAGTCGCAAGGTGCATACTTGCATATGCATTGTGCACACATGAAAAAAGGTACGCACCTATGAAGACACACACACACGAACACATGCACGTGCGCACACACATACACACACATATGCACACGCACACTTACAAGCATATACACACGCACACTAACACACACATACACACACAAACACACGCGTGCACATGTGAATAGGTTCGGACAATATTTGGAGATGCACGTATGCCTCCGCTACCTTCTGCTATGATGCGCACCCCTACATTCCCGGTCAGCAGTATCCTTGCTGCTTGCGGCACCGCTCGAACTCCTCCGTCAGCACAGTCAAGCGAGCAGTCTTTGCCTGCTGAGGCCCGAGCTTCTTCTTCAAGACGATCAGGAAAACAGGTTGGTAAAATGCATGTGAATGTATATGATTGTTCTCAAACTATGCTTGCACCTACATAGACTTCAATTTAGAGCAAAGGGTCATGTGCTTAGGCCACTCTTAAATAGTATGATTTTTTTGATGCTAAATTCTTAATTCTCGTGGTGCGCTTTTGTTGCTTTTGAGTTTGCTACTGAGTTTGAGCTAGCTGAGTTTGAGCTGACTACTAAGCTACTGAGTTTGAGACAAACGACTGTCAAACAATTGTAACTTGCATCCACTGTGTGAATACAAGGCAGCAAGTGAAAAAAATGGTTGGCACATTTCGTTGATTTCCATTCTATTTGTTGCCGTTATTAAGTACAGCATTGAGGCGCATTTCTCAATGGTTGAAATGATTAGAGAAGGATAAACGGGTATATAAGGGGGTGATGCATTGCCTAGCCTCTTCCTCACAACCCAAATGTGCTCTCTTTAGCGCGTTTGTTGTGGATTACGGCTTCAGGCTGCTGTGGGCCGTGCTGAAGCAGCGTCCAATTCACCTCAGAAGTCTTACGCTTGTGTGGGAGATGAGAATCCTGAGGAGAAAGGCCCTCAGAAATCAGGCCAAAGGTAAGCAACTTGCCCATCTACCTCTGCGGCAGCGTGCATCCTTAGACTCCTGGCTAGGCCACTTTCCTGCGCCTGCTGTACGCTTTCCCTCTTCTGAGGCTGAATGTCACAATTCCTTGCTAGTCTCGGTCAGGCATACGGTTAACCACTTGAAACCTAGATTATATCACAGATATAATCTGTGCGTGTGAGTGTTTTAAGGCTAGCCATGGTCATTTATTTGTGTCTCTCACTAGCATGCATGGCAATAGCCTGCACCATCTAGATGTACGGCCTTTCATTTCCTATGTTCACTATGTTGCTCTTCTATTTCAACGTATTTTAGCAAATGTCTGCTTTCCTACATGTTAGCTGCTCAAAGTGTGAATGACTTATTGGCTTGTCTTTCAAAGAGCCTGCTTTGCCATTCTGCCATCTCTCACCTTCTGCCACTGTTCGTAATGTCTGCAGCCTGCCTATGGCAAGAGTCCCAAAAGATGTACCAGGAGAGCATCTTGAGACCAACACTGGGCAGCGGCAATATGAATTTGATGATGCCCAAGATGCAGGATGCCCTGCAGCTTTTTCACCAGCAACTGTAGAAGCCAATTCGCTAGAGGGTTGTCCACCAAAGCAAAGCACGCCTGATGAGAGAGAAGGGCAGAAGAGAGCAAGAGCACAGCATGTGTCCCACCTGGATGATAAGAGTGATATTCAAGGAGCAAGGTCGAACCCACTGTACGACCAACACTCTGGTAAGGGGGCCAAGTAGGGCACTGTTGTTGGGGTACCTTGCAAATGACACAATTTTTGAAATATTTCACCAAATACCAGCATGAAAATCTCAGATACAGAGCTCACTTTTATTGCTGAGATGGAGCACCTTCAGCTGATCCTACTTAGTGTCAGCCTACTGCATGTACTTTCCCTATTGTGTTACCTGCTGAAGTTCTGTCCCAAATCTGGCCCTCACAAGTGCATCAAGTGTCCACTTGATCATTGCATGTGGTACTGGCAAGTGCGCACAGTGCATGCGCGAGTCACAGCATTTGCTCACCCCCCTGCCTACACTCCTACCATCTTCTCCCCCCTGGCCAAGGGAGGGCGGGGCAGAGGGAGGAAGGACAAGGTCGGTGTGCGCCAGCGAAGATGCGCCACTCATAATGCCATGCCCAAGCCGCACTTTGCTGCTCCTGGCGCTGTTTGCACCCATTTCTTAGCCTTGAGCTCCGGCTACTGTATCTGGTCAAGGCTTTGTGCACTGCTTGCCCAGCTTGTTCACCACAGCAGCAGACATGTTAGTTGGCACACATAGGAACCGTCTGGGGCAACTTGGCCAGACGAAGGTTTTCTCCCATGTACGGCGTTATTTTAATCTGATTCAAAGAATCCATTCAGGCCAACCAGTCACTCGAGGGGCGCCTGGAACGAGCGAATCAGCAGGGCACCATTTTGGCATGTTATATCCTGAAAGCATTTATAGCGTTTTAGGCCAATGCCAACCCCTATACATCTTGCACATGGGTTTCACTCCTACTCATGTGGGGGCACATGCCTAAGTTCCTCTGGGCCCCTCATTCCTCAATTGCCTTCACGCTTACGACAGATCTGGATTTCCCCTTGAAATGCTTCCTGAGGAAACATAATGGTGACAGGTTGGCCCTTCAGATCAGGTGCATCGTGATCTGAAGAACACGCTTATGCTTCAAGGCATTCCCTAGCTTTCCTCTTTCAAGTGCTGATTGCTATCCAACGCTCACTGCTCTTTTCTATTGTCTGCTCTTCAAAATCTTCTGCTGGTGCTGGTGCTGCTTCCACTACTGCTAGCTGCATGGCTGCTTCCATGGAGCTGCTTGTGTAAACTCGACTCACTCAAGCGCAGGGCACTTCAGCTTGATGAAGGTGACCTCATATATGATAATATGAATGGCCATGAGATAATGGAACTGCTTTTGCTGTGCGGGGCCCATTGGGAGGGATCCTTCCGGACTTGATTTGCTGCTTCTTGGCCACTGCCAACACAGTCTACCTCCTCACCTCATTCTCGCTATTAGGAAACGCCGATCCCTAAATATATTTATTTGTACCTCCATCTATGCTTAGCCTCTTTGACCCTGCCTTCTCCCCCAATCTAACCAGGAGCACAACAGCTGTGCATGTCAGCAAAGTTTGCCGCTATCTTTGATAGATCGGTCCTAAGGCATGCAAATGACACGTTTGCTTTATGTTTGCGCACCCTGACGATCCCTATTGATCACTGCAGCGTAAAAGCTGCTTTCCTCTCTTCCATTCCTCATGTGCTCGCTCCCCACCTTTTCCGCCTTCCACGCTTACATCAGGAGAACAAAATTGTCAGCATCAGCAACAGCGGCAGCAGCAGCAGAACCTTGACGTCAAGTGCGAAAGCAGCAGGTCTTCGCTTGACAGCAGTGTGGCTCTTGTGCTGGCTGCATCAAACAGCCAGTGGCCAAATGAAGGTGCGCTAGGAAGATGCCAGACTCTTGAGATAAGCTTGCAGGTACTCTTCCCAGTGTGGAGGTCTTCCTGGTGCTAGCATCAGGTACTTCACACTCCATGAATGCATGCCTCCAGGGTAATCCCTGCTGGAGCAGTCTTGCATTCATCCTTTCCTTTTCCTGTAGGTGACTCCATATTTGATTCGTATTGATGTAGCTGAAATAGTAAACCTGCAGTAAACCAGGATAAATTGCCTTATTTTTACCTGCTAGGATCATATTATTTCGTCTGGTTTAGGAGGGCAGGCTGCTGCCATGTTAGATTCTGAAGTCGATATAGGTATTGGTTGCTTGTGTGTGGTTAAGGGACAGCAATTTGCCCATAGCTTTAACTGACATGACATTAGATTATAGTGGAAGATAGGCATGCAGGAGGACTGACTTCCTTCCCAGAACCATGCAACACATCCTCATCCTAGCAATTGTAGCCATTGCCTTCTCAGTCTTATAGTGCAGGAAGCACAAGTAACATTGGACTTTGTAACAACTTTTTGATTGTAGGCGTGCATGGACCTTTGTCAGCAGGGGCAAAGGCTGGTGCTTTCCACACCTCCCCCTCGTCCCCTGACCCACAGCAGCCCAGCAGCCCTCGTCACCATGGATCCCTTCCCAGCACAAAAGCCAATCCCATTACACCTGTATTGCATCCCAACAATAGCCGCCAGCAGCCCATAGCAGGCACTGCAGAGCAACCGCAATCCCTACCCCTGGCCCACTTGCCGGCAGCAGCCAGTCAAGCTCCTCTGCAGCCCCAGGACCCTCATCACAGGACTTCATCACAGACCAAGTATGTCTCACTGCTGCATCAGGACATGGACAACGTGGCGCAAGGTGAGAGGCATGCAAGTGCCTATAATTCTGGCCCATGTGCGGAGAATATTTAAACCTGCTGCTTGCCCTGGAAAAAGAAGTGCACGAGGCATGGATAGACAGCAGCGCTGCTAGCAGCAGTGGCAACAGCAGCGGCGGCGACGGCAGCGGTGGCAAGGTTCAGCGACAGCTCAGTAGGAGCACAGCTTTGGCTGATGCTTTAGCACATGCAGAAGTAGCAGGAGCTTAAGGAGTGCAGAAGCGCAGTGAGAGGGCTCAAGCAGACAAACCAGGGGCTGAAATCAAATTAAACTTGCAGCAATAGGTAGCATTTCACACGCACAAATCGAATACAATAATCAGTTGGTTCTGAGAAACTGAATATGATTCCAGAGATTTGTGAGGATTCCTGGAGCAGGTAGCCAACTAAAATGGTACATTAACTGATAGTAAAGATTTAGATTTTGGAAATCGAGATCAAAATGATTGATTGGCATGCCTTAAGTGTTGGCAAAGATGCTTTGTGCTGCCCATGTAGCAACAGGTACACTGAAGACTTATCCTTGCACACTTGAACCTTTGTGCACCCATACTTCTGCAAATAGGCTTTGCCTAAATGAAAAGCAATCTCTTGATTAATGTTTTTGACACAACTTGTGCAGTGCTAAGTGATGACATTGCATTCATCCAAGAAGTACATGCTGGAGAAGTAGAGGCCCCAGGCATGGATCCCGCTCATGAGCTGGCTCAATTAAAGCGCAAGTTTGAGCTGTGGAAGCGGGAGTTCAGGGTGAGTTTCAATGAAGGCTTTGGAGCAAACAGGCTCCTCAGCCACAAGTTGCTTAGGCCCAGAAATATGTAGGCAAACAGCAGAAGCTGTGACTCATGTGTATTCCGTGTGAGGGTGCGTAAAGCTTGCTGTGGCAGCCCACCTAATCTAAAAAACAGTTTTTGCAAACACTCCTGTGCCAAGACGTATGTTGCATGCTTGGATTCGCTCCTGGCCTATCAGGATAAGCTGCAGACCGCGGAGGAAGTATTCCGTTCAATGGAGAGGATTCAAAAAAAGACTCTACACGCACACAGCATGGTAGGTGTATTGGTCATAGCAAGTCATCCCCGCAAACTGTCCATCCCTTGCTGCCAAACTCTCTCACTCAAGCATGCATCTTGTTTTCTTGTATGTAATCTCTGCATCCCTTGGGCCAATAATTTTCATGAGAAATGCAACAGAAAGCTGATGTTTAACTGCACTTGGCTATGCCAAGCAGGCGGGGCGGGTGGCTGTGTGTGGGCCAGGGAGCAAGCATTGGCAAGGGCCAGAAAAAGGACTGAACAACATCTTGTGCACTCGCCTCCAAACCGGGCTCGCTCTGACCTCTAGAAACAAGCATTCATGCCCGGACATCAAGTGTTGCTAGTGGGCAAGTGCTTGGGCTTCCTTGGGTCCGAGTGGCGCTCCGGGAAGGACGAGAGGAAGCCACCCAACAAGTACTTGTTGGTAAATGGAGAGGCAAGGGAAGTATACAGCCTCAGAGCAAAGGGCCTTCGCCAAAAGGGTTGGATGGGAAAAAACCTGCCACAACTTTCACATATCACTGATTGACCTGATTCTTTTTTGAAGGTCATTGATAACCCCAATGGATGTCTTAGCTTAGTGGTCCGTGTGATTGAGCAGGGGCAGGGTATAAATGGATTGAAAAGTCACTAAGTGTCCAGCAGGGTCATTTATCCACACCATCGGCAGGCTGTTCGACCATCCTTCCGTGCAGCAGCTTCTTTCCAACGACAAGATTTGTTTGGGACAGCGGATGTGAAAGAAAGAAAGCATTTTTCGACAGGCAAGTCAGCTCAAGTCAAGCTTTGAGAACAGCTGTGCCTTATTGGCCCTCCAAAATGAATATTCCATTTGATGTTTTATAGAAAGTTTATAATTGTTTGTTTGGGCGAAGTCAGTCAAATGTGAGAACCATGAAATTCCATTGGGCTAGCCAGCAGCAACAGGGTGGGGGCCGCGGCTTGGGGGTGGCCCCTGCCCTGGCTACTCAACAAGTGAGAAAAAGAAAGCTACGCATCCCTGCTTTAATAAAATAGAATGCATCCCTGCTTTAATTAATTAAAATGGGAAAACTACGCATCCCTGCTTAATGAATAAAAAGGGATCGTGGAAAATGAGAATTGGCGCTGGAAACCTTAGAGAATTTTTGATGGGGCCATTGATGAGGACAATGATGTTTGTGTCGCGTTGCTTTGAAATTGCTCGGAAACTGACACAGTAGATAAATGGCCAGGGGTGATTTCCAAAAGACTTGTTATGGATGAGGCTCATTGAGCAACAGCAATTCGCATTAAGGGTGATACAGCATTGGAGTGTCCAATATATTCCATTTCCAAGCACTACAGTGGGCAGAGGAAGTTGTTTTGAAGGGGATTACTCTCATCCTTTTTACATGATGAACAGGGGATACATAACGTTGTATAGGAAATTGTGGGTTAGGTTATCTTCTTTCTGCTATAAGGTTTAGGGTTTAGAGTTTAGGTTTAAACTCTAAACGGTTTAGGTTTAAACCCTAAACCCTTATGGTCACAGTAAATACAAAGTACATACAAGTTGCCGGTAAGTGGTCGTCCCCAGAAACGGCCGCCCTCCCAACCGTCTAACTAAGCTTTCAAGTGCTGCTCCTCATATTCTGAGCAGCCAGAGGGGTCCAGGGCACCTCAGGGGCCGTCCTTGAGGCATTGGTCCTGCTTAATGAATTCTTGGGTTCCTAGATTTGGCTGTTTTCGCGCGATCAAGCATAGGTTACCTTTTAAATTGTTTCAGAGTAATCCACATTATAAGGCCTGTCAGGCACAGGTTTCCTCGATGGTTGGCTTGAGTCAAATTGCCTGCAAATAGATGCACGCGTTCCGTCAAATCTGCATGAAAGATATGAAGACAGATTAATGGTTGGAGGTGTTAGTGTGAGATGGTGCTCTGTCCACTATCATCGCCTGTTCGAGCCCTGCACCCTGGCGCACATGCAAACCCCCTCCCCACCTGCTTGGCATTGCCAGATGCCGCAAATAAAATCAGCTTTCTGTTGCACTCATGGTGATGAGGGATGGTGTATTGCTTGCAGTGATAAGTTTGAAAACAAAAAAATGTGTGTTGATGAGGGATGGTGTATTGCTTGCAGTGATAAGTTTGAAAACAAAAAAATGTGTGCTTAAGGGAGATCGTTTGGCTTGGTAGGGGATGGGCCGTTTGTGGGGATGATTTAGTCCAACATTTTTGTAACTACAATCTGCATTTACAGCAAAGACACTGCTTATTGAGTAACAAAAGGAGACTTGCATGTTCTTGTAACACCAGTTTGCAGAGAAAGTGTCAACTCTGTCTGCAAGGATCTAACCCTAACCCTAAACCCTAGCCGTGAGTAGTTGACAGGTCTTGTTCACTTGCACGATGGTAACATGTGGGTAAAAATCCAGGAATCTGGATTACAGGTATTACAAAGGATGGGTAGGTAGGGTGGCTCATTCTGCTAAAAAGACTTGGCAAGACTTGTAGAGAGTTAGAACCTAGATAGGAGGTAATCATAACAGGTTGGTTTATATGGGCCTAAAAAATTCTTTTTAACTTGAGAGTATAGTTGGAACGGGCCTTGGGAGCCAAGATGAGCCACATGCAACATATCAGACTCCTTGGCAGGCAGCTGCATGATCCAGGTCATTTCCAGAAAGGTCCTTTATGTTTAAGCAGATGGATTCAGGTTCTGTGCGCGCTCCAGGGCCTTTCCCAGGGTGATAGGAGTACACATGCAGTGCTTGAGTACAGCTACCAAACTCTGTGCCAATCTGCTCACTGGCACAAATTGTTGATCAGCTGCACTGTGGCTAGTACGGTGGAGGCAGGTAAGAGCAGGGAAGCAATTTCTCAAGCTTGCAAGCCCACAGACCAGAATAACTTGCGGGACTGTTCTCCCGTGCTCCTTCCGTGTCAGAAGACAACATCAGCTGGTATGCAGGACAGAAAGTTGCTCAACTCCCTGTCAGTCAGTCTCCCAAGGTCATCGCAGAGGGTTGTGATCATTTCATTTGCCAGCTGTGAACAAACGCTTTGGAATTTGCGGTTTTTCAGGGCACTGCGCCTGAAACATTACCATTCCTTTACATGAATTGCTAACCCACATTCCCTTGTCCCTCATTTTCAAGTCGTCTCTAGAATATTTAAGGACAGTTCGAGGGATTGTTAGCTCGTTTCTGCTGGGATCCAGCAATTCCCATTCTAATTGATGACGCTCATCACCAACGAGAGTAACCCCCATCCCCGTAAGAGACCTGCCAAGGCTCAGCAAATCTTGCTGTTGTCCGGTCTCAGTAAGGCCTCTGCCCAACCATAGATATTATGAGGGCGCATCAACAATGTTTACGCCCTCTTACACTTCCCGCTTTGACCCCTTGGCAGCCTCCCCCTCAATCCCCCTTGAATCCAATGGACAGGTACACACATTTTACTTGTAAACAAGCTCACTTGAATGCTGGAGAGCCAAGACGTGGCAAGCAAACACTGATCGTGACCTGAATTGAGTCACAAGCATTGGTTGACTGATATTGTTAGGAACTTGTGGCAATCTTGAATTTGGGTTTGTGCAAGGGGCGGTACTCTCACCCCTTATGGCATGGCTTCACATTCAAACAGTCGTTATAATTATCTGCTAAAAAAAGGAGAGGCACTAGCATTCACCCATTCAACGAATGTATTATTGCAGGATACGGAGCGGGCTTTGCATCAACGCGGTTCCAAGACACGTGGCCTTATTGGAAAATTGTTCAAGCGCTGAATTGGCTTCAACATTTAGGCACATGCTCCTGCTTTGTCAAGAATGCTCGAATTAATATGCGCATGTAAAATGCTTACAGGATGTCACGCTAGATTACCGTCATTGCTGAATAATCATCTCAGATACGCAAGCCACACTTCCCAAGCTCTTCCAAGCTGAGAGCAGCATGACACAAAGCATAACTCAGGAACACCACGCCTCTCATTGGGCATTACTTCTGCACTAATCTGGTCATGCAGAGGTCCATAATAGAGATATTGCGGACGCGCAGAGGCTCATGAGGTGGCAGCATGCAGAAGCGTTGTGTGCTTGCAAAGACTGGTCTCGTCATGTCTTCCCTAGAAAGCACTTAATCTGTCTGAATACAAAGGCCAATGCCAGTCCAATGACAACAAAACATGCAAAAAGTATGATCCATGCTCCAAAATCAACCAGTCCTTCGACGCACCACAGCCACACATTTCCAGGCAACGATTTCTACTGTCACCCCTGCCCAACACTCTTATCTGATAGGCTAGATGGGTAGCAGCAGCTCATGAGCGATGCCCATCTCGTCTGCGCGAGCTGTGCCAGCATCGTAGCGGAATTGTCTGAGCCGCTGTCCGCTGCCTTCCCCATCACACAATCAAGGCTCCTTACCCAGCTCCTGCGGTATGGACTCAGGCACCAGGACAATGTGAGAGAATGTGTGTGCTAAGCATGCATCTCGGATGGTGCATCGAGTGTAGGCTTTTGGCATGTCCAGAGTGCAAAATCGATACAAAAAGGGACATCAAACTGTGGCTGGACACAGCTGTTCACTTTGCTAGGACTCTAGGGTACTGCAGGATGATGATGTCGCCCATCCATGCCCCTCAGTTGCCGCACACCTTCTGCTGACCCAAATAGACCATCAGCAGATTTGTGTTATATGGGGATCCGAAGAGGCGCTCTCGCCCAGCCAAAGGAAAGGCAGGCTAAATCCAGGAACGTATGGGGGAATTAAAAGAGAAAGAGACTAGGATAACACATGAAACATAACCTCCACCAACTAACTCAGGCACTTACTAAGTAGAAGTACCAATTGGTTGGTAACCAATTCATTGCTGATTACAATTCATCGTGCTACTTGTCAGAGACATTTTCGTCACACTGTCAGTGACAAGGAGGTTTTCCACTTATTTGGTGTAACAGCATGGCCTGGCACCACTTTGCTCCTCAGATCATGCTCACAAGGTGTTGTTTTGACATACTTTTGACAGGTAAGGTAAGGTAAGGTTTCAAGGCTGTATCCGCCGAGGGCAGCTTAGCCGGTTGGCCTCCAGTGAGGTTCGAACCCCGAACCCACAGGTTGCGAGGGTGGATAATCGACTTCCCATCTCAGGTGCCCCGCCGCCTGCTCGACTATCCGGAGCTAATCAAGCTTACTTGCTTGTCTCTGGAAAAAATTGAAGACATACTTTTGACGGTATTTTCTCTATGAAAACTGGAAGCTGTAGCTGTATTGTACAGAAGTTGTCCCTACTGGAGTGAGGGTATCCGTACGGATATCCGTAAGGCCCCTTTAGCCTCCGTAACTCAGGTATCCGTACGGATATCCGTAAGGATATCCGCAAGTTGGCCACTTTCCGTAGGCACTTACGGATAGGGCTACGGATACCTTTTTACGGATACCCATACGGATATCCGTGAACTACGGATACTTGTACGGAGGGGGTTACGGATACCCCTACGGATACACTTATGGATACCTTACTGAAAGTAGCAAACTTGCGGATACTTCTGCGGATACCCCTACGGAAAGTGGCCAACCTGCGGATACCCCTACGGATACCGGTACGGATACCCCTACGGACACCTGTACGGATACCCCTACGGATACCCCTACGGAAAGTGGCCAACCTGC
>LFCJ01002509.1_pt1 | contig 13251 bp, 11 predicted proteins | sample 643141 | NCBI WGS metagenome assembly LFCJ01 (sample SAMN03766243, study PRJNA286221) | soda lake metagenome | biome: soda lake; feature: Kulunda steppe; material: water; isolation source: sample B1-Br-g2 brine of Lake Bitter-1 | place: Russia: Kulunda steppe | collected 2010-07 | reverse complement strand
CCCCAATCGGACCCCCAAGCCCCTAACAGGCAAAGGACATTTTGATGTGGGTTGCACAAAGCAGAATCGCTCAGATGGCGACGGGCAGCCTGGGAAGCTGCGTATTCGCCAGGACGTCCTCAACCCCACCCTGACTCAGAGATTTGCTGAGCATGAGAGGATGCTCGCTGCTGCCATTGCAGCCAGACCCCCTCCTGCTCCACCCAGGCCTGTGGGTAGGCCAAGGCTAGAGAGGCCTGCTTCAACATTCATCAAAGAGCAGCCTGTGGTGTGAGTACAGCTGCTGCCCATGCGGCTGCCCAGCCATCAGGTGCATGTGAGCTTGCGCCTGCACTATCCAGGCAAAGCAGCAGCAAAGGCAGAGAAAGCAGCTGAATGGGACAAGCAGCAGTGGGTATGACGGGGTGGAGTGGGGCGGAAAAGGGCTTGGGCATATGCAGCTACGGGCCTCGCAATTTCCCAAGCTGAAGCAATGGAGTGAATGGGAAATGGAATTTCCATTGAGCATGGCAGAGCGGTTTGGGAGGGGTGCAGAGATAGAAGCAAGGGCAGGGGCAGGGGGAGGAAGAGGGCTCAGAAAGAGCTGTAGTCAGGGACTTTCTTAGAAGCCTTAGATGAAGGAATGGAAGAGGGAGAGTAAGGACTAAGTGTTCTAGACTAACAGGGAATGAATGTGGACGCAAAAACCTGAAGTTCGCCAGTATGGGCTTAAGATTTGAGGCCTCGCAAACCCTAAATACTTGCAAACCAATTAATGTTTATATTTTGGGACTTTGCAAGACTAAGGAGTCGCAAGATCAAAGGAGCACTATGGTACTATCTAGGACCAGCGTGTGGGGGTTATTGTGCAGTGTCTTAGAAGTACACTGTGTTCAATTCTGACCATTCATTCAATTTTGGACAGCTCCTCAGTGTCTGGAACTTGATGTACAATTTTATTTGACAAAATTGCTGAATGGTGATAAGAGGCACAAGACTTGAGGGATTAACACTTGGGCCATGAAAATATAAGCAGACCAAGCTCACCAAGGTTAAGGTCTAGGCTACATGGGTGTGTTTGGGCGCCCATTCTTAGGAGCACAGCGTGCTCCGCTTGCACACATTATTTGCAATTTCTCCCATCTTCCTATCTCTCCTGCAATGCTGAGGCTGCAACTTTCCCAAATTTTTCATACTCAAGCCTAGCGGTGAAAATGATGTTCGGTTTACAATGCAGTCTGAACAGAAAGCCACCAGGGATCATGGATGTTACCCAACTCAATGTCTCAGATTGGCCCGGCAAATATGCAATTGTAACTTTCCCCAGATGGCCATTTGCAATTTTTTGTGGATTTAATTGCTGTGATGCGTATTCCTCACAACAGTGGTGATTTAACAGAACTTCTGACCAAATTCATGGCTACTGCTTGTCTGGCTGGAACTTCTCTTGCCTTGTATTAAGCTGGCAATGTACTGATGCATATTGCAGCCTAGCAGAAGCAATGGTTGCCTATTTCTATGATACATTTCTGCAAATTCATATTCATATCATTTTCAGCAAATTGTGTCGTGCATGATGCAGCCTGACAATATTCTGCTGAAGGTGGATACTATGGCTCCAATGGGTATGGTTGCCAAGATCTCAGGTGAAGTGCGGAGCAGTGCATGGTGATCCAAGATGAATGAGGAGACAGCTGAATGCGTACGATACATCCCTATACACAGACTCCATTTCAATGCTGCCCGCGCACCTGGACATACGCCTCATTGATCTCGCTACTGCTTTGCTGTCGCCTGGTGTTTAAGATTTTTTATGTGCATCTTCTGGACCTCACTCACCTCGCTGTTGCTGTGCCCCTGCCTGCCACCCCAAAAGACTTCGGGCTAGCCACCAACTTGGGCCCCACCGCGACTCACGCAAGCAACTTCAGGCTTGGCACGCCCTTTTACACTGCTCCTGAGGTGAGGCAGAGGCCACATGTAGCGCACCAAGTCAGGCCACCAACTCCTGTAGAGTAAACCCGTGTTTACTATGGTGTATGTGTGTGTGCTTTTGTGCGTGTTTGTGTGTGGGTGTGTGTGCTTGTGTGTGTGTGTGTGTGTGTGTGCTTGCGTGTGTGTGCGCGTGTGTGTACTTGTGTGTGTGTACTTGTGTGTGTGTTTGTGCGTGTGTATCCTTAAGTGTGCCCGTTTTGCCCCCAAACGCCACCAAGTGCCTACCGATATGTTTATCAGGTTCTGCATCAAGAAAAGAACATTTCAGAGCATTTGGTTAGCGATCCCCCTCTGGCATAACATGAATGAAAGACCCAGTGCACAAATGTGAAGTGGAGAGGCAGGTGCCAGGCGCATCAGCTGCACACTCCACCTGTTTACTTGTTTACTTAGCCATACCATGTCATGCTGTGGTGTTCAGCAGCAAATTCAAGTTGTCATGTGTTTGACTGCAGTGCCCGCATCAGTCAGGTGCTTGGATGGTCACATCTCCAGCAAAGTTAGACAAATGACATACCCTGACTTGATTTGGAAACTTTTGTCTACACTGAGATTGGAGGTTAGATTGTGCAGGGGTGTGCACATTGCTTCACATGAGTTTGCCCACAAATGATGAGTTTCTCTCAGAGAAGCATGTAGCGCCTTGTGACTTTCCTCATCCAAACTTGTTTGAATACATGCTGCACCTTGACCTTGCCCAATGCAGGTCATTTCACAGGGCCGGGCCACCAAAGCCTCGGATGTTTTTTCGTTTGGTGTTGTCATGTGTGAGGTGTGCTCCAAGGTAACGCCTTATGAAAAGCAGGGCCGCAGCTTTGCTCCTAATTTGAACTTCCCTCAGTTTGCACCCGGCACGCCATCAAGTTACCAAGAACTGGCCCTCAGGTAAGCATGCAGCTGCTGAATGTCTTGGTTAGGATGGTCAGAGCAAACTAGAACTCATTCCTGCAATCTGGACTTCCAGGGCTGCACTTGACGAGGCTAGCTGGGTTGCTCGGCTCCTGGTGTTTGGCCAACAATACGCCTCCCTTTGTCAGATGAGCACAAGCCTTATCTACGCTTTTGCAAAATTGGCAGGTGCCTGCATCCAGACGTGCACTCGCGACCTCAGTTTGAGGAGATAGTGGAATGCCTCAAGGTAAGCAATCCCTTTTGAGCCTTGGACAACAATTGTGTATGTACGCATACACACGAAGACACTTTGTCTAAGAAGCATGAAGCATTTCTTCACCATAAGGTAAAAGTATCAGTGATCACTCAAAAAAAGACAACAGAACATACATTGGCTGCTGACCAATCAATTGTTGCTTGCAGGTATTGATCATGGACAAGCAGAATACTGCCAGGTGAAAGGTCATGGATCTAAAGATAGCTGCCGTGCAACAGTTTACTATGCTTGGGCTATGGTTTCTTTACAAAGCTTCTATATGTACCTTGTCTCTCCAAAAGTGAGGCCGCTGGTGTAGTAGCTGCATTGCAAGGAGATGTAGGGAGATTTCAAGCCTTTGTCGCATCAGGTTAACAACACCTCCTCAATCACCAGAGAACTCATCCATCTTCCATACTCTCAAGGTTTGTGCACAAGCTTACAGTCTGTCAGCCTGAGACCCAAGGTTCCTGCCATACTTTGTTTCTTCCTTAGTGGTCCAGAACCAAATTGTTTTCTCGATTCCCTTGTGCATATTGACGTTTAAATTGGTCTGAGATTTATGAAGTCCAAGTTGTGTCTTGTCAAACCTGCCTGTACATGTGCTTGTTTGGGCCATTTTCCCTCCTCGGGCTTGCATGGTTGGACCGTTCTAGGCAATGGGTATGCTGAATGCAGTGCCATTTGACTGCCTTTCCTCAATATGTAAGGGTAACTTTCCTCAATGCTTGAGGGTGAATGGCTTTGATAGGTGTGAGCACGTCACTACTGAGAGTGGGATCTTCAGTGTGAAGCAAGAAATTTCCAACCTGCTCCCATTCCCCCCTGCATGCATTGCTGAATGTGCATGTCATGGACTGGATGAGCGCGTCTGCTAGTGCCACGGCTATCCTAGCATTGAAGGAAATCCAGGGATTGCATTAGCTGCTCTGCTTGGCTGGAGCAGCATCTTAGTCCTCTTCAGAAGCTGCAATGATATGCTAAGATGCTTTTTGGGAAAGCTCCTGTCCCTGAAGTTGGACTTTTTCATTGGGACATCTTGCACAAGAATTGGGTTGTGATTGCAAGGACTTCTCTGTTACCACGGGCATGTATTTATTTGCCGTGACATGAATGAGCCTAAGGATTGTGGTATCTAAAGATGTATGAGGTTTAGGTGCCTCCAGTTTCTCTTTGAAATGTGGAAGACTGTTTGCTTTTTTGCACTGTTGTGTTTGATTATTGAGTTTATTTCAGGCTTAAGCTTGATGATCGTGCGTGCTGTGTCAAAGCCAGACCTATCTGTGTATTCTCCATTGCCCTGATGATGATCTCCAGATGATCTGTGATGACGAGGTCTTGTCCTTGCAGCAAGGATGTCAGACATGTGTCATTGTAGTTTCCTGTCAGCAGACTGCTGCGATCATGGTGTCATGGCGCAAAAATTGAGCTAAGCGGGATGTATCAGACTGGTGTGAGAAAGAGGATTGGTCTTTGCTGCATGTTTGTGGCATTGTCGAGTGCATGATTGCCACCATAACTTCCCTAGTGTGTGTCCGAGCGACCTCAAATCTGCATAAGAAGCAACAGACGTCTGGTTTAAAGGGATATAATTTATATCATATAAAGAAGTGAAGTGCTATGGTGTTGTGATGCCATTTTACCCCAGTTGCAACTCTTTGTGGTAGCACCGCACCCCTGAAGAGTGCCATCTCACCTTGCATGCATCTTTTGCAATTGTTGACCTGCAGACTCTGCATCGGATAGGTACCCATCCTTGAGTAATTTGTATCCTTTTTATTCAGGACTCTGTAATGCAGTAAAGTAAACTGAACATCAACATCTTGACTGCATCCTGTTAGTCAGAGATGGTGGTAAGGACATCCGATATCAGTGGATCGATGCACTTCTACTGGTAGGAAGGTAACAGACCACTGGCTGCAGGATAGCTGACGAAGCCTGCAGGAGGAATGTACTCATGTATGTGCAATAAACAACTTTGTTGTTCTTGAAGAAACAGAAATGCTGCATAGGCTCCCTACAATAATCAAGGGAAAGTGGCCACCTAGGGCCATACTCACCTAGGTCTCCAAGGGTTGTCTACTAAGGCGTATTGGAGCCAAAGTCTGTGTACCGCATGGTTACCTTACTGGATCAGCCGTCAACTCTAAGGGATTTGAAATGATATTCATGATATTCATGTCCATTTTCATAGCAAACTTGGTCTAGCTTCTGCATTTAAGGCAATGTACAGCTAGTCGTCCCCATGTTCACTGGCACCCCTGTCTCACGAAGTCTTCCAGCACCGCTCCTTACCTTTGAAGCAGCCAGAGGGGGCGAGTCAGCCCCTGAGCTGTCCCTGAGGTGCAGGACCTGGCCTACTGCTGCTGCCTTGCCCGATGAGGTTTCAGGGCTCGTGCATTTGGCTATTTTTCTACCAGGTGCTTGCATGTTCCATAATCCTTAACCCTGGTTTCGAATTTTTTAAGCACAAATGTCATTTTTCTGGACGAACATTGGTGCAGGGGTTGCAGAGATGAATTGAAAAAATAGACTGCTCCGTAAAGCTAGTCAGTTCAGCTTTGAGGGGGATGGTCCGCTCGTGGGGATAAACAGCCACAGACTGTAACATTATCTGTTTCGCCCCAAACGCCACCAAGTGCCTAATCTGTACGGACATTCTTTTGCATCGAGAAAGAAACATTTCAGAGTGTTTGATTAGCAATTCCCCTCTGGCATAAGATGAAATAAAGGCCGCGTGCACAAACGTGAAGTAAAGATTCAGGTGCCAGGCGCACCAGCTACATCATCCACCTGTTTGCTTAGCCGTGCCATGTCATGCTGTTGTATTCAACAGCAAATTTCAAGTTGCTATGTGTTTGACTGCAGTGGTCGCATCAGTTTGGTGCTTGGATAGTCACATCTCCAGCAAAGTTAGGCAAATGACGTACCCTATCTTGATTTGGATGTTTGTCTGCACTGAGAATGGAGGTTGAACTTATGCTGGGTGAGTAGATTAGAGTGTGCAGGGGTGTGCACATTGCTGCGCATTAGTGTGTCCGCGAATGTCGAAATTGCACAAGGCATGAGTGTTTTTGTGACTTTCCTCATTCATACTTGTTTGAGTACATGCTGCACCTTCACCTTGCCCAACGCAGGTCATCACCTAGGGCCAGGCCACCTAAGCCTCAGATGTTTTTTTGCTTTCATGTGCGAGGTGACGCCTTATGAAAGGCAGGGCTGCAGCTTTGCTCCATACTAAAACTTCCCTAAGTTTGCACCCAACATGCCATCAAGTTACCAAGATCTGGCCTTCAGGTGAGCTGGGCTGCTGCCAACTGATGATAAGGGCAGGCTTTTGCCCCCTCTATTGAGATAAGCCTAAGTTTGATCAAGTTGGTTGTGTGAAAATGGAACTTGCTTTAGATATGCCGATACGGAGCAACTGCACGCACCTGTCCAAATTCTGCTGTGCAGGTGCTTGAACGCAGACATGCATGCAAGACCTCGCTTTAGGGAAGTTGTAAGGTGCCTGAAGCTGAGCCATGCATTGACCCTGGAAGACCAAATGCTTCCATGCTGACACAAAGCACATTTCCTTTGAAATGGACATATATTCACGCATTGGGAAGCCAGAATGCAAAGAATATTATCTTTGACGAACAGCTTCTGGCTGACTGATTTTGCGCTTGCAGGAAACGCAGGATATAGTCCTGGGTGCGCTAAGGGCAGACTGATCAAGCTGAATTTTCAGTATGAACTATTGTTAGATGATGCTTCTTGTGCTTAATGGGAGGGTCACCGACAGACAGTCCATTTTTTCTTAGTCAGGTAGTTTTTGCAATTTGTTTATCTTGTTGAAAAACATATAGATCATGGTAAAACTACATTAACAGCTGCTATCATAATGATATAAGCAGCTTAAAGGTAGTGGATTAGCTAGAAAATATGAGCTGCACCTGTAGAAAAAGCTCGTGGTATTACAATTGCCAAGTATGATTGCACAATGGTGTGTTCGACACATTACTTCTTCTTTGACAGCATCCAAGCCATTTTGCACCCACACATACTTTTCCAACTCGTTCCCCTTGTTATAAATGAAAATTTGCTTTTCCTCCATGAGCTCCGCATATGTGGTCAAACAGCACAGGGAAGTGCTCGGATGTACACAACACACAGAATTGGCTGGATTTTTCTGCAGCAGCGAAACAATTTTCTTTTTGCGATTTGCATTAAATTCATTTTGTCTGTCTTTGAATTGGGCTTGCTGTTTGAGGTAGACCTGAAACATATCCATAACAGTCCAATTACATTGTGATGGGGTCAATCCTTCAGTAAAATGGGTTGACCGCTGGGCTCACTGGGATTGTCAGCCATAAAATTGATTTAGACATATGGCCCCTTTTCCTTACTTGATGTAGGAAGTGTTTCCACCACCTAGTCATTCTTTTTCCTTTTCCTGCCTTTTTTATTCAAAGAGATTTATGTCTGCCTGCCTCAAATGGGAAAACTGAGTAACTCTTCAGTGATGATTAACAAATAGGATCACACCGTGTGACGGCTTGCCAGCCAAGCAGATGCAATTTTTAGTGAAATAACAAAATTTTGGTCTCTGCACAAAAGTTCCAAGGGCCTTGTAACTTCTAAGCACGTTCTGTTGAGCACAGCGTACATGGGCAAACAATGCTTTTCATTGTGGATCACATCCAAGGTACATTTAGTTACTTTGTTTGTTTGTTTCTTACATGACGCGAGCGGACACAGCAATGTCCTTAAGGCAGGCAAGGCAGAAGATCTGAAAAACGCTAGGAGAAGGAGAACTGCCAGAAAAGCCAACAAGCTGAGAGTTTGCCCCCAAGGCTACAAGGATGTCCTCAGGCTAGGGCTACCAGTTAGCCTGTGGGCAGGCTGGCTCAGGCTCAGCTACCACTACGGCTAAGAGCTCGCACAAAAGAAGGAAAGGATGTCCTGACCATATATCACCCACAGAACTCTGTGGGCCTTGGCAGGCCGCAAAGTCCTTCAAGGTCTCTAACATGAGGGCAGGGACTCGGTCCACTACTCCTGTAGCTTGGCCCAGATCAGAGCAGCGGCGCAGCTGCTTGCTGACCGACAGCATGACCGTCAAGGCGGCCAGACACACTGCCGCCCACACTAGGGGGTGCAGCTCTGTAGCAGGGGGCTCCAGCAGCCAGACATGCTTGGGCAGGAGCTCCACCCCCTGCGGTAGCTGCCTCTGCAGGACCCTTCTGACCTCTCGCGCTCCAGCGCACCTTACAGTTACAAAACCTTTTCCCCTGCTCTGCTAGAACTTACATGTACATTGTGGGTAGTCCTTTGGCCAGACGACTTGACTTAGTTACAACTTTGGAAAGAATCAATAGTTTTTGAGAGACACTATTATCTGCAGATAAATCTACTTAATTTACCGTTGAACCAACACAATTCAATCATCTAGTGTCTTACATTATCCTCTGACTGGGCAGCACCCATCATTTCTGGCAGCAAAACTGAAGTGGCAGGTGCCCTTGAAGGAAAGAAACCATCTATTAGGCAGTAAAAGTAAGAGAGATAAAACTGAAATTTAGAAACAAAAAAGGCAAAATTCATAACACCTGATGCGTCCTTACTTTATCTTGAAGTCGAGCTCCCTACGGAATTTAACTGGGGTCATCAGTTCCAGTGTATGACATGCAATCTCAAGGAAAATGCTAAAATTCCTAAGAGCCTCTGATGCCTATCCTTGTCAAAGACTGATCATCAGCCTTGCCTATGTTTTTACCGTCACCCCTTTCACCAAAGCTGATCATCATCTGGGACACCATGATTGGTCGTCCCCACCACTGGGTCACCCCCTCCTTAGGCAAAGGTGGCCAACAGGGTCCTCAAGGCATAACTTTGCAGCCTCCGCACCATTTCCTGACCTGAGCACGCCATTGAATAGCCTGATTTCTTCTGATTTCACTGGTTGGAGCCAGAATGGTGAGGTGAATGGAAGGAAATATCGAGAAACAGAATGTAAACATGGAACAGCGCACGCCATTTCCTTCACGCAACATCAAACTCTAATCTTGACGTCCCTGCGCATGTGTAAAGTCTGCCCGCATTGCCTTTGTGGATTTGGCCGTGGAAAGCTCAGCCGCTGATCTGTGCGCTCAGGAAAGGCAGATGTAAACAAACATTTTGGCCCACCGCTTCCCACCGTCACCCTTGATCGGCTCCATTACAAATTTTTCCGATTTTATTTGATTGCCTGCAACCCTCAGGCTTGGTCTGGCTTAAAAGCATGCATTGGCTGCAGAGGTATCGCATTTCCTGTGTTTGCACCCACATCCAGTCGCGACAGGGTCACCCATGGAACACATCTTCACGACTCAATAGCAGCACCAGCCTACCAGCTCTTATCCAAGGTCTGGAACTCCCGTCAGCTCTTACACAATCAGCGGCACAACGATCTTCTGGAAGTCAAGTTTTGCAGAAATGCCGGGCCTAGGAGCCAGCTCAAAGCCGCCAACCAACAGCACAGTGTGCTTTGTCAACACCTTCAATGAGCTGCAGCCACAAATGGAGGTGTGGAAAACCATGTACAGCCTTAAGGAGTGTGGAGCATCTCAGGCCTCAGAAAGCTACCAAGCTTGCTGTGAATCTTCATGCGCATTCGGTTCAATGTGCCCATAGTTAGTCAGTAACAGACGTACTCTCGAGAGTTTATTTCACCTGGCATCATCAAGATCAAAAGTGGGGCACTGCTAGTGACCTTTCTAATCCCTGTCTACTTCTTGCTTCCTGTTCCTCTGGTAGGAATTACAGTGCCTAGGCACTTGGTGGCCCCTTTTTCTAAATCAATTGCCTACGTAATTTTTTCTTTTTAATTGAAATATTCAATTTCCAAGATGGGCATACTGGAAACATGCAACTCAGCCATTGATTCATTCCTGTGGAATTTAAGTATTAAGACAACTGTGCACAACCATGTGTAGTGGACTAATCACCAGACTTGTGCTGACTATCGGCTAGCTTCCAAAGAAATGATTACTTCCTTGCCCTCTGCAGAGCCTCAACCGCTTTATAAATTCCAAACCCTACCGGCGCTCCTGTCACTATAAGTGCTACGAGCGCGGTGCAAACTAGGATGATGAACATAATGCACGCAACTACGACAGCTCCTGTCAGCATAACACACAGTAGGCCACCGGCTGCGAGAAGGGTGATGAAACCTGCAGAAGAGATAAACCTGCATGCGTGCATATGTGAAATGCGGGGAACTTGAAGATAGGGGAGGAGCAGTCAGAGAGGGAAGCGGTGGGGCATGGTGTAATGGCGTATGAGGCAATCAAATTAGCAGGGCAGGGACTTTTGTAGATTGCACCCTTACTCATACACTTGTGGATCTCCTAAACTCACATAGCTGCCACGGCACCAGTTTTAAGCTTGTTTGGTGGTAGGTCCCTGCAACATGAGAAACAGTGCTGCGGGTTATTATCTCCAATAGGCTGGTTTATTGGTGCACGCATGCTGCACTGATTCAATGTGTAAAGGCAAGTCAACATGAGGGATTAGGCCCTACAAACAGGTCAGGTGCACATACTACAGAGCGTGAGAAGCCGACATATGGCTGGTATCTGCAACCTCGGTCTCTTTCTGTAAAGCTCTCTTCTTTTTCTGTTTTTTGGTGTCAGCTGGCACTGTGATGAGGAGCATAGCAATATAACCAATAGCAGGTGCTCAATTCATAGGTCCTTTGAACCATTGGAAGCTGGCCACCCACCAGACAGTGAAACCTGGAGGAGGCAAGATCAATTGTCCTACCGCAGCCCCCAGGCCTTTGTCATAGCTCTCACCTGTATGAAAGTTTTGGCGTGCACATGGGACTGGGAAATCACGGAACGGAATTTCATTGCACTATTCATAAACAAGGGTCTTGAACCAAAATTGGTCTACCTGAAACCTGACATGATCCATCTTAAGACGTTATATGATAGAAGACGATCAAGAAAAATAGAGGGCTCCGTAGAGTACTGGCAGCATGCTATTGGCAAAAGTTTGTGATGGATGCATTCAGGACTTGCAAACCCTCTCAAGTACCACCCCTCAGGGGGGAAAGGCTTTAGAACGGAATTCAGCCATCAAAGACTTGAATTTCTTAGTCATGGCACCCTCACATTTCCAATGTTGCGCGCATGGCAATCGAGCGATCTCCTCTGCCAGCATGTAACGTCATGGTGGGCCAGCAGGCCTCGTTACACAAGAATGTAAGCTGAGAGTGAAGAGGTGCCGCAATCCACGGGCTGCTCTGTTCAGCTCCAAGATCGAGTGTACCAAGCACAAAGCACAAATTCAGAAAGAAATGCACCTCTTTTTCTTTGACTCCATGAGGAAGAGTCGAAGTAGGAGTCGTATTGGCCGACCAGAGCAGCATCCTCCGGATCCGGCGTCGCCCGTTGTTGGGGGTGCAGTACAATCTCCCCCATGCGATTCAATTCAATTATAAATCAATTTTGAAGTACCTTACCATCCCCTTTAGCCCTTCAAAGAGGCAGAACCCGGATCGGCAGCACTTTTGTAGGGCTTTTGCAGGGCTTTGCAAGCCCATCCGAATTTTCACTTCCTATTTCTGTTGAAGAAGCGTGCAGATGCTTTGCCCCAAGCTGATGAATTGCTTTTTTGACGGAATTTAGAATGAAGGGCCTGATCACCTTCATTTAAAGGGAGCAGGACACATTAATTCGTGGAGGGAGTGGTGGACTGCAAAAGTTGTGACAGATGAGGCTGCGGGGAAGTAAACCAGGAAGTGAGGAGGAGGAAGAGAGCAGCAGCAGCAGCAGAAGTGGGAAGGAAGATGACAAGGACTTTGTTGCCAAGGCCACCAGCCTGTACAGTGTGCCCAAGCGCTTGACACGCAGGTGCAGGCCTTGATAGTGCCAGGGCTGGCAGCACGTCTGGATCGGCTCTGATGACTGATGATTCACTCATCATTTTAGACATTACCGGCATTCTCTTTTTTGAATCAGTGTTTTTGGCATGTGTGACAGCCAGCTGCTGGGGTATGACAGCTTGCTCAGTAGCAAGTTCCCGTAGCGTGCCCCGCTCGTACGCTTGAGCTTGCCCATCATCATGCTTGATGAGTCCTTGCCATGCGTAGCAGTGTGTCTGTCAAAGACTACTGCTGGATGGCGCATGCTGACCGCAGCCTCCTGCTCCTGCACAAAAAGGGGTTGAGGGCCGTGGGAAGGGCGCAGTGCACTCAAGTTCCATTGGGTCCCTTCTTCCACATGCTGACTTCACCTATGCCCAGTTGTATGCTGTACACGCACAGTGCGGCGGCCACCGTGGAAAAAACGCATGCTCGGAGGCCCAAGGAAACTTGCTCTGCCTCATGCAAGCGCCTGCGGGATGGCAGGGGGCGTGCCAAGCAGGTGCAAGAGGTTGAGGGCCAGCACGATGATAATGAAGATGATGATGAGGTGTGTGCTGGCTTCTTGACCCACGAGTGTTCCCGGGCTGGACAAGCATCCTACAATGCAGAGGGGGGCATGCCTTGGCCAGGCCAGGGGCGTGCATGCTGCAGAAATGGGCCTTTGCGTGGATGTGTGCATGTGTGTGTATGTAATTTTATGGGCAGGATGCTGCTGACAGACACCGCAGGCTTGTGAATGCATACAGCGACGGCTGAACCATGGGCTGTGGCAGGTCTTGGCATTGATGCGCAACTTAGGGCAGTTGCGGTGAGCAATTCATGGTGTATCCATTTGTATCCATGCCATGCAATGTATCCATTTGTATCCATGGCATGCAACAGTATCCATACCTTAAGGACCATATGACCGCATTTGTGTAGTGCACACTGGGGCTTGCAAGCAGACAAACAAAACACGCATGTGTCGTCAAAGATGCGCCACGCAATCACACACGCGCACTCGCACGCATGGGCACACTTGCAGGTGCTTGATAGCGACCCAAAAGTAGTTCAAGGGTACCATGGCCGCCTCCGCAGCACACGCGACCGCAGGAGCAGCAGCAGTGGGGGCAGCTCAGGTGGCAGTGAGGTGAGGCGGCTTTTGTTCTAAACAGAAGGCTTCATGCGAATGGGCTGCGTGCGCACAGGAATGTGAGCAGGCCCCTTGGTGAGGGAATGCACCAGGTGTGTGTGT
>LFCJ01002508.1_pt1 | contig 13253 bp, 11 predicted proteins | sample 643141 | NCBI WGS metagenome assembly LFCJ01 (sample SAMN03766243, study PRJNA286221) | soda lake metagenome | biome: soda lake; feature: Kulunda steppe; material: water; isolation source: sample B1-Br-g2 brine of Lake Bitter-1 | place: Russia: Kulunda steppe | collected 2010-07 | reverse complement strand
TATTTGTTTTTCAGGAGTTGTACTCTTAAATTGTAACTGTTATTCAATACGATTTTCTTTTTCTAAAACTATCTTCTTGTCGTTCTGTGTTGAAATTATTCAAAGTGAATTTTTATCAGGCTGATATCAATATTAATCGTTTTGAAGCTGGTTTTGTGCAAAATATCCGTTATCGCAGTATTTGGGTCTTGACTGTATTAAAGAGCACGTCTAATGATTTTTACTATAATTTAAACGGAGAGAATTCTTTTTGAAGACGTATTAACTATGTTATCAAGATAGTTACCTCGATGATGAGGATGAATCTATGTTCTATATTGATACTAGGATTACTCCTATTAGTAGGATAGCCGAGCCTAGTAATTTGATAATAATGTTATTTTCTTTGAACATCATGCCTCCTGCGATAACTGTTAAAGGGACTTGTAGTTGCAAAACTGGTACGACTTTACTTGCGTCTTGTAGTGACAGAGCGACCATTACAGCCAGCATTGCAAAGGCTTGAATAAACCCTACAGACAGATAAGCTTTCTTATTAGTTTTTATTTGATTGAAAAGATTGTGTATGTGGTTTTCCCCATTTTTAGAGTATAAGTACGTGTTAAATATTACTGCAAGACCTGCTATTATAAGAAAAGTGTGTATTTCTGGTTTAAGCGTAGTAGTTATAGTTCTATCCACTATCGCTGCTGTTGCAAAGGCTGCAGCTGAGAGAATTGCTAGTTGTTCGCCTCTATCAGCCAAAATATTTTCGAAAGGCGACATAAGATGTCTAGAGTCTTTTACCAGAACTATATAGCCGCCTAGACTTGCCATTACGGCTCCAAGACCTACTTGAAAATTAAACGCCTCTTGTAGAAAAAGAATAGAGAAAACTACTACAAAAACTGGTTGAAGCCTGTTCAAAGGCATTACAACTGAAACAGGATCATTTTTTATAGCATAATTATATGAGAACCAACCTATTAGATTTGCGAATAGTGAAAAAGTTATGAGAGGTATTAAACTTTGAACTCCTGCGAATTGATAATTTAAAGAGTGGTATAAGAATACCGGGAAATAGAAAAGAGCAGATAATAGCATTGTTGCTGCAGTAAAGAACACTGGAGAAGTATTCCTCATTATAGTCTTGCTTATTACTGCAGCTGCGACAAAAAGAACTGCAGAAATAAATGCTGCTACAAACCACTCCATGAAATTATGTTAGCGGTCTATCAGCTTTTAATTATTCTTCCTTGTCTCTCTTCTTTCTCAGCTCCTAGGAATTGATATAGTATATTTTTTATCCTGCGAACTGGTCATTCTTCTTTCTCAAGTGTCTGTATCCGCATTTTCTGCAGTTGGTCTTGTCAGGATTTTGAGTCCTGATTTTTGCGTTGCAGCGTCTGCAGACATAGACATTCTTGAAGACTCGTGCTTCAGCTTCTTCAAATCTCTGTGCCATACTAGTAGAAACGGTGTAAAAGCTTTTAATTATGAACTGTGAGTTCAGATAAAAAGTTGTGAGAATCAGTAGTATACCGGAATAAACGCGGAGTATTGCTATACAGCAATGATTGTTAATTTATGTCAGTGTTTTGTTATTGAGGAGAACCAGCCCGGTTTAAAATCATTGAGAACTAGTTGTTTGTTAGAGTGAAATAAAAAATGACTGACGTTCAAGGCTTGAAAGGATTTTATGATCGTTACCCTGAAGAGTATGCTAGCTGGGAAAAACTTATTGAAGTAGTTGATGAGACTGCTAAGGAGTTTGGCTTCAGACAGTTACATGCTCCCAGCGTTGAGCGAGCGGATTTGTACAGAGTGAAGTCTGGCGATGAGTTGATGGATCAAATGTATAGCTTTGAAGATAAAGCTGGTAGAGAAATTTCGCTAATTCCTGAACAAACTCCTACCAGGGCTCGTCTAGTTCAGGCCAGAAAAGACTTGAAAACTCCTATTAAGTGGTATGATAGTTCTAAAAGATGGAGATATGAAGATGTTCAGAGAGGCCGAGATCGAGAATTTATCCAAGGGGATTTTGATATATTTGGAATAGATAGCGTTGAGGCTGATGCAGAAATAATAGCTGCAGCCGCCACCATTTACAAAAAACTCGGTATAATCGACAGAGTAGAATTTAAGATTAATAATAGAGAACTTCTTGAGTCATTGCTTAGATCTCAAGGTGTAGAAAATACTGAGGAAGCCATGAAAGTAGTGGATGACAAAGAAAAGATGTCTGAAGATGAGTTTTTGGAAGAGCTTGTAAGTAATGGTGTTGAGAAAGATAATGCTGAAAAGGTAAATGAAATTACACAGATTTCTGGGCCTATAATGGATGAAATATATCATTTGAAACAGAAAGCTCCAGAGGGCGTTTCAGATGAGGTTAATAGAATGGAATCTTTAGCAGAGGCGCTTGATTCTTATGGTGTTTCAAAGCACTGTAATCTTGATCTTTCAATTGTTAGGGGTCTAGCTTACTATACTGGGCTTGTGTTTGAAGCTTTTGATTCGAAAGGCGAGTTAAGAGCCTTATTTGGCGGTGGTCGTTACGATAGTTTGGTAGGGTTATTTGGTGATAGAGATGTTCCTGCTGTCGGTTTTGCGTTTGGATATTCTCCAACTATTGAGTTATTGAAACAAGAGGGTATGTGGCCTCTTGATGAACTTGATACGGATGTTTATGTGTTAACAGTCTCTGATTCTGTTAGAGACGTGGGTCTTGATTTTGCATCTAGACTGCGAGAAGAAGGCCTTATTGTTGAAATAGGTCTTGGTAGCAGAGGTTTTGGAGACCAGCTAGGTTATGCTGACAGTATTAATGCGAAAAGAGTGTTAATTGTTGGTGAACGAGATCTTGATGATGGCAATATCACTATGAAGCACATGGATTCTGGGAAGGAAGAGCTTATTAGTAAGGATGAAGTGATAGAGCATTTGAAAGGAGAAGACTTTGTTTAGAATTCGCTTAGGCTTTTTTGCCTGTCTTCTTCTTGAATGTAAAAGTTGTATTCTCTTACAATCCATCGGGTTAAGAGGTTTATTACAGAGTCTATCTGATTTTGGCTCAGTTCTTTTCCGGCAGGGATTTTATGAGCTTTAGAAAGTTCTTTTCTTGATGATGCTCGGCACGCATGCATCGCCTTGTATACAGGGTTTCCGGCGCGCGGTGTTTGTTGGCCATCGTTTTCTGGTTGTTGCTTTATCTTGTTCTCAACTATTTGTTCTATATCTTGTTTAAGACCGGGTATACCTGTTTTTTGGATCAGTCTTATGTCTCTATGATCAAGTCTGGGCATATCTTTACCTCTTCCCGGAAGTTCCAGACGTCTCATATAATACTTTTTAGGCAAATTGAATGTTAAAACATTATTTAAAATATTTTTTGCAGTTTGATTTATGGCATACAAAATCGGGCTTGTGGGAAAGCCAAGTGTAGGAAAATCCACTTTTTTTAATGCAGCAACTATGAATAATGTGGATGAGGCAGCATATCCGTTCACAACTATTGAACCTTCAGTGGGAGAGGCTTATGTCCGTGTTCGTGATGCGGCTCCAGACTTTGGAGAAACACCAGACCCGCGCGTCGGATACTATCATGATGGTATAAGGTACGTTCCTGTGAAGCTGGTCGATGTTGCCGGGCTAGTCCCTGGAGCGCATAAGGGCAAAGGTCTGGGAAATAAGTTTTTATCCGATCTCAACGAAGCCGATGTGCTGATACACATTGTTGATTTTTCGGGAGAGACCGATGAAGAAGGCGAACCAACTGAAAATCATGATCCAAGAGAAGATATTGATTTTTTGGAGAACGAATTAGACCAATGGTATTTAGGGATTCTTGAGAAAGGTATTGAAAGATTCGAAAATAAAAAGCGCCAGCCCGATATTAAACTAGAAGAAGAATTAGCAGAGCAGATGAGTGCGTTTAAAACGAATAAGAATCAGATTAAGAAGCTTATTCTAAAGGAAGATATTGAACTAGATCCTGATACTTGGAGCGATGATGATAAGTTATGTCTTGCTCGGAGTATTAGAAAAGCCACCAAGCCTATGGTCATAGCTGCTAATAAATTGGATACTGATAAAGGTCTTGCAAATTTTAATGAAATTGTGAACGATGAGAATTATTCTCATCTTGAAATTGTGCCTTGTAGCGCTCATGCGGAGAAGGCTTTGAAGAATGCAGATGATCAGGACATAGTTGATTATTGGCCTGGAAACCCTGATTTTGAAATACTAGACGATGATGCGTTAAGTTCTGAGCAGCGAGAAGGGCTTGAAGAGATTAAGGTTTTTATTGAAGAGTTTGAAGGTACAGGAGTCCAGAGCAGTCTTGAGGCCGCAGTGTTTGATGAACTAGGATTGAAATATGTGTTTCCTGGTGGCGCTGATGGTTTGGGCGATGACCACGGAAATATTTTGCCGGATTGTTTTTTGGTGCCTTCAGACTCTACTGTTTTAGATTTTGCGTTCGAAATACACTCTGATTTAGGAGAAGGGTTTTTATATGGCGTTGATTGTCGTGAGAATCGGCAAGTTAGTGGTGATAGAGAGATTGAGAGCGGAGATGTGATTGAAATTGTAACATCTAATTGATTAAAAGAATTTTTGAGGTCTTTAAACGGTTTAAAAGATATTCAATAGCTAAAGTCAGCTATATAAAATTTTCTAGATTTACTGGTGGCTATGGGTGCGAGAGATACAGAATTAATAGATTTCCATATTCATACAGGTTTTTCTGATTCTGAGGCCTCGATACACCATTTAATCAATGAAGCTGTCGAAGCCGGTATGCAGAGCATATCCTTTTGTGATCACGCCAATATCACCGATATAAACAAAAACTACGGCTCCACCAACCAACATTACGATGCAGGCACTACTCCAGGAAGCAGTAAAGAAGATACCTACCTCTATCCTACTGCAAAAGTATTCGATATCTTCGAATCACGAGAGTACGCTCTTATCGAGGAAGCACTAGATAATGATTTCTGCATACTAACAGACGAATACAATATAGAAGGACTTCCAAAAAGAGTTACCGATACCAAAATGGTCGATATTGAAACCGATCCTGTCTTAGTGCATAGCGGAATAGAACTAGATTACAATCCTCATATCCATAAAGCCAACACGCTAGAAGAAGAAAGAGAAATAGTTTCAAACTACAATAACCATCTCGAAATGCTTTTAGGACTTGCTGAAAGTCGAGACACACAATATGAGTTCTTCATTGATGGAGAAACTCGAGAAGTTCAGAAAGATGGTATCGGCTTTGATGTACGGCTAGGCAGCGTTCACGATGTTGTTATAGGCGGCAAACCATCATACGTTAAAAAAGACAAGCAATTTGCAGGACTGTCAAGGCGAGATTTAGCTGAGGTAGTTGACACTTACTTCCGAAAACTTGAATATTTAGTAGAATCTGAAATATTTGACATATGCGCACACCCATCCTTAATAGAACGAAATGACTTGCTAATGAGAGCGCTACCTACTGATAATTTTGATACTAGAGAAGAACAGCTATCCCATTATTATTCATCATTTATCGACAGTCTTGAAGAATCAAGAACTATACCCGAGTTCAACGGTAAAGGCGTGGAGCGTCAAAATCCTAGATCAGTTTTCTGGGAAATAGTTAAGCATGAAGATGTGCCTCACACTAGAGGTTCAGATTCCCATAGACTAGGGGAAATTTCCAGTAGAATGAATGACTTTGAAGAGGTTGAAGAAGGTAAAAAGGCTTGTAGCCCTCTCTAGAATTTCAAGAATTCATTAAATCTGCTATCTCTGCTGGATCACTCACTTTTAATTCATCATCTCTCGGCTTTACTCCAAGTGTCAAACAGATTATATTTTCTGCGCCTTTTTGTTTTAATAGTTCCGCAGCATGCATAAATGAACAGCCTGTAAGGCAAATATTATCCACTAAAATTATGTTTTTGCCTTCAACATCTTCTCTTACATCCAGAGATTCTTCTAAGTTTATAGCTTTTTGTTTAAATGTATCCAAACTGTGATTGTCTTTTACAGTCCTGTTTCTTCTAAGAATTTGTTTGTATGCGGAGTCATTATCTGATGTTACTTCTTTTACTAAGTCATGCATATTTTCATTAATTTCTCCTTCTATATGTGTAGGTATTAATGTAGTATAATCCCAATTTCCATTATCTATTACTTCGGAAAATAAGGGCGAGAACTCTTTTTTAAACTCTGTTTTGAGATCGTCATCGCCATAAATGTAAAACCATACTTGTTTTCTTGAGAACTCATGTTCTCCTGCAGACTTTCTTTTGTAATGGTCTAAAGCAAAGACTTTTACAGGGTAATCAAAGTATTTTGACTGTAATTTTTGGTATACAAAAGAACTGTTTTTCATAAAAACAAATTTGTTAGTGCTTTCTTTTTATTGTATGTATAGAATAATATACTGTTTCTTGTCTTTTAACCCGCTGGTAGGAGGTTTTTTAGCGAATAAGTAAAAAAGGAAAAGGCGATAATCAAGGTTAAAACTACCTTTTTTTATCTGCCTGGAATAATTGAATTGATAACGTTTGTTAATCCTTGGATTGCGTTGTCTATTATTGAGGAGTCTTCGTCATTTTCTACATCGTCAAATGTATCAGACTCTTCTTCAAGACTATCTGGTTCTTCAGATTCTAGTTCATCTTCAAGAGGTTGTTCTTCTGTGTCGGTTTCTGGCTCTGGTTCAGGTTCTGGCTGAGTTTCATCCATATCGTCTGTTTCTTCAGCATATTCCTCATCGCGTTCAAATTCTTCGTCTTCGAATGTTTCATTAGGTTCGGTAGCTTGTTCTGTATCTTCGTCTTCAGTTATCTCTGGGCTTTCATCAATTTCTGTCTCGTTTACTTCCTCATCTGTCTCGTTGATATCTTCTGTTTCATTTAGATCCTCCTCGGCTCCGTCAATTACATTTCCGGAATCATCTGTCTCATTTATGTCTTGTTCTGATGTTTGTTCTTCTTGTTCCTCTGTTTGATTAACCTGTTCATCTTCTGATTCATTCAATCCCTCTTCAGTCTCATTTAGATCGTCTTCAGTTTCATTAACATCTAGTTCGTTAATGTCTGAAAAGTTTTCTAATTCGTCTTCCATTGGTTCTTCTGAGGTTTGTTCGATGTCGCCTTGTTCATCTACCGTTATTGTCTCCATTTCGTTGCCATCAAAGTTTACTGTAAGTTCATAAGGAGTCTCTGCATCAAAGGTTGCCTGAAAACTTTCAGGTTCAACCATTTGAGGGCATGCTTCTTCGTCCTCTGTTTCCAGATTCTCTGAGTTGACATTAATTTGGTGTGGATGTTCTTCTGAGACTGTAGCGTTTAATTCATGACATGGCGTAGGTTTCTCTACTGTCCCTAGCAGTTTGATACCATCTTCTTGTGCACTATAGTCCAGATTCTCCGATTGATCTTCTGTTCCGACAATTTCAAAGCTGAAGTCATAGCTGAGATTATCCTGCTCTAGAACCTGATCTTCAGTTGAATTGTCCTCATTTGCTGATGCAAACCCTGTTAACAGGGTTAAACTTGTTATCAGCACAACGCATAATTGTTTGTAATTCATGGTTGTATAAAGAAGAGTAGTTCTAAGCAATTAAAGCAAATTACAGAACTAAATAAGTAAATAAAGATAATATAATCATCGGATGCGCAGAAAAACACTTTAACCAGTCTTATTTGTCAGAAAAGACTTGTGAACCAGTTAATAAGTGAGCTAAAACTGCTTGTTTGTACTGCATCATCTTCAGCTATAAGGTCTAATTCTTCTGAGCCTTCTTCAAATGTATCGTTACCGATCTCTAAAGAGTAGCTAAAATTGTAACTCCCTTCACTAAATTGATCCCTCAGATCGAACTCAACAGGAGTTATAGCTGTCGTAACCATCTCATTTTCTTCCGGCTCCGCAATTTCAATTAACGCCTCTATTCCATCACCAGTACTATTCATGCTTTTCTCTGCAACAGAATAACCTCCAGTATTAGCACAGTAAAGTCCTGAAAGAGACACATTAGTTTCGTTCACAGCTACATCAATATCTTGCGAGTTTACCTCAACGTCACCACACCCCGTATTACTATCGACTACGGAACTGGTAAAACCAGTTACTAATGTTAAACATGCATACACTGCTATCCCCAACGCAAGATATTTCAACTTCATAATTCTTCATTGGCTAGAGTTATTTATAATGTAATATGATAATGTTCGTGAAACATAAAACAAAAACAATTTGTTAGCCCATACCCCGTATTTAATTGTGAATTGACTATTTACGCATTATAGTGATAGCAGCACGACTCTCAGGCGAAACAATGCATTACGACGATTGGATAATTTTTATAGAAGAAGAGCTAAACCCTGAACAAAAATTAACAGGAACAATATATGATATTACTCACCCATATGACAAAGGAAGAATTGTATTAACAACAGATGATATTTCAGAGCCTGTAATGGAGTGGAACCATAATATTGACGATTCGCTCGGAGATTTTGAAGTCAATGCAAGCGAGATAATAAAGGATTTAGAAGTAGGAGAAGCAATTGGATGGCGAGCCTCATCAAAATCAAACATTCCTAGTGTGAATAAAATCCATTTTAAACGCATGGAAGAACCAGAAAACCTGCCTGTTATAGAATCAGGAGATGATTTAGATGAATTCTATGATGCATTTCACCACTATGGAAAAAATATGCCTAATGATCCTACTTATGAGAAGCTAGTGATGTTTAGGTATTTTAGCCAAGATGTAATGGATACTTATAGGCTCTAAGGTTGGGAAAAAACTTGGTTTATGTTTATTTCGAAATGAGTTTTTTATCTAAATTTTTTAGCGAGTCAAAAAGGAAAAAAGAATATGAAAAGAAGATAAAGAATGTTTTTAATCTGCTTTCTATTTTCTATACTCGTCAAGTAGAGCTTGATCAGTTTCAATTGGAATACCTAAATCGAGTGTAGACTGTTGATATTGATCATGTCCTTGCTTTTCAGACTCACCTAGATATCTTCTGTCATACTGTATCACTGGCTCTACATCAGAAATCTTCTGTTGTTCGGTAGGTTTATGCGGCCTAGGCGTGAGAAGGGTTTTAACATCCTCAACACTTGAAACCGGTTCTATGTCAAGCAGTTGATGTAACTTGTATTGACCAAGATCTAATTGTTTGTCTCTCATTTGATAATCACCTCAGCACTGGCTCCATCCACAGGTCGAGCATTTTTTGCATCCTTCTTGTAGCTCAAGCATACCCCCACAATCAGGACATTCAGGGTTATTTCCTCCGCTTACAATGCTTGCTGTCCCTTTCTTAGTTGAATCTGCGAACTCTTCTGTGTCGGTTTTAGGTTTTACCTGATTCTCATAGTTGTCGACAGTTTGTTGCTGTCCATTTTCAAGGCCTATATGTCTTTTGATGGCTTCTGCAATAGCGTCGGGTACGGAGTGAATCTGTGTGCCTTGGTCCCAACTAATTTGAGGGCTTCTAATGTCGTCAAGTTGCTTAATCACATCTTCTGCATCAGCTCCTGTTCTAAGAGCAAGGGAGATTGTTCGACCTAAACCTTCTGTGAAGGATTGTGTATATCCTCCTGCTTTGCCAATCTGGGCGAATACTTCAAAAGGTCCTTGCTGATCGTCATTAATTGTGACATAGAGATCGCCGTAAGCAGTCTCTATTTCTTGTGTTGACCCCGTGATAACTTTAGGCCTCTTCCTAGCTTCTTTACTCATTGATGTTTTGGAACCTCCATTAGTGAAAGGATTCTGAGTCTTCTGATTATCTGCCTCTACTCCATCTTGAGTTACTTTTTTCTCTAGCTCTTGTTCTTGGAGCTCTAGGTCGGTTTCTCCGACCACTTCCTCAAATTCGTTAGACTCTAGTAATGCTGTTGCGCCTCCGAATTCTTCAACAATTTCTGAGAGCATATCTACTTTATCCATATCGGTCAAGGTGTTTTCTTGGTTAGTTTGTAGAACTTGAACATCTCTTGTACCATCTCTGTAGACGGTCATACCTTTGATACCCTTATCATATGCCCTCATATAAGCTTCTCTGACATCTTCTTTAGTTGCAGAGTTAGGGAAGTTACAGGTCTTGCTAATTCCTGAGTGGTTGTAATACTGGAATGCGGCCTGTATGTCAACGTGTTCTTCTGCTGTTACTTGGTTAGCTGTGGTGAAGATTTCTTTGATATGTGGCGGCAAGACAGTATCCGGAATTGAGTTAACACCCTCCCATTCATTGTTCTCCATTTTATTCTGTGCTGCCTGCTTAACTTCTTCTACGTCTACATCGTTGGCTTCTAAAGCTCGAATAAAGTAGTCATCGAACTCAACAAGCATATCTTCTCCTTGAATGTCTTTTGCAACATTCTTAAAGTATGCTAGTGAGAAAATCGGCTCACATCCTCCTGAAGTATCCGCAATCATGGAAGTGGTGCCTGTCGGAGCTATTGTAACAGTATTGTGGTTCCTTAATTCAAGCCCATCTTCGAATTCTTCAGGGTTAAGGCCTCCTGTATACTGCTCAAACCAGTCAGAATATTCTGTAGGTTTTGCCCACTTAGATTTTTCCCATTCTGAAAACTTGCCTCTTTCTTTAGCAAGCCTGTGGCTTTCTTCAATACTAAATCTTGTTATTAATCTCTGAATCTCTTTTGCAGCCGCAACTGATTCTTCAGACCCGTATCGAATTCCTAATTGAATGTTCATTTGAGCGTAACCCATGAGTCCTAGTCCAATCTTTCTTAGACTTGAAACTGTGTCTTCAATCTCTTCCAAAGGGAAATCGCTCATGGTTACTACGTTATCTAGGAATCGTGTTCCTGTCTTTGCAACGTACTCTAACTGCTCCATATCTACTGCTTCTTGGACATAATCCTGCATAGCTGCCTCTAGATCGCTCTGATCGTCGAAGTCATATCGGCCTTTGTTTTTTTGTTTCCATTCTGCAAATGTTAGAGCTGTTCCGTCGCCTTGATCTTTTACTAGCAACGATAGATTAATGTGTCCAAGGTTACAGGCTTCATAGTTTTCTAGTGGCTGTTCTCCACAGTTATGGACCACTATTCCGTTTGCAATGAAGCTATGTGTATCTGGCTCAGTCAGATCATATACGTCCTCATAACCATCTTTTTCTATTTGCTTAACTTTGGCAGTTTTCTGCTCGGTTTGAGGCTGTATTTTGTGGTCAGATAGTTTTTGTTTGAGTTTCCGGTTTTTATCTTCCGTTAAAAAACCGATTTCTTCTTTGAATATTACTAGGCTATCTTTAGAGATAGCTAGTTCGTGCTGAGCTTTTGCTTCATCGTCTTTTAACCTCTCTTTGTGGCCAGCCAGCGATCTAACTCTTTTATCTTTGCTATTTTCGCATATTTTGCTGTAGATTCCAAAGTTGATCAAAAGCTGTTGAGTCTGCTTTAAAAGCGGTTTGTGCGAGCTAGATATCCTAACCTGAACTCCTTCCTCACTATCCTCTTGAACATAGCTATCTGCCGTAAATAGTCCTTGTAAAAATCCTTTTGCCATATTTTTACTTGACCTAAATACTTTGTCAGGAACTTGTAGTTTTTCTTCTTGCAAACCATATTCTGAAGCAAATCCATACAGTTTTGAAGATCTGACTTGGGTTGTGTGATCTGTGTCTTGTTGAATTTGCTGAACTCTAGTTTCCCTGATTTCGCTTCCTTGAGCGCCACAGATTACAGAACTAGCGTCAGGCGCAAACTGCCGGAGGATTTCTGCATCTTGTTCATAAGAAGGAAGTATTATTTGTTCTTCATTATGCTCTAAAATTCCTTCTCCAACAATACGTCCAAGAATTCTTCCTTCTTTTTCAGTTCCTGCATGTCCGAAACAGCCTTCACGGTCTAATATGTGTACCTCTTCACCTTGTTCTATCTCTTTGGTTTCCTTCCAACCATTTTCAGTCATAACTCTATGGTCTTCTGTTAATCTTAGTTCGAATCCTTCTTCAGTTTTCAGCTTGTAAACATCTTTTGTTCCTGTCTTATAAACACTCGAGGCCTCTTTAACTCTTTCATCGCTAAGACGACCATCAACAATAACATCCGTAGATATCCTTTGGTTATAAAGTTCTTCAGCTGTATAGACTCCTGTGCGAGTATAGATCAGGGTGTCTCCGGTGACACATGGGTTTGTGGCCTCTACTTTATGCTCTGGATGTTCGTTGATATCGAAACTGTGCATGTCATTAGTCTCGTCATACATAAACAAACCTGGTTCTCCGTTTCTCCAAGCTCCGTCGACAAGTGTTTCCCAGATAAATCTTGCTGGGAGTTTCATTTCTTCGCCCGGTTGTAGGTCTATCTCGAATTCTTTGATTTCGTCTCCAAAAGTTGGTGCAAAGTCTCTCCAGAAGTTATCATCTTTGCCCGAATCCGATCCTGTTGCTTTAGGATACCATTCTTCGTCGCTATTATAGAATTCAGCCGTCTTTTGGTTAACGATATGAGGTTCTTCAGTTCTGGGATTAATCAACACATAGTCTTCATCATTTTTGACTGCCTCCATAAAGTCTTCTGTGAGTCCGACAGAAATATTGAAGTTAGAAAGATTTCCTTCTTTCCTCTTAGAAATAATAAATCTTAAAACGTCAGGGTGATCAATACGCATGATACCCATTTGAGCGCCTCTTCTCTTACCTCCCTGCTTAATTGTGCCGCACATAGTATCGAATACTTGTTGGAATGTCATAGGCCCTGATGCAATGCCTCCAGTTGATTTCACTTGATCGCCTTTGGGTCTTAGAAGGTGGAATGGATAGCCCATACCGCCGCCGCTTTGGAATATTTTTGCAGCATCATGTACGCAGTTGAATATTGAGTCCATATCATCTTCGGGATGCGCAACGAAACAAGCAGATAGTTGTTGGAGGTCTGCCCCTGCGTTCATAAGTGTCGGGCTGTTCGGCATAAAGGCTTGGTGCGTCATTAAGTCGAAGAATTCTTTCCACGATTCTTCATAGTCTATATCATCATATTTTTTGTCTGGCTGTGCTACGTTCTTAGCGACTCTTTCGAACATTTCTTCTACTGTTTCTATTACTTCTCCTTTCTCATCTTTTAACAGGTATCTTGCGGGTAGAATTCGTTGATAGGCGTTTTCAGTAAGTCTTTCCTCGACTGTTTCTCCTGTGACTTTTTTTACAGGCAGTTTAAAGTCTGTTTGTTGTTCTAGGTTATTTGGCATTGTGTCACCTTTTGTATGATATTAAATTATT
>LFCJ01002507.1_pt1 | contig 13262 bp, 15 predicted proteins | sample 643141 | NCBI WGS metagenome assembly LFCJ01 (sample SAMN03766243, study PRJNA286221) | soda lake metagenome | biome: soda lake; feature: Kulunda steppe; material: water; isolation source: sample B1-Br-g2 brine of Lake Bitter-1 | place: Russia: Kulunda steppe | collected 2010-07 | reverse complement strand
TGTGTGTGTGTGTGTGTGTGTGTGTGTGTGTGTGTGTGTGTGAGTGCGCGCACGCACGCGCGCGCCCATGCATGAAAGTTTGTTTGTGTGTCCTGGGTGTGTGTGCGCGCACGTGCGTGGAAGTGTGTTTGTGTGCGCTGTGTGTGCGTGCGGGCGGGCGGGCAGGCAGGTGGGCGGGTGTGCCCATGCATGTTAGGGAGCGTGGGTGTGTGCGTGCGTGTGCATGGCCAGTGTTACCATGTTGCCTTATGGAATGTGTTTGAACGCATTTTGCGGTCCGTGTGTGTTTTTGAATTGTGGATTCCGAGTATGTTTTTGAATTGTGTTTATTAATCTTTTCCAATGTGAGGATCCAGTTTTGGAATAAAATTCCGAGACGTTTTGACACGTCACGAGACGCCATACTTAAATCCATTTACGAACACTCCCCTTTTGGAAATGTGATACACCTTGTCACCTGTGGCTTGATTGAACGCAATGCGCAATCTGGCTAGTGTAAAGCCACACTGCAAGGGAGCAGCCCGTCTCCCACACGTTGTGCGCCCTCCATTTTCATTGACAACAGCCTCGAGGAGACTCATACATGTTTCCTCCGCTGCCAGCCAACAGCCAGATTCCATCCAGGTTTGACATTTGGTTGCATGTACATGGCTGCCGGCACAAGCCTGCCTGGATCTCATCCTGTCCTGCCTCCACTTGCAGAGTGTAATTTCCCACCTACGAGAAGATCCTGTGCTTCGCAAAGTGCTGGATAGCCCCAAGATGCAGAAAGCGTTGAATGAGGTACGTCCTGCCGGGCCATTTGGGTTTTTGAGGTCCTAGCCGTGAGTGAGTCGCAGATGGGTGTATGCTTCTTTTCTACAGTATTGCATTGCCAGCTGTGGGCATGAAGTGGATGATGACACAGGTATGAAGCGGGAGGGAACCTGCCTTGGTATGAATTTGCCAAGCACATGCGCATTCGCCCTGCAGGTATAGATATGACAAGACGAGACAGATAGGGACGCTATCAGGACATGATTTAACCAAACACGTGGCATGTTGCACCTTTGTCCATAACATCAATGTTGTCTGGTTCCAGGGACAGCACTACACCCGAAATGAGCGATTCCTTTTTGCTTCACAGCGCTTTCGATTTTTGGGACAGGCAACATTGATCCTCCCTTTTTATGCCCTCAACTATCTTGCAGTTGCAGACAGATCCTGTAGCGGCCATGGACCGTTATGGAGGGGATGATGAAGTGATGGGCGTGCTCGCGAAGCTCACCACTTTTGATATGAGCTTTGAGCAGCGACAGGAGATAGAGGACTTGGGGGCATCCCCGGATGACCTGGCGCAGACCATTTACAAGTGCGTTGTATGTGGACCATTTCCAATGGCTTTGTGTGGTCTGCTTTTCTCATCTGCTTGCACTTCCCTGGCCACGAACATGCTGAACGACCAGAGAGTCAAATCATGCATTTTAACTTGAGACAGCACATAATTTATGAACTTTGCATTAGCAGCACATGCAACCAGGCCAACCCTTAACCATCCTGGCTTGCAATGACCTTTCACCAGCTGCTCAGTCACTAAGATGAAGACATGCTGCATCCAACCTCATCTGTGCTGCAGCAGAACTAAGGCTTTAAAGAAACTTATTAAGCTCTTTTTAGAGGAGGGTGGATCAGAAGCATTTTTAGAAATTGAAGGAAGCACACAATTGTAGGGAGTTTTTCACAATCGACAGCTTCAGGCTAAGAATCAGCGCCCCTCCCCAATTTGCGAGCAAGGCTGCAAGTTTTGCTCTCCGGCACATGGGCCTTCAGCTGTCTCCTACATGCTTCGTTTGCAGCTACTGCCACCGCTGCTGTTGCATTCAAATTCAAGAAGATGTTGATGCTGGCAACAAGATGGGAGTTAACATAAATCGCATGTATGCTCGCTCATTCGCCCCTCTGACAGCCTTTCAATCCATGTGCTCACCCACAGATTGATGCTTGTGGTTGTGCCGGCCTTGTTTCCGCTGCTGCTGATGATACTGATTCTCCTGCAGTATTGATGGTTGTGTGTGTTTGTGCAGTGCAGTGCTAGTCAAGGCTCCCAATGCGGTGCTTGCAGCAAACAAACATTTCCATACAAAACACATACATTGCAAGACTAAGCAATCTTGAAGGTGCTTGCCTGGGCTACTAGGTATACCCCAGGCGCTAGACTACTTTTCTCGCCCTCAGCGTCAACCATCAATATTGTCATGGCTACATGTACCGTCCCCAGAATACAAGTTAAAAAACCTGTCTGTTGTGTATTTCCCGGAACACAACTTATTGCTCCTCGTCTTTCCATCTGCTTGCAGTGATCGCTGGTTAGCTGCCGCGTTGCAACAGCCGCATGTGCGCAATGCTCTGGCGGAATTCCGCACAGACCCTGTTGCTGCTGCTGCTAAGTATGAAAATGATAAAGAAGTGACAGATGTGTTGGACTTGCTTGAACGGTCTCTAAGCATTGAAGTGTGATCCTTGTGACTGCATTGGCAAATTTTGACGAAATATTGTTGGGCTGCGCATCTTCTGCCGAATGCTGGTCGGCAGCCCCGCGTCAGCCTTCCTTGATCAATGATCTGTGTGCTCCTTTCTGGCTGTGGACGTATGCAATTTACACTTTTAACATGGAGATTGCAGCGCCCTGTAGTAGATTTCTTTACCAATAGAATGTTTTAATGTTTTGGCATGTGAAGAGATTAGGTGAGAGATGAGAAGGTGGTGGTAAGAAGAAAATAAAGGACTGCACAAGCAGGGATGCCCCATTTTGCTCCCAATAAGTCGAAGAATTACAAAGTTCGGACTGGTGGAAGTACCTGGAACCCCCAATAAAAACTGCAGGAGCTGCATGCAGAAAAGCCTCTGGATATAACTATTGCTTGCATCCAGCCAGCAGGGCCCTGGGCCATGAGTTCCACAATTGCCCTGTCTGCGAGCATGCCGTGCTTGCTGTTACGTACACTGCCTGTTCGCAGCCATTCCATACACGATCATGCTTTAAGTACCATGATAGGATTATTGTCAACCACTCAAGTACACAGCCAACCAACTCCAACCGACTGAACATGCAGTGCAAGCTGTGGCTGCGGCATATCATAAAAGTTATATGACATTACACCTAAGGGATGCATGATACCCGAAAGTATTTTGTTTTAACCCTTCTATTTTGTGATTGAGCAGTTGGCTCACCAGTAGTGTGAGCTTTTCTATTTAGATAAAGAGTGTAGCTCAGCCTGGCATTGAGCAGTGGTGAGAAAAGCAGAAGCCTTTGAGTTGAAGTTCAAGTGAAGTTAACTTCAAGTTCACTTAAACTTCTACTTGAACCTAGGGGTTGAACCTAGGGGTTGCTTGGCCTAGCAAAATGAAATGTCTGCCTCACATACTTCCATTTGCAAATATCTGCAGATGCACCTCTCCCTGGGTCCCTAACCAGGAATCGTGTGAAAAAGAATACTTCAAGTTTTGATTACTGTTCAAGACAAGTCCCGTGCTGGAGCTAGGATTTCTTGATCACCATTCCTGCCAGGAATGTCAGGACACAGTGTGTCCTGACACAGTGCCCGACGTATGGATCCATACTTCAGGCTGCTCTCCCTATGATCAGTGCCTTGAAGAGCAAGGGCATGCACTTGCGCAATAATACAGTTAGAACATGGTATCTTACATACGATGATACTTAAGCGAGAGAAGGGTATACTTTTGGTAATCATTTTTTATTATAATTTAATGAATAGATCTATCGTTTCTTTAGATGGATGTCGCGAGGAAGCGCAGGTTGCGACAGCTGGGGTTTTTCGAGCTACTGCTGCTCGCAATTTTCTGCCCGTGCTCTCTGTCCCTTAAAGAATATGGTCAAGTGCTCGAGGCTGAACATGCGCGTGTGTTGTTGCAAGCTTGTGGGAGAGACTTTGTGGGGTCTCCCTGCAACTCGCCAGGAATCCTTTGCGACGTGACAGCCTGCCAGGAGCAACTTGCGGAGGAGAACAGCAGGAGCCAGAGCAGTGGAAGCGGCAGCAGAAACAGCAGTAAATGCGTGGTGTCTATTGATTTAGAAGGCCAGCAGCAGCGGGTAAGGTTTGCTTCATCTATTACGTTCATAGGCTGGATTTCTATTCCTACCATGACAATCTCTTGCAAATCATGGAGTGACCATTAAAAAGTGTGTTTTTGCACAGGCATGTGAGCATGCAAGTAATCAAATTCTTATTCATCTCTGCCCAGGGCAACCTGCCGTTCCCGAGTACTTTCGATTTTGGAACCTTCAATTTCAGCTTGTTACCTAGCTTGTTCAGCCTCAGCCTCAGGTCATGCAATCTCAGGTGTGTGCTTGTGCATACTCATGCCTTTGCCTAGAGGAAAATTTCTTTCCTGGACGGTAGGTGGTTGGCCAGCCTCACTACCAATGCCTTGAAAGCAATGCTTTCAGGAGAAAATAACCAAACTTGTGACCGTGCGCACACGGCTGGCTTGTCTCCATCAGCATGGTTACCGAGCATTCATCAGCATGCTGTAAAAAGAATATCAACTATACCACTATCTCAAATTGCAGAGGACTTGTTCCTAAAAGCCTGGGCCGCTTGCAGAACTTGAAGCACCTCGATCTCTCGATGAATTATCTGTCAGGGCCTGTCCCTTATGAAGCATTGAGAGCCCTAAACCTTGCCACTGCCAACCTATCATGGTATGCTGCAAGCAAGCCACTGTTTTGGGGGACCTCTGACTGTCTTGTATCTCTTACTTCTGCGCTTTGTATGCTCAGCGCTAGCGTTCAGTCAACTGTTTTGTTTGGTGTACAGGAACATGTTCCAAGGCAAATTGACACGTGAGCTATGCAACACCTCAGTCTTTCTGGACTTGAGAGGGAATACTGGGATTCAAGGTGGGAAGGCATATTTCATTTAGAGCTATGCGCGTTGTGAATTTGGACAATGCTTTTCATCCCAGACACCTCTTCACATGCTGCAAGCTCTTTTTTGTAAACCTGCTTGATTCCTTTTCTGCTTTCCACCTGTCTTTTTACATGGTATGTCATCTGTTGCCTCCCCACCCCTCTGCAGGTCCATTACCAACATGTGCATCAGGGCAAGCGCCGCCTATTACAGTGGCTAGTGGGCAGATTCCTGGTATCTTCCCACTGCCCGATGATTCAGACCTGGTACCGGCATCTTCTACGCTTTTAAGCATGAGGAATCATTTCATCACTGAGGGATGCATGACTTGATCTTTCAATGATTAGCACACTCAGCTTGTGAAGTGTACACCCCCATCGTGGTTGCACATTTTGTACATGAGTAATTTCAGCAGTAAGCTTTGTCATTTTCCTGGTGCAGACAGTGGTTGTCATTATGCGAAAAGATAGCTAGCCCACCTCTATCCCCATAATCCTTGGTGCAAATCAATTACTGCTCAACACCTGCAGACCAATCTTCAAGGTGTTGCGGGCAGATCTGCTGGTGCGGATCCTCGCACGCTCGCTTGGTCCTTGCCTGTTGCTGTTGGGGGAGCCTTAGGAATTGGAGCAGCTGTGGCTTTGTTCCTTGCACAGCGCAAGCGAGCCCATCGCAAGCGCAACCTGGAAGCCAAAAAGGTATACAAATGTTGTGCACAGCATGAAATCACATTTCAGCGCAGCACTGCATGGACGTGATTAAGTATGATAAGAAATTGAAAGGGAAAACATCCAGGAAGTTTTCTGTTACACCAAAGTGCTTTCAGCTTGAAATCATACTGTCTGGAGAAATGCCAGAGGCTTCCACCAATTAGTCTAACACTTTGAATAACCGTTTGAAGTTGTTTGCCTGTGTGCAGGAGCACCAGGCACTGCAGCAGCTGATGCACGCGCTGACAGGCTCACCTAGGTCAGGTCTGTGTTGCATCACCTCTCCAAGCACAGGGGGCAGCTCGCAAGGAGCTGCACAGGAGCCACATTTAAATCAAAATGAAGAATGTGCATAATGAATGTTGTCAAATTTCCAAATTAGATGTGCCGCTCTTGTAATGTTTACCCCGGACTAACTGGTGCAACCGCACCATTACACCTTCCAGGCACACAGCACAAATCAGCCGCCATGGGCAAGCCAAGATCCCTTGCTGGAAAGGAGGACCTGCAAGAGCTGCCGGCTGGTAGCGCACGTAACAGCATGGCCAACAAGCCGGGGGGCCTCAACAGAGGAGAAGGGCTACTGCTGCAGCATGGCACCTGGCCGGCAGCCAAAAAGGAGTTTGCTTTTGTTGTGACTGACGTGAGTGCCAGCGCTCATCAGAATCAAGTTATCCATAGGTCTTCCATCAATCCGCTGCTTCTGCTGCTGCTGCTTCTGCTGCTGCTGCTGCTGCTGCTGCCGCTGCTGCTGGTGTGTGTGTGCGTGTGTGTGTGCATGTGCTCTCGTGCATACGTGTCCGTGGCCGCCACAGTGTGGCATGTCTGCAGAATTGTTCTGGCCAAATGACGAATGCCTTACCAAATTTCCGTGCTGCCTTGGTTGTTCAAAATCATCGCCACCTGTACCACAACATTTCCAACAAATTCCAGTGTGCCACCTGTGATGCTGGCGTCTGTTTGCACAGATTGAGGGCAGCACACAGCTTTCTGCAAAGGCGGGTCCAAAGCTGTTTGGCATCATTCAAGACATCCACGACATGACTTTGCGAGAGGCCATTGGGCAGTATGGGGGCTTTGAGATCACCACTGAAGGCGACAGGTGTGTGGGCATGCGGGCAAGAAGTGCTGACAATATATGCCACTCTGAATGGATGCAGAGTTTGGGTCTCTCCGTTTTGGAAGCCTTGCTATCCCTGCTCCCACTGGCTTCTTTTTTTTGAGCGCAACTCAAGTTGGCAAATATTCGCAGCGGCCCATCCCCCTGACAGCCTATGCAAAACCACCTCCAGCTCTTACACTTAGTGCGCCTAGATAGACCAGGCATGTTTGATGAGACGCCCACGGCTCTCCTACCGTGCTATGCCCTGTGTGCAGCTTCACACTTGCATTTGTGAGTGCGCCCTCAGCGATTGCTTTCTGCTTGGAAGTTCAACACCAGCTTCTGGAGGCAGCGTGGCCCCATGGGTGCGCAAAGCTGCCAGGCTTCAGGCGGCAGCTCGACTCCAGAGGAGGCGCCACGGCTGTGGTGCGTGCGGCTTTGGGGCTGGTGCAGGACACATGCTGCAGAGCAGGACATGTGACGTGTGCATTGCCAGGGGCAATACGTCATGAAATGAGGATGGAGGCGCCTCTGTAGAACGTGCCCCCCTTTGGGATGCCTCCAGCAGACGCATGCCACGCAGTCTTGGCCGTCGCAGTGCCCTATAGGGACTGGGCCTTCCCTTGAGACAGCAGCAGCACCTGTCTGCAACGGCAGGCCCCCTCTCATATGACGTCCTCCCGCTTTTGCAAAAGTGCATGCACCAACCCTACCATGCGCACAGGGGCTGCGCGTGCGTATGGGGGTGCACTGGGCAGAGGAGGGCACTGTGGCCACGCGCCTGCATGCTGTCACCAAGCAGCGGGTCTTTGCCGGCCCGGGCATGGCCATTGCGCAAGAGGTGGGTGGCCGCTCCCTTTGGGTGCTCTGCTCCTCCCCTGTGCTTGTTGGTCCGTGCGCCGTGCCACGGCACTGGCTTGCCACCCTGCCTGGAGGTATTACACATCCATGACGATAGGGTGATCCGTGTCGAGAGGGTGGTCCATGTCAAGAGGGTGATCCATGTCAAGAGGGTGGTCCATGTCAAGAGGGTGGTCCGTGTTGAGAGGGTGGTCCATGTCAAGAGGGTGATCCATGTCAAGAGGGTGATCCATGTTGAGAGGGTGGTCCATGTCAAGAGGGCGGTCCATGTCAAGAGGGTGATCCGTGTTGAGAGGGTGGTCCATGTCAAGAGGGTGATCCATGTCAAGAGGGTGATCCATGTCAAGAGGGTGATCCGTGTTGAGAGGGTGGTCCATGTCAAGAGGGTGATCCATGGCGGGCTGTGAGGCACTGCTGCTGGGCACTTGCTGCTGTTTGGCTGAAGGGTAGAACGCTCTCAGGGCGAAGGATGCATCCTCTCTCGGGGCTACACAGGGGCCGGGCTGAACCAAAAGGCGTCCTGGTCACAGATGGTCTCTCTCTGTTACAGGCTGCCCTGTTGTTGCTCTGTTCACTGTAAGTCTTGGTCGCAGGCGGCCTGGCCACAGATGGTCTCTCTCTGTTACAGGCTGCCCTGTTCTTGCTCTGTTACGGGCTCTGTTACAGGATCCTCTGTTACAGGCTCTATTACAGGCTGCCCTGTTCTTGCTCTGTTCACTGTAGGTCCTGGTCGCAAGCGGCCTGGCCACAGATGGTCTCTCTCTGTTACAGGCTGCCCTGTTCTTGCTCTGTTCACTGTAGGTCTTGGTCGCAGGCGGCCTGGCCATAGATGGCCTCTCTCTGTTACAGGCTGCCCTGTTCTTGCTCTGTTCACTGTAGGTCCTGGTCGCAGGCGGCCTGGCCACAGGTGTCCTTGCTCTGGTCGTAGGTGGTCCTTCTGTTACAGGCTGCTCTGTTCTCAAGCGGCTCTACTCTCAGGCGGCTATGCTCTCAGGCCGCTCTGCTGTCAGGCGGCTCTGCTCGTTGCTGAGCTGGTCCACCCAGCAATGCTTCACTTTTGAGGGAGACCAAGGCAGAACCGGACTTGATGCAGCACACTTCCAACAGTGCCACAGTCCAAAAGTGCCACAGTCCAACAGTGCCGGACTTGATGCAGCACTTCCAACAGTGCCACAGTGCTGCAAGGAAGCCGCGGAGCAGCTGCCGGGTCCTGTGCTTGACCATAGCTCTGGCAATCAGCTGCAACGCAACCTGCTGACGAGGGCTCTTCCCATGCCCAATCATAGTCTTTGATTCCACCTTCCAGCTAAGCACACGCGCAGCGCAGCAGAGCCTCTGCAGCCTGCCACCCTTAAATGCTCACTGCCCTCCATGTGGTCCGTGCCCCCCAAAAGTCACACCTTGCCCGACTTGCGCCTGCGTGCACCGCAAGGTGGGAGACGCCGCCAACGGGGGCCAGATCCTCCTGTCGCACCCCACCGTGGCGGCCCTGAGGCCGGGAAGCGGCATGCACACAGCCGGGTTCCCTGTCATACGCTGCCTGGGCCTGTTCCAACTCAAGGTAGGGAGCTCTGGTGCCGGCCGCTTGCCTTGTTTTTGGCTGCTAATTGATCTAGCAGCCTCTTGCTGCAGCACAGGTTGGCCCCTGGCCAGGGTGAGGCTGGGCATGCGCGCATCAGGACAGATCTCAAGCAGCATGGGTCTCAAGCAGCATGGGTCTCATCTCATCAGGTCTCAAGCAGCATGGGTCAGCGCATCAGGACAGGTCTCAAGCAGCATGGGCCATATGCTGCCTGCGTCACACCCATTTGACAGAATGAGGCTAAAGGGGCACTGGGGCAGACCTCACGCCATGTGGGGCATATGGAGGACAGGGATCTGGACTTTCAAGCTGATGCACTGTTGGGGGTACTGCTGCTCCCCGTACTCTCAACTGCACCCGAGCGCCTTGCGTCCGCGCAGGCCACCTCCTCGCCCTGCTGGCTGTACCACATCCCAGAAGCTGTGGGCCGCCCTGCGGGCCCATGCACCCACCCATTCCCCCCTCCGCGGGGCATGGTGCGCCTGTGGCCCCCCTCAGCTTTGCTGCCGCTGGCGCCTGCCCCCAATCCGCATGTGTGTCCACACTCTGAAATCACGCCCCAGCCCGCCCCATCATGCCCTGCACCCCATGCTGACAGTGCAGCCACTGCAGCAGCAGCAGCAGCAGCAGCAGCGCCAACAGCAGTGACAGCAGTGCCAGCAATGGCCCAGGTGCCTACTGTCAGTACCCCACTCCCACTCCCCCTCTCCCTGCCCGCCAGCTTACCACGCGCCTGGGACCTCCACATCATGCCCTGCCCTGCCCTGCCTTTGGCATGCCAGCCCCTCGGGAGCAGAAGCAGCAGCAGCAGCAGCTGCGGCACCGCAGCGTGCGCACCCGCCAGCAGTCCCAGCACTGCTGCTCCGCAGGGCAGCAGCAGGGCCCTGTCAGTGGGCGCCAGCGGAGCAGCCAGTGGCGCTGCGCACATCACACTGCGCCCTGTGGGCCACCCCCCTGTCCTGGCCTTTGTAGCCGCACGGCTGGTGCCTCCCGTGGGATGCCCCTTCCCCCAGCAGGTCGGTATTTATGAATCCTAAGCTAATGTGAGCACAGCTGCACACGTGTTGACGACCACTCACGCATATAAACACATGCACGCACACGCACATACACACACACTCATGCTCGCACCCGCGTGCGCGTGCACACCAGCACATGCACATGCACATGCACATGCGCCTGTGCATTCTTTACGCACGCATAAGAGCTTGACAACAGTCCCTTGGCACAGACGGATGCATTGCAGTGCCTCTTAGGCCGACACGACCTGCAAAAACAGAAGGATGCTGCGTGATACGAACAAAGGCCTTCTTGCCACTTTGAGCACCACGGTGCATGCACTGCTTGCAAGCACAAGAGCTTCCTAGTTTGCAACCTAGTAATATTAGTGTGCTTGACCCGTAGCCTAGCACTGGAGCATCCTCGTCCGCTCCCTAGGAGCAGAAGCGTGCTTGAGCAGTAGCCTAGCACTCAAGCATATGGTGTATATTTCACCATGTCGCAAAGCCTGAAGCTGATCTCCAGCTGCTGCCCTTTCTAGCTCACTGCATCAACCGCTTTACCTCCCTGTCCCCAATGCCTTACACTCTCCCGAGTGAGCATCACACGCGTGAGCAGGAGCTGGAGTGCCACCTGTCATGGCGTGTCACCTGTCGTGGCGTGCCCATCAGCCATGCCAATCCTCTTGCCTGTCCTGTGCAACACCTCAGTGATCACAGCCCCTCTTGCCCATCCCACAACTCTCGCCCTGTCCTATAACTTAGAACCTATGCAGTCCTGATAACTCACAGTCCTCGCACCTGTCACGCACCTCAACCTGCTCCCACTCTTTGTCAGCCACCCTTGTTCAACCTCTTGTCACCCTGGTTTGAACCTGATGTCACCCCGATTTTAAGCTGCTTTTTCATGTTCAAAAGCTCGCTTGCTGTAATCCTGGTTTGAACCTGCTCCACCTTGTCCAGATGCTTCCTGACCTGGCGCTGCAGCTGGAAGAGCTGCTGGCAATCCAGGCACAGCAGGTGAGGCGTGCTGGCTGCCCCTTGGAGGCAGAGGCAGCCATCACCTATGCACACCCTAAAGGCCCCTGTGGTGCAGCAGTTCATGCGGTTGGACGTGCTTCTGAACAACCAAGCAAAATAGATCTCTCTGCTGGGCTATGAAGAAGGTTGCAAAATGAATCTCTCTGCTGGGCTACGAAGCAGGTTACAAAATGGAACTCTCTGCTGGGCTATGAAGCAGCTTACAAAGTGGATCTCTCTGCTGGGCTTTGAAGCAGGTTGCAAAACGGATCTCTCTGCTGGGCTATGAAGCAGGTTTCAAATGGATTTATTTGCTGGGATATGAAGCAGGTTAGAAAATGGATTTCTCTGCTGGGCTATGAAGCAGGTCACAAAATGGATTTATCCGCTGGGATATGAAGCAGGTTAGAAAATGGATTTATTTGCTGGGCCATGAAGCAGGTTACAAAATGAATGTCTCTGCTGGGTCATGAAGCAGGTCACAAAATGGATCTCTCTGCTAGGCTATGAAGCAGGTTACTTTGGGACTTCGCATGGAGAGCAGCCCGGGATCCAGTGAGCGCCCAGGATGCGTGATCCTTGCCCTCTGGTCCTGTTCACAAAGCTCAGGCATTCCATCAGGCGTGTTTCTTTGCCCAGTGCACCTGCCCCTCAGTCATAACAGACATGATTAATGCTTGGCATGCGCCCAGCGGGCGTGTGCTTACGCCTACTGCCCTGCACCCATTCCGCTCTCCTGCAGTTCAAGGGTTACCTTTTCCAAGTCCTGAGGGGAAGCGATTTGCCCCCAGGCAGCCTGGCTCGCCCTCCGCTCGGGCGCAGCTGGCCCTCTGGGTACTTGGATGGTCTCCTGCCCTGGCAGCATGCCCCGTCTCAGCGCCCACATGACCACATGCTGCCCTCACAGCAGCAGCAGCAGCAGCAGCAGCAGCAGCAGTGGTGGCGCAGCCTGCCTGCCTCTTGCCACCCCCTTCATACTCACGCAGGGGTCAGCGCAGCCCTTGGCAGCGGTGCGGGCGGCGTCGGCGGCTGGAGCAGCGGCGGCCCGCTTTCCGGCGAAGACAGGCCCGGAAGAGCAGTGGGCCATGGGTGCACGCCCCTGCAGGGCCAGCAAGGGCACAGGAAGCAGCCGCCTGAGGTTGAGGGCGAGGGGGCAGGGCCTTGCAGCGTGGCGTGCTACTGCCTGGCTTTTGAAAGCAGCCTGGATGCCGTGCGCTTTGCGCACGCCTCCCAGGTGGGGAGCTCGAGCACCCACCCCTGCCTGCCTGCACAGCGCTGCATATCCCCTCCCCGTGCCCGCCGCGTGCACCCTCTGCCAGTCTGCAGTGCACACACTTGTCCTGGTGGCCTCACGCGCCTGTGCAGGCATGCCCTGCAGTCGCAGCGTGGCATGGACTTCCAGAGCTCTGGCCTCCTTTGTCTATCCAAAGTGTTTTCCCTTTTAGCACCTCAGGGCCAACAGTGAAAGTCAACGGCGCAAATTCCATGGCTTACCCCTTGCCTGCAGCCTCCTCAGTTTGATCTCAGATTACGAGGCCTTTTGCAGCACCCTAAATTGGAGCTAGTTGATGCTTAGGTGGCAAATGCAGAATTTGAATTCCTGCTTGGGCAAATGCATGCATAAGCTGACCACACAAACAAGCCACCTATGCAGGCACTTTGTAGCTCAATATGCACACATGAGAGCTTAAGGTTGTGCGCCCTTGTGCAAACAACTGCAAATGCGCACCCAAACACATAAACTCACCCTTCCATGTACACACACATACACAAGTGCGTCACGTCACTCCACATTACCTTTGCCCACTCCCATGCACGCATGCGATCAAGCACCCATACACACGCAGGTGGCGCTGATGATGCAGCGCTGGCCCCCTACATCTGCCGCTTGGTGCGGGAGGACTGAGCAGGGGCAGGATGGGCGTGTCTTGTTCCAGGTGCGCATGAGTCCGGCTGGTCGGGCAGTCATCGAGGTCATCAGGGTCATCAGGGTCATCAGGGTCATCAGGGTCATCAGGGTCATCAGGGTCATCAGGGTCATCAGGGTCATCAGGGTCATCAGGGTCATCAGCGTCATCA